>OLNN01000063.1_pt1 | contig 109652 bp, 81 predicted proteins | sample 1672141 | NCBI WGS metagenome assembly OLNN01 (sample SAMEA3136652, study PRJEB25190) | human gut metagenome | biome: human gut; feature: human-associated habitat; material: faeces | place: Austria | collected 2013
CACTTGAAAATTAAATGTTTAACAGCATAAATTTAAATTTTGTCATCTACTAAAAAATCGCTTAGTTAATTGTAAACAAGGAATAAACAAAGATGAAAATTCTATTGTGTATAATATATGCAATTGTTATTGCACCTCCACTAAATATGCTCATTCTACTATTATTTCCACTCCTTAAAACTGTTGATTTTGTGACAAGAAATAAAAGGGATGAAATAACAAATAGAATTTACAATAAGTGGTGGGACGAAGCGATAGCTAGTTTGGAACCTGGAGAATTTATTGATATTCCTGACCCTCCTTCCAGACCTAGGTCATGGATTAATATTCTGCAATATTATTTAGCAAGCCCTCTAAGGACTACACTTATCCCATTCCTTGTCGATTGTGATGATGATGATCAAAAGTGGTAAGACTGTTGAATACCCTCTTGGAGAAAATAAAGGCTATTGGATTGATGATATAATCCACAAGGACAACATTCTTCTTCGTAAGTGGCAGAAAGGAAATCAATACAGATATGATATATTATTAGTTGACTAGCAGTGAAGTTAAATAGGAAATTTAAAGTAGCGATAGTCTCAGTTTATCAAAGAATATTTAAGAGTATGAAAACAAGGAATTATGGTTTGATAATCTATTTGGTTATATAAGTAATGTTACAGTGGTCTGCCAAACTTTTTAATTTGCACAATTGTGTAGCTTTTTACTCATACGCCCAAGAACCGTTTATTAAGCGTGTGATCATTGCGTTTTTTTAATTGCATAATAGGTTGTTTTTTATGGAGTTTCTCCAAGATTAAGTATTGCAAACGAGATATAGATAAACATGATTATACAATATCTGATATACATATGTATCCATATTATATTATGTCAGAAATATGTATATATCTATTATTATCATCACTGTTTTCATTCGTATCTGGTATGACTTGTTTCGGTTTTGAATGGGATATGACGACATTTGATGATTAATTATCTTTTAATTGCCATAATTGGAACAATATAAATAATTGTAGAAATTACCCGTTAGATTAACTGAAGAACGTCTTGTAGGTGTGCTTCAGATAATGCTTACTATTAACCCCTCTTGGATATACTACAAGTTAAACCATGAGTTAAACCAAAGAAAAATATATCAAGCGGAATAATTGACAGGCCTAAATCTAAATGCTTGTTTATATATGCGTTAAGTGATACGAACTACTGGCATTATAAGTGAAATATAATAACACTTTTAATGTTGGGGTCCTGGGTTCGAGCCCCAGGCGGATCACAAGGAAGTTCGGACTTCCACCGCAAAACGCTGAAAATCACTTGATTTTTAGCGTTTTTCTTTTTTACCTACCCGGCAGAATACTGCGGTTTTCGGCACGCAAGCGTGAGTAAATCGTGAGTCCTCACGATCATGAGCCAAATGACTCACAATTGCCGAAGTCAGTGAGTGAGTCCATGTAGATACATACAAGACAGTATAGTTGCGTTTCGCTCACCTTATTTTGAGCCTTGAGGATGTTGTAGACTCCTTAGGAATGAACGTTACCGACACAGTATGTGTTAATATGTTGATGAATGAAACGTTAGAAAAAGACATAGAAAAGGCTCTTCGCAAGAATAACCGTAGGCGTCTTATTCCTGATCCTCTTCATCGGCGCATTGGTCGTGACAATGCGCAACAGGAGAATAATACGCAGACACTCAGATTATAAACAGATTGAATGATGATGTCTTACTGAACAAAGACCTGTTTGAGTTGGTTTTAATAACGGTGACCGTATTGTCACTGAAACTTATAAAAATGATGATATACTATGTTGAATACAGATTACAAGTTCGGAGAGGTACACTGTATCGCCGATCAGATTGAAACAGGAAGTGACAAGGTTCACTTCAAACCAATTTTCAGTAACGAAAACTGTGGAGTTGTGCTCGTTGCGTTCAAAACCGGACAGAAGCTTGACACACATGTGGCTCCCGCAGAGCTAATGGTGAATGTGCTTGAAGGTGAGATCGAATTCACAGTGCTCGATAAGCCCCACACTCTCAAAGCCGGTGAATTCATGCTTGTGGGGGCTGAGGTTGCTCACAGTGTGCTTGCAAAGGCAGATTCCAAGATGATGCTTGTAAAGGTAAAACCGTAGTTATAATAATCAAGACTTAAAACCAAATATATATGGAAACTCAACCGTCAATGTTCTGCTATCAGTGTCAGGAAACAGCAAAAGGTACAGGTTGTACTTTAAGAGGTGTATGCGGCAAACTGCCTGAAACCTCCGGCAGAATGGATTTACTTCTTTACGCAACCCGTGGTGTGGCCATACTGAATGACCTTCTTCGAGGTCACGGCGTAGCCCGGCGCGATGCAAGCCATCAAGTTGTGGATGCTCTTTTCACCACTATTACAAACGCTAACTTCGACAATCCCTCGCTTGACGGCTTCATACGCCGCGCATTCCAGATTAAACGTGAACTTAAGGCGCAATGCGAGGAACTTGGCATAAAGGTTCCGGATGCGCCGGAAGTCACCCTCGAAGCCGAGCCTGAGTATTATAAGGAACTTGAGCCTGTAACTGGTGTGCTCGCCGAGCCGGACGCTGACAAGCGTGGACTTCGTCAGCTCGCAATATACGGGGCAAAGGGGGCCGCGGCTTATGCCCGCCATGCTGCCAACCTCAAATATGAGGATGACGATGTCTACGCATATATCGAAAAGACACTGAAGGAAGTAAGTCGTCAGGACATTACTGTGGATGAGCTGCTTAAAACTGTGCTTTACATGGGAGAAGGAGGAGTGAAGGCCATGGCATTGCTTGATTCTGCCAACACGGGCACATACGGCAATCCGGAAATCACCAAAGTGAATATCGGCGTGCGGAAGAATCCCGGTATCCTTATCTCCGGCCATGACCTGCATGACCTTGAGGAACTCCTTGAACAGACAGCCGGAACCGGAGTGGACGTTTACACCCACTCTGAAATGCTGCCAGGTCAGTATTACCCGTTCTTTAAGAAATATCCCCACTTCGCCGGCAATTACGGTAATGCATGGTGGAAGCAGATTGACGAGTTCGAGACCTTCAACGGATGTTTCGTATTTACTTCAAACTGTATCGTGCCGCCTCGTCCCAAGACCACGTATATGGACCGCGTCTATACCCTCGGCGTGGTCAATATGCCCGGCACAACGCATATTGAAGCGGATGCCGAAGGCCATCACGACTTTTCCGAAGTGATTGAGAGGGCAAAGTCCTGTCCGGCTCCAACAGAGATTGAACATGGAGAAATCATCGGAGGCTTCGCTCATCATCAGGTGATTGAACTTGCTCCCAAGATTGTGGATCTGATTCAGCGTGGAAAAATTCGTAAATTCGTTGTCATGGCGGGATGCGACGGGCGCATGGCGTCAAGAAGCTATTACACGGATTTCGCCAAGGCTCTTCCGGAAGACTGCGTGATCCTCACGGCCGGTTGTGCGAAGTATCGCTACAACAAACTGCCGCTCGGTGACATCGAGGGCGTGCCCCGTGTGCTTGACGCCGGTCAGTGCAACGATTCGTATTCACTCGTGAGAATCGCTTTGGCCCTTAAGGATGCATTCAAGGTGGACAGCATCAACGACCTGCCGATTGTCTTCAACATCGCATGGTATGAGCAGAAAGCCGTTATCGTGCTGCTGGCACTCCTATACCTCGGGGTGCAGAACATTCATACGGGTCCCACGCTACCTGCGTTCTTCACTCCCGACATCCTGAAGGTTCTCAAGGAGAAGTTCGGAATCGGGACCATATCAACGGTTGAGAATGATATCGCAGCCCTTATAAACAACTAAATCAAAGTTGGAAAAGAACGTTAAAATCCTGCCCGTCCGGGCAGGATTTTTTATTGCTTGCATTTGCCGACCGGCGACTCTGTCAATAAGATTTTGATTACAGTAGTCCGATCAAGGCTGCGTGCAATGGCATCTTCAAAGTGATTCATGTGTTTAGGAAGGAATCTTTCGCATAGAAGACGTAGGGCTTCGATCTTTTCGGCACGATCTTCCACCCACTCACATCTCCCGAGGGCAACGGCTGACCGATAGTGTTCAGTATAGTTCAGTTTATCCTCCTCAAATACGGGTGTGCATTTACTTACTGCTGAAAGGCTTACAATGGGATTGTTTTTAAGGCAATCCAGTTTCTCGCCTTCATCAGCACAATGAAAATAGAAAGTTGTCTCATCTGCCCTCACAAGTGAAAGCGGCAGACCATATGGAGTTCCGTCAGGCCGACACATACTTACCGTGACGTAAGGTGCTCTGTCGAATACTTCAAGCGCCCAACCGGCATCCTGTTGGCGCGAGGCTTTTCTCATCGGTTTCATATATATGTTGTTTTATTTGAGTTCTGAGATCAAATGACGTATGGCCGCGATCGGATGGATAAAGATCATTCTGGGACCGACATAACGCATCACTTCCCTGATTCTTTTTTTCTGAACGGGTGAATAGCAATGAATTTCGCATTTCCGGCAACTCGTTTTTGATGAACCTTTAGGACAGTGCTCAAGTCTATTGAGGGCATATTCCAATAAATCCTTGCAATCGTTGCAAAGATTCACGGCCTGATGATGTTGGCGGCAGAAGATTTCTATCATTTGCCCGATGACCTTCTTTTCCCGATCAATTCTATTCATAAATGATAACGAGTGAACTATAGAATAACGCATCATAATAGATTTTAGTCTATCTTATCCTTCACTTTTGCAACCTATCACTCCGGCGAGGTGTTATAATATTAAAATAGTTAATTATGAAACAGTTAATTCAAATCAAAAGAGCTTACGATCCGGAAGAGAAAACCGATGGTTTCCGTGTATACATTGACCTTCTGTAGCCGCGTGGACTTTCACATGAGACATTCCATTACGACTTGTGGGATAAAGATATAGCCCCATCGACCGAACTGCGTGAATGGTTCCACACAGATCCCGATAACTTATGGCCGAAATTTGTAGAGAAATATAAAGACGAACTGAAAACCAATCCGGCATTTGGCACTTTACGGCAGACTTTAGAAGGAAAGCCAACCGTAACACTTCTATATTCCTCACACGACAGAGAACACCCTGACAGAAAAAATTCCACGCGACGATAGCTTCCGAACCGGGATTTTCGGGTTTCGGAGATTTTTCGTAACTTTGTGTGATTAAATAAGTGCCAATGAGTGATCTGATTCCAACAGAGCTTCCGGAGCTCCCCGACGACATTGCCCCCGACCTCTCAGGTGCGGCCTACACTGAAGATTCAATCATCACGCTTGATCCGAAAGAGCATATCCGCCGCCGCCCGGGCATGTATATCGGCAAGCTGGGCGACGGCTCGAATTTCGATGACGGAATCTACGTTCTGCTTAAAGAGGTTCTCGACAACTCCATCGACGAATATATGATGGGCTTCGGCTCGCAGATTGACATTACCCTGACAGAAGAAGGCTCGGTCAGTGTGCGCGACTATGGCCGCGGAATACCGCTCGGCAAGCTGATCGACGCATCGTCTAAAATGAACACCGGCGCCAAATACGACAGCTCGGTGTTCAAGAAGTCTGTCGGCCTTAACGGTGTCGGAATCAAGGCTGTGAACGCTCTGAGCTCGAGCTTCGAGATTTCGAGCTTTCGCGACGGAAAAATGAAGCATATAGCCTACTGCGAGGGCAATCTGAATGTCGACGACCCGGTGGCCGACACCTCGGAGGCCAACGGAACACTCGTCAGATTCACTCCCGACGACAAGCTTTTCCGCGGATTCAGATACCGCCAGCAGTTCGTTGTTCCCCTTCTTAAAAACTATTCTTTCCTCAACACCGGCCTGACGCTGAACTTCAACGGCCAGCGCTATCATTCGCGCAACGGTCTTCTTGACCTCCTGCGCGAGAATATGACAAAAGAACCGCTATATGCGCCGATCCACCTCAAAGGAACCGACATAGAACTGACGATCACCCATGCCAACCAGTATGGCGAGGAATATTACACTTTTGTCAACGGCCAGCACACAACCCAAGGCGGAACCCATCTGGCCGCCTTCAAAGAATCTGTCAGCCGCACTTTCAAGGAATTCTTCAACCGCAATTTCGAATACAGCGACATCCGAAACGGCATGGTCGCCGCCCTCTCCATAAAGGTCGAGGAACCTGAGTTCGAATCACAGACGAAGATCAAGCTCGGTTCGCGCGAAATGGCACCGGGAGGCCCTACGGTAGCAAAATTCATCGGCGATTTCGTCAAAAAAGAGCTTGACGACTATCTCCATAAGAACCTCGACGTCGCCGATATTATCCTGAAAAAAGTTCAGGAAAGCGAACGCGAGCGCAAGTCGATGGCCGGCGTCACAAAACTGGCCCGCGAAAAAGCTAAAAAAGTCAGTGTCCACAACAAGAAACTCTTCGACTGCCGCATACATCTCAACGACCCTAAGGGAGATACCGACAAAAAGCTGCAATCGTCGATTTTCATAACCGAGGGGGACTCGGCCGCCGGCTCCATAACAAAGATACGCAACGTCGAGACTCAGGCAGTCTTCTCGCTCAAAGGGAAGCCGAAAAATTCCTACGGACTGACTCAGAAAGTCGTCTACGAAAACGACGAGTTCAATATGCTTCAGGCCGCCCTTAACATCGAGGGGGGCATCGACGGACTGCGCTACAACAACGTTGTCATAGCTACCGATGCCGATGTCGACGGAATGCACATACGCCTCCTGCTGCTGACTTTCTTCCTCCAGTTCTTCCCCGACCTGATCAAGAAGGGGCATGTCTATGTCTTGCAGACACCTCTCTTCCGCGTGCGCAACAAGAAGGCCACGCGCCGCTCTGCGTCGTCGAAAATCAGCGACGATACATATTACTGTTATTCCGATGAAGAGCGTATCAACGCCATCAACCGCCTTGGGAACAACGCCGAGATAACACGATTCAAAGGTCTCGGCGAAATATCGCCCGACGAATTCCGCCATTTTATCGGCCCCGACATGCGCGCCGACCGCGTAGGCCTCCGGAAGGAAGATGCCGTAGCCGAAGTTCTCGAATTCTATATGGGCAAGAACACTCCCGAGCGTCAGAATTTCATTGTTGAAAATCTAATTGTCGAAGATGACAGCCAAATTTCCTGAACAGCCGCGCCGGGTTTTCTTCGCCGGCTCTTTCAACCCGTTCACTGTGGGCCACCGCGACATTGTCGACCGCGCGCTCTCGATGTTCGACAGCGTAGTCATAGGCGTCGGAATCAACGAATCGAAAAACGCGGCCGGCTGGGAAACGTCGCGCCGCGTCGAAGCCATCAGAGCCGTCTTCGCCGGCAATCCCTGCGTAGAGGTAACAGCTTACACAGGGCTGACCGTCGACGCCTGCCGCCTGGCCGGAGCGACAGCACTGCTGCGCGGCGTGCGCAATGCCGCCGATTTCGAATATGAGCGCAATCTTGCCGACATCAACCGCAACATTTCCGGGCTGGAAACCGTTCTACTGTTATCGAGGCCCGAGCTGGCCTGGATAAGCTCGTCGGCCCTGCGCGAGCTCTGCCACAACGGCGTCGACATCGACCAATATCTGCCATAACCCCTTACTCACTCGTGACAATAATGAAGAAATTTCTTCTTTTAGCAGTTCTTTTCAGCGCTTTGGTTCCTCTGGCGCAGACCCTCGACCCTGCCCGGAAAATTGCTTCGGTAGAGAAAATAATCGAGACCTTCTATGTCGATCCTGTCGATACCACCAAAGTAGTCGACGAAGGCATAAGGGCCATGCTGAAGAAACTTGACCCTCATTCGAGCTATACAAATGCCGAAGAAACCAAGGAAGTCACCGAGCCGCTCGAAGGAAAATTCAGCGGAATCGGCATTCAGTTCCAGATGCTCAACGACACGCTTTACGTGATCCAGACAATTGCCGGAGGGCCCAGCGAACGCGTCGGCATTCAGCCCGGCGACCGCATTCTCGTATCGAACGACTCGCTGATATCCGGCGTAAAACGACCTAATTCAAGCGTCATGAAACTCTTGCGCGGGCCGAAAGGATCTGTCGCCAACCTAAAGGTTCTGCGCGGCAAGGAGACAATCGACTTCCGTGTCGTCCGCGACGATATTCCGATCTACAGTGTCGACGCCTCATATATGGTCGACCCCGAGATCGGCTACATACGCCTCTCGCGCTTCGCCGAAGACACTCCCAAGGAGATGTACGAGGCTATCGAAAAGCTGAACAAACAGGGCATGAAGAAGCTCATCATCGACCTTCAGGACAATTCGGGCGGCTACCTCCAGAGCGCCACCACCCTCGCCGAGATGCTGCTCCCCTTCGACGCCCCGATCGTCAGCACCGGCTCGGACCGGCTCGGACGCTCGACATACACTGCCACCGCCCCCTCCACCCTCTTCGACGGCCCCGTTCAGATTCTCGTCAACCAGTTCAGCGCCTCGGCCAGCGAAATCCTCGCGGGGGCTGTCCAGGACAACGACCGCGGAATTATCGTCGGACGGCGCACCTTCGGAAAAGGTCTCGTTCAGCGGCCTTTCCCGTTCCCCGACGGCTCTATGGTACGTCTGACAGTAGCGCGCTACTACACTCCGTCAGGCCGATGCATCCAGAAGCCCTATCACGACGGCGACGACGACGCCTATCGTGACGACCTCATAAACCGCTACAAACACGGCGAATATCTCAGCGAAGACAGTATCGTTCTGCCCGATTCGCTTAAATACTACACCCTGAAGCTTCATCGGCCGGTTTACGGCGGAGGCGGCATACTCCCCGATAAATTCGTGCCTATCGACACCACAGGCTATTCCACCTATTACCGCGATCTGATGGCCAAGGGCGTCTATAACCGAATTGTCACAAACTATATCGACGCCAACCGCAAACTGCTGAAGAAGAGCTACAAGACCATCGGCGACTTCATTTCAGGCTTCGAAATCAGTCAGAAGCTCATCGACGACATGGTCAAGCTCGGCGAAGAAGAGGGTGTTCCATACGATGAAAAAGGATTCGCGACTTCGAAAGAGACAATCCTGACAATCCTGAAAGGGCTGATTGCACGCGACCTGTTCGATCAGGAAGCCTATTGGCGCGTTGCCAACCACCTCGACCCGGTCTACCTCAAGGCTGTCGAAATCTTCACCACCCCCGGAGCTTACGAAACCACGCTGAGCCATCAATAACGCCGGTTTAATGATAGTCAAAGGGGAGGTATGTCAGACGACGCACCTCCCCTTTCGTTGGATCTTATCTGATTTTACTCGGCCGAAAGAACCGACGGAGCAGTGTAGACACGCGCGGCAAGCTCGCGGTCGAGCGTGTAAAGGCCTATGCCGTCGTTGCCGATCAGAGTGAACTTGTCGATAAGAGTGCGGGCATTGTCTTCCTCTTCGACCTGCTCCGAAACGAACCAGGCCAGACGGTCGCGGGTTGCATAGTCATGCTCTGCCTCGGCCAGCGCATAGAGGTTGTTGATGAGAGCGGTGACTTTCTGCTCATGCTCGAGAGTGGCCTTGAAAGCGTCGAGAGGGGTTGCCCATTCAGTGGGAACGGCATCGATAGCCTTGAGAATAACACGTCCGCCGCGCTGGTTGAGATAGTTCATGAAAATCTCAGCGTGGGCCTGTTCTTCCTGATACTGGATGCGGAACCAGTTGGCCACGCCGGGCATACCGCTGTTGGCAAACTGCATACCCATTGAAAGATAGAGATAAGCGCTCCAAAGTTCAGCATTAATCTGCTCATTAATAGCGTCTTGAATTTTTGCGTTCATAATATGGAATTGTTTATTAGGTTAGTTTTTTCTGACTGCAAAAATAGTCAAAAACGGCGACTGTTGACTAACTTTTTTCGAAAAAACTATCGCGGAAATCTATCGCAGGGCAAATCAGCGCGCCGCTCCCGCGATGTCGGGATAAGTCGGAAGTCTGTCGACGAAAGAATACGTTCCCGCATCGCTGTCTACCCGGCAGCAATAATGATTCATGCCGTTACTGACAACAAGCCACGGAGTTTTAAGCACAATGTTATAACGGGCGATCTGATCGAACGTCCGCTGCGAAACCGCGATATGAGGCGCCTTATACTCGACTATCATCAGCGGCCGACGGCCTGTGCGGTCGAAAACGACAGTGTCACAGCGGCGGCGCGTTCCGTTGAGCGTCAGCGCCAGCTCGTTGGCCATAAGCGACCGCGGGAAACCTTTTTCCGACATAAGGTAGGCGATGAAATGCTGCCTGACCCATTCCTCGGGAGTCAGCGCCACCATCTTCTGTCTTAACGGATCAAAAATTTTCAAAGCTCCCGAGTCGGCCCGCTCTATCCGGACTTCGACAGGCGGAAGATTCAAAGGTGGCGGCAATTGGGTCATCGCGTATTTTGGCAATCGGTTTTTTCTGCGTAAATTTACGAAAATTTTCCGATTAAACGGCAATGGCCACACCCGCGACACTAACCTACGAGCAACTCCACCGGCAGATTCTGTCAGGAAAAACAGCGCCCGTCTATCTTCTCCACGGCGAAGAAGGATATTTCACCGATCTGCTGATCAACGACTTTATCGGACTCATATCTCCCGATGACCGCGACTTCAATCTATACACGCTCTATGCGCCCGAAACGTCGATGATAGCTGTCGACGAAACCTGCCGCCGTTTTCCAATGATGGCCGACAGGATGGTCGTGATTCTCAAGGAAGCCCAGGCAATAAGCGCCACCGAACTGAACAAGCTCCACACATATTGCGAGAATCCGTCCCCGTCGACGGTTCTCGTGATCTCATGTCGCGGAGAGCAGGCAAAAGGAAAAGACCTCATTGCCGCAGTACGCAAAAACGGAGTTATCTTCGAATCGAAAAAGCTTAAGGAATCGGCCGTTGCCGGGGTTCTCCAGACTCTCATTAAAGAAAAAGGTCTCGGAGTAGAACCGAAGAGCCTGGCGATGCTGACCGAATATGTCGGCACCGATATGTCGCGGCTTCACAACGAAGTCGACAAACTGGCCGTAGCCCTCGGCCGCGGCGCAACGATAACGCCCGAGTCGATCGAAAGGAATATCGGATTCAGCAAAGATTTCAACAACTTCGAGCTTATCAACGCGCTTGCAGCCCACAACGGAGCCAAAGCCTACCGCATTATCGAGTTTTTCCGCGCCAACCCGAAGTCGAATCCCTTCGTAATGACAATAAGCGCCATATTCAATTTCTTCAGCGACCTGATGATATTCCATTTCTCGCGCGACAAATCGCCGGCGGCGCTCGTGGCGGCAATGGGACTTCGCAGCGAATGGCAGCTGAAGAACTACACCGGGGCAGCCCGCAACTACAATGCCTATAAAGTCATTGAGATAATCGGCGCAATCCGCGAAGCCGACACCCGCAGCAAAGGCATCGGCTCACGCATCGATCCTTATGACGCGCTCCACGATCTGGTATTCAGGATTCTCAACGCTCAGGGCATTCTCCCCGTCTGAACCGGCTCGACACCTATTCCGGGAAGCGAAGGCAGAGTTATGCGGCCGTCGACAACCGACACTCCGCGGAAACGGTCGTTCGCAATGAGAAGATCAGCTTTATATTAAATTTATAAATTTTATAAAACCTCAGCAGTTCGGCGCGGAGCGCCGAGCAGAAGCAACAGCTTGCGCAAGCGCGAACGCACTCCGATTATCCTGACGTTGCCGTCGCCACCGCGCTTTATGCCGAGACGCATGCGGAGTTCTTCGGCCGACATGACGAAATTTCTGACCGCTATATCGGCTGCATCGCAGCCGAGCTCGCGGCCGGCACGCTTACTCCACTCCACTGCTTTCACAATCGGCCTGATCTCTCCGGGAAAACTTTCAGCCGGCGAATTGCCGACATAGAGATGCGTGTCAGGAGCAAGCGCCGAAAGCCCGAACCTCTCCGACATCAGGCGGAATGCCCCCGACTTCAGCATGGCGGACGATGGCTCGTGGAGCCATTGTCCCTCTTCGGGCTCGGCAAAGCGTATTTCGGCTGAGGTCTCATTTTCAGGCAAAAAAGAGAATTCAGGACGTTCGCCGTCAATGACCCGCGTCAGCCCCGCTCCCGGAATGACAGCCGTCAGCTCCTTACACTCATTCGACTCGCCATATACGATTATGTCGGCGTCGACGCCGAGTTCCGCCCTCATCCGCGATATGTCGAGCATCGGCGATGCCTTTATTATAACGCGCGCGGCCCGCTGTCGCAGCAGCGGCAACAGCTCAACGACATTGGGGCTGCAGTCGGCCAGTGCGAACAGCCGCCTGCCGTCGCGTCCGCGCCGCGCCGGATCGATAAAAATGACATCGAATTTCCTGTCGGTCAGGCGCAACCACTCGGTAGAATCAGCGCATACCCCCTCGACATTGTCAAGTCCGAGAGCACGCGCATTCATGTTGACAGCCTCCGCACAGCGGGAATCGATGTCTATCGCGGTCACCGACAAAGCGCGCCGCGCTATGTGGAAGGCGTCGATACCAAGACCGCAGGTCATGTCGAGGACTGTCGATTCCGGCTCGACAAGAGCGGCATGGAGCGCGGCGAGATGGTCGCCGGTAGCCTGTTCGGCCGACAGCGCCGTGGGAAAACGGAATTCGCTGCAGCTGAGTGTCAGCGGCAGTTTCGAAGCCGCACGCTCGCGCAGTTCAGCCTGAAGGATAGCGTCGAGTCTGGCCGGATCGCCGGCCGCGGCGAGGCGCTCTCTGCTATAGTCAGCCGCCATAGGTCTGTTTCGATAAAGCAGTGTGTCGGAGGGCTTCATCCGTCCTCCGACACACCAAAGTTATTTAATCAAATGAGTTTCAGGCTTTATAGGCCTCCATATCCTCGACACGGAAATTGGCGATGAAGTCGGCGTGTTTCACGATGTCGGCCTGTGCCATCTTGACGTAGACTTCGAGCGACTTGTCGAACATCTCGTTGCGGTTGGCATCGAGCAGCAGAAGCGACGACATGACAACATCGGCGGCCATCTCGACGAGGCGGCGGGCCACGAACGAAACATACTGGTCATCCTTGACTTCCTCGACCTTGGCCAAAGTTTCGGTATATGCCTTGAACATCTCTTTTATGGTGTTCTTGGTTCCTTCAAGACGCTGATCAACCTCGGTGTTGAGATATTCCTCGATGAGGTTCGTGTAGGTTTCGGTAGTGACGTGGCGGATTGCAGCGACAACCTGAAGCTGGGTCGTACCTTCGTAAATCGAAGTAATTCGGGCATCGCGGTAGATGCGCTCGCAGGTATAGTCTTTCATGAAGCCCGAACCGCCGTGAATCTGAATGCAGTCGTAGGCGTTCTGGTTACAATATTCGCTGCCCATGCCTTTGGCCATAGGAGTCAGGGCGTCGGCGCGACGGCTGTAGAACTTCATTTCCTTACGTTCGTCGGGTGTCAGCGAACGCTCGCGGGCAATATCCTCGTAGGCCTTATAGAGATCGACATAGCGGGCTGTTTCATAGAGAAGCGAACGGCTGGCGTCGAGTTTGGCTTTCATAACCGACAGCATCTCGAACACGGCGGGGAAATCTATGATAGCCTTGCCGAACTGACGGCGGTCGCGTGCATAAGCCAGCGCCTCGCGGTAGGCAAGTTCACTGACACCGACACTCTGTGCGGCGATTCCCAGACGAGCGCCGTTCATCAGGGCCATTACATATTTGATAAGGCCGAGGCGGCGCGATCCGCAAAGCTCTGCTTTGGCGTTCTTGAACACAAGCTCGCAGGTGGGGCTGCCTTTGATACCCATCTTGTTCTCGATACGGCGGACGGTAACACCGCCGTCGCGCTTGTCGTAGATGAACATCGACAGGCCGCGACCGTCGCGCGTGCCCTCTTCACTGCGGGCAAGCACGAGGTGAATGTCGCTGTCGCCGTTGGTGATGAAGCGCTTGACGCCGTTGAGGCGCCATGTTCCGTCGGGCTGCTCGGTTGCCTTGAGCATCACGCTCTGGAGGTCGGAGCCGGCATCGGGCTCGGTAAGATCCATCGACATGGTCTCGCCGTTGCAGACGCGGGTTATATAACGCTGTTTCTGGTCTTCGTCGGCAAACTCGTAGATCGTCTCGGCGCAGTCCTGAAGGCCCCAGAGGTTTTCGAAGCCTGTGTCGGCACGGCTGACAATATCAGCGGCCATGATATACGGAGTGATCGGGAAATTCAGTCCACCGAAGCGACGCGGCATTGCCATGCCCATGAGACCGGCCTTGCGGCACTTGTCGAGGTTCTCGACAGTTCCCGGAGCATATTCGACGTGTCCGTCGACAACCTTCGGGCCTTCCAGATCGACCGATTCGGCGTTTTCAGCAATTGTAGTTCCGCAGACGTCGCCGACGATATCGAGCACGCGGTCGTAGCTGTCGATGGCGTCTTCGTAGTCCATGGGAGCATAGTCATATTTCTCGGCGTCGGTATAGTCGCGCTCCTTGAGGGCGACTATCTTGCGCATCAGCGGATGGGTCAGATGATGTTTCAGCGCCGGGTTGTCGGTATAAAAATTAGCCATGGCTTATTTATTTCGAATTTTTCTTGTAGTACTTGATGAGTTTCGGCACAACATCTTCAACCGTGCCTGTGATGACAACGTCGGCGATCTTGTTGATAGGAGCGTCGGGATCGTTGTTGATAGAGATGATCATTGCGCTCTCCTGCATTCCGGCAATATGCTGGATCTGACCTGAGATACCGCAGGCGATATAGAGCTTCGGACGCACTGTGACACCGGTCTGGCCGATCTGGCGGCAATGCTCTGCAAAGCCGGCGTCGACAGCCGCACGCGAGGCGCCGACTTCGGCGCCGATAGTGTCGGCAAGCTTGAACAGCAGGTCGAAATTCTCTTTCGAGCCTACGCCGTAACCGCCGGCCACGATGATGGGCGAATTCTTGATGTTTACTTTCGATTTCTCGATGTGGCGGTCGATGATTTCGACAACGAAGTCTTCGTCGCTGACATATTTCTTCGGATCGAGATTGATGACCTCACCCTTATAACCGGCGTCTTTGATCTCTTTCTTCATCACGCCTTCGCGGACGGTGGCCATCTGCGGACGATGGTCGGGATTGACAATCGTGGCCACGATGTTGCCGCCGAAAGCCGGACGGATCTGATAGAGAAGATCGGTATATTCCTTGCCGGTCTTAGGATCGGTGTGGTCGCCGATTTCCAGAGCCGTGCAGTCGGCTGTCAGACCGCTGTGGAGACATGAGCTGACGCGCGGGCCGAGGTCGCGGCCGATGCAGGTAGCGCCCATGAGGCAGATCTGCGGCTTGATCTCCTTGAAAAGGTTGATCAGCACTGCGGCGTGGGGATTCGACGTATAGGGAAAAAGGCGCGGATCTTCTACTTTATAGACAACGTCGGCGCCGTAAGGGAAAATCTGGTCTTCTACGCCGTCGAGCTTGTCGCCAAGCACCAGAGCCTCGAGCTTCACGCCCAGACGGTCGGCGAGCTTGCGTCCTTTTGTAAGGAGTTCCTGACTGACGTCGGCAATCTTGCCTTCGTCGAACTCGCAGTAAACAACGAGATTGTTATTGTCTGTCATGATTCTTTAGCCGATGGTGTGGTTAGTAATGAGTTCTTTGACGAGATCTTCGATAGCGGCATCGCTGTCGTCGAGACGACGGCTCTCTTTAGCCGTGAACACTACATTCTCGATTGCCTTCACTTTCGTGGGCGAGCCAGGCATACCGATCTGTTCGGGATCGGCCTCGACAAAGGCTGCACCCCACTCTTTGATCTGAAGCTCGGGACGCTTTGCTACAATTTCCTTGCGGCGCTCGTCGGCCTTGGCGAGTTCGCCGGCCGAAGCGGCATATTTGTATTGCATTACACGACGGGCGTTGCGCGGACGGCATTCGGCGGCCGATCCGTTGACGGTCACTACGCAGGGCAGCGGAGCCTTGACGGTCTCGACGCCGTTCTCGAGGCGCCGGCGGACGGTAACATGGCCGTCGCTGAGATCAACGATCTCTTCAGCGTAGGTAACCTGAGGCAATCCGAGTTTCTCGGCTATCTGAGGGCCTACCTGAGCCGTATCTCCGTCGATAGCCTGACGGCCGCCGAGAATTATATCGTAATTGCCGATTTTTTTCACGGCCTGAGCCAGTGAATAGGATGTTGCGAGTGTGTCGGCGCCGCCCAATACGCGGTCGGTAAGAACAATGCCGCCGTCAGCTCCGCGGAAAATACCCTCGCGGATGATCTCGGCAGCGCGGGGGAGGCCCATTGTCAGCATGGTAACAGTGCTTCCCGGGTTGGCGTCCTTAAGTCGGAGAGCCTGCTCAAGCGCGTTGAGATCCTCGGGATTGAAGATGGCCGGCAGAGCTGCGCGGTTGATGGTGCCATCTTCTTTCATCGCATCTTTGCCGACATTGCGGGTATCGGGAACCTGCTTTGCCAGCACAATGATGTTAAGACTCATTTGATAGTTGATTGGTTAGTTGATATTCTGTTTCGGGGCAACAAAGTTAACAACAAATCGGCTAATTGCCAAACTTTTGGGACAAAGGTCGGGCAAACTAGCCGATTCGTCGGTTATATTAGCTGTTATTTCGCTGTCCTGGCTTCAATCCACTTGCGGGCATTGACGAACGCGTCGATCCAGGGGGTCACCTCGTCGGCATGGCGCGCTGCCGGATAAAAGCCACACTGCCAGGGGAATATCGTGCGCTCAAGGTGAGGCATCATAGCCAGATGGCGGCCGTCGTCGCTGCATATTCCGGCTACCGAAGCGCGCGACCCGTTGGGATTGCCGGGGTAGCCGCTGTAGCTGTATTTCAGAGCTACGTTATAGCGGTCGAGCGGCAGGGGAAGCTCGAATTTTCCTTCACCATGGGCCACCCAGATACCGAGTTTCGAGCCGGCGAGCGAGCCGAGCATGATCGAGCGGTTTTCGGGCACACTGACTCCGAGGAAGGCGCTCTCGAACTTGTGGCTGTTGTTGTGGCGCATCGCCGTGCGGCGCTCGTGGGCCGGATTGACGAGATTCAGCTCGACCATGAGCTGACAGCCGTTGCAGACTCCGAGGCTCATCGTGTCGTCGCGCTGATAGAAACGCTCGAGAGCGCGGCGCGCGTTGTCGTTCCAGCGGAATGCCCCGGCCCAGCCTTTTGCCGAACCGAGCACGTCGCTGTTCGAGAAACCGCCGCAGAACACAATCATGTTCACATCGTCGAGAGTCTCGCGTCCGCTCATGAGATCAGTCATGTGGACATCCTTGACGTCGAAGCCAGCCATGTAGAGCGAGAATGCCATCTCGCGGTCGCCGTTAACACCCTTTTCACGGATGATTGCGGCACGGATGCCCGAACGCTCTTTGCGCACAACCGAAAGTCCGCGCGAAGCCATCGATCCGTCGAAGCCGGCGGGCAGGCGCCAGCGCAGCGGCTGCTTGCGATAGTTGGCATAGCGGTCGGCGGCGCAGGCTTCGCCGCTCTGCTCGATGTCGAGAAGATATGAGGGATAATACCAGACGTCGCGCAGATGGTCGATTCCGAGCATCCACATTCTGTCCCCTTTGCCGACGGTCAGCAGGCGCTCCTTTGCCGGCGTGCCGATAGCCTTGAAGTCGACTCCGGCATCGGCGAGAGTGCGCTCGAAAGCGGCGCGTTTCGGCTCGGCGACCTGAACCACGAGAGCGGGGTTCTCGGCGAAGAGCGTGGTGATGACATCCAGGTCGAACGAATCGAGATTGATGTCGATACCTCCGGCGGTGTTGGCGAACGCCATCTCGAGAAGCGTGGTCACAAGACCTCCGGCGCTGACATCGTGGGCCGCCAGCAACGCTCCGCGGCTTACGAGAGCCTGGACGGCATTGAAGGCGCGCGCGAAATAGTCCGGATCGGAAACAGTGGGCACATGACTGCCTACACGTCCGAGAGTCTGGGCAAGCGCCGAACCGCCGAGAGCGAGCGGACTGCGCGAGAAATCGATATAATAGAGTGTCGATTTTTTATTCTGAAGAACGGGGCTGACGGTCTTGCGGACATCTTTCACCTCTCCGGCTGCCGAAATAATGACAGTGCCGGGAGCCATGACTTTGTCGTCACCATATTTCTGGGTCATCGACAGAGAGTCTTTGCCCGTCGGGATATTGATTCCGAGCGCGCAGGCGAAATCAGAGCATGCCTTGACAGCGCGATAGAGAGCGGCATCCTCCCCCTCGTTGCGGCAGGGCCACATCCAGTTGGCCGACAACGAGACAGCGCTCAGCCCTCCGTCGAGAGGCGCGCCGACAATATTCGTCAGCGCTTCGGCTATGGCAAGCACCGAACCGGCGCCCGAATCGGCCAGAGCCGCCTGAGGCGCATGGCCGATAGAAGTCGCGATTCCCTTTTTGCCGTTATAGTCGAGAGCCACGACGCCGCAGTCGCTCAGAGGCAGCTGCAGTTCGCCCTGACACTGCTGGCGGGCGATCTTGCCGGTGATCGAGCGGTCGACTTTGTTTGTCAGCCAGTCTTTGCAGGCCACAGCCTCGAGGCTCAGAACGTCGTTGAGATATTCCTCAAGGCGCGATTCCTCGGTTTCGCAGTCGGCATAGCTGCGCTCTACGGTGACATCGCGCATGACAGTCTTGGGCGGATTGCCGAACATATCGCTCATCTCGAGATTCATCGGCTTCGAGCCGTCGGGCAGTTCGAAAACGAAGCGATGGTCGCCGGTAGTCTCACCGATGACATACATCGGCGAACGCTCGCGGTCGGCGACACGGCGCACGAAGTCGACATCCTCGTTTTTCATCACCATTCCCATGCGCTCCTGACTTTCGTTGCCGATAATCTCTTTGGCCGAAAGAGTCGGATCGCCCACCGGAAGAGCGCTGATGTCGATATGTCCGCCCGTCTCTTCGACAAGCTCGCTGAGTGCGTTCAGGTGTCCGCCGGCGCCATGGTCGTGGATAGACACGATCGGATTGTTCTCGGATTCGGCCATGGCACGGATGACATTGCTGACACGTTTCTGCATCTCGGGATTGGCTCGCTGCACGGCATTCAGCTCGATGGCATTGTCGTACTGACCCGTGGCGACCGACGATACTGCGCCGCCTCCCATGCCGATACGGTAGTTGTCGCCTCCCATGAGAACAACGGCCTGACCCGGTTCGGGAACGCCCTTGATGGCGTCTTTGGCGAACGCGTAGCCGACACCGCCGGCGAGCATGATGACTTTGTCATAGGCATAAACGCGGCCTTCCTCATTATGCTCGAATGTCAGGAGCGAACCGCAGATAAGCGGCTGTCCGAATTTGTTGCCGAAGTCGCTGGCACCGTTCGAAGCCTTGATGAGAATGTCGGCCGGGGTCTGATAGAGCCATACTCGCGGATCCATCATCAGCTCCCAGCGACGGCGCGGGTCGAGACGCGGATAAGAGGTCATATAGACAGCCGTGCCCGCAAGCGGCAGCGATGCCTTTCCGCCGCCGAGACGGTCGCGGATCTCGCCTCCGCTGCCGGTAGCGGCACCGTTGAACGGTTCGACAGTGGTCGGGAAGTTGTGAGTCTCGGCCTTGAGCGAGAGGACGGTCTCGACCGGGCGGCTGGTGAAATAATCAGCCTTGTCGGGATTTTCGGGATAGAACTGGTCTACTACCGGGCCTTTCACGAAAGCCACATTGTCCTTATAGGCCGATACGAGGCGGCCGGGATTCTCTTTCGAGGTCTTTTTTATCATTCCGAAGAGCGACGAAGGCATCTCCTTGCCGTCGATAATGAAAGTGCCGTTGAAAATCTTATGGCGGCAGTGCTCCGAGTTGACCTGACTGAAACCGAAGACTTCGCTGTCGGTCAGCGGACGGCCGAGGCGCTCCGAGAGAGCGGCGAGATAGTTCTCTTCATCGGCGCTGAGAGCGAGGCCTTCGCGACGGTTATACTCGCGGATGTCGGCGATATGTTCGACAGGCTCGGCTTCGCGGTTGACGTCGAAAATTTTCTGGTTCAGTCCGTCGTAGACACGCTGAAGCATCTTGTCGTAACGGGGTTCGGCATCGCGGCTAAGCTCATATTCCTCTATGCGGGTTATGCCCTGAAGGCCCATGTTCTGGGTTATCTCGACAGCATTGGTGCTCCACGGCGTTATCATTTCACGACGCGGCCCGATAAAGGTGCCTTTTACACTTTTTGCGCTCAGTGGGCGAGCTCCGTCGAACAGCCACGTCAGCTTTTCTTTCTCAGTGTCGGTCAGAACGTGATCAACTTCGACAGCGGTGACCCGGCGGGCACCTTTTTTGAAAAACAGTACCATGATAATGACTTCGGTTTGGTTTCAGACCGCAAAATTACGAATTTTTCCTCACAAACCCCTATTGCGGTTGCGACATATGTTGAAAAAACGCGCGGAGACGCTGCCGCAGTGGCAACGTCTCCGCTTATGCTTATGACGTAAAAGTTCGGATTATTCGCTTACAACCTCGAAAGGAACTTCAACGAGAACTTCCTTGTGGAGCTTGACATTGGCAACGTAGTTACCGACTTCCTTGACCGACTGCTTGATCTCGATGATCTTGCGGTCGACGGTCAGGCCCTGGGCTTCGAGAGCTTCGGCAATCTGAGCTGCGCCGACAGAACCGAAGATCGTGCCGGTCTCGGAGGTCTTGGCCGACAGAGTCAGCTTGACGTCTTTAAGCTTGGCGGCCATCTCTTCGGCCTCAGCTTTGAGCTGGGCAATCTTGTGGGCGCGCTGGCGCTGGTTTTCGGCAAGCACCTTCAGGGCGGCGGCATTGGCGATGACAGCCTTACCTGTCGGGATAAGGTAGTTGCGGCCGTAGCCGTCTTTCACTTCAACAACATCGTCTTTATAGCCGAGGTTGGATATGTCTTCTTTAAGAATGATTTTCATAATTCCTTGTCGTTAAACGGTGTTGAACTTATTTCATAAGGTCGGTGACGTAGGGAAGCAGAGCCAGATGACGGGCGCGCTTCACGGCCTGAGCTACGCGACGCTGGAATTTCAGCGAGGTTCCGGTTATGCGGCGGGGAAGAATCTTGCCCTGCTCGTTGAGGAACTTCTTGAGGAATTCGGGATCTTTATAGTCGATATACTTGATACCGCTGCGTTTGAAACGGCAGTATTTTTTCTTCTTTACATCGACCGACATGGGGGTGAGATAACGGATTTCTGATTGCTGTGCCATTGTTTCTTAGTCCTCCTTGACTTCTTCTTTAACTTCGGTTACTACAGCCTCTTCAACGGGTTTGGCAGCGGCTTTGGCGGCACGCAGCGAACGACGTTTGGCGGCATACTCGTGGGCATACTTGTCGAGGCGGAAGGTCAGATGACGGAGCACGCGCTCGTCGCGGCGGAAGGCCGTTTCGAGTTTGGCAACGACGTCGCCGGGAGCGTCGAACTCGATGAGGGTGTAGAAGCCGGTCGACTTCTTCTGGATGGGATAGGCCAGTTTGCGAAGGCCCCACTCTTCGGTGTTGACGATGGCTGCGCCATTGTCGGTGAGCACCTTAGAGAATTTCTCTACCGCTTCCTTCATCTGAACATCAGACAAAACGGGAGTTAAAATGAAAACGGTTTCGTAGTTATTCATAAAAGTGTTTGTTAATTAAAGCGCCGCAAAGGTAAGAAGTTTTTCCGACACGGCCAAATATTTTTCAGACAGCTTTTTGCAGGCGAATTCACTTGCGGACGTAATGAGGCATCTCGGCGGGGATGACCATCGAGATCTCGACAAGTCCGGCGACCCTGCCCTGCTGACGCCACGCCGTCTGGTAGATCATCTTTCTGACCTCCCCCTTCTCGATAGTGTAGCAGTTCGTTCCGCCGGTCTCGAGAAGGCGGCGTATAATGGCGCAGGCGCGCTCGGGATGGTAGTCGAGAAGATTGTGGCCTATGATGTCGCCATGTCGGGCAAACGTCTTGCGCGAAAGATCATTCATATAGATTATACGGCAGTCGGCATCACACACGGTGATCGCGCAGTTGAGGTCGCGGCTCCACTCGGGGAGCTTCTCTTCGATGTTATTCATGGTCGGTTTGTTGTTTTGGTCAGCGGAGCCGGAACAGATAAGCGGCAGTAACCTCTATCGACATTCCGCGCGACGCTGAAAAATAATCTTTTTTGCTGGCATGGAAGATGTTTCCGAGTCCGTAGTAGAAACGACCCTCGACAAGAACCGAATGCCGGTGCCTGAAAATCATCTCCATGCCGACTCCGGCCGAGATGCCGTAGTCGAAACGGTTCTCGACTTTCTTATTGAGCTGTTCGCTGTTGCGGTAGCCCGCAGGATAGCCCTCGACACTGCCGAGGTTGGCATAGTCGAAATTGGCCGAAATCGACGAACCTATCATGTAGCCGACCTCGGGGCCGGCGTTGAAGAAGCCGCGGAAGCGGTCGTTGCCGAAATAGATATGGGTAAGCAGCGGCAGCTGTATATAGGTGAAGGTGCGTCGGTAGCTGAACGGCTCCCCTTTTTCATATTTTTCTTTCCAGCCGCGCTGTTCTACGTTGAGCTCGGCAATGATGCCGAAATGGTTCTGCTCGATATATCTGGCCACGAAACCCGCCATGAAGCCGGGCGTCCATGTCTGATCAACGTGAGGCGAGAACGACATCGACGACACCGTTGCGCCGGCCTTTCCGCCGATGGCGAAATCGGGGCGATAGCGTCGCTGGGCCTCAAGGGCCGGGAGCGTGGCTAAAACGAGCAGCAGGGTAATAATCAGTCGGCGCATGGCGGCTTAAAGCTCGGTTTTCTCGACTATGCCCATAGGGCGATAGATAACGATATAGGCGACCGAATTCACCCAGCCCCCTTCGTCGGAGGCCCGTTCGAACTCGAAGCCAGACTGCACTCCCCTGTAAGCCGGCGTCGGCTGCGAGAAGTCGCCGCCATTATGGCGCAGGGCATTGATAAGGTAACAGCCGACATCAAAGCCGAGTGCTCCCTGACGCGGAAGCCCGGCGGCCATTCCGGCGTCGAACCAGTGCTCGAAGCTCTGGTTGACCCTCTTGAAATCAAGGTCGTCGCTGTCGGCATAGAACCGCGAATAGATCACCGTTCCGAGATCGTGCATCTGCTTGGCGGTCTCGCCGCGGAATACTGTCCATTCGGGATAGCCGAACAGCATCAGGTTGTCATTGACGCTGTCGGTGCCTTTTTTCGCTATCAGAGCGGGTAATATGGCTTTCAGCTCATCCTGCCGCGAGCTGACAGGCACGAATATGATCTGCTGATCGGTCAGGGCGGCGAGATCGGCCTCGCCGAGCTTACCCGAGAATGTGATGTCGACAGACTTGCGTCCGTTAGATGCGAGCGCCGAACGGAAGCTGTCGACAAAATCGCTCTTGTCGGAATTTCCGCCGTCGCGCGTCAGGAACACGAACGTGTGGTCGGGATAACGACGCTGCATGGCCCCTATCACGTCATCGTTGAGCATCTCGATAGGAATATTGCTCTGCATGACCGAACCATTATATTTATATGTGTCGTCGCGCGGAAGGAAGGTATTGAAAACCTCTATGCCGCGGGGACGCGCCCAGGCCGCGATAAGCTCGAACTGAGCCTGATCGTCGGGGGCTATGATAACCTGAACATCGGTATTCTCAAGACGCGAGAGAGCGGCACGCACTGAATCGGAAGAGTTGGCCGTGTCGAACACCCGCAGGCGCGTCGGGTTCTCGCGGCTCTTCAGTGTATCGACTGCCATCAGCAGGCCCTTGTAGAATTCAGTGTGGCGCAATGCTGATTTGTCAGGTTCTTTCTGACCGAGCATAAACGGGAGCATCACGGCTATCGAAACGCTTCCGTCGGCTTTTTTTACTTCCGGCGTCTCGGTTTTCTCAACCGGCTCCACGGGAGTCTGCGCTACATCAGGCTCAGGCTTGGGTTCGGCTTTGGGTTCTGGTTTTGATTCAGGCTTGGCCGAGGAATCAGCTGTCGCCGCAGGCTTCTGAGGCTCGGCCGGCTTAGGCTCGGGAATAATAAGCTCTGTGCCTTCCTTGAGCACACCCACCTCAGGATTGGCGGCGGCAAGCTGCGTGACCGTCACTCCGTAATTATGGGCTATCGAATAGAAAGTTTCGCCTCGTTCAACCCTGTGAACGCCGGTTTTCGCAGGCGCGGGGGCTGTTTTCGGTGCCGTTTCGGCGCCTGCGCCCTGCGCGGCGGGGCCTGTCCCGGGCAGAGTGACCGTGATTGTCTGTCCGGCCCGCAGTCCGTCGGCAATCTGCGGATTCTGCTCGATAAGCATCTCAGGGCTTACGCCGAGAAGTTTGCTGAGGCCGTAGATGGTCTCTTTTTTCTCGACGATATGAGTGATCGTGCGCCCCTCGGTACACTCGGCCGCCGGGAAATAGAGCGTCATGAAAGCTCTCAGGCCGTCGCGCACCGACGGATTATGCTGCTCGATATATTCCTGCCCGACGCCGAGTTTGTGGCTCAGAGAATAGAGGGTCTCTTTGGGCTGAACTTCATAATAGTGCATCAGACGGCCGCCAACCTCGGTGACCGGCAGTTGCTCCACGCCCTGCTGCGCCGCCATGCCAAAGGCCACGGCTATCAGGGCGACGATTACCAACTTTAATCGCTTCATAAATTGCTGTTGTGTTTCAATCCGCAAAGTTAGCGTTTTTTCCACTAAAGCCCAAAAACGCGGCATGCGCGTCGCCCGGAATGCGAAAAAGTGGCTCGGGTCATCGACCTGAGCCACTTTTCAGTGTAGCGGGACCGAGAATTGAACTCGGGACCTCCGGGTTATGAATCCGACGCTCTAACCAACTGAGCTATCCCGCCGTTTTGGCTTTGCGGTTGCAAAGGTAGCAGTTTTTTCTTTCACGGCAAAATTATTTCGAAAAATTTTTCTTTAGAGCTGTTCCGTCCCGAGCTTTTCGGGGATTTTTGCTAATTTTGTGGCTCGAATGGGGAAAGCCCATGAATCAAGATTGAAAAGACAAAACAATATAGAACTATGGCAAAAGAATTGAAAGACCTAACCAAGCGCTCGACCGACTATTCACAGTGGTATAACGAGCTGGTGGTCAAGGCAGGACTCGCCGAACCTTCGGCTGTACGCGGTTGTATGGTTATTAAGCCCTACGGCTATGCGATATGGGAAAAGATGCAGCATATCCTCGACGGAATGTTCAAGAAAACCGGCGTCCAGAACGCCTATTTCCCCCTTCTGATTCCGAAATCGTTCCTCTGCCGCGAAGCCGAGCATGTCGAGGGTTTTGCCAAGGAATGCGCCGTAGTGACCCACTATCGTCTGAAAAACGACCCGAACGGTTCCGGCGTCGTTGTCGATCCCGATGCCAAGCTTGAGGAAGAGCTTATCATCCGCCCCACTTCAGAGACCATCATCTGGAACACCTACCGCAACTGGATTCAGAGCTACCGCGATCTGCCCCTGCTCGTCAACCAGTGGGCCAACGTGATGCGCTGGGAAATGCGAACCCGAATGTTCCTTCGCACAGCCGAATTCCTCTGGCAGGAAGGCCACACGGCCCATGCCACCTCTGAAGAAGCTCAGGCCAAAGCCGTCGAGATGCTGAATGTCTACGCCGACTTTGCCGAGAACTATATGGCTATGCCTGTAATCAAGGGTGTCAAGAGCGCCAACGAGCGTTTCGCCGGAGCTGTCGAGACCTACACGATCGAGGCCATGATGCAGGACGGCAAAGCTCTTCAGAGCGGCACCTCCCACTTCCTCGGCCAGAATTTCGCGAAGGCTTTCGACGTCACTTTCGTCAACCGCGACAACAAGCCCGAATATGTCTGGGCGACCTCATGGGGCGTCTCGACACGCCTGATGGGCGCTCTCATAATGATGCACAGCGACGACAACGGCCTCGTTTTGCCTCCCCATCTCGCCCCCATTCAGGTTGTCATCGTGCCCATCTATAAGACCGACGACCAGCTTAAAGAGATCTCGGCCGTTGTCGAGCCGATTGTCAACGAGCTGCGCGGCCTCGACGTCAGTGTCAAGTATGACGACGCCGACAACCGCCGCCCGGGCTTCAAGTTCGCCGACTACGAGCTCAAGGGTGTGCCCGTGCGTCTGGCGATAGGCGCCCGCGACATCGAGAACGGCACCGTAGAGCTTATGCGCCGCGACACTCTCGAGAAAGAGATCGTTCCTCTCGAAGGCATTGCAGCTCACGTCAAGAATCTTCTCGAAGATATTCAGGCCAACATTTTCAAGAAAGCCCTCGACCGCCGCACGGCAATGACCCGCAAAGTCGATACCTACGAAGAATTCAAGACCGAAATCGAAAAGGGCGGCTTCCTGATGTGTCACTGGGACGGCACCCCCGAGACCGAGGAGAAAATCAAAGAGGAAACCAAAGCCACCATACGCTGCATTCCTCTCGACGACGATAACGAGGAAGGCACCTGTATGGTTACCGGCAAGCCTTCAAAGCGCCGTGTGATCTTTGCCCGCAACTATTGATTCCCCGACAGATCTCTTCTCCATGCCAAAACAGCCGCCGGTAATAGCCATCGTGGTTCCCTGCTACAACGAGCAGGAAGTGTTGCCTCTGTCGGTGCCGCGCCTTCTCGGCATAATAACGAGAATGGCCGAAGAAGGCATAGCATCGGCCGACAGCTACATTATGCTCGCCAACGACGGCAGCCGCGACACTACCCGCGACATCATAGCCGGAATGCACGCGGCCGACCCCGTCCACGTCAAAGGGCTTTCGCTGTCGCGTAACCGCGGCCATCAGTATGCCCTGCTGGCCGGCCTCACGTCTGTGGCGAAACGCTGCGATGCCGTTGTGTCGATCGACGCCGACCTTCAGGACGATCCCGACGCCATTATCGAGATGGTGAAGCTGTTCAACGCCGGAGCCGAGATAGTCTACGGTGTGCGTTCGTCGCGCAAGACCGACACTGCGTTCAAACGCATAACCGCCCACGCCTTCTACAGATTTCAGCGCGTCATGGGGCTTGAGACTGTCTACGACCACGCCGACTACCGCCTGATGAGCCGGCGTGCCGTCGGAATGCTTCTCAGCTATGGCGAAAGCAACCTTTTCCTGCGCGGCATCGTGCCTCAGATCGGCCTGACAACCGCCGTAGTCACCTACGAGCGGGCTGCCCGCGCCGCCGGAGAGTCGAAATATCCGCTGGCGAAGATGCTCAACTTCTCAATCGACGGAATAACGTCGTTTTCGGCCCGGCCGATGCGATATATCTTCCTCATCGGACTGATATTGCTGCTTGTCGATATAGCGATAGGAATATGGGTGCTCGTCAGCCACTTCTCGGGACATGCCATCTCAGGCTGGTCGTCGCTTATGCTGAGCATCTGGTTTCTCGGCTCGCTTATCCTCATAGCCCTGGGCATAATCGGCGAATATGTCGGCAAAATATTCATCGAAGTCAAACATCGTCCGCGTTTCTTCGTCAGCGAAGAGCTGTTCGACTGACCTCACAATCAACTCTCGTCAATGAACGGCCAAGAATTCACCTCCGACAAAATCGGCGCCATAGGCGCCGCCATAGTCGACATCCTCGCCGAAGGCAACTCTGTCGCCATTCCCGGCTTCGGCACCTTTTTTCCCGAGAAAGCCGATGAATATGTCAAAGCCGACGCCTCGGGACGCCGGCTTCTGATGCCTCCGGCAATAATTGTCAACTTCAAGCCCAGCGTGGTTTTACGCAACCGACTGAAATGAACAGACTGACAGTTCAGGCCCTTGCCGGGCGCATTGCCTCAACCCTCGGAATCACCCCCGAAGCCGCCGAGCAGCTTATCCACGATTATTTCGTTGACGTTGCCGAGCGGTTACAGCGCGGCGAGACTGTCGACATCGACAATCTCGGGAAATTCGCAGCCGGAAGCGAAACCCTCTTCACACCGCTTCCAGACGTAGCCGCCCGCATAAACGAACCGTTTGCCTTCTTTGAGCCTGTAGAGCTGAACGACGGCGTCACAGCCGAAACCCTCGACCTCACGGCGCCCGCTTTCCCGGAGCCCGCCCCAGCCCCGGAGCCCGAAAGAATCGAAGAGCCCGAGCCCGAAAGAATCGAAGAGCCAGAACCCGAAATCCCCAAAGCTCCCGAAGCTCCCATTATTCCCAATTTCCCCGAAGCCCCCGAAGCCCCCGAGTCTACCGAGCCCCTCAAAGGCCACTGCGCCCATGCCCTTGCAGCATGGGCAACGGGCTGTCTGCTTCTCGGGCTGACAATCGGCAGCCTCACCGGCTACTGGGTCGGGCGCCACACAACGCTCTTCCCGCCATCTCAGGCCGAAACCGCAGAGACCGTAGAGCCGATAACGACAAGCAACGACACATCAGCCACATCAATCACATCAGCCACATCAGCCACATCAGCCACACCTGTCACAACTGTCACAACCGACACCGTCCGCGCCGACTACTACATAACCGACATGGCCCGCAAATACTACGGCAACAAAGACTTCTGGAGCTATATCTACGAAGAGAACGCCGACTCGCTCGGCCACCCCGAGCACATCCATCCGGGTCAGATTCTCGTTATCCCCGATGCCGCCAAATACGGCATCGACCCCGACAACAAAGAGTCATTGAAACGCGCCCGCGCGCTCGCCATAGAGATATACGGCCGCTACAACTGACAGCTCATCGCTGAAAAACCACACGAGGCGCGGGAACCGGTTCCCGCGCCTCGCTCATTTATTCTGTCGAGGAATTATTTCACAAGCACCTTAGCGGTAACACCGCCGACACTGACAAGGTAGACGCCGGGGGCAACTCCGTCGAAACGTGCCTCGCCGAGGTTGTCGCCATTGGCGCCTCCCATGTGGCGTCCGCTGAGATCGAAGAGGCGGCAGCGCATTCCTTCGGCTCCGCCGACAATAATGCTCGAACCGTCGACAACAACGGAGATGTTGCGGTCGGCTGTCTCAACTTCGCCAATACCGTCCTCGGTTATGTCGATAAATGACGAGCAGAGAGGCAGATCGGGGAAGAGGCTGTTGAGCATCACACATAGAGCGCCACTGACATTGACATTGAAGGTCGAAACGCCGTCGGCGACACTTACCTGACGCGGCTGCGAGAGCTCATCGCCGGCAAGATCACCGTTTTCGTCGTAGTAAGGCTCGCCGATAAACCAGCGGTAGTCGGTGGCCACGCCGTCGACAACAGCCTGTGAAGAAAGGTCGACAGTCACACCCTCAGGTTCGACTTCAACGACAGCCTGCGGCGAGTAGCAGTAGACATACTTGACTTCCGAGGTCTTTGGCAGCGACTGGAACGTGAAACAGTTCGAATCGATGAAGAGCACATTCAGCTTCGGAGTCTTGCTCATATCAATCGACGAAAGCAGGTTCGACGATAGGAAAGCCTGTTCGAGATTCTCGGCGCCCGTGAAGTCTATCTCAGTGAGATCGTTGTAGCTCAGGCTGAGATCCCAGAGCATAGGACTTCCGAATTTAACCGACTTAGCGCCGTTGTAGTCGCCCGTAAACGACTGGAGTTTGTCGAAACCGGTAAGATTGATGGCATTGAGCTGGTTATTGCTGACTTTGAGCAACCTGAGCTCGGGATAAGCCTTGGCGAAATCGAGATTCGTGAAATTATTGCCGGTAACGTTGAGTTCCGTCAGAGACGACTCGGGCCAGACGACCTTGTCGGGTGTCAGACCGGCATTGGCGACTGTCAGGGCAAAGAGGTCGGTGAGCTTCGAAACGTCGATTTTCGACAGCTTGACGCCATCTATCGAAAACACACCGAGATCGCCCGAAGGAGAGTAGCTGTAGAGACGGGCTTCGACGTCGGCTTTCGATGCACACTTGAAGATCGTGTATGTTTCGTTGGTCAGAACATACTGCTCGAGATAGCCGTTGCCTTCCCAGTCGATATAGACCGCGGTGTTAGGCTTGGTAGAGGTCATGATGAGTCCGCAGTCGACGCTCTCGGTCGGCGTCCAGGTTGCCACAGCGTTTGTCGGACGCTCGGCGGCCTTGATCACGCTTGTGCGCATCGGGTTGGCGGCGAAAGCGGGGAACAGCGGATGGCTTATCTCGCAATATACATTTCCTATCGAGGCATCTTCGAAAATCGACACACCGTCGCGCTGCGAAATCTTCGCCGCGGGAATGACACTGTTGTCGGCTGCGCTGCGCCATGTATAGACAGTCTTCTTGCCGTTTTCGTCGAGCCACTGCGACGTCAGATTGACGGTCGGGGCAAGTTCAGGCAGAAGAACCTCCGACTGGGGCGCGTAGATGTAGGATGCGACGCGCTTCGTAGAGGGCAGATTGGGCATGGCTATGTTGTTATAGCTCAGGTCGAGATAGACAAGCGGATTATAGGAGGCGATGGGGAGGGCCGTCAGATTGTTGTGGCTGACGTCGAGAGTAGCGATAGCCTCCATGTCTTCGAGGTCGACAGCTTCGAGAAGATTGTTCGACAGGTTCATGACGCTGATGTTCGAAGCGGCGTCGAGGGAGATCTCAGTCAGCTTGTTGTTGCTGAGGTCGAGGGTATAGAGCGTAGCGAGAGCGGGGTCGTAGAACGACGTCAGCGAATTATAGCTGGCATCGAGATTCGAGAGCACGTTCTTGCCATAGCCGCTGGCTCCGGTGAGGTCGAGAGTCTTCAGCATATTGTGGCTCAGGTCGAGATCGCGCAGGCAGCGGTTCCAGGTCAGATCGATCGTCTGGAGTCCGGTAGAATTGAGCTTGAGAGCGCTGAGCGAACGCGCCTGATCGAGGTCGATCGACTTCATCGGGTAGCCGTCGATGGCCAGCGCTGTTATATCGCTGCCCTCAGGCATGTAGACGGTCACTTCAGCACCGCCGGTGACTGTGACATTGTCAGCCCCGGGAAGCTCTGAGCCGTTTGCCGTGAAGTTCTGCATTGTTCCGTCGCCGGCATCGACCATAAAGGTTACGGGAGCCGATTGTGTTGCGTTGCTGACACCGACTTTCATCTTAAGGGGATTGCCGCTGCCATTGCTCTTGATTTTGACAACAGGGCTCGGCTTTCCGAAATCGGCGGCCGTCTTGACCATGAACTTACCTGTTCTGAGATTATAGGCTGGGAGTGCCGAGTTGTGGAATTCCACATAGACACTGTCGGAGAGGGCTTTCTTGAGCGTGACCACGCCGTTGGAATAGCTGTAGTCCGAGGCTGCCACGGGAGTGGGATCGAGCGGAGCATCCTCATGGTAGTAATAGAGAGATGCCGTTGTCGTTGAGTTCGGGCGGTTGACTTTTGCCGAGAAATCGAGCGTCGCGCCTTCCTTATAGCTGCGTTCGACGGGGAACGGATTCTGCTGGTAGTAATATTCAAGGAATGTCTCGCGCTCGGCGGGCAGAGTTACGAAGTCGAGATTGTTATTCGCAATATAGAGGGCGTCAATATCCGGATTGCCGGAAATATCGATAGAGGTCAGCTGGTTCAGCGAGCAGTTGAGCGCCTGAAGAGCGATATTTTTCGAGATGTCGAGACTTGTCAGAGCGTTACCGTTGCAATAGAGGCGGATAAGCTTCGGATTATTGGTGACATCGAGAGAAGTCAGGTTGTGGCCCCAGCCCCACGAGCCGGCATGTCCGCAGTAGAGCTCCTGAAGGTAAGGATTGTTGGTGACATCAACGTTCTCGACGTAGGTGTCGCTGACATTCAGTATAAGCAGCTTTGGATTTTTCGACACATCGATCGACGATATCCGCGTCACATCGGCCGTCAGGCGCAGCAGATCGGGACACTTCGTCGGATCGAGTTTCGTCAGTGACCGGCAGGCGAAAGCGTCGAACGACTTCATTGCCGGATACTGGGTGAGATCGAAGCTCTGGTCGAGATGATCGATGGCTTCCATCTCGAGGATTGTCAGATTCGGCTTGGGTGTGCCGATTTTCAGCGGCGCCACGTCAAAGGGATTGTCGCTGACATAGAGCGCTGTAAGCTTTGTGAAGGGATCGAGGTTGACGCTTCCGAGCTGATTGTGGTTGAGATTCAGGACATCGAGATTCGTCAGTGTCGCAAAGTCGGCCGTAGTGGCATAGCAGCCTTCGAGATCGAGATAGTCGATAAGAGAGGCTTCGCCGTAGACTTTTACGGTTGCGTCGGAATTGACACTGCCCGACAATATTGTAGCGTTGATGGCGCCGTCGGAAACTGTGACAGGATTGACCGTCACTTTCTGTTTTCCATAGCCGAAATCAACCTCGACGGTGGTTTTCTCTGATGAGCCGATGCGGAAACTCAGTGCATTGGCATCGCCGTTAATCTCATAAATGCTTGTCGTGAAAGTGATTATCGGACTGTTGTCGGCGGCCGAAGAACCGAAAGCTCCGACTGCGAGAGCTATCCATACCGCGGCCGGGCGAAGATGTTTTGTCATAGAGTTAAACATTTTGTTTTACAATATCCTGTTAATATGAGTAGTAAGGGGGCGCCCCTGCGGGCCTGAGGCCTGAGTTGCGCCCCCTTTCGGGTTTCGTTCAATGGTTATGCCCCGAGGGCAAGCTATTATTTCACAATAACTTTCTTATCGCCTACGATATAGAGACCTTCGGGTAGATTCGAGATCTGCTCCTTCGAAGCATTGCGAATCATCAGAATGCCCTGTAGGTTGTAGACATTGGTGTTGGCGGCAGCATCGCCGTTGACGTTGGTGATGCCCTGTTCAGGCTCGGTGTAGATCGAGATGTCGAAAGCCTTGTCGGCGTCAACCTTGTAGCTGAACTTGCCGTCGGCGGGAACTTCAACGTCTTCGTCGTTGAGAGTCATTACGTAGGACTGACGCTCGTTCTCGAGAGCGGGCAGAGCGAAGCTCAGAGCGGTATTCTGGAAAAGAGTCAGAGGTTCGGCAACGCTCTCGACTGCGGTATAGCCGTCGGTGACGACATCCTTGACCTCGACACCATCGCCGAGCTTGAAGCTGACTTCATAGGTCGAAGGCTCGGCCTTGAACATCTTCATAACGTCGCCGTCTTTAAGGGCATCCAGTCCGGGATAAGCCATGAAGTCGTAGCTGTAGCCGCTTTCATCCATGGGACATTCAATGCGCTCGCCATTAAGATAGATGAACGGGAAGTCATAGACTTTCTTCCACTGATCGTAGTCGTAGTGAGAGTCATACACTTCGAGGCTGACGGGCTTGTCGAGTTCGGCGTTGAAGTTGAACACATTGGCCTCTTCGCCGGCAACGGGCTTATACTCGATCGTGTTATACTGCTTGATAGGATCGGAATTCTTCTGGAAGAAAATCGAGTTGCTGGCATATTCATCGTTATCGGTGAACACGATCAGTCGGTCGTCGCGGACGAGTTTCTCGGTAGTGAACTCGAGAGTGAGGGCCTCGCGCACCTGCTGGCTGAATTCACCGATGATGTCGAGGGGCTCGGTATCGGGATCGTCATAGACGATGCGGGCACTCTTGATCACGTAGTTAGGAGTGTTATGATAGTAGAAACGACCGCCGTCTTCCATCTCGAAGTTGGCCTCTCCTGTGGTAAGATCGATAAGGTTGAAATCCCATACGCTGTTGTCGTAGGTTGCGACGAGAGCCTCGGGAGTGTCAACTTTGATCTTAACAGGCCAGATTTTCTCTGCCTTGGTGGCGTTAACCTTGAACACAACGGGTTCATCTTTCTTGAATACATAGTTATATGAGTCGTAACCACGGAGAGTCTGGTCGTTGGCCAACATATTCTGAACATTATACATTCCGTAGCGGAAGTAAATCGTCAGGTTGCTGCCGAATTTGACAGTGGCATTTTCTTTAGTGACGACATCGCCTTTATAGCGCACGTTGTTGATCATGACATACTTGATCATGCCGGGCTCGATCGGCTGGTCGTCGCTGCCGACAAACTAGATGTTGATATCCTTATCGGGGAAGTTATACTCTACCTTAAATTCGTCGCCATCGGCGGGACGGAACTGATAGGTATAATCATAGCTGTAGGTGGGTTCAACGACATCCCATTCCTGAGTGTCTTTGTTGAGCTTGGAGACTCTGTAGATAATACCACCGCTGTAGTCTCTCGGACGCAGTTCGATGGGAAGCTCGGTATCGGGATCGAAAGCGATCTCGGTGCGCACATTAGCTTCCGGCGTAAGATAATCGAGCGAATTGCTTGTTCCGGCCTTATAGTCGTTGTAGCGCGAGAAATAAAGTTTCTCGGGAGCATCAATGGTGAAGTAGCACTTTGCTGAGCGCGTCTCGGCCTTGTTGAAAGCGACTACCGTGTAGTTATTCTCGCCATAGAGAAGGCTCGAGCCGTAGAACTCGTAGACGACCGCGCGGTTGGGATATATCGAGAGAGACTCGGTTCCGTTGCGGAGCACGTCGTTGAGTGCGCAGTCTTCGAGAGCCTCGATTCTTACCTTCTGGTCTTTTTTAACATTGTCGACAGTCCATGTTGTGACTCCGCCGGCTGTCGAAGGCTCGATGATTTCCTCGCCCATCATAACCTTGATGAACTTGGGATCGCCCGTCAATGTGAGTTTCTTTGCGGGGCGCGCGACTGTGGTGATCTCATAGACGCCGTTATCCTCGAGATAGTCCCACGAAGAATTAAAGTTTTCCTTGTTCTCTCCGTTGAGATCATCTCCGTTATACTTCACCGAGGCAATCAGATACTCGTCGGTAGCATCAACATCAAGGTATTTATACCTTCCGGCAGGTTTTTCAATAACAGTCTCGTTCGAAGTGAGCTCAACAGCCTCGCGGTCGTTCTTGACTGTAACATGGGTGTAATCGTCGATCTTGAGCGTAATTTTCTTGGGGACGAATTTTCGTACTTCAAACTCGTAGACATCGCCGTCGGCGCTCGCTGAATAATACTGAGTGATCGGCTCACCTTCGAGAGGTAGAGTGTATTGCCATGCCACACCGTTCTTTTTGTCAGAACCGGGCATGAATTCATAGCCTTTGACGGGAGTGATGACAAGCTGCTTATCCCAGTCGGCAAGGGTGACCTGCAGATCACCGGAAGTCCATGTCTGCACCTCCCCGTCAGAATAATAGTCTTTGACCATAACCGTCACCAAAGACGGGTCGGAGGTCTTTAACGTTACGGTTTTCTGAGCCACAGCCACCGACGGAGCGACAAGCAAAATGGCAAGCAGAGCAACCAGGGAATAGAATTTTCTCATAGAATTTGAGATTAATTAAACAAAATGATATAATGTTGGTTTATTTGCATAAGGATGCGACGTAAATATAGCAATTCTTCCTCAAATATAAATCAAAAGGCAAAAAAATAATTCCCATCTCATTGGCGACAAAAGAAAGAGGCGCCCCGACATCACGTCGGAACGCCCCCTGAACAAATATTTCTTTGCTCTTATTTAATAATAACTTTCTTGTCGCCTACGATATAGAGACCTTCGGGTAGATTCGAGATCTGCTCCTTCGAAGCATTGCGAATCATCAGAATGCCCTGTAGGTTGTAGACATTGGTGTTGGCGGCAGCATCGCCGTTGACGTTGGTGATGCCCTGTTCAGGCTCGGTGTAGATCGAGATGTCGAAAGCCTTGTTGCCGTCAACCGTGTAGCTGAACTTGCCGTCTTCGGGAACTTCGACCTCTTCGTCGTTGAGAGTCATCACGTAGGACTGGCGCTCGTTCTCGAGAGCGGGCAGAGCGAAGCTCAGGCTGGTGTTCTGAAGAAGGCTCAGAGGCTCGCTGAGATCTTCGACCTTGGTAATTTCGTCGGTGATGACATCATTGACCTCGACACCGTCGCCGAGCTTGAAGCTGACTTCGTAGAGAGCGGGCTCGTTGCGGAAGATCTTCAGCACCGAGTTGTTGGGGAACTCGTCGAGACCGGGATAACCGAGATAATTGTATGTGTATCCGTCGTCGTTGAGCGGGCACTCCGTGCGGACGCCGTTGATGTAGACAAACGGGAAGGTCTTGGTATCGGTGTCGAGAATGTGGAGGTAAACGGGGAGATCTAGCTCGGCGTTGTAGTTCAGAACATTGCGGCCGACTTCGGGGACGTAGGTCAGTTTGTTGTACTGCCTGATGGGATCGTCGGTGTAGGAGAATGTGATCTCGTTTTCAGTCCATGAATCGTCGTCGGTATAGACAATGAGCTGCTCGTTGCGCTCGAAGACCTCGGTAGTAAACTCGATGACAAGATTCTCGTTGACTTTGACGAGGCGCTCGTTTGTCAGATCGTCGGCATCGGTCTCGGAACCGGCCTCACGCACAATGCGGGCCGACTTGATGGTGAAGTTCGGAGTATTGTGATAGTAGAGGACTTCGTCGTTGGCCATCTCGAGAGTGGCTTCGCCCGAGGTAAGGTCGATCAGCAGGTTGGGATCCCACACCGAGGTGTCGTAGGTAGCGAGAAGAGCCTCGGGATTGTCGACTTTCAGAGTGACATTATAGGTTGTCGAAGCTTTGGCTGCGGTAACGCAGAACTCGACATCTTCATTCTTGGTAAATTCATAGTTAAGAGACGACCATGCATAAACATAATTGCCGTTGGCTGTAGCTCTGCTGAGTGTGAAAAGTTTTGTGTGGGGATACAGATTCATACTGCTGCCGAATTTGACAGTCGAGCCTTCGTCGGTCACACGGCTGGCGCGGTAACGCTTTCCGTCAATGTCGACGTATGCGAATGTGGCGGGGTCGAATGTCTGGCCTGCGGGAGCCGTAAAGGTAACATTCAGATCGATGTCGGGATAAGCGACGTCAACCTTGATTTCGTCGCCGTCGGCTACGGTAACGCTGAAATTGTCGTAATAGCTCGGCTTGGTGACTTCGATCCATTCTTCGGAGCCCTGAGCGCGCTTCTGCACACGGTAGATTTTGGTACCGTTGACGCGCGGACGTATATCAACTGGATTCTCGGCTGCGAGATTGATGCCGTATTCAGTCTCGACACCGGCCTCTGGCATGAGGTAATCCACGTTGTTGGTGGTCATGGCCTTGAAATCGCCATTACGCTTGATGTCGAGTTTCTCGGGCTGATCAACAGTGATCTTGAACTTGGCAGTGCGGCGCGATTCCTTGTTGTAGGTGCCTACCGAATAGTTGTTATCGCCATATTTCATGCTGTATTCCCAAATATTCGTGAAGACGGCACCGGTCTGCAGGTATTCATCGTCGGTGCGGTCCTCATTGCGGAGGCCTTCGAGAGCATATCCTTCTCTGGCAAAAATCTCAACATCTTTATTCTTTGCCACATTGGGGACAACAAAGGTCTTGACACCGCTGACATCGGTAGCCTCAACCTCAGTGTCGAGATACTTGACCACAACAAATTCGGGGTCAGCCTTGATATTGAGAGTCTTCGCCGGGCGTTCTGTCGTGGCTATTTCTATGACAGCACCATCGCTGAAATCGCTCCAGTAAGCCTTCCAGCTATCGACATTGGGAGTCGAGAGTTTCTCTTCGCCGGCGACTTTCACCGATGAGAGCAGATATTCATCGGAGGCATTGACTTCAAGTCTGGCATAAGCGCCGGCAGGTTTGTCGAGCGTCATCTCATTACTTGTCAGATCCACTGCCTCGCCTCCGTTATTCACTGAAATATGGGTATAATCATCGACTTTCAGTGTGGCCTGCTTGATCTTCATGACCTGAGTCTCGAAATAATATACATCGCCCTCAGTCACATAATAACTGGCAAGAGCGAATTCGTCTCCCTCAGCCGGGAACGAAGGATAGCTCACATGAACTCCGTTCTTAGTGGCGGTAGTGGTGACAAACTCATATCCTGCGACAGGTTTTATGACAATAAAACCATCAGACAGGTCGTAGGTAAAGTCGCCGGAATTCCACTCGAGCGGGTCAGGCGTTCCACTATAATACTGTCTCCATCCAATAGTGACCTTCGATGGATCAGGCGTTTTAAATGTAACGTTGGCTGCCGAAGCTACTACCGACGAGGTCAGTAGAGCAACAAGCAGAACAACCAATGAGTAAATTTTCCTCATAAAGATTAAAGATTAAGAAATATGTAAAACAAAAATGTAAAAATAATTCTTTCGGATTTTTGGCAAATATACAAAAAATTTCTCAGAACAAGCCTAAAAGCAAAAAATTTAAGAATTCGCTATACAAAAAAAACTCCAAAAGGCAAATTTATCTGACATACGGCAGAAATCGGGCCCAGATTCCCGTTGTCCGCTGACATATCAGAATCTGACAATTTTTTTGCCATGTTGCTGACGCATTTGATTGCCTGAATTGTTGACACTCGCATTCAATATGCATCAAAAGTCCGAAGCGCGGGACGCGCGAAATCTCTACTCCGCCTGCGATAGCTGGCGGCAACCACCGCTCCCCCCACAAATTCGCGGCAAGCCACGGCAATGCGCGCTGCCGCGAAACGCGACAGCACAGGTCGCGGGCCTTGGCTATCGCCGGTTGCGTGACTGCGCACGCTCCGCAGCTTGTCACGCATATATTGTTGGTTCTCAAGCCCACAGCTATCGCAGTGGGATGTAGAGATATCGCGCTTTCAGCGCTTATCGCGCGAAAGTATACAATACCTTGCAGGAATTGTCTAGCTACTGGCGTCCGATGTAACGCGCTGATTGTTAGTTGTATGCGAAGCGTACCGAAGGCACGTCCTTACGACAGGACGGTTTCAGCCGTTTATTTTTCCCGTTAAAATTCAGTGAACGCGAACGGAAGGAGCGCTTTTACCGATGGAACCCAGATAATGGAGCCGGCCCCTATGAGCCAGACCTCGACCGGACTGCCCGCAAGTTTCTCATATTCGACGAGCGCCTGACGGCATGAGCCGCAGGGCGAAATCGGAGTCGGCAGCTCTTTGCCGTCGGCGTCGCGCGCAGCTATTGCAATGGCGCGGAACAGCCCGTCGGGATGGTTGGCGTGGGCCCAGTAGGCTGCCGTGCGTTCGGCACACATTGTCGAGCCCAGAGCGGCGTTCTCCTGATTGGCGCCGCTGATAATTAAGAAATTGCCGTCGGGCTGCTCTATTTCTATGGCCGCGCCGACATGGAAGTTGCTGAACGGAGCGTATGAGCCGCCGACAGCATTGCGGGCGGCGTCGACAAGGCGGCGCTGCCTGTCGGTCAGCTCTTCGTAGCTGTAGCTGACGGCGGGGATTGTTTCGGGGATAGGTCTCATTCGTTAAAAGGGTTGGCGATTATGTTCGAACAGGCTTCGGAAAGCAGGTCGAGAACAAGCTCGAAGCCCTCGGCGCCTTCGTAGTAGGGATCGGGAATATAGTCGTAGCGCGAGCGCGTCAGCGGTGAGAACCATTCGCAGATGCGGTGGATGCGGCGATCCCCTTCGTCGCTGGGCGAGAGGGCGCGCAGGTCGCGGTAGTTTCCCTCGTCCATGGCCACGATGATGTCGAACTTGCTGAAATCGTCCTGCGTTACCTGACGGCATATATGGTCGAGCTCGAGACCGCGCCGGCGCGCGGCTATGCGCATTCGCCGGTCGGGCAGGTCGCCGACATGCCAGCCGCCTGTTCCGGCCGAGTCTATGTCCCATTCTCCGGCGATGCCGCGCTCTTCGACAAGGGCGCGCATCACCCCCTCGGCGGCCGGGCTGCGGCATATATTGCCGAGGCACACAAAAAGAATTCTGACAGGTTTCTTATCCATTGTTGCGGAGGTCGTTGATGATTATATCGGCGGCGCGTCGGGCAGCTCCCGCTTCTCCGAGCCTGCGGCGGATGACGGCGTAGCCCTCGAGCTGTTTCTCGCGCTCGGGGCCGTCGGCGACGATCCCGGCCAGGCGCAGGCCTACAGCTTCGGGAGTGCAGTAATGGAGCAGCATCTCGGGAACTACCGGTGCTCCGGCTATGAGATTCGGCAACGTGACATAGTCGACATTGAGCAGCCGCCGCATTATGGAGTAGCTCAGGCGCGAGCCGTTGGCGCGGTAACAGGCTACCTGCGGCGTTCCGGCCAGTGCGCATTCCAGTGTGGCGGTGCCCGACGTGACCAGCGCGGCGCGGGCGTTGGCCATAAGGCCGACGGTCTCGCCATAGATCACCGGCAGAGTTGTCAGCGAGCGGTAGAATTCCATGTCGATTCCCGGGGCGCCGGCGACAACGGCCTGCATGTCGCGGCGGCGCCGGGCTACCGACGCCATGACAGGCAGATTGTTGCGCAATTCACCCCGGCGGCTTCCCGGGACAAGCAGCAGCAGCGGACGCGACGTAAGGTCGTTCTGATAACGGTAGTCCTCGGCCGGGGGGAGCGCCGCTATCTGCGAGTCGATTTCCTCGACGCTCGGATTGCCGACATAGTCTACGTCGACCCCTTCGCGCTTATAGAAATCGACCTCGAAGGGAAATATGCACAGCAGCCGCCGGCATAGCCGTCTGAGAGAACGGATGCGCCATTTTTTCCATGCCCATACCTTCGGGGGAATGAAATAGTAGACAGGAATCCCGAGCTTTTTCGCTGTCGCTGCAAGCTTAAGGTTGAAGTCGGGATAGTCGACAACGATGAGCGCGTCGGGGCGCTCTTTCTCGAGAGTTTCGCGCGCAAGGGCAAGATTGCGTCCTATGCGTCCGAAATTGCGTATTACCTCACTGAAGCCCATGAAGGCCATGTCGCGGAAATGCAGCAGCGGCCTGTGACCGGCTTCGGCGGCCATCAGGTCGCCGCCGAGGAACGTGAACCGTGCTTCGGGATCTTTTTCTCGCAGACTCGCTATCAGTCTGGAGGCATGGAGGTCGCCGGAAGCCTCTCCGGCAGAGATAAAGTAGCGCATATCGCAAAGATAAAATGTCGCCGCCATATCTCCAAATTTTTTCTTACGACAATGTTACGCAAAGCAGAAATATTCCGAACCCTATGACATAAAATTCTGTAAGCGGAGTCAGTCTGACGCTGCCGACTGTCTCAGAATGAAGGTAGATAATATGGCAATGATAAGAACATTGTGTTTCGGAAATTTATAACTATATTTGCATACTTATGGCAAAAGAAATCCAGTTTATAATATACAATCTGCCTGACGGCGCCGGAACGGTGCCGGCAATTGTTCGCGATGAGACAATATATCTGACTCAGAAGGCGATGGCGGAGCTATTGCGGGGTAGAGGTTAATACCATTAATTATCATCTTAAGGAAATTTTTTCGACTGACGAGCTGAATGAAGAAGCAACTATTCGAAAAATTCGAACAGTTCAGAATGAAGGTACTCGTAGTGTTGAGAGAGAAAGAATATATTACTCTCTCGATGCTATTATCAGTGTAGGCTACCGAGTTAATAGCCGACGTGCAACGCTCTTCCGTCGGTGGGCTACGCGAGTGCTTAATGAGTATATTCGCAAAGGATTTGTCCTTGATGATAACCGCCTTAAACAGGGAAACTCTGTCTTTGGAAAGGACTATTTCCGCGAACTGCTTGAGCGGGTTCGTTCAATACGAGCCAGTGAACGTCGTATTTGGCAACAGAAATATATATGCTGAATGTAGTATAGATTATGACCGTCAGGCTCCTGTTACCAGAGAATTTTATGCAATGGTTCAAAATAGGTTTCATTACGCCATCACTGGCCATACCGCTGCAGAAATAATCTATTCCGGAGCCGACCATACAAAATAATCCAACCCAGCAAATCGATTCCGATTTCGACAAGGAAATCCGCGGGTTGTTTGATGATGGTTGACCGGCGTGCGGTTCAATGACTGTCGGGTGTGGCAAGTTGTAGACACGATGCTGACGGACGCGTGTTCAAGCTTTTCGTGAAGTAATAGCCTTGTGTCATACGGCTCCGGCCGCCTGACGAAATAATTAGGAGGTGCCCCGCGCGGGGCACCTCCGGTTATTTACTGGTATGGTATAAATCTTAGGTAAGTGGCAGAGCCTGACGGCTTAGCGGGTGACAGACTCTGAACGTTTAGCCTCTTCGGGACGCACGTAAATGGCGGCTGCGGCATCGCAATACCAACGAAGGGCGCGTGAAAGGAAATGTTTCATAATCGTCGTAATATTTAGTTAGACATGTGCCGGCAGACAGTGGGTCGCTCGGCGTTCGTTGCTCAATAACTATGCTTTATAACATAAAAACACTTGTCCTCCCGAATGGTTCACTCCTGAACCAAAAGCGCTGCAAAGGTAGTATGATTCTTCGAATTACCAAACAAAAATTTAGGCGTGGCGGCGAAGACGGCTGGTAAGCCACTGACGCACAGGTAGGTCGTAGACCTTCAGGCAGGCATAGGCGACGGCTATCGAGGTGACAAAAATCCAGACGGCAACCCAGATGTGGGTCGACGCGGGCGCGTCGGGGTGGCGCGCGGCCCAGTTCATCTGGACATAGATCATCGGGTAGTGGGTTATATACAGCGGATATGAGATCTCGCCGAGGAATTTGCAGAGTGAGATCTCTTTTCTGCCGCGCAGCGGGCTGCCGGCTCCGGCGGCGACGACAGCCGGGAATATCACTGCGATGGCGATCAGGCAGTTCCGTTGAGCGAGTTGATCTCCTGCCAGCCGCGGAAGTCCATCGAGGGCGGCGTGGGGAACATCAGGCAGCCGAGCAGGGCGATTATGAGAGTTTTCCACCAGGGGGTCTCCATTACGAGCGTGAAAAACGGAGCGTCGCCGAAGTAGAACCAGAATGCGCCAATGAGTGTGCCCATTATGACCATCGGCTGGAGCCTTATAAGTCGGCGGAGATAGAAATTCCACTGCGTCATGCGCTCCCAGCGGTCGTCGTAGGCATATCCGATGACGAAGCCCGACAGAATGAAAAAGAAGTCGACGGCGAGATAGCCGTGGTTTATTATCTGGTCGCATGGGCCGGCGGAATATGTCTCGAAGAGATGGGAAACAACGACGAGCATGGCGGCTACGCCTCGAAGGCCGTCGAGAATCTCGTAGCGCGGTTTTGATTTGAATGTGACTTGACCGGTTGGCATGGATTGTAGGATTGGAACTGTTACGGGCGCAAAGGTCGTAAGAATTATTCTGCCGCAGATTGAATATAGTTTAAATTCTTTGAACTATATTTGCACAAGGCTAATATGGAACATTCCATCCGATATGATTATGTGGAGCTTCCGCCGGCGGCGCAGATCGGACTTCACTCTCTAGAATCCTTCGCCGGAGCTGTATCCATGGATAGGGAATGCAGGGCACTGTGACTATGCAACTTATTATAAAGGAAGGAACACAACTATAAATCACTGGGGGTTCTATGGGGTCGGATGGAACGATAAGCGTCTGAATCTGTGCAGCTGGACTGAGGCTGACGGGAAAGCCTCGGATTTTGAGATCCGCCCCTTTATCAATCGCCCTATGTTCGCCGATTCCGATAATAGTTTCAACATTATTAGTTTGCCTCTGATTCTCGACGGCGACGACTGGAGTCTTCAGACGTCGATATTGAGCGATCCCGAATACCTCAGTTTCGACTGTCTCGATTTTTTTAGGGAATCTGATCACGCGTATGTCGCCAACAGCCAATATCAGGTCGATGATCTCGATATCGTCTTCGGCGACAATGTGCCCGTGACACTTTTCATGCGGCCGCAATACGAGCCGTGCTATCTCTTTGTCGGCAGATATGGCGAGATACGCACGGTCGATTACGCCAACCATAAGCTAAGCATCAAAAAAGACGGCACCGGCCGCTGGACGCCGTTCGAGGTCAAGGAACAGCCCGACAAATACTTTGCCAAAGGCTTCGGCGCTTTCTATGAAGGCAGCCTCAGCCAGATAACCGAAGGGGCTCCTTACGGATGGTTTGATGTTCGCATTTCGTTGGCTACCGCCGAAGGGAACACCCAGCAGCAGGTCATCTCGCCCGCGTTCCGTATCGACGACCTTGCCGGCATCAGATCTGTCGGCTCCGATATTCAGGAAAACAGTTCTGTCGAATATTATAATTTCCAGGGCATCAGAATATCAAAGCCTGAGCCGGGGATGCCGGTTATCGAGCGGCGCGGCGACAGCGTGGTCAAAACCATCGCAAGGTGACACACCGCCGGTTTCCGGCGATAGGAATACCGCATAATTTCGGAGCGCCTCCCGACCGGCAGGCGCTCCGTTTTATCTGTGCTTCGCCAAATTTCGGGAAATTAGTGTTTTCTGATGAAAAATTTGTAATTTTGCCGTTCCCGTCTTCCGGGTTTATTACCTATTCTACGATATCATCATGAAAACATTTAAGCTGTTTATACTGACGGCGTTAGCTGTCACATCGGCCGGCAGCGCCACCGGCGCCGAACCGTCGGGATATTATGATTCCTGCAAGGGGAAAAGCGGCGCGGCCCTGCTTACGGCGCTCTGCAATAAGATTTCGTCGCACACTACAGTGAGCTACAACGGACTGTGGGATCTCTACCGCTCGTCGGACGTCGACGATAACGGCAAGATCTGGGATATGTATTCGACCAAGCGCTGGAATGCGGGCGAGAAGTGCGGAAGCTATTCCAAGGTCGGCGACTGCTATAACCGCGAGCACTCTCTGCCGAAGAGCTGGTTCGACGATGCCAGCCCCATGTATAGCGAGGCTTACCATATCTATCCCACCGACGGCAAGGTCAACGGCCAGCGCAGCAACTATCCGTTCGGCGAGTGTGAGAACGGAACGACGCTTTCTTCGAGCAACGGCGTCAAGGCTCTCGGACGTCTCGGAAAGTCGACTTTCCCCGGCTACAGCGGCACTGTCTTCGAGCCCGACGACCAGTATAAGGGCGATTTCGCCCGCAGTTATTTCTATATGGCGGCCTGCTACAACGACAGAATCTCGTCGTGGCACAGCGACGCCATGGCTGGCAACAAGTATCCGGCTTTCAAGGAATGGACAGTCAACCTGCTTCTGAAATGGCACCGCGAAGACCCCGTCAGCAAGAAAGAACTCGACCGCAACGAGGCTGTCGCGAAACGTCAGAACAACCGCAATCCGTTTATCGACCATCCCGAACTCGCCGAACATATCTGGGGCAACAAGAAGACGACCCCCTGGAACGGCGACTCTTCTGCTCCCGAGACAGCCTCATTCGTGCGTCCGTCCAACGGTCAGACTGTCGACCTGGGCCGCACGACGCTCAACAACGCCGTCAGCACGACCGTCAGTGTGTCGGGCAAAGGCTTCACTTCCAACGTCAGCGCCACCGTCAGCGGCGCCGGGTTCTCTGTCAGTCCCGCCTCGCTGTCGGCCTCGGCTGTCAACGCCGGCACGTCGGTGACAGTCACTTACCGTCCGACGGCCGCGTCGCAGACGTCGGCCACACTGACTTTCAGCGGCGACGGTGCCACGGCGACTGTTAAACTCACCGGCGACGTTGTCAGCGGCATTCCCGCCAACCAGCCAACGAATATCGACCGCGACGCTTTCACAGCCAACTGGGTGAATGTCGGTTCGGCTTCGACTGTCTACACTCTCTATGTCACTCAGAACGGCAGCAATCTCGCGGGCTATCCGCGTCAGATGGCGGCCGGCGCAACCTCTTACAGGGTCACGGGGCTCGAGGAAGGTTCGACATACGTCTACTGGGTCACCGGTCTCGGCCTGGAGAGCAACCATGTCACCGTCACAACCCATTCCGATCTGCCCGAGATCAATGCGCTGCCCGACGAAGACCTCGTGTTCACCGCCCGTCCCGGCGAGCCGAGCCGCGACATTTCGGTAACAGTCGACGCCTATATGATCGACCATGAGATAGAGGTCAGTGTCGACGCTCCTTTCGAGGTCAGCACCGACCGCAGCCGCTGGTTCAGGGCCGTCATCCTCGACCCCGACGACGACCACTTCTTTATCCGTGTCAACTCGGCCGACAAGGGTGTGTTCTATTCGGCAGTGACAATGAGTGCCGATGGATATGTGTTCGACGATCTGCGGGCTATGGCCACAATATCTGACGGCACGGCCGCAGGCGAGTTCTTCGAATCGTTCGAGGCCATGCAGAGCGCGGGCTACAGCGAGCAGACTCTCGAGCTTGACGCCGCCTCGTGGCGCTTCGACGGTGCCGGCGCTTTCGCCGACGACCGCGTGGCCCACACGGGCAGCCAGGGCGTGCGCTTCAACCGCGACGCCGGAAGCTATGCCGAAATGACTACCGGACCGCGCGGGTCGTTCTCGAAACTGACCTTCATGACGCGCCTGTTCGACAGCGAAGCCGCCGAGATTGCCGTTGAGATCAGCACCGACGGCGGCAAAAACTGGAAGCGCGTCACCGCAGTCTCCCCGACATCCGACTGGCGCGAGACCGCTGTCGACCTCGCCGGCGACGAGGCCGATCTGCGCGTGAGGTTTGTGAAGACTTCCGGCGAGCGCGTGGCCCTCGACGATGTCAGCCTGACAGGCTCGTTCGGTGCCCTCGGCGATGTCACCGCCGAACGCCGCACCTGGGACGCCTATAACCTCGACGGTGACCTCGCAGTCGACGTCGCCTCGGCCGAAGCTATCGACGTGAACGTCTACAGCCTCGACGGCATCCGGCGCGCCTCGCTGACCGCCGCTCCCGGCATAACCCGTATCGTGCTCCCCGCCGGACTCTACATCGTCGTTGTCGGCGACGACTCGCGCCGCGTCGTCATCCGCTGATTAATGCTAAAATCGCTCTGGTGTAGGGACGTGCCTTCGGTACGTAGCATTGCAACACTCTGATTGCCAGTTACATGTGAAACGTGCCAAAGGCACGTCCCTACGCCCGGACAGGATAATTTGCTCAGAAGAATTTTAAGTTCGATGTGTAATTGCGAGTTTTGCATCATCGGCCACATTCAGGGGGCTGCCATACGAAACTGAGGAATTCCGATATAACAGAAAAGCCGGTCCGTAAGGGCCGGCTTTTCTGTCGGTTATTGCTGTGGTTATTTATACCACTGGGAATACATGAGGTAGTTGTGGGCGATCCTGATGTTCAGCTCCTGGGCTTTCTCGGGATCGACCTTCTTGACGAACTTGGCGGGAGCGCCTGCCCACATCTCATGGGGGCCGATGACGGTGCGCGACAGAACGACCGATCCGGCGGCCACCAGAGCGCCTTCGCCGACGACGGCGTCGTCCATGACTATGGAGCCCATGCCTATGAGGGCGTAATCGTGGATTTTGCAGCCGTGGAGAGTGACATTGTGGCCGATCGAAACATCGTTGCCGATCTCGATCGTCGACTTCTCATAGAGAGTGTGGAGCACACTGCCGTCCTGAATGTTGACACGGTCGCCGACGGTGATGGTGTTCACGTCGCCGCGCAGCACGACGTTGAACCATATCGAGCACTGGTCGCCGAGGGTGACGTCGCCGACAATTGTTGCGTTGGGGGCTATGAAGCAGTCCTTGCCTATTTTGGGCTCGAAACCGCGCACGCCGAAAATTGTTGCCATTATTGGTTATGCTATATAAGTATGGTTATGAGATTCAGAGCGGGCGGCAGGCCTGACGGAGCCATTCGAGATCTTCGCCGTCGAGGTCGGGAGCGAGTTCGGCGAGAACGCGCTCATGATATTCGTTGACCCAGTTTATTTCGTCGGTCGACATTATCGACGTGTCGAAGAGCTCGCGTTCGAAGGGGCAGAGAGTAAGGGTCTCGAAGCCGAAGAAGCGGCCGAACTCCGTTGTCTCGAGTTCGACGGTCAGCACGAGGTTCTCGCAGCGTATGCCGTAGCGGTCGCTGAGATACACTCCCGGTTCGTTTGAGGTTATCATGCCGGGAAGCATCGGTGCGCCGGTGTCGTTGAGGCGGATGCTCTGCGGGCCTTCATGGACATTGAGGAAGTGGCCTACGCCGTGGCCCGTGCCGTGGAGGTAGCTTTTGCCCTCTTTCCATAGCGGCATGCGCGCCATAGCGTCGAGCTGATGTCCGCGGGTGCCTTCGGGGAACTTCGCGGTCGCGATGGCGATATGGCCTTTCATGACGAGGGTGAAATCGTGGCGCTGGTCGTCGGTGGGATTGCCGAACGAGATAGTGCGCGTGATGTCGGTGGTTCCGTCGAGATAGCTTGCGCCCGAGTCGACGAGCAGCAGCGATGAAGCGTCGATGGCGGCGTTGGTTGCCGGACGGGCGGCGTAGTGGACTATCGCTCCGTGAGGACCGAAACCGGCTATCGTCTCGAAGCTCTCTTCGACATAATAATCGCCTTTGGCGCGGTATTTGGTGAGGATTCCTGGAACGTCCATCTCGGTCAGAGCTTTTCCGGCGGCTACGGTGCGCTTGATTTCTGCCAGAGCGTGAACCATGGCTATGCCGTCGCGGTGCATGGCGGCGCGCGTGCCGGCGATCTGCGTCAGATTCTTGATAGCCTTGGGCATTGCCACTGCCGACGAGCCGATAACGGCACGGTCGCCGAGCATATCGGCTACGGCCACGGCTGTCTGCGGGCCGCTGACGAGCACTTTCGCTCCTTCGGGCAGCGTCGACAGGAAACGGTCTATGTCGGAGTAGGGGAGAACGGCGACGTTGCATCCGCTGAGGTGGGCGCGCACAGCGTCGGTCAGCTTGCGCTCGTCGATGAAGAGCACCGATGTGCCGTCGGCCGACAGATAGAGGTGTGCGGTGGCCACGGGGTTATATTCGACGTCGTTCGAGCGGATGTTCAGAACCCATGCGATTTCGTCGAGAGCCGAGATGAACACCGCGCGGGCTCCCTGGCTTTCGGCCGACTGGAGAATGGCGGCGATCTTGTCGGCGGCGCTGACTCCGGCATATTTGATGTCGTGGACATAAACCTCGCAGAGAGGCAGTTCGGGACGGTCGGGCCATACACCCGCGCCGGCAGGGTCGAAAGCCGTGTCGAGACGGAGGCCTGCGGCGGCGAAGGCGTCGGCCATTGCCCGCGTCTCGTTTATCGAGAAGAGCATTCCGTCGATGCCGACGGTCATTCCCGGCTTCAGTGTCGAGCTGAGCCACTGCTCGATAGAGGGCGTTTCGGGCAGGCCGTCTTTCATGAGCTGCACGGGGCTATCCCTGAGCTGGTCGGCGGCCTGGAGGAAATATCGCGAGTCGGTCCAGAGACGGGCGTCGCCGGCTGTGACAACAAGTGTTCCGGCTGAGCCGGTGAAGCCGGAGATATGGCGGCGCAGCTGCCAGTGGTCGGCGATATATTCGCCGTGGTGGGGATCGGTCTGGGGGATGACGACGGCGTCGACGCCGTTTTGCTTCATGTTGAGGCGGAGGGCCTCGAGCGGTGTGAGGTTACTCATGGTTTCATGTGTTTAGTGTCTGACCGCAAAGATAGTGAAAGGCGAGAGCAGTGGCAAATAAATTTGACACAGCCGAGCCGCATCCTGTCTTATTCAAAGATAGTGAAAGGCGAGAGCAGTGGCAAATAAATTTGACAAGGTTCGGGAGGGACCTGTTGGTCGGACGCGGGACGGCCATTGACGGCATTGTGCGTTATGCAGCAATTGTTGTGAACTTTTTTTGATTTGTTTAATGTGGCTAAAATCAGTTATTTACGGCTTTTGGGAGCTGTTCGGGGCGAATTTTTTTTGAAAATATTTTGTCAGAATGAAAAATGGTTGTAACTTTGCAATCGCTTTCGGGGATGAACGCATCTTCCGCAAAGCAAGCGAACATTGCAACAGATGCCTCTTTAGCTCAGTTGGCCAGAGCACGTGATTTGTAATCTCGGGGTCGTTGGTTCGAATCCGACAAGAGGCTCTAAAATATTGGAATCAAGGAATGCGCGCTTCGGCGCGGCTCCAGAATAAGGGCGAATACCAGAGTGGCCAAATGGGGCAGACTGTAAATCTGCTGGTTTATACCTTCGGTGGTTCGAATCCATCTTCGCCCACAAACAAGATGCGGAAGTAGCTCAGTTGATAGAGCATCAGCCTTCCAAGCTGAGGGTCGCGAGTTTGAGCCTCGTCTTCCGCTCCAATGCATTTTGCCTATGTAGCTCAGGGGTAGAGCACTTCCTTGGTAAGGAAGAGGTCGCGGGTTCAAATCCCGCCATCGGCTCGAAAAAAACCGCTAAAACCCGACCGCCCCGATTGTGTCTTGTTCACTATCGTGGCGTCGTTGAATTAACGAGTTAAATCATTTTACCTAAAAAATACAAATAGCAAAGTTATGGCTAAAGAGAAATTCGAAAGAACCAAACCGCACGTGAACATCGGTACGATCGGTCACGTCGATCATGGTAAAACCACTCTTACTGCCGCCATCACCAAAGTGCTGGCCGAGCAGGGTCTCTCTGAGGTTAAATCGTTCGACCAGATCGATAACGCCCCCGAAGAGAAAGAGCGCGGTATCACTATCAACACTGCCCATGTCGAGTATGAGACTGCAAACCGTCACTATGCTCACGTTGACTGCCCGGGCCACGCTGACTATGTGAAGAACATGGTTACCGGTGCTGCCCAGATGGACGGTGCCATCATCGTTGTCGCTGCTACCGACGGCCCGATGCCCCAGACCCGCGAGCACATCCTTCTCGCCCGTCAGGTGAACGTGCCCCGTCTGGTTGTTTTCCTGAACAAGTGCGACATGGTCGACGACGAAGAAATGTTCGAACTCGTCGAGATGGAAATGCGCGATCTTCTCTCGGCCTACGACTATGATGGTGACAACACTCCCATCATCCGCGGCTCGGCTCTGGGTGCCCTCAACGGCGAACCCCAGTGGGAAGCCAAAGTCATGGAACTCATGGCAGCTGTCGACGAGTGGATCCCTCTGCCTCCGCGCGACATCGACAAACCCTTCCTGATGCCTGTCGAGGACGTCTTCTCGATCACCGGCCGCGGCACCGTTGCCACCGGTCGTATCGAAACCGGTGTCGTCAAGGTTGGCGACGAGGTTCAGATCATGGGTCTGGGCGCCGACATGAAATCGGTTGTTACCGGAGTCGAGATGTTCCGCAAGATCCTTGACGAAGGTGAAGCCGGCGATAACGTTGGTCTCCTTCTCCGCGGTATCGACAAGAAAGACATCAAGCGCGGTATGGTTATCTGCCATCCGGGTCTGGTTAAGCCCCACAGCAAATTCAAAGCTTCGGTTTATATCCTGAAGAAAGAAGAAGGTGGCCGCCACACTCCGTTCCACAACCACTATCGTCCTCAGTTCTATATCCGCACCCTCGATGTTACCGGTGAGATCACTCTCCCCGAAGGCGTTGAGATGGTAATGCCGGGCGACCACGTTGAGATCACTGTTGAGCTCATCACTCCGGTTGCTTGCGACGCCGGTCTGCGTTTCGCTATCCGCGAAGGTGGCCGTACCGTAGGTTCGGGTCAGATCACTCAGATCCTCGACGACTGATTGTCGACAAACAAATAACTGAAAGAGGGGCGCGGAGCCCCGGGCCCCTCTTTCAGCTACATACGGGTTTAGCTCAGTCGGTAGAGCACTGGTCTCCAAAACCAGGTGTCGGGAGTTCGAGCCTCTCAACCCGTGCTAAAAACAAAAACAAATGAAGAAATTAAAACTACTCACGGATTTGGAGGAGTCTTACACCGAGCTTCGGTATAAGACTTCTTGGCCGACTAAGGAGCAGGTCGTCAAAAGCGCTGTCATCGTGCTTATTGCTTCCGTTATTATCGCACTGATAGTGTGGGTGATGGACCTGGTGGTCGACAATTTGATGCACTTAATCTACAGCCTGGGACAGTAATCGCGCTGTCAGATAGAGGCCGCTGACCAGAAGTGACTTTCAGACACAAGCAAATTCAACAGTAACACGTCAATTTCCAAGTATCAATGGCTGAGACAAAAAGAGCATGGTACGTTCTGCGTGCCATATCAGGTAAAGAAGCTAAGGTGAAAGAGGTGCTCGACGCTCAGATGCGTAACACCGACCTCGGCAAACATCTGTTTCAAGTGCTGATACCTACTGAGCGTGTGATGGCGATGCGCAACGGAAAGAAGGTCATCAAGGAGAAGAACCTCTATTCAGGATACGTTTTCATCGAAGCAGAGCTGACCGGCGAGGTGATGTATTTGCTGAAGAATACCAGCAATGTCATCGACTTTCTCGCAGGGCGTGCTAAGGGCAGCGCTCCCGAGCCTTTGCGCGAGAGCGAGGTCAAGAGAATGCTTGGCGCTGCCGATGAACTCGTGGATCTCGACGAAGACGGTAACAACTACATGGTAGGTGAAACTGTCAAGGTAACCTCGGGGCCCTTCAGCGGGTTCTCGGGAGTTATCGACGAGGTCAATCGTGAGAAAAAGAAGCTCTCTGTCATGGTCAAGATTTTTGGCCGCAAGACCCCCCTTGAGTTGGAGAATTCGCAGGTAGAGCGAGAGTGACACCCTCGGCACTGCCGGCGGTTTCGTCGTTTGTTCTCCGGCAACGGAGGCTTTCGGCGCGGCAGCCGGGAGCCAGCGGGGTTCTGAAAAATTTCCGAGACGCTGTCCGCAGCAGATACCACAGTCGGTTACGCGGCTGGAGGGGTTGCGGGGAGAGCCGACGGTTTTTTCCGGACTTCAGGTGGCTTTAAGCCTAAGGCGCGCCGCTTGCGCAGTCACGCTAACCTTTAAATTTTTATTAACAATGGCAAAAGAAATTGCTGGACAGATCAAATTGCAGATTAAGGGCGGTGCGGCAAACCCCTCACCTCCCGTAGGACCGGCGCTGGGCTCCAAGGGTATCAACATCATGGAGTTCTGCAAGCAATTCAACGCCCGCACCCAGGACAAGGGAGGCAAGGTTCTCCCCGTTGTAATCACCTACTACACCGACAAGAGCTTTGACTTCATTGTCAAGACTCCGCCGGTAGCCATTCAGCTTCTCGAGGCTGCCAAGGTCAAGAAAGGCTCGTCGCAGCCCAACCGCGACAAAGTGGCAGAGATTACCTGGGATCAGGTTAAAGCTATCGCCGAAGACAAGATGCCCGATCTGAACTGCTTCACCGTTGAATCGGCAATGCGCATGGTGGCCGGCACGGCCCGCTCCATGGGTATCACTGTCAAAGGAGCATTTCCCGCTAACGCTTAAAAGTTCAACTTATCATGAGCAAACTGACAAAGAATCAAAAGGTAGCCCTCGAGAAGCTTGAACCGGGTAAAGCTTATACTCTGGCAGAAGCCGCCGAGAAGGTAAAAGAAATCAGCTACACAAAATTTGACGCTTCGCTCGACATCGACGTGCGCCTCGGTGTTGACCCCCGTAAGGCCAACCAGATGGTTCGCGGCGTTGTCACCCTGCCTCACGGCACGGGCAAGCAGGTGCGCGTTCTGGTGCTCTGCAGCGCCGACGCCGAAGCTGCCGCAAAGGCTGCCGGCGCCGACTATGTGGGCCTCGAAGAATATATCGAAAAAATCAAAGGCGGCTGGACCGACGTCGATGTCATCATCACTCAGCCCGCTGTCATGGGTAAGATCGGTCCTCTGGGACGCATCCTCGGCCCGCGCGGCCTGATGCCTAACCCCAAGAGCGGCACGGTTACCGTCGATGTTGCCAAGGCTGTTGAAGAGGTCAAGAAGGGTAAAATCGACTTCAAGGTCGACAAGAACGGTATCGTTCACTCGTCGATCGGCAAGGTATCGTTCGATGCCAATGCCATGAAGGAGAATGCCCGCGAGTTTATCAACACTCTGATCAAACTCAAGCCGGCCACCGCAAAGGGCACCTATATCAAGAGCATTTATCTTTCGAGCACCATGAGTCCGGGTGTCAAGGTCGATACAAAATCGATCGAGGAATAACCTAATTAAAGAAACGAACGCATGAAAAAGGAAGATAAGCAATTGGCGATTGAAAAGATCGCCGCTACGATCAAAGACTATTCTTGCTTCTACCTCGTCGAGACCGCCGGCCTTGACGCCGAGCTGACAAGCTCGCTGCGTCGCGCCTGCTTCGGCGACGGCATCAAGCTGATGGTTGTCAAGAACACTCTTCTTCACAAAGCTCTCGAGAGCCTCGATGTTGACTACAGCGAGCTCTACGGCGCTCTCAAGGGCCAGACAGCCCTGATGTGCTCGAACGTGGGCAATGCCCCTGCCAAGCTCATCAAGAAGGTGACCAACAAAGATCAGCAGCTGCCGCGTCTGAAAGCCGCCTGGGTCGAGGAAACAGCCTATATCGGTGCTGACCAGCTCGACACTCTGGCTTCGATCAAGAGCAAGAACGAACTTATCGCCGACGTTGTCGCTCTGCTTCAGTCGCCCGCGAAGAATGTTGTCAGCGCTCTCCAGAGCGGCGGCACAAAGCTTCACGGTATTCTCGAGACACTCTCGAAGAAAGAGGCCTGAGGCTGACCCTGTAGACTCTCTTCTCGACCAAATCAACCAAACAAAAAAACAAAACAAATAAAAAGATACAAAAATGGCAGATCTTAAAGCTTTTGCAGAACAACTCGTTAACCTCACCGTTAAAGAAGTAAACGAACTCGCTCAGATCCTCAAGGACGAGTATGGTATCGAACCCGCTGCTGCTGCAGTAGCAGTTGCTGCCGGTCCGGCCGCTGCCGGCGAAGCCGCTGAAGAGAAGACTTCTTTCGACGTAGTGCTCAAATCGGCCGGTGCCAGCAAGCTCGCCGTTGTCAAGCTCGTCAAAGAACTGACCGGTCTTGGCCTGAAAGAAGCCAAGGAGATGGTCGACGGCGCTCCCAGCGTTGTCAAGGAAGGCGTTGCCAAGGCAGATGCCGAAGGCCTCAAGAAGCAGCTCGAAGAAGCCGGCGCTGAAGTCGAACTTAAATAAAACGGCCTGATTTTCAGGCAATAAGGTTAAGAACCCTCCAAGGGGTGGTTCTTAACCTTTTTGTGCATTTTTTTTCTTTGAGTTCCCTTTCACGTTAATCCATCAACCCCCGCAAAAATCTTAGATGCCAAATTCAGTTGATAAACCCCGCGTAAATTTTACGTCGGTCAAAAATCCTCTCCCCTATCCTGATTTTCTGGAGGTGCAGCTAAAGTCGTTCCAGGACTTCATGCAGCTCGACACTCCCCCCGAGAAGCGCAACAACGAAGGGCTTTATAAGGTATTTTCCGAGAACTTCCCCATTGCCGACACGCGCAACAATTTCGTGCTGGAATTTCTCGACTATTATATCGATCCGCCGCGCTACACCATCGACGAGTGTCTCGAGCATGGCCTGACCTATAGCGTACCCCTCAAAGCAAAGCTTAAGCTCTATTGTACCGACCCTGACCACGAGGACTTTGCCACGGTTGTTCAGGATGTTTATCTCGGTCAGATTCCCTATATGACCGAGAAGGGAACCTTTGTTATCAACGGAGCCGAGCGTGTCGTCGTCTCGCAGCTCCACCGTTCGCCGGGTGTCTTCTTCGGACAGAGCACCCATGCCAACGGAACAAAGCTCTACAGTGCGCGTATTATCCCGTTCCGCGGCAGCTGGATCGAGTTCGCCACTGACATCAACAACGTGATGTATGCCTACATCGACCGCAAGAAGAAGCTGCCCGTGACCACTCTTCTGCGCGCTATCGGCCTCGAGAGCGACAAGGACATCATCGAGATCTTCGGTCTGGCCGAAGACATAAAGGTGACCCCCGCCAACCTCAAGAAAGCAGTGGGGCGCAAGCTTGCCGCCCGTGTGCTGAAATCGTGGGTCGAGGACTTCGCCGACGAAGACACCGGCGAGGTTGTGTCGATCGAGCGCAACGACGTTGTCATCGACCGTGAGACCGTCATCACCGAAGAAGATATTCCGAAAATTCTCGAGAGCGGCGTCCAGACAATCCTTCTCCACAAGGAGAGCGCCGACGCAATCGACTATTCGATTATCTTCAACACTCTTCAGAAAGATACTTCGAACTCCGAAAAGGAGGCTATCCAATATATCTACAGACAGCTGCGCAACGCCGAGCCACCGGATGACGCGTCGGCCCGCGAAGTCATAACCAACCTCTTCTTCAGCGAGAAGCGCTACGACCTCGGCGAGGTAGGCCGCTACCGCATAAACAAGAAGCTGGGCATGACGACGCCGATGGATGTCAAAGTGCTCACCCGCGAAGATATCGTCGAGATCATCAAGCACCTCATCCAGCTCATCAACTCCAAGGCTGAAGTGGACGATATCGACCACCTCAGCAACCGTCGTGTGCGCACCGTCGGCGAACAGCTCTACAACCAGTTTGCCGTCGGCCTGGCCCGCATGGGCCGTACTATCCGCGAGCGTATGAACGTCCGCGACAATGAGGTCTTCACCCCGACCGACCTCATCAATGCCAAGACTATCTCAAGCGTCATCAACACCTTCTTCGGCACCAACGCCCTGAGCCAGTTCATGGATCAGACAAACCCGCTGGCCGAGATGACCCACAAGCGCCGTATGAGTGCCCTGGGTCCCGGCGGCCTGTCGCGTGAGCGCGCCGGATTCGAGGTGCGTGACGTCCACTATACCCACTATGGCCGCCTCTGCCCGATCGAGACGCCTGAAGGCCCGAACATCGGTCTGATCTCTTCGCTCTGCGTCTATGCGAAGATCAATGACCTGGGCTTTATCGAGACGCCCTACCGCACGGTTGAGAACGGCGTCGTCGACCTCAAGAACGATGAGGTTGTCTATATGACTGCCGAGGCCGAAGAGGGCAAGATGATCGCTCAGGGAAGCGCCCTTGTCAACGACAACGGCACATTTGTCGACGAGCGCGTCAAAGCCCGTCAGGATGCCGACTTCCCCATCGTGCCCCCCGAGCAGATAGAGCTGATGGACGTAAGCCCCGTGCAGATCGCCTCTATCGCAGCCTGCCTGATTCCCTTCCTCGAGCACGACGACGCCAACCGCGCGCTCATGGGATCGAACATGATGCGCCAGGCTGTGCCTCTGATGCGCAGCGAGGCTCCTATCGTCGGAACCGGTCTCGAAGGCCAGCTTATCCGCGACAGCCGCACTCAGGTGATGGCCGAAGGCCCCGGAGTGATCGAGTTTGTCGACGCCACTGTGATCCGCATCCGCTACGACCGCACCGAAGAGGAAGAGTTCGTGGCTTTCGAGGATGCCGTCAAGGAATATCATCTGCCGAAATTCCGCAAGACCAACCAGAGCACTACAATCGACCTGCGCCCGATCTGCGAGAAGGGCCAGCGCGTCAACAAAGGCGACATTCTGACCGAAGGCTATTCGACCGAAAACGGCGAGCTTGCCCTCGGACGCAACCTGAAGGTAGCCTTCATGCCCTGGAAAGGATATAACTACGAGGATGCCATCGTGCTGAACGAGCGCATGGTCCGCGAAGACATACTGACCTCGGTTCATGTCGACGAATACACCCTCGAGGTGCGCGAGACAAAGCGCGGTATGGAAGAGCTGACATCCGATATTCCCAACGTCAGCGAAGACGCTACCAAAGACCTCGACGAGCGCGGTATTATCCGTGTGGGCGCCCACGTTGTTCCCGGCGACATCATGATCGGTAAGATCACGCCTAAGGGAGAGAGCGACCCGACCCCCGAGGAAAAACTGCTCCGCGCCATCTTCGGCGACAAGGCCGGCGATGTCAAGGACGCTTCGCTGAAGGCTACTCCGTCGCTCAAGGGTGTCGTGATCGGCACGAATCTTTTCCAGCGCGCCGAGAAGAAGCCGTCGCGCACGAAGAGCGTCAACGCCATGCTTCCCAAGCTCGACGAAGAATATGCCGAGAAGCAGGAAGCGCTCAAGAAGCTTCTGACCGACAAGCTGCTCGAACTCACCGGCAGCAAGACCTCGGCCGGTGTGAAGGACTTCCTCGGAAGCGACATCATTCCGAAAGGAGCGAAGTTCACCGCCGCCGTTCTCCGCGACATAAACTACGACACTGTCAACCTCAGCAAGTGGACCAACGACAGCCATAAGAACGATCTTATCCGCGCCACTATTGTCAACTATCTGCGCAAGAGCAAGGAAATCGATGCCGAGCTGCGCCGCCGCAAGTTCGATCTCTCGATCGGCGACGAGCTGCCCAGCGGAATCATGAAGCTCGCCAAAGTCTACGTGGCCAAGAAGCGCAAGATCGGCGTGGGCGACAAGATGGCCGGCCGCCACGGTAACAAAGGTATCGTGTCGCGCGTTGTCCGTCAGGAAGATATGCCGTTCCTGGCCGACGGTACTCCGGTCGACATCGTGCTGAACCCGCTGGGTGTGCCTTCGCGTATGAACCTCGGACAGATTTTCGAGACTGTGCTCGGATGGGCCGGCCGCGAGCTGGGCGAGAAATTCGCTACCCCGATTTTCGACGGCGCCACCCTCGACGACCTCAATGCATGGACCGATAAGGCAGGGCTGCCGCGCTACGGCAAGTGCTACCTCTACGACGGCGGAACAGGCGAGCGTTTCGACCAGCCCGCCACTGTCGGCGTCATCTATATGCTTAAGCTCGGCCACATGGTCGAAGACAAGATGCACGCCCGTTCGATCGGCCCGTACTCGCTGATAACGCAGCAGCCTCTGGGCGGTAAGGCCCAGTTCGGCGGACAGCGTTTCGGAGAGATGGAGGTCTGGGCGCTCGAAGCATTCGGCGCCAGCCATATCCTTCAGGAAATCCTGACGGTGAAGTCCGACGACGTCACCGGCCGCTCGAAGACCTACGAGGCCATCGTCAAAGGCGATCCCATGCCGCCCGCCGGCATCCCCGAATCGCTCAACGTGCTGCTCCACGAGCTGCGCGGTCTCGGACTGAGCGTGAACCTCGAACCGTGAGCCTGAGGCTCAGAACACCATAGCTTCCCGGCGGCGGCGTCAGCGCCGCCGGGGGCTCACAATAGCTCAAACAAGTCAATAACATCTTTCTGTCAACACTCCATAATGGCTTTTAGAAAAGAGACAAAACAAAAAACCGGATTTTCAAAGATTTCGATCGGCCTGGCTTCTCCCGAGGAGATTCTCGAGAAGTCGAGCGGCGAAGTGCTCAAACCCGAGACCATCAACTACCGTACCTACAAGCCGGAACGCGACGGCCTCTTCTGTGAGCGCATCTTTGGTCCCGTTAAAGACTATGAGTGTCATTGCGGCAAATATAAACGCATCCGCTACAAGGGCATCGTCTGCGACCGCTGCGGAGTCGAGGTGACCGAGAAGAAAGTGCGCCGCGAGCGCATGGGCCATATCAAGCTGGTTGTGCCCGTGGCTCATATCTGGTATTTCCGCTCGCTCCCCAACAAGATCGGCTATCTGCTGGGTCTGCCGACGAAGAAGCTCGACTCGATAATCTACTACGAGCGTTATGTCGTCATCAATCCGGGTAACGTCGAAGGGGTGCAGCGTCTCGATCTTCTGACCGAAGACGAATATTTCGACATCCTCGACCGTCTTCCCAAAGAAAACTCCCTTCTTGAAGACACCGACCCCAACAAGTTCGTTGCCAAAATGGGAGCCGAGGCTCTCTATGATCTTCTCAAGGACATTGACCTCGACGAACTCAGCTACGCTCTGCGCCATCAGGCCGACACCGACGGCTCGCAGCAGCGCAAGACCGAGGCTCTGAAACGCCTCCAGGTTGTTGAATCGTTCCGCGCAAGCCGCGGCCGCAACAAACCTGAATGGATGATTCTTCAGGCCGTGCCTGTTATCCCGCCCGAGCTTCGTCCGCTGGTTCCGCTCGACGGCGGCCGCTTCGCGACGTCGGATCTCAATGACCTCTACCGTCGCGTGATCATCCGTAACAACCGCCTCAAACGCCTCATCGAAATCAAGGCTCCCGACGTCATCCTCCGCAACGAGAAGCGCATGCTTCAGGAGGCTGTCGACTCGCTGCTCGATAACTCGCGCCGTTCGTCGGCCGTCAAGACCGAAGCCAACCGCCCGCTCAAATCGCTGTCTGACAGCCTTAAGGGTAAGCAGGGACGTTTCCGTCAGAACCTTCTCGGTAAACGTGTCGACTATTCGGCCCGCTCGGTTATTGTCGTAGGCCCCGAGCTGAAAATGCACGAGTGCGGTCTGCCCAAGGATATGGCTGCCGAGCTCTACAAGCCTTTCGTTATCCGCAAGCTCATCGAGCGCGGTATCGTCAAGACTGTCAAGAGCGCCAAGAAAATCGTCGACCGCAAGGAACCTGTCGTATGGGATATCCTCGAATATGTCATGAAGGGCCATCCCGTTCTGCTCAACCGCGCCCCGACACTTCACCGCCTCGGTATCCAGGCTTTCCAGCCCAAGCTCATCGAGGGCAAGGCAATCCAGCTTCACCCGCTGGCCTGTACGGCTTTCAACGCCGACTTCGACGGTGACCAGATGGCAGTCCATCTTCCCCTTGGCAATGAGGCTGTGCTCGAAGCCCAGATTCTCATGCTCGGCTCGCACAACATCCTCAACCCCGCCAACGGCGCGCCTATCACCGTTCCTTCGCAGGACATGGTGCTCGGCCTCTACTATATCACCAAGCTCCGTCCCGGTGACAAGGGTGAGGGCCTGAAGTTCTACGGCCCCGAAGAGGCCGAGATCGCCTATAACGAAGGCCGCGTGACGCTTCACGCTCCGGTCAGCGTCGTTGTCGACGATATCGACGAGAACGGCAAGCCCTACAAGCATCTCGTAGAGAACACCTCGGTGGGCCGAGTGCTTGTCAATCATTATGTTCCTCAGGAGATCGGCTATGTCAACGAGATTCTGTCGAAGAAATCGCTGCGCACGATTATCTCGCGCGTCATTAAGTCGTGCGGTATTCCGCGTTCGGCCCAGTTCCTCGACGACATCAAGAACCTCGGCTACTACATGGCCTTCAAGGGGGGCATCTCGTTCAACCTCGGCGACGTGCTCATCCCGAAGGAGAAAGAAGAATATGTGCGCGAAGGCTACGAGCAGGTTCAGGAGGTTCTCCAGAACCATGCAATGGGCTTCATAACCAACAACGAGCGCTACAACCAGATAATCGATATCTGGACACATGTCAACGCCCGTCTGGCCGACACTCTGATGAAGCAGATCAGCGCCGACCAGAAAGGCTTCAACCCTGTGTTCATGATGCTCGACTCGGGCGCCCGTGGTTCGAAAGACCAGATCCGTCAGCTCTCGGGTATGCGCGGCCTTATGGCCAAGCCTCAGAAGAGCGGCGCCGAAGGCGGCCAGATCATCGAGAACCCGATTCTGGCGAACTTCAAGGAGGGCCTGAGTGTGCTTGAGTACTTCATCTCGACCCACGGTGCCCGAAAGGGTCTGGCCGATACCGCACTGAAGACTGCCGACGCCGGTTATCTGACCCGCCGTCTGGTCGACGTGGCCCACGATGTCATCATCAACGAAGAGGACTGCGGAACGCTCCGCGGCCTCGTCTGCACCGAAATCAAGAACAACGACGAAGTCGTGGCCAGCCTCGGCGAGCGTATCCTCGGCCGTGTCAGCGTCCATGATATTGTCGATCCGACCTCCGGCGAGCTTATCGTTGCCGCCGGCGACGAGATAACCGAAGCTGCCGTCGAGAAAATCGAGGCATCGCCCATCGAGAGCGTCGAGATCCGTTCGGTTCTCACCTGCGAGAGCAAGCGCGGCGTGTGCGCCAAGTGCTACGGCCGCAACCTCGCCACCCACCGTATGGTTCAGCAGGGCGAGGCTGTCGGCGTCATCGCCGCCCAGTCGATCGGTGAGCCGGGTACACAGCTTACCCTCCGAACCTTCCACGTCGGCGGTGTAGCCTCGAATATCGCCGCCGTATCGTCGACAACGTCGCGCTACAACGGTGTGCTCGAAATCGACGAGCTCCGCACTGTCCGCACCGACGAAGTCGATGCCAAGGGCCGCAACGTCGAGGTCGTCATCGGCCGTATGGCTGAAATGCGCATCGTCGATCCGACAACGAAGATGATGCTCACCTCGGCCAACATCCCCTATGGCGCCAAACTCTATTTCGGCCCCGGCGACGAAGTCAGCAAAGGTGACGTCATCTGTGAATGGGACCCTTTCAACGCCGTTATCGTCAGCGAAGTCGCCGGTCACATCCACTATAAGAACCTTATCGAAAACGTGACCTATCGCGTCGACGCCGACGAATCGAGCGGTCTGAGCGAGAAGATCATCATCGAGAGCCGCGACAAGACCAAAGCCCCCGAAGCCGACATCGTCGACAACAACGGCCAGGTCGTCCGCACCTATGCTCTGCCTCTGGGCGCCCACCTCATGCTCGACGACGACGCCGAAGTCAAAGCCGGCGAAATCTTCATCAAGATTCCGCGCGCCAGCGGTAATGCCGGTGATATCACCGGCGGTCTGCCCCGTGTGACCGAGCTCTTCGAGGCCCGCAACCCGTCGAACCCCGCTATCGTCAGCGAAATCGACGGCGAAGTGACCTTCGGCAAAGTCAAACGCGGTAACCGCGAGATCTCCGTGACCAGCAAACTCGGCGAAGTCAAGAAATATCTCGTTCCGCTGTCGAAGCAGCTCCTTGTTCAGGAGAACGACTACGTGCGCGCCGGCACACCGCTCTCCGACGGCGCCATCACCCCCGCCGACATTCTGAACATCATGGGCCCGACAGCCGTTCAGGAATACATCGTCAACGAGGTTCAGGACGTCTACCGCATGCAGGGTGTTAAGATCAACGACAAACACTTCGAAGTCATCGTCCGCCAGATGATGCGAAAAGTGTCGATCATCGATCCGGGCGACACCAACTTCCTCCAGCAGCAGATCGTCGACAAGCGCGCCTTCATGGACGAGAACGACCGCATCTGGGGCAAGAAAGTCGTCACCGACGCCGGCGATAGCGAGACAATCAAGCCCGGTATGATCATCACCGCCCGCCGCCTCCGCGACGAGAACTCGGCACTGAAACGCCGCGACCTCCGCACAATCGAGACGCGCGACGCCGTGCCCGCTACCTCGGAGCAGATCCTTCAGGGTATCACCCGCGCCGCTCTCCACACCACGAGCTTCATGTCGGCCGCTTCATTCCAGGAGACCACGAAAGTGCTCAACGAGGCAGCCATCGCAGGCAAGGTCGACTATCTCGAGGGAATGAAGGAGAACGTCATCGGCGGCCGCCTGATTCCTGCCGGAACCGGCTTGCGCGCCTACGAACGCCTCGTAGTCGCCGGAAAAGACGACGTCGAATCTCTTCGCGAAGTCGAGGAAGTCGAAGCCGCTGAAGCCGATGCTCCGAAAGCCTGATAAATCCGAAGTCATAATTTTGTTATAATGCTGAGCGCCGGGTCTCCTGAAGATCCGGCGCTCAATTTTACTTTGTTGAATTGAGTTGGCTAACTGACTGGGTATCGACTGGTGGTATCGGAGGGCTGTGATATGTTATTGATTGTTAAATCGAGGCTTACCTATTGGGAATTGGAATTTTATGCGCTTACTTTGCAGTGTCTGTCTTAAAGAACAGCAAATATACAGTACCTTTTTCGGGGATAGCATAGCCGACCGCCGGCTCTGATTTATCACACAACGAAAAGCAAATATCACAATATATTCTTTAAACCATTTGAACCATTATCTATGAAGAAAATCATTTTCGCAATGATGGCAGCGGGTGTCTTCACTCTCTCGTCATGTTCGGGCGACGACCTCTCAGAGCCGGGCGCTCAGGATGGCAATGTAATAATTACAGCCCGGATTCCGGGCGTCATGCATGGCCGCTATGGAGAGGGCGATGTCGCAAAGACGCTCCACTATGCTGTCTATGAAGGCAATGATGTTGTCTTCGCAAGCGATAAGCCCGGTTCGCCGGCCCCTCAGACTGTCGACGCCAAGAATTTCAGACTGGCGCTTAATCTCGTCAAGGGTAAGAAATATGACTTCGTGTTCTGGGCCGACGCCTCAGAGGGAAGCCCCTATGAGTTTTCGTCGTCGTCGAAGAGCGTGAAAGTCAACTACGACAATGTCGGCAACAATGAGAACCGCGATGCGTTTTTCCAGGCTGTCAAGGATCTGACTGTCGACGGTGCGCTGACAAAGACCGTAGAGCTGCGCCGTCCGTTCGCCCAGATCAATGTCGGAACGAATGACTTCAACCTTGCCGCGGCCGCCAATACCGTGGTGGCTACAACTACCCTCAGCATCAGGGGCGCCTATAACTCGCTCAACCTGCTCTCGGGCGAGGCATCGGGCTCGGCCGATATTTCATATACGGCCGCTGTGCCCGTGAATCAGACATTCCCCATCGACAACTACAAGTATCTCTCGATGGATTATATCCTGACAGGCTCGGTTCTGCCTGATGCCGCCGATGTTCAGAACGCCGACCGCGAGCTTATCGACATCGCCTACACGGTCACCTGCACCGACGGACACGAGATTGACTATTCGTTCAGCAATGTGCCCGTTCAGCGCAACTACCGCACAAATATCTACGGCTCACTGCTGACCAATCCCGCCGACTTCAACATCATCGTTCTGCCCGGATTCAACGACGATCCCGGCTTTGAAGTCGAAGTTGTCGAAGAGGGGAAGGTAAAGATGGGCAACCAAACCTATAACACAATCGACGAGGCCATAGCGGCTGCGAAAGCTGCCGGTCAGACCGAGGCCAGCCTCGTTCTCGGCAACGGCGATTATTCCCAGACCAGCCTGCGCGCCGCTTCGAACGCATTCACCGCTCTGACCGTGACCGGCCAGGGCCCCGCCACTGTCATCAACAAAGCCGGCTCAATCACTCTGGCAGGCGTGAATGTTACCTTCAACAATCTGACCATCAAGACCGACAACACCAACTACAACGGTTTCCAGCACAATGCGTCGGAAACCTACAGCGGCTGCGTTATCGAAAAGAAGCTCTTCCTCTACGGGCCTGCCAGATTCGAGAACTGCACGTTTAAAAACGACGGTGACTACAGCGTGTGGACCTACGGCTCGACCAACGCCTCATTCAAAAACTGCTCGTTCGGCAGCTACGGCAAGAGTGTGCTGATCTACAGCGAAGACGCCAACCTGAGAACCGAGGTTACTTTCGACAACTGCACTTTCAGCGGAAGATCGCTCAACGACTCTAAAGCAGCAATCGAAGTGGACTGCTCTCTCGCCACAAACGGCCTCTATACCGTCAATATCAACAACTGCGTGGCCACAGGTTATGACGCCGGTCTGCTCAGCGGCAATAACCTCTGGAACGTCAAGAAAGGAACGAATTTCGTCCTCAACGTCGACGGCGAGAAGGTTCAGCAGGGCCTGACCACCGACGGCAAGAAGGACTATTTCGTCAACAATGCCGACGGTCTCGTTTCGCTCGCGCGCCTTGTCAACGGCTACTATAAAGACGGAAGTATTGCTCATGACCGTCTGTCGGGCAAGACCGTGACCCTCACTGCCAACATCGACATGGCAGGCGTAAGCTTCACTCCTATCGGCGCCGGAATGACCTATTATCCCGGCGAGAACTTTGCCGGAACGTTCGACGGTGCCAACCACACTATCAGCAACCTCACTGCGTCGGATAACCGTCCGAACTGGGCGGCGGCCGGACTTTTCGGCGGTCTGGTAGGAAATGTCCGTAATCTCACACTCAGGAATGTCAGCATATCGAGCACCCACTATGCCGGCGGCATCGCAGGCTATGTCGGCGATGAGACAGGTTCTGTCATCGATAACTGCAAGGTTATCGGCGGCACTATAACTTCTACGACCGAAAAGCTCAGCGCCGGCAATTGGGATAACGGCGACAAGGCCGGCGGTATTCTCGGTTATGGCTGTATTAGCGCCGACAAGGTCACCAACTGCTCTGTCGAAGGTCTCACGATCAAGGCTTACCGCCATTTCGGCTCGATCGTCGGATATGCCAACAATACGGCCAACGTTACCGGCAATACGGCCAAAAACATTACTCTCGTATGGGACAAGGCTCACGACTACAAAGGCTTCGGGACGCTCACAAATGTTCCTTACGGCAACATCGTAGGCAACCACAAGACGTTCACCGGCAGCAATACGGCCGAGAACATCACCCAGCCCACAGAATAAACCCGCGATAATATGACATGCCAGAGGCGCCGGAAACCCCGGCGCCTCTGTTGTGTGTCGGGGGGCGTCGCAGCCCGAACCTATGTGCCCGACAAAGAGTAGCTGGCGGTGTTGCAGAACTGGCTAAGCGTAGGGATGCTCCATGGAGCATCCGACGTTAAAGCATTGACTATCAGAGGATGCACGAGCGTGCATCCCTACGCCCCGATAATAATTACGGATTCTGCAACACCCCCTGCTACTCTTTGTCGGAGACGTTTGTTCTGGAATGTCCTGAGGTTTTGAAACACCGCCCCCCTACGCCAGGGCGTTTCTGACGCAGGTTTCTTCTAAGTTAACAGCATTAGGACGTGCCTTTGACACGTTTCGCATTCGGCTGGAAATCAGTGAGATACGGCGCGGACGCGATGAATCGCGTCCCTACATCCCCGACGGAACTGCGCGATTCATCGCGCCAATTTTCCATTCTCCATTCTCAATTTTCAATTACAACAAAGGGCGGCCGCCGGCCGCCCTTTTGTTGTTACATTCCGCGGTTCTCTGCCGGGTTGGCGCGCCGGAAGACGCGCTCCCAGCGTATGCCGCCGTGGTCTTTGTCGAACGAGGCGAGCACGATCTCGGGGCGCCCGACGATATGGTCTTCGGGCACGAAGCCCCAGTAGCGCGAGTCGAGCGAGTTGTCGCGGTTGTCGCCCATCATGAAGTAATAGTCCATCTTGAAGGTGTAGGTCTTGGCCGGCTTGCCGCCGATATAGACTGTCGAGCCGCGCAGCTCGGCGTCGTCGTTGTGCTCGTAGTTGCGTATGCAGCGGCCGTAGATGGCCCATGTCGAGTCGTTGAGCTCGATGGTAGCGCCCTTTTTCGGAATCCATATCTCGCCGTAGTCGGCGCGGGTCCAGTCGGCGGCCGAGGGAGCGTCGGGATAGAGATAGTCGCCCGGGGTCGCGGGAACGCGCATGAGTTTCAGCAGCCGGCCGTCGGCCTGAAGGGATTTGACCATGTCGGCCGTCAGCGGGGCAGCGTAGAGCGGCTGAGCCGGATCGAAGCCGTTGGAGCGCAGTCCGAGGGTGTCTTCTTCGGTGACCGGCACGAGGTTACGGTCGTCGCGGCTGACTCCGAGGCGCTCCCAGTCGGCCTCGCTGAGGCCGCTGCTGCGCATCTGAATGTAGTAGCTGAACTGAACGTAGCGTGGCTGGGCCAGCGGCTTGCCGTTGATGTGGATCACGCCGTCGACAATCTTAAGGCGTTCGCCCGGAAGTCCCACGGCGCGCTTGACATAGTTCTCGCGGCGGTCGACGGGGCGGTAGATGATCTTTCCGTAGGTCTGCGGATTGTTGAGGATATGCTCGCGGCCGAAAGCGCGCACGAGGGTATAGTAGTCGGGGTTCTGCATCTTCAGCGCCACGGTGTCGCCGGCGGGGAAGTTGAAAACCACGATGTCGCCGCGCTCGACGTTGCCGAAGCCGCGCAGGCGGTGGTATTTCCACTGGGGCCAGTCGACATAGCTCTTCGTCTCGAGCAATGGCAGTGTGTTCTGAACCAGAGGGAAGTGGATCGGGGTGTTGGGCACACGCGGGCCGTAGGCCATTTTGTTGACCCACAGATAGTCGCCCACGAGCAGCGATTTCTCGAGCGACGACGAGGGGATCTGATAGTTCTGGCCGACAAACGTGAAGATGAAGTAGACCAGCACCAGAGCATAGAGGATCGCGTCGACCCAGCTCATCACGGCCCGCACTGCGGCGTTTTTCGACTTCTTCCACCATGTCAGCGGAATGAAGCCGGTTATGTAGATGTCGAAAAGGAGAAACAGAAACAGAGCCACCCACCAGTTTCCGAGCCATGCCACCCACAGCAGGAAGATGACCGAGACGATGGCGAAGCGTATCCAGCGGGTTGTTTTTGTCTGGGAGATGCGGCGCCGGAGGTCGGCGCCGAAGTTGTAGGACTTTCCGGAGTCGTTGTTCATTTTTTCAGTTGTTTGCGATAGGCGCGGCGGCGGCGGTGCTGGCGGCGTTCGAAATACTGCCACTGTCCCTGCACTCCCGAGTTGTCTTCGAGCTCGAGGTTGCTCTCGGCGAATTTCAGGCCGTCGCGAATGTAGAGGGGAAGGAGATCGGAGAAGAGCAGGGCGTTGACGCCTTTGCCCTGATATTCGGGCTTGATGGCCACGAGCATGAGGTCGACGACGTCGTTCTTGCCTTTGATGGCCTTGAGCAGCCGTGCCCATCCCAGCGGGAAGAGGCGTCCGCGGCTCTTCTGGAGGGCGCGGCTGAGCGATGGCATCGAGATTCCGACGCCGACGAGCTTGTTCTCGCGGTCGACGATGACGCTGACATAGTCGAGCTTGAGAATGCCGAGATACATGTCGATATAATAGTCGATCTGCTTCGGAGTCAACGGCGTGTAGCCGTAGAGCTTGTCGTAGGCCTCGTTGATGAGCTCGAAGAGGGCCAGACCGTAGTCGGCCTTGATTTTCGAGGGGGAGGTATATTTGAGATTGCGCAGGCCGAAACGCTCCCTGACGATATTGCTGACGCGCATCATCTTCTCGGGCACCTTGTCGGGCACTGTCATCCGGTATTCCACCCAATCGACATCCTTCTTGTAGCCGAGGCGTTCGAGATGGCGCGGATAGTAGGGGTAGTTGTAGATCGTGGCCATAGTGCCGAGCTCGTCGAAGCCTTCGACGAGCATCCCCTCGTGATCCATGTCGCAGAATCCCATCGGGCCGATTATCTCCTTCATTCCGCGCTGGCGCGCCCAGTCTTCGACGGCGCCCATCATGGCGTCGACAACGGCTTCGTCGTCGATGAAGTCGATAAAGCCGAAGCGGGCTTCCTTGCGGCCCGAACGCTCGTTGGCCAGACGGTTGATTATGGCCGTCACACGTCCGGCGGGACGCCCGTCGGCGTATGCCATGAAGGTCTGGGCCTCGCAATGGTCGAACGCCGGATTTTTGGAGGGCATAAGAGTGTTGACCTCGTCGAACACCAGCGGCGGAACGTAGCAGTCGTTGCCGCGGTAGAGGTCGATGGCGAACTTCACGGCGCGCGTGAGCTCTTTCTTTGTCGGGGCTATGGGCCTTATCTCGATTGACATTACTGGGCTATTTCGGTGTTGACAGTCGCCGTCGCCGTCGGGCGCAGCGGCGAGTTGAGGAACAGCAGCAGGCCGATCATCAGCACAAGGAAGGCGATGATGGCTACATAGATCCGCGACGATGTGGCGCCGTGGATGGCCGTCTGGAGGCTGCGAAGGCTTTTGATCGAGCCGTTCGAGGCGCGCTCGGCGGCGCGGCGCAGCGAGGGGTGGGGCTTCTGACACGCTTTCAGCGCTTCTAACACTACGTTGCCGTAGGCCACAAGGTCGGCCGCGGTGTCGTTGGGCGTCAGGCTCGGACGCTGCTCGAAGCCGACGTCGATAAGCTTGAGATTGCCGACGTTCTCGGTGAAGATGATTGTTTCGGGGCGAAGGGCGTGATGGGCCACGCGGTTCTCCTGGATATACTGCAGGGCGGCCGGCAGGCGGTCACGGAGCTGCTCGATATGATGCTCTGTCACCGCGCCCTTGTCGATGAGCTTGCGAAGCGAATCGCCGTAGACGTCGTCGGTTATAATGCAGAGACCGATTCCGGGAACTTCCTCGAAATCGTTAATCATCAGAATGTTGGGGTGGGCCAGATTATAGCGGGCATCGAACTCGCGCCCCATCATCTCGCGGCACTCCGGGTCGTCTTTGAACTCGGGGCGCAGCGTTTTGAGCATTACCCACTTGCCATGTTTCTTGGCGGTGTAGACGTGGTAGAACTCCTCGTCCCATTCGGGAAGGTGTTCGATCTCGGTCCATTTCTCTGTGGCCGACTGCTGCTCGGCTGCTTGCTGAGGGGTCGGCTGCGGGTTGGGATTGTCTGTCATAAGCGCGAAAGGGGAAAAGCCCCGATATAGTTATAGTTGCGGCAAAGTTAACGAAAATTCCCCATACCCCCGCAAAAAAATGGAGCGCCCCCGCATAAGTTTATAAAATTATAAGATTTCTAAGACAAACGCGGTCTTTGACTCAGGAATAGTTCTATTTCACCGATAGCAAGCATTATATCCTCAAGATACTTTTTGACTTTCCTATCCATAAATCAGCTGTTTGGTTTCGTCAAGTTCTTCTCTGAAATATTTGTTTCTGATAAATTCCTCATCAACCAGATCGATTCTGCGACCCATGAGTCTTTCGAGTTCCATATAGAAACTCATGAAGTTTTCGCCTGCGACAAGCGGGTCGGAATCATGATTGAATACGGCTGAGAAATCTACGTCGCTTTTATCGTTGAAACGCGGAGTGAGAATCGATCCGAACACGTAAAGAGCCTTAACCTTATATTTTTTGCATAAGGCTATAATCTTTTGAAGGTTGTCGGTAATCAAATACATATAAGGTATAACGGCGAACTTTGGCAAAAGTAATTAATTGAGGCTAATTTTCCAAATGATTGACCCGTATTGACTTCGCCGTGTCTCTTCCGCGTTGGCTGTTCGCGGTTTTTTCGCTAATTTTGCAGACCGCAATATTTCGCGCGGTTTCAGCGTTATTCTAAAGTCATGACACAGCGCACAATAGTTTTTGCAACCAACAATGCCCACAAACTCGAAGAGATTCGCCGCATCGCCGGCGATTCACTGGATATTGTCGGCCTGGCCGACATAGGCTGTCACGAGGATATTCCCGAGACGGCGCCGACGCTGTTGGGCAACGCGCGGCAGAAGGCACGCTGGGTCAGCGAGCGTTACGGTGTTGACTGCTTCGCCGACGACACCGGCCTGATGGTCGATGCTCTCGACGGCGCGCCGGGCGTCTATTCGGCGCGGTTCGCCGGCCCAGGCCACGATTCGGCCGCGAATATGGCCAGACTGCTTAGTCTGATGGAGGGGCAGACCGACCGCCGGGCGCGATTCGTCACTGAGATCGTGCTTATTCTCGGTGGCGAGGAACACCGCTTCACCGGCGCTGTCGAAGGGGAGATTCTCTCTGCTCCTGTCGGCGAGGAGGGGTTCGGCTACGACCCCGTGTTCCGTCCGCTGGAAAGCGCGGCGCCGAGTTTCGCCGCCATGAGCCCCGACGAGAAGAATGCGATCAGTCATCGCGGACGCGCCACGCGCTCTCTCATAAGCTATCTGAAAACAATTTCCACCTCTCATAAAGAATGATCAAGAAAGCTATATTCGTGTTGTCGGCTCTGATAGCCATGGCCGTCAATGCTTCGGCCCAGCAGACCGGAAGCTGGCATTACTATCCCTTATATGCCGGACAGCCCGACAAGGTCGAGGTTGCCGATAACGGCACCGTCTACTATCTTTCGGCCGGACGTCTCTACAGCTTCGACGGCGAGGAAAACCGCGACTTCGTCAACGATTTCTCGGGCCGCAAGATAACCTACATGAAATATAACGCCGACGCCGATTATCTCTTCGTCGGCTGTGAGCAGGGCGACATCTCGCTCGTCTATCCCGACGGACACACGGCGCGTCTGAGCGACATTGCCGATGCCAATCTGCGCTACGAGAAAACAATCAATGCCGCCGATTTCAAAGGCGACGACGTTATTGTGGCCACTACTTTCGGTCTGGTGCGTTTCGACACAAAGACCATGACCGTCAAAGAGAGCGGCGTAACCGGCAAGAACGTCAAGGCTGTCGCCCATCTCGGCGACCGCTTCATTGTCAGTTTCGACGGCGCCATCCGTTCGATAAAGGCGGGAGCATTGCTGAGCGATCTCTCTAATTTCACGACCCTTGTCGAGAACCGCGACGCTATCGAACTGGCGCGGCTCGGAGCCGCTGCGATCGCCGTCCGTCTGGGAACCGGAATCTACACTTACTCAATTAACGGAGATGTTGCCACCGAGGTGCGCCCCTATTCGGCCTACACCAACGTGCCGGCGTTCATCAATGCACGGCCGACACCGTATTATATAGTCAATAAGAAAGAGTTGCGCCGTTTCAAATCCGACGCTACCGATGAGCTTGCCGCCACTCTCGCCGCTCCGCTCAACAGCGGGACGGTAACTCTCGGTATCGCCGACGGCCTCAAGGATGTGTGGGCCGGAACGGCCGACGGTATGGCTCTCTACGATCTGTCGGCCGCTACGCCGACAGTAAAGACCGAGTCTTTCAAGCCCGCCGGCTCTATCGGAGTCGAGAAGGTCGGATATATACGTTCGTCGCGCGACGGCAAACGCATCTATGTCGGCAATCTCGGCAATTCGAATCTCCCTATCGCCGACTGGGGCGGAACCCAGAAGCTTTTCCGCCTCGATTCCGACGGCTCGATCCATAATCTCTCGATAGCCAACCGCTCTCAGCCCGGATTTCCCACCGAGGATATCGACGATCCCGGCATTCTCTACGTAGGCCAGACAAGCAGCGGCGCCGCCCAGATTCAGAAGGACGGTAAAGTCGTGAAAAATCTCCCCGGCAGCTGGACCTACGACGTCGCCATCGACCCCGAGGGAAATCTCTGGACGGTGCGCTTCGGAACCGGCAACAACGACGGAATGTACTTTCTGCCCAACGCAAAGCGCAAGACCCTGCTGACAACCACGACCAATGCCGACTGGACAACCTCCAACAAGGCGCTCAACAGCTTTCGCGGCCGAAAGGACGCCCAGATTCTCTTCTGCCGCCATTCAAACATGATGGTGTCGTATGAGACCGGGCCCAACGAGCCCATTATGTTTTACAACACTCAGGGAACCTATTCGAACCTCGCCGACGACAAAGGCGAAAACTTTGTCTATATCAACGATCAGGACGGTCGTTCGATATGGGTTGCCGGAACGTCGTGCATAGCCGAAGATGCCAAAGGCCAGATATGGCTGGCAACGAACGCCGGCGTATACGTGGTGACCGACCCGACCAATCCCTCGACCACCCTGCGCAGCGTGAAGGTTCCGCGCAACGACGGAACCGGATATGCCGACTATCTTCTCGACGGAATCAGAGTCTATGACATCGAGGTCGATGCCAACAACAACAAGTGGTTCGCCACTTCGTCGGGAGTCTATCAGACCAACGCCGACGGTTCACAGATTCTTCAGCATTTCGACAAGTCGAACTCTCCGCTGCCCGACAACAACATCACGGCCGTCTATGCCGATCCGCTGAGCAACAATATCTATGTCGGAACCCTCTACGGACTGCTCCGCTACAGCTCCATGACAGCTCCCGCCGCCACCGACTACTCCGATGTCTACGCCTATCCTAATCCCGTAAAACCCGATTATACCGGCTGGATCAGCATCGTCAATCTCATGGACAACTCTCTGGTGAAGATCGCCGATGCCTCGGGCAACGTTGTCTACAGCGGCCGCAGCAACGGCGGCATGTTCACCTGGGACGGCTGCAACGCTTCGGGAAGCCGTGTCAAAAGCGGTGTCTACTATGTCTTCGCCTCGCATAGCGACGGAACCTCGGGCAACGGCGATGTTGTCGCGAAAATCCTCATAATGAACTAACCGGGCCTTCCGGCGGTTTTTTCAGTAAAGACATGAAAAAGAAACTCAGCTACACAAACGAAGCCCACCGCGCCTATGGCGTGGCCGGCATGGCAATCAGCCTCGTCATATTCGACGGCGAGGACATGCTCGCCTCGGTCGACATCGACCGTAATCCCGGCGAAATGATGGAGATGGCTCCCGATTTCTATTTCACGGGCAACCCGTCGCTGTCGGCAAAAGCCGCCTGGAGCCGCATAGTCAGCAACTTCAATCTGACGGCCGCCATGATACTGGGCAATGCCCTCTGCCGCTCGCTCGTGCTTGAGCGCCGTGAGCTCGCCAAGGAGCTGCTGGCGTCGCTCCACGACACAATCGTCGGAGAGGCAGCCGAAACCTGCTCGCTCGAAGCCGACGAGGCCGAGCGGCTCTTCAACAAAGATCTGAGTTATCTCTACCGCGTTTTCTCGAACAGCAATGTCCACGACATTGCCCACGATTTCGCCGGACAGCTGCGGCAGACGCGCCGCATGTCGCGTCACGACGTTGTCGACGCCCTTCGCGCAATAGCAATGCTTTGACTTGTCGTCCCCTGGCTGTCAGTGAGATAGCCGGGGGACGAACAGCTTTTGGCGATTTTTAGCATTTTTTTGCCGCATGAAGCGATGCCGATAGCGAACTTTGTTGTAACTTTGCACCAAACATAAAGCAACTGCGGAAATTTTTTAGCAAAGTGTCGATTATCCGATAGCAATTATCTACCACCGATTATTTACGAAACGGCTACTGACACCTCCCTACATTTTTTCCAACCGACATTACGTCAGCATCGACGTCAGCCCCGCCGACCCCGTCTGCGCCACTCCAAAGCGTAACTGACCCGCAGGCGATAACGGCAGCGACGTCGCTCTCTTCCCCGAGGCTGACGCAACAGCAACACGGCGCGCGCCCACGGGCTGGGCAATTACTTGTAAGCTTTATCTGTTTTTTTCACCAAAGACGCCGTCAAAAATACAAAAAAATTTCATTTCCGCATCACAAGAGGCTATTAAAAAGCTATGAAAAAGCGCAGCCTCGCCGCCATTGCTGTAATGGGGCGAGGCTGTGTGTGAAGAATAGTGTGATTTCTATATCTAAGCGCGGCTCACTTGACCATCACCTTGACGGCGGGCGAAGCAGAGCCTTGGGCTTTGACCACATACACTCCGGGGGTCACATCGAGGGTCTGCTGCTTCTCTGACGAGGTGCTCACGAGCACGCCCGATATGGTGTATATGTTCACGGCATAGCCGGCGGGGTTGATGACCACGATGCGGCCGTCCTTGTCATAGGCGATAAAGTCAGAGGTAGTGGCAGTGGCCTCGCTGACGCCTGAGCCCTTGGTCACGTTGAGACGTATGTCATACATCACCAGATACTCCATATAGGGCTGCGAGTAAGCGTGGAAGCCGTAGTAATATACGCCTGAGGGATTTACATCTACGGGTATCTGGAAGGTGGTGATTTCGTAGTTCTCTCCTAAGGTAGGCACTTCGGGGATATCTAACAGCACATTGCTTTGAGCTGCGATGGTCTTGTCGTTGCCGAATGTCACCTCCAGTGACTCGGGATAGTTCTCGTTGCTTGAATATACGCTGAATTGCAGCTCATACTCGGCATCGCTGTAGTATTTGATAGGCGGCGAAATAATCCAGTCATCGGCGCTCTGCTCATAGTTGTAGGGGTAGAAGATTGCACCGGTTTCGGTGTCGAAGGTCCAGGTGTGGCTGTCTTCGTTGGCATCAATGATGGTGTAGTAATTATAGAAGTCGGCAGCCTTGGTAAACACTCCTCCGTAAGGCGCATCTATCGGAGCGCCCATAACCACCGGGTTGGATAATGTGTAAGAATTAGCCACACCGTCATATACGGTGAATACGGCGTAGATATAGCATTGCATATCCACATCATGCTCGATGACGAGGCTGCGCTCGGTGGTGCCGGCTGATGCCACTTGCTTGTTGGGGTATTGCAGCACGATGTAAGAGATGCGCTCGGGGTCGTAGGGCAGGCCATGGACACCGGTGGCGGGAGCATCCCATGTGAGCGTCGTGGTCAGAGGGCCGCTCTCCACGAGCTTGACATTGGTAACGGCGCCCGGGGTGTCATAGCCCATTACAAATTCAAAGGGATAGGCGGGGCTGGCACCATCGACATTGGTGACTGTGATTTCCACATTATATATCTTCTCTTGGCCGCTGACGTGCAGTGGAACCACCTCACCGGGTTTGGCAGTGCCGCTGAGCGAGATGTCACTGCCATCAACCTCTGCAACTGCGTAGGTCAATGACGAGGCTCCGAGTGATGTGCCAACGTAAGTGAGAGTAGGCATCGTGAACGACAGCGTGCCCTCGGTGGCGCCGGCTGCTGCCGGTGTATAGGTAACATCACTGACGGCGGCCGGAGCGAGCATTGCCGGCTCGGTGAAGTAAGCGCCGGGCACTGCCTTGGCATCATCGGCAATCCATGTGCGCAACACAGCTTGGCAGTTGTGCTGGTCAATCTCGAATATCGGGGTGTAGGTAGAGCCTAATGCCACGCTGGAGCTTTGGAACATCCAGTAGAGCTTATTCTGCGAGTTGTCAAAGAACAGCGTCTGATTAAACTTCATATTATATAATATGTCTTCAGGCAGCATATTTGCGCCCTGCACCTGACCGAGGTTGGCGATTTGGCCGGTGGTCTTGTTGATGCGGCCCATAAAGTGCGTCTGCACGCCATCAATGATCTCCTCGTCCATAAAGATGCAGTAAAGCACACCCTTGGCGTTGCAGCCTATGGTTAGCACACGCGTGGTATTGGAGATATTATAGTCTTCGCCGATGCGTGTCATGGTTCCGGTAGCGGGGTCTATCTCCACCAGGTGAGTGTTGGAGGAGTAGTCCTTGACGAGGCCATATATCTTATCGGTAGATGCATCGTAGGTGATTGACACTGTGGTGCACTCGCAGTTGTTGGGGAGCGTGGTCTCTGACAGCAGCTCAAAGGTCTTGGCATCGTATTTGCGCCATATGGGGTGCACCTCCTGGATGTTGCCGGTGGCGTCATACATGCAGGCGTAGAGTATGCCATTGTTATAAGCCACACCGCCGCTGAATGAGCCTTCGAGGTCGGGGTGCTCATAGTCGGGGTCATACTGCGACTCAGGAGTCAGGCGGAAGATGCCCGGCGTGGCCATAGTGTATTGGTCAAGCTGAGCGCGCGAGATGTCGGCATAGAGCCTTACACCCGGGCTGCATATATTTTGATGATGCTCGGCCTCGATAGGCTCGGCATTGCCATCATCGGCAACCACCGTCTCAGCCGGCTCTTCATATACGAGCGGCTCCTCCACCGGTTCGGCGCCTCCCGATACACTATACAGCTTGATTTCGCTCAGATACAGGGCATTCTGCACATTGGTGGTGCGGAACCCGAAATGATAAGAGCCTGACGAAGGCACGGTGAACTGAGCCGTCTCCCCGTCGGCAAAACCATTTTGCGCGTAGGCATTGTATGTGGCCAGGGTGGTGGTCTGCGATGACGCTGATGCGGCCGTGCCCATCGACACGCTGAACGATGCCGGGAACGATACACCCGACTTGGCCTTGTAGGCGAGGATATAGCGAGTGCCGGGCGTCAGCTCCACAGCCGGCGAGATAAACCAGTCATCGGCATCTTTGTCGTAGCTGTGGTAGGCGGCGCCCACCAGTACGTTATCAAAGCGCGTAGCATCATACTCCCACTTTGCAGCATCGCCGTCAAGATTTTCTATGGTCCACTGCTTGAAGCCATCATCATTGTTGAGCAAGCTGAAGGCTTTCACCTCTGTGCGCTCGCCGGCGAGGTCATCGAGGTTGATGGTCTTGGAGGTCTTAGCCGACTCCTTGTCGCCAAGCACCATAGCCACAGAGAAGGTGGTCTGGCCCGCAAAAGTGGCCGGCGTGACTACATACTCTGACACAGCGCCGGCGGTGACATCAATCTCACCTACCCGGCTGCCGGCGCAATATATGCGAGCCTTGAGCTGCCCCGGCAGCGGAGCCTTGTTGCTGTCGTATTTGGCATTATACCATTTCAACATGACGGTGTGGTCATCGAGGCGAGGCGTGGCAGTCATAGCCGGCGCCGGCTGCGGCGTCTGCGCCGCTGTCTCCACCACTTTGATTGACTTTAAGACAACCACACCATTATCGGCCGGCGAGGTCACCTTGAAGCCTATATTATAGCTGCCATCGCGGTCAGCCATGAAGTGAGCATAGCGCGTGACTACGCCGGTCTGGTTCTCATAAACCTTATCACCCAGGAGGGTGGTCATAGCCTCGGCCGATGCTCCATAGCCACTCATCACGGCCACTGCGTCAGCGCCGAACGAGCCGCGCTGAGCCACAACGTATTGCACCAGATAGTGTTTACCTGCCGTCACGGCAAATGCCGGCGTAAACAGCCAATCATCGGCGGCCGCATTACAGCCCATGCCGTCATAAGAGATGCCCTTGAGGCTTGACAAAGCCTGCCAAGTGTTGCCGTCGCTATTCGCATCAATGATGGTCCAATCCGTGATGTCGGAGCCACTGGTGCTGAAATCGCGCTCAAAGACAGCAGCGTCGGCCGACGCCATCGTCATCGTCACTGCAAGCGCGAGTACGGCTTTTAATGTTGTATTTTTCTTCATAAAGGGATTGATATTTGTTATGATATTCTTAGTTGTGTCAATTTCGTGGCAAATATAAAACATTTTTCGGAATATCGCCTTGATATGAAATATTTTTTTTTAGGTTAGTTACATAAAGACAAATATACTTGAATTTTGGTTATGAGGGAGGTGCGACTCTGTGAAGAAGCGCACTTTCATTTTTTATGCCCTGAAGAACACGCTTTTATAAGATTTATAAATTTTATAAGATTTATAAATGCCCAAAAATATCAACGCCGACGCTGCTGCCCGAATTTATTGTTATCTCGGGGTTTTTAGTTAATTTTGCGGCGTTATGGAAACAAAAGCCTACGAAAATTTCATTGAGCTTCTCAGCCGCCGTTTCTCCTGCCGTAAATATTCGGCTGAGCCTGTCGGCGACGACCTCATAGAGAAAGTTGTCGAGGCGGCCCGTCTCGCTCCGAGCGCCTGCAACCGTCAGCCCTGGACATTCGTCGTCGCCCCCGACGGAGTCAGAGAGCGTCTCGGTGCGCTCTGCAGCCGCCCGTTCGTGGCCGAGACCCCTACGCTCATCGCTGCTGTGGGCCACCACGACGAAGCCTGGCACCGCACGTCGACCGACGGCAAAGACCATACCGACATCGACCTGGCGATCGCCATAGAGCATCTCTGCCTTGCCGCCACTACTCTGGGGCTTCAGACATGCTGGGTCTGCAACTTCAACGCGGCCGAAGCCGCCCGTATTCTCGGGCTCGGTGAGACCGAAGAGGTTGTGGCACTCATTCCGATAGGTTTCCCCGCCGAAGAAGAGCCTGCCAAGAAGCGCAAACCTCTCAGCGACATTCTGCGCCGATGAGGATTGCGGCCGAAATACTGACCGCGGCAGCGGTCGCCCTCGGGCTGGCCGCCTGCAACACGTCGGGCTGCACCGAGAACCAGAACTCCATACCTCTGGCCGGCTTCTACTCGTCGGCAGCCGAAGCTCAGGTCTCGCTTGATTCGGTAGGAGTCTACGGCGTCGGAGTGCCCGGCGACTCGCTGCTGCTTGCGCCGGGCACGCCGGCATCGCAGATCTATCTGCCCCTGAACGCTTCGGCGGCCTCGACGTCGTTTGTGTTCACCTACCGCGGGCCCGGCCTCGACAATCCTCTGCTGAACGACACGCTGACATTCGTCTACGACGCCGTGCCTTATTTCGCCGGCGAGGAATGCGGCGCCATGTATGTCTACGACATCACGCGTCTCGACGTTACCGACCATCTTATTGACTCTGTGGCTCTGCTCGACCGCCATATAACCAACGTCGACATCGAGTCGCTGAAAATATTCTTCCGCACGGCCGAACCCGAGCCCGAACCTGAACAATGAGAAAACTGCTGACGATTTTGGCCACACTCCTGCTGGCGGCGCTGACGGCGTCGGCGCAGCGAACCGTGACCCCGACGCAGCCTGCCGCCTCGCGGCCGGCCGTGGCCCGCACCGACAGGCCGCAGGGCCCTCCGCCGTCGGTTGTCCACGTCCACGACGAGCAGGGGCGCACTATAATGGTCGACACCATAACGGGCAAGGAGTGGGTCGACTCCACGCTGCTGAAGATTCCGAAGATGCAGTATCCGCTTCTCCACGCCCTGCGTGTCGGCGTCGACATCTGGGATCCGCTGATGCGCATCACGGGCCAAAAATTCGGACTTGCCGGAATCTCGGCGGCTCTCTCGCTCCACAACCGCTATTTCCCGACTCTTGAGTTCGGCATGGGCATGGCCAAAGACAGCCCGAAAGGAATGAATTTCACCTTCCGCAGCCCCGTGGCCCCATATTTCCGCATCGGCGCCGACTATAACATATTCTACAACAACTCGCCCGACTATCAGCTGCTCGTCGGTCTGCGCTATGGTTTCTCGGCTTTCCGGTGGAGCGTCGACAATGTCAGGGTCGACAACAGCTACTGGGGGCCTTCCGCCGGCTTCTCGTCGGAGCGGCAGAGCGCCACAGCCGGATGGCTCGAAGTGTGTCTGGGCGTCAAGGTTAAAATCGTCGGACCGCTCTCGCTGGGCTGGACTTTCAAGTTCCATCAGATGCTCCATCTGAGCGACAATGTCCTCGGCAAGCCGATGATAATTCCCGGCTTCGGAAAGCGAACCGGAGCTGTCACCGGTGCGTTTAACATCTACTACACCTTCTCGCTCAACGAGCCTGTCAGAACCGACAGTCCCGAGGGCGCCGAAACCTCAAATCCTTAATCAACCGACAGCAATGAAACGCATCGCCATCATCGGAGCCTCAAGCGGTCTGGGCCGTAGAATAGCCGCTGATTTCGCCCGTATGGGCTGGAAAGTCGCCGCCGCAGCGCGCCGCGAGGAACCGCTGCGCCGTCTGCGCGACGAATATCCCGAAAACATCGTCTACAAAACCATCGACATAACCCTCGACAGCGCCACAGAGCGGTTCTACGACCTCATAGAGATGAACGGGGGCGTCGACATAGTGCTGATAGCTTCGGGAATCGGCTTTCAGAATCCCGACCTCGAGCTTAATAAGGAGATCAACGTTCTCGAGACCAACGTGGTCGGCTGGACGCGCATCGTCAACGCCGCCTACAAGTATTTCCGCGACACACGCAACAATGCTCCCGGCCGCATAGCCGCCATAACCTCGGTGGCCTCGACGAAGGGAATCGGTGTCGCCGCCGCCTACAGCGCCTCGAAGCGCTTTCAGCGCACCTATCTCGAGGCCCTCGAGCAGCTTGCCCGGCGCAACAGGGTCAATGTCCGCTTCACCGACATACGTCCCGGATTCATACGCACACCGCTTCTCGACCCCGACAAAGACTATCCGATGATGATGACCGTCGACTATGCCGCTCCGCTCATCGAGCTCGCCATCGTGCGCGGTCAGCGCGTGGCCACCGTCGACTGGCGCTGGCGTCTGCTCTGTTCGGCCTGGCGCATGATTCCAAGGTCGTGGTGGGTCAGAATGCCTGTGTCGCTTACCGAAGAATCTCATTCCGAAAATAAACCAACCGAAATATCATTATCCCGGCAATGAAACCTATCGCATTAGCATCAGACCACGCCGGTTTCGAGCTGAAAGCCATCGTAGAAGGCTATCTCGAAGCCCGCGGAGTCGCCTACAAGGATTTCGGCACCGACTCGGCCGAATCGTGTGACTACCCCGACTTCGCCCATCCCGCGGCTCTCGCCGTAGAGAGCGGCGATTGTTCGATGGGAATAGCAATGTGCGGCACCGGCAACGGAATCGCCATGACTCTTAACAAGCATCAGGGCATCCGCGCTGCCCTCTGCTGGAACAAGGAGATCGCCGCTCTGGCGCGCCAGCATAACGACGCCAATGTTCTTGTCATGCCCGCCCGCTTTATCGACGCCGTGACAGCCCTCGCTATTGTCGACACCTTCCTCGACACTCCTTTCGAAGGCGGACGCCATCAGCGCCGGATCGACAAGATTCCTGTAGGCTGATTCCCGCAGCAATGAACCGTCATATTTTCATAACCGGCGGCGCCTCCGGCATCGGAGAGGCCGCCGTAAGGCTTTTCACGTCCCGCGGATGGAAAGTCACCTTTGCCGACATCGACGCCGTCAGAGGCTATAAGCTCTCGGTAGAGCTCAACAAGGAGGCAGACAACGTCTGCTACTACCCCTGTAACACCCGCCGCCAGGAGGACCTCCGGCAGGCTGCCCGAACAGCCGTCGACACCTTCGGCCCCGTGACTGCCCTCTTCGCCAATGCCGGAATCCACCGCAGCAACACGATTCTCGACATAACCGACGAGGAATTCGACACCGTAGTCAAAACCAACATCTACGGAACCTACAACACACTGAAAATCATCGTCCCGCTTATTGTCGAAGCAGGCGGAGGCGCAATAGTCATCAACGCCTCCGACCAGTCGAAGATCGGCAAGTCCCACAGCTTCGCCTACGGCCTGACAAAAGGCGCTCTGGGGCAGATTGCCCGCAGTCTCGCCCTCGACCTCGCTCCGAAAAATATCCGGGTCAACGCCGTGTGCCCCGGTACGATCTATACGCCTCTGGTGAAAAATGTCTTCGACCGCATAATTGGCCGCGGCGACGCTACGGCCGAGCAGCTCGCCGATGAAGAGAATGCTGTCCATCCCATCGGAAGGATGGGACGCCCCGAAGAGGTCGCCGAACTTGTTGAGTTCTTAGCCTCCGACCGAGCTTCGTTCATCACAGGCGCTTTGGTCAGCATTGACGGCGGTCTGACGGCAAACTGAAATCTTAATCACACGCTTTTATGCGAAAGGTTTTCATTTTCGCAAAATTTTTTGAAAAAGTTTTTGCTATTTCGAAAAATTAGTTATAGATTTGCAGAATATGTTATCTAACCTTTTATAAACTATGGGCAAAATCGACAATCTGGATCTCAATATCCTGAAAATAATCATGAATAACGCGCGCATCCCAAGCAAAGATATCGCCGAAGTCTGCGGCGTCTCGCGGGCCGCCATTCACCAGCGCATCCAGCGCCTGTCCGAATTAGGCGTCATCGTAGGCTCGGGATATAGAGTCAATCCCAAGGAACTCGGCTACTGCACAACGACATATATCGGTGTCAACCTCGAACGCGGCGCTATGTACCGCACCGTTGCCGCCGAACTCGACAAAATCCCCGAAGTGGTCGAATGCCACTTCACGACGGGGCCATACACAATGCTGATAAAGCTTGTCGCCCGCGACAACGAACACCTTATGGAACTCCTCAACGACCATATTCAGATGATCGACGGAGTTGTCGGCACCGAAACCCTTATCTCGCTCGACCAGAGCATCAACCGCAGCCTCCCGATCTACCTTCGCCAGCGCTGACCCCCGCAAAATCCGGAGTTGTTGAGATTTTGCTGCGGAAATTTCGTAATGTCGCGGAAATCTATTACTTTTGCCGTCGCGAAAATTTCGCACCCCTCTGTTTTTCCGAAAATAAACAATCCGCAATAAAATGGCAAAAGAGAAACCCGAAGAGACCCGCACCTCTATCGACAACATCAACGACACTCTGACCTCGGTAGAGCAGAAAGTCCAGAAAAACCAGAAGCTCATCATGTGGCTCAGCCTCGGCGCAGCCGCTATAGTAGCCTTGATATTCATCTATATTTACGGTGTGCGCCGCCCCGCAATCAACGCAGGCGACGACGCCATAGGCCAGGCCGACGCCCAGCTCATGCAGGGCAACGATTCGATAGCTCTCGCCCAGTATATGCAGGTGGCCGACGAACATGGATACGATGCCGGAAACCGCGCCAGGCTGAACGCCGCCATTCTTCTCTATAAAGACAAGAAATATAAGGAAGCCCTCGACTATCTCGCCGACTACGATGTCAAAGACGAGGTTATCGGCGCCGCCGCCCAGTCGCTCGAAGGGGACTGCAATGTCAACCTCAAGAACTACGACGCCGCTCTGAGTTGCTTCGACGCCGCAATCAAGACAAGCAACGACAATCCGGCCTACACTCCCTATTTCATGATGAAGAAAGCCACTGTGCTCGAAGCTCTTAAGAAATACAGCGAGGCAGCCGCCGTCTACGGCGACATCATGGCCAAATATCCGCTCTACGGCGACCAGAACCGTCTCGACATCGAGAAATACAAACTCCGCGCCGAACAGCTCGCCAAGTAAGACATATCGACGTAAAGCCATAACGGCGCGTCGCCCTGCAGAGGGCGGCGCGTTTGTTGTAGGAATCGATTAAGCTGATTACTCCAATAAACCGAAGTTGGCGGCGTTGCGTTTTTTTGCTAACTTTGCGCTAAAATTATAATTGAATCTGTTATGGCCCTGAAATGTGGTATCGTCGGACTGCCCAATGTCGGCAAGTCGACGCTTTTCAACTGCCTGTCGAACGCAAAGGCCCAGAGCGCCAATTTTCCGTTCTGCACAATCGAGCCCAATGTGGGCGTCATCACCGTGCCCGACGACCGTCTGACGCGCCTCGTCGAGATGTGCGAGCCGCGCTCCGTGGTGCCCGCAACCGTCGAGATCGTCGACATCGCCGGCCTTGTCAAAGGTGCCAGCAAGGGGGAGGGCCTCGGCAACAAGTTCCTGGCCAACATACGCGAGACCGACGCCATTATCCACGTGCTGCGCTGTTTCGACGACGACAATATAACCCATGTCGACGGCACTGTCGACCCCGTGCGCGACAAGGAGGTCATCGATACCGAATTGCTCATCAAAGACCTCGAGACCGTAGAGCAGCGCATAAAGAAGGTCGAGAAGCAGGCTCAGACCGGCGGCGACAAAGCTGCCAAGGTTCAGCTCGGTGTGCTTCAGGCATATAAGGAAGTGCTCGATAAAGGCAAGCCGGCGCGCAGCGTCAGCTTCGAGACCACCGAAGAGCAGCGCGCTGCCCGCGACCTGTTTCTGCTGACGGCGAAGCCCGTGCTCTATGTGTGTAACGTCGACGACGCCTCGGCCGCTTCGGGGAATGCCTATGTCGAGGCTGTGCGCGAGGCTATAGCTGACGAAGGAGCTGGTCTGCTCGTCGTTGCCGCCCAGAGCGAGGCTGAGATCGCCGAGCTCGACACCTACGAGGAACGTCAGGAATTTCTTGCCGAGATGGGGCTTCAGGAAAGCGGTATAGCCCGTCTGATTAAAGCCGCCTACGCTTTGCTCGACCTTCAGACGTTCTTCACCGCCGGTGCCGACGAATGCCGTGCCTGGACGTTCATCCGCGGCAGCAAGGCACCGAAATGCGCCGGAATAATCCACACCGACTTCGAGCGTGGATTCATACGCGCCGAGGTCATCAAATATGCCGACTTCGTCGGCCTCGGCAGTGAGAAAGCTGTGCGTGAGGCCGGCCGCATGAGCATCGAAGGCAAGGAATATGTCGTTGAAGACGGCGACATAATGCACTTCCTCTTCAACGTCTGACCCCTCCCAGATTATTCCACTTTTCAGACCTTACGATATGACTTCGAAAACCGCAAAAATGATTCTCTGCGCGGCTCTGCTGGCTGCCGGAACAACAGCCTGCGGGCCGAAAAAATCGACAGCGACAGCCGTGTCGCAGACGTCGCAGGCGACATTCATGCCTCAGGCTCTGGCCTACAAGACAAACGCTCCCGCTCTCGACAATGTGCCCGTCACGCTCAACGACGCCCGCACGTCGATTGTGTCGTTTCCCGCTCCGACCGACATAACCGAGAAATCGCGCCCGCTTCCCCTCGAAGGCGGATGGCTTCTCGACCGTCGCGGAATCAGCCCCAACAGCGCGTTCACGAACTATACCTATCAGCGCTATGCGGTGCTCCCCCACGCACCTTCGACCCGGACACTTCTCGAAGCCGTTATGCCCGATATCCGCGTGACCGATATTATCTCGCTTCCGATGAAGATCGGTGAGGCAACAGTGGCCACCGCCAACGAAGCCATCCGCAAGGGGAACTATAAGGTCGTCTACCACGCCAACGCGGAATAAACCCGTCACTATCGCCTACAAAACGCCCCCTTTGAGCGTTATACTTACTGACGTTCAACTATGCCATTCTCCCGACCGACGATGAAAAAGCTTATTATTGCCGTTGGAGTGCTCGCCGCCACCTTGTTCTGCATCAGGCCCGTGACATGGGCGCGCAAAAACGATGTGACGCGCAATCTGACAGTGTTCAACCGGCTCTATAAGGAGCTTACAACCTTCTATGTCGACTCTGTCGACGCCGACAAGGCCATAACTGCCGCCATCGAAGGGATGTTGGGCGACATTGACCCCTACACGGAATATATCCCGCAGAAAGACCGCGAAACTTTCGAGGCTGTCTCGTCGGGTGAGTATGCCGGAATAGGAAGCTATATAACCACCCGCGGAGGCGACACATTCATCTCCGAGCCTTCGGCAGGCTCTCCCGCCGCCGAGGCCGGTCTGAGGGCCGGCGACCGCCTTGTCGTGATCAACGGCGACAGTGTCAGGGGTATGGCCTCGGATGAGGTGTCGAAGCGACTGAAAGGGCAGCCCGGAACAGAAGTCAGCATAACGGTCTGGCGCCCCTATGTCGGCGCCGACTCGGTGAAGACCTTCAGAATAAAGCGCCGCCGGATAATCGACAATTCGATTCCATGGCACGGAATTGTGCGCGGCTCTGTCGGCTATATCCCTATAACCGGATTCAACGAAAAAACCGGAACGGAATTCCGCGATGCGCTTCTCGATCTTAAGAAAGATCCGCGTCTGAAAGCTCTGATAATTGATTTGCGCGACAACGGCGGCGGTCTGGTCGAAAGCGCCGTGAAGGTGCTCGGAAATTTCCTGCCCAAAGGGTCGGAGGTGTTGAGAATGCGCTATAAGGGGAGCGCCGCCAACGAGAAGATCTACAAGACCACCGACAAGCCTGTCGACACCGAGCTTCCTCTGGCCGTGCTCATCAACGAGGGGACAGCCTCGGCCAGCGAGATTCTTGCCGGGGCAATTCAGGATCTCGACCGCGGAATTATCGTCGGCTCGCGCTCGTTCGGCAAAGGGCTCGTGCAGATAACGCGCGATCTTCCCTACAACAATATGCTGAAGGTGACCGTGGCAAAATACTATATCCCGAGCGGACGCCTCATTCAGGCTATCGACTACAGCCACCGAAACGCCGACGGCACCGTCGACCGTATTCCCGACAGCCTGACAAGCGTCTTTTCGACGCGCCGCGGGCGCATCGTGCGCGACGGAGGCGGTATAACCCCCGACATTGTCGTGCCGGAGCCCGAAATCGACCGTCTGACCTACAACCTTGTGCGCGATGACTGGACAACCGACTACGCCACGCGTTTCCGCGCCACCCACGATACTATTCCCGCCCCTGAGGATTTTGTCATTACCGACGAAATCTACAGCGATTTCAAGAGCACCATCGACCCGGCGCGCCTGCAATACGACAAGGTGTGCGACGTTATCGTAGGGCGTCTCCGCGAGGCCGCGCAGAACGAGGGCTATATGAGCGACAGCGTCGCCGCACAGCTCGACCGCCTCGGCTCTATGCTCAAACATGACCTCAACTACGATCTCGACCGCCGCAGACCGCTGATCTCGCGCTATCTCGGCGCCGAGATAGCCGGCCGCTACGGATATATGCCGGCGCGTGTGCGCTATCTTATCACCGGAGATGCCGCAGTCGACAGCGCCGCCTCGCGTCTGACCGACCGCCGCGCCTACGACCGCATTCTGAAGCCTGTGAAGAAATGAGCGATACTCTGACTGACCTCGTCGGTGTCTTCATGACTCCGGCGCGGCGCCGTGCCCTCGGCGCCGCTATGAAAAGCTCAGACGTCGTCGATGCCTGCGGTCTCGGCGGTTCGGCTCCGGCGATGATGATTGCCGGATTGCTGTCGGACAGGAAAGCGCGCCCGATGATTGTTGTCGGCGACGATGCCGACGACGCCGGCTATCTCTATCACGACCTGTCGCGCCTGCTGGGCGAAAACTCCGTGGCTATGTTCCCTTCGGGATATAAGCGCGATATAAAATACGGCCGCCCCGACGAGCCCGCCCGCATTCTCCGCACCGAGGCCCTCAACGCATGGGGGCAGCCCGGCGGACTGCGTGCTTTGGTCACCTGTCCCGAGGCTCTGGCCGAGCGCGTTGCCTCGCGCGACACTCTCGACGGCCACACACTCCGCCTCGCCGTCGGCGAAAGCCACGACCTCAGCGAAGTTGTCCACCGCCTGCGCGACAACGGCTTCACCGAAGTCGACTACGTCTACGAGCCCGGTCAGTTCGCCGTGCGCGGCTCTATCGTCGACATCTTCGGCTACAGCCACGAGCAGCCTTACCGCATAGATTTCTTCGGCGACGACATCGACAGTATACGTGAATTCAACATCGAGACACAGCTCTCCGAGCAGAAGCTCGACGCTGTGGCCATAACCTCGGGAGTGCCTTCGGCCTCGCGCGGCACGTCGCTGCTCGAGTTTGCCGGGGCCGACACTCTCATTGCAGTGCGCAGCGAAGACCACACTCTGGCGCGCATCGCCGCTATCGCTGCCGAAGAGTTCAGCCCCAGCGCCCTGATGGCCGAAGAGGGGGATCCCGACGCTATGAAGCAGGTTGTCGACGCCTCCGATTTCGCCGCGCGCTGGAAGTCGATGCGCCGTCTGCGGTTCAGTGCCGCTCCGGCCGACGGGCCGGCAGCCGCCGAAGTGCCCGTTGTCAGCTTCGACTGCGCCCCGCAGGCTGTCTATCACAAGAATTTCGACCTCATTTCCGACTCTCTCGGACGCCTTATCGGCGAAGGCTTCAGGCTATATATTCTCAGCGACAGCGCTGACCAGCACGAACGTTTGAAGACCATCTTCGCCGACCGCGGCGACGATATTCCGTTCACTGCCGTGGCCGGAACGCTTCACGCCGGTTTCATCGACCGCACGACGCGCGCCGGCGTGCTCACTGACCATCAGATTTTCGACCGTTTCCATAAATACAGCCTCAAGAGCGACCGCGCCCGCTCGGGAAAGCTCGCCATGTCGCTCAAAGAACTCAGCTCGATCGAGCCGGGCGACTATATCGTTCATGTCGACCACGGTGTCGGCAAGTTCGCCGGACTGCTGCGCACCGAGGTCAACGGTCATCCGCAGGAGATGATAAAGCTCGTCTACGACGGCGGCGACATCATCTTCGTGTCGATCCACGCCCTTCACAAGCTCGCCAAATACCGTGGCAAGGAGGGAGTCCCTCCGAAAGTCAACAAGCTCGGCAGCGGCGCCTGGAACCGCGTAAAAGAGCGAACGAAGAGCAAGCTCAAGGACATCGCCCGCGACCTTATCAAGCTCTATGCCGCCCGCCGCAACGAGGCCGGCTATGCTTTCGGCCCCGACACCTATCTCGAGCATGAGCTCGAGGCGTCGTTCGCCTACGAGGACACACCCGACCAGCTCCGCGCTGTCGGCGAGGTCAAGGCCGACATGGAGAGCGCGCGTCCGATGGACCGCCTTGTCTGCGGCGATGTGGGCTTCGGTAAGACCGAGGTGGCGATCCGCGCCGCCTTCAAAGCCGCCGTAGGGGGCAAGCAGACGGCCGTGCTCGTGCCGACGACCGTGCTTGCCTATCAGCACTATCAGACGTTCTCGCGCCGACTGAAAGACTTCCCTGTGCGTGTCGACTACCTCTCGCGCGCCCGCACTCCGAAACAGGTGCGCGAAATTCTCGCCGACCTCGCCGCCGGCAAGATCGACATCATTATCGGAACCCACAAGCTTATCGGAAAGACCGTCAGCTTCAAGGATCTCGGGCTTCTGATTGTCGACGAAGAACAGAAATTCGGTGTGGCTGTCAAGGAAAAGCTCAAACAGCTGAAGACAAATGTCGACACTCTGACGATGTCGGCCACCCCCATACCGCGCACACTCCAGTTCTCGCTCATGGGCGCACGCGACCTCTCGGCAATAACGACGCCGCCGGCAAACCGCCGTCCGATAGTGACTACAGTTGGTACTCTCACCGACGAACTCCTTGCCGACGCTGTAAATTTCGAGTTGAGCCGCAACGGCCAGGTCTTCATAATCAACAACCGCATTGAAGGGCTCGAACGCCTCGAAGCGATGGTGCGCCGTCTCGTTCCCGACGCCCGTGTCGCCGTCGGTCACGGTCAGATGAATCCCGAGAAGCTCGAGAACATCATTGTCGGCTTCGCCGCCCACGACTACGACGTGCTTATCGCCACAACCATTGTGGAGAGCGGCGTCGATATGCCCAATGTCAACACGATCATCATCAACAACGCCCAGAACTTCGGCCTCAGCGAGCTCCATCAGCTGCGCGGACGCGTCGGGCGCAGCGAGCGCAAGGCATTCGCCTATCTGACGGTGCCTCCGGGCGCACCGCTCAGCCCCGTGGCGCGCCGGCGCCTTCAGGCTATAGAGAGCTTCAGCGACCTCGGTAGCGGAATCCATATAGCCATGCAGGATCTCGACATACGCGGCGCCGGAAACCTTCTCGGCGCCGAACAGAGCGGCTTCATCGCCGATCTCGGCTACGAGACCTATCAGAAGATACTCAAGGAAGCCGTCACCGAGCTGCGCACCGAGGAAATGCTCGAGACCGCCGACAGCGGCAGCGGCGAGAGCGAGCAGGAGTTCACCGCCGACTGTATTATCGAGAGCGACATGGAGCTTATGCTGCCGCCCGACTACGTGCCGACCGATTCCGAGCGCGTGGCCCTCTACCAGCGTCTCGACTCGATAGAGCGCGAGACCGACCTGCTCGAATTCCGCAGCAACCTCGAAGACCGCTTCGGAAAGATACCGAAAGTAACCCTTGAGCTGTTGCGCGTGCCGCGCCTGCGCCGTCTTGCAAAGCGTCTCGGAATAGAGAAAGTGAGTCTTAAGCAGGGCATGATGTATCTTTATTTCGTCGACCAAAAGAATCAGGCCTATTATCAGAGTCCCATGTTCGGGCGCCTGTTGCGCTATCTCCAGCAGAACACGCGCCGCGTCAAGATACGCGAGCGCCAGGGCCGCAACTCCTTCTCTATAGCCTCGGTCGACAGCGTCGAGACAGCCGTCGGAATTCTCTCCGACATCCTCGACCTCACCCCCGTCGAATAAAATCGGCACGGGCAAATTATCTTGTCCGAGCATAGGGACGTGCCTTTGGCGCGTTTCACATGCGTTGGTAATCAGCATATTGCAATGCTACGTGCCGAAGGCACGTCCCTACGCCAGGGCGATTAAGCAGCCGAGTTCAGAAAAATTCGCGCATAAAAAAAAGCCCGGCAAGCCTGTCGGCCTGCCGGAGCGGATGGTTTGTGAATTGGTCTAATTAGACTGATTGTGAGTTTTAGCGAACGACGATCTTCTCGACCTTGTTGCCCTGACGGCGGATGAAGAAGCCGTTTGCGGGGTTGTCGACGCGCTGGCCGCGCAGGTCGAAATATTCAACAGGAGCATTCTCGTTGTCAGTGGCGATGGCGCCGATGCCGGCCTCGAAGCTCTTGTAGTCGCTCCATACGATGTGAACCTGATTCTGAGGGCCGTTCTGGCTTTCGGTGTTTTCGTAGGCAGAGGTGTATTCTACGGGATAACCATGGTCGGCGTCATATTCTACCTTGCCGGTCGTTGTTGTGGTCCAGTCGGCCTTCTCGGGATTGGCATCCTCATAATCGACTTCTTTATCTAAGAGCACCAGACCGAACTTGTCGTAAACCTTTGTGTAATCGCAGAGGTCTTCGCCGTCGTGGAACCAGGTGTCGTCGCCATCGTTGTCGAAGTCAACCGAGAAATCGCGCTCGGTGTAGCTGCCGAATGTGTCGGTGATGGTGAATTCATCTTTGACAATGACCTCGTTGTTCATAGTCTGAGTCATTGTGAAGCCGCCGAGGCCTGGTTTGTAGTCGAACTTAACGAAGATGTCGCCGAGATAAGGCTCGTTGGTGGCCTTCGGCAGGGTTGCGCTGGCAATCCAGTTCTCGCTGAAATAATAAGCGAGCTCGTCAAATTCCAGATCGATGAGCTGGCCGTTGGTCTTCACCCACTTGATGTCGGTCATCTCGGCATCCATTTCAACACCCTCTTCGCCGTCGTAGTAATAGAGCTTGATGGTGTTGATCTTCTTGTTGGCGCCATAGGTGTAGACAACGCGCTGCTGCTCGGTCTTGTTCCCGTTGTAGCTGGAGAACTCCGAAATCTGAGTGATGTTGTTGTCGCTGTTGCGGGTGATTTCGGTCGTTTCCTCGCTCATGAGCTTCCACTCATTTGCTTCGAAATTATAGATGGAAGAGCGAACAATGAGGTTCTTCACAACGGTGTCGTAGGCATACTCGCGCTTTTCGTAAGCGTCGCCGTTGTCGTTGTATCTGGTCTCGGTTGTCAGGCGCCCTTCGGCGTCGTATTCATAACGGATCTCGTCGCCATTGGCGTTTTTCATCGTGGCTATGCGGCCTTCGTCGGTGTAGGTGAAAGTCTGGTCTTCGGTAACCGTCCAGTCATATTTGTCGGTCTGAGTGGCCTCGTCCCAATAGGGGGTCCAGTGCGAGACGACCTGATGTCCGGGTTTCTAGACAAGCTTCGACTCGTCGGTGGCGCGGTTGATGCGGGCCAGAGTGGCTGCGCGTTTTTCGTTGAGCTGCTTGTTGCCGAGATTAGTGAAACGCACATCGGCGGGAGCTGCTGTTGCCGACAGCACGAAGGCTGCCGACGCTGCGATGAGTAAAAATTTTTTCATGCAATTGGTGTTTTTATGGGTTATTGTTTACCCGGTTAAAGATATGGTTTTCAAAAATCAAGTGCGAAATTACAGATAATTACTGATTACTCCCCATTCGTTAAATTTGCTTAAGAGATGGAAATGAAAACGCTTCCTGACAATTTTAGTGTCAAGAAGCGCATGTATCAGGTTGTCTTACGTGGATTCGAACCACGACAGGCAGAACCAAAAACTGCAGTGCTACCATTACACCATAAGACAATCTATTGCAGCCAAGGCCGAAGCCCTAAACCACGCGACAAAGTTACTCACAAAATCGCGCCCGACCAAATTTTTTCGCGATTTTAACGACGGAACCGATGATTGGCGGCTTGGTCGCCGGTTTGAAACAAACCGGGGCCGGCAGCATGGGTAGAGCTGCCGACCCCGTTATGTCGTTTGACCGCCTCACGGCGCCCGCATGACCGTGCCGCCGAAGCGGCTAAAATTTCTTTGCAATTTTTGTCTTTCTTTTCTGCCTGCCTCTACGGCAGTCATAAATTTTTCAACAAAAATAGCCTATGCGCGCCAAAGAAACGAATATTGCACTACTGCAATACTACTGCATCCGGGTAATTATTGACTGTTCAGCGAGTTGAGAAAGTCGTAAAGCGACGTTCCCGAGGGCAGATTGAGCTTCTTTCTCAGACGGAGGCGCGATGATTCGATGCTCCTGACCTCGCGGAATGTCAGTGCGGCAATCTCTTTTGTCGACATTCCGAGCAGCAGGAAGGCGCAGAGGCGGTGGTCGTTTTTGGTCAGTTGCGGACATTCGCGTTCGAGTGTGCGGAAGAATGAGGGGTGGACACGGTCGAAGGCTGTCCGGAAGTCTTCGGTGACGGCGCGCTCGTTGAATGTGCGCAGCTGGCGAAGGGTGTCGTCGAGAACCAGTCGGTCGTTGTCGGGCAGATCGCGCCGCAGACCGCCGAGGCTGTCGATTATGCGGCCGTGGAATTCGTTGACGGCGGCGAGGTCGATGGTGAACGATGTCAGCTGGCGGTTGCGTGTGTCGATTTCGTCGATGAGCTGCTCTTCTTTGCGCTGGTGTTCGATGCGTTCGATCTCGGCGATGCGCTCCGACTGGAGGCGCACTATGCGGTCGGTGCGCAGTTTTGACCATAGGGCAAGCAGCAGACCGAGAAGCAGCATGAAGGCCACAATGGCTATCGAAATGATTATCGTGCGGTTTTTCACCGAGTTCTGCAGGGCTTCGTTCCGTGACTGAAGGCGCTCGGTGTCGTAGACAACGAGCAGCTGACGCAGCAGACCGGCGTTCTGGCGCGATTCGATTGTGTCAGTCAGCGCGCGCGAGCGAAGGAGGTCGCGCAGGCCCTGTATGGAGTCGCCTGTGAGGAAGGCTATCTCGGCGAGGGAGCTGTAGATGTCGGGCTGTTTGGCGGGCTGCGTTGTCGGTATGCATCGGTCGATGACAGCGCGCAGGGCGTGCGCTTCATTTTTCTTGCCGAGTTTCGCTTTCGCCCGTGCCAGACTGGCGGCCATGTGGAGTTTGGTCCAGGAGTCAGGCTTGTCGGCTATATTAGCAAGTCCTTCGGAAAGGATTTTCTCCGATTTGACATATTCTCCGAGGCGGTAATAGGCTTCGCCGATGTTGACGGTTACTTTCTCGGCTGCGTCGGGGGTGGTGGGATCGTCGACTGTACGGGCTATCTCAAGGGCCTCGAACAGGAGCTTGAGCGCCGAATCTACGTCGCCGCGGGCGAAGTTGACGAGCGCCATATTGTTGAGGACGTTGCGCTGTTTGTGTCGCACGCCGAGACGCCGGTATATTTCGGCGGCGCTCTCAAGCAGGTCGGCGGCGCGCTCGGTCTCGGAATTCATGTAGTAGACGCGGAAGAGGGCGTTGAGGTTGTCGGCTGTCAGCTCTTCGAATCCGTTGGCGCGCGCTTCTGCTACGGCTTCATTGTAGAGCTCGGCGGCACGGTTGTAGATTCCCAGTGAATAATAGTTGTCGCCGATGAGTTCTTTTGTCTCGATTGATTCGCGGGTGCCCTCCGAGGGGGTGATGGTGCGCAGTAGTGCCAGCGACTCGGCGTAACGGTTGGAGGCCGTGAGCCGGCGCGCGCTGTCAAGAAGCTCTGTTGCCGAAGCGGCTGTTGCGGCGAGTATGGCCGCGGCTATTATTATCAGGCGCAGTCTCATCAGGCAAGCGGAAGGCGTATGGTGAACGTTGTGCCGCGCCCCGGCTCGCTGGAGCTGACCCAGATTCGGCCGTGGTGATATTCCTCGATGATGCGGCGGGCGAGGGCAAGTCCGAGCCCCCAGCCGCGCTTCTTGGTCGTGTAGCCCGGCTTGAACACCGTCTTGAGGTTTTTGCGCGGGATTCCTTTGCCGGTGTCGCTGACGTCGACAATGGCATTGCGGTCGTCGCGCCGCGTTGTGATGGAAATCGAGCCGTGCCCCTCCATGGCGTCGACGGCATTCTTGATGAGGTTTTCCATGACCCATTCGAGCAGCGGCGCCGACAGATCCACGGTCAGCGGTTCGCGGCATAGGTCGGTCGAGAGCGCTATGTGGTTCGATATGCGCGTTTTCATGTAGGCGGCCGAACGTTCTACGAGGGCGTTGAGGTTTTCGGGCTCGAGACCGGGAACCGATCCGATTTTCGAGAAGCGCGACGCTATTGTCGAAAGGCGCCGGACATCTTTGTCCATCTCGTCGACCATCTCGGGGTCGACGTCGGCCGACCGCAGCAGCTCCATCCATGCCATGAGCGACGATATCGGGGTTCCGAGCTGATGTGCGGTCTCTTTCGAAAGGCCGACCCACACCTTGTTCTGCTCGGCGCGCTTGGTCGATGTGACGGCGAAGTAGACAACGAGAATAAAGGCCAGCATTACTACTATCTGGACGTAGGGGTAGAGACTGAGGCTTTTCAGCAGCCGCGAGTCTTCGTAGTAGAGATGCTGGTCGTTGCCGGGCGAGATTATGATGTGGATCACGTTGGGCGTTCCGCGCAGCTCAACGAGCTTTTTTTCGAGGAAGGCGCGGTTGGCGGGACTTATATAGAGCGGATTGAGCGAGTCGACAGGCTCGGGAAGGTCGAAATTGCGGTGATTGATGATGTTTCCCGAGTCGTCGGTCAGAAGCACGGGGATTGTTCGGTTTTCCTCGATGATTCCGAGCAGGAAGTCGAAGTTGCCGGTGTCGGCGGCGGCGTCGGCGGCCGGAACGTAGTTGATGATCTGTCGGGTAGCATCGGCCCATATCTGCATACGGGCGCGTTCCTGCTCGCTGAGTTCCTTGACCAGCGAGTTGCTGAAGGCGAGGAAAAGGCCGACTACGGCAACCGCCACCACGAGAAAGGCGACGGTGCCGTAGCGCCGTGTTTCATAAACGCCGAGGCTCACTTCTTGGCGGGATCTTCGATGCGGAACTTATCGCCCGTCTGGTTGACGATCGAGCGGTAATATTCTTCGTTATATCCGGGGAATTCGGGGTAGGCGGGAATTCCTTCGGGAGTGCGCTTGAACGCGCCGTTCTCTTCTTTCTTGACGTTGCCGTCGAGATATTTGACGAAGAGGTAGTCGCCGAGCTGTCTGTAGCGGTCGACGCAGCGCTTCGAGGCTGTCGCGCTGTGGGCTGTCAGCACTTTCGAGGCTTCGGCGGCGTCCATCGGGCCGACAACCTTAATCAGCGAGTCGACTTCGGCTTCCATGCCGCGCTCGAGGCTCTCCTGAACGGGACGTATGTCTTTGATCATCATGTCGTAGCGGTTGTAGGCCTGGTTGGCTACGTAGTTGTTGACCCAGAAGGCGGCGTCCCACGACAGGGTTATTATGTCGCCGTTGCCGCGGCGGAAGCCCAGAGGCACCTCGGTTATGGAGCAGTAGATAGGCACGTAGAGCGTTGTGTTGGTATCGTCGGCGCCGAACCAGAGGATTCCGCGCATCGGGGCGGGACGCGAGCCGTTGAGCTGGGCTACCATCGACCATCCGGTCTGCTGTGTGGCGGTGGCGCGCTCATGGGTATACTGCTTTCCGTCGACGACGTAGGTCAGCGGGCGCCAGCGGTAGGGGTTGCTGTAGGGGCCGGCGCCGATGTCCTGCGTCATGTCGAGCGGAGTGTCTTCGAAATGGTCGCGCATGTCGTTCTTGAGGTCGGCGAGGGTCAGCGGAGTCTGAGGCTTGATCCAGAGCGGGAATGTCTCCCCCTCGGCGCGCATAACGTAGGGCAGGTATTTGTCCATCTCGGCTTTGTCGGTGTGGTGGCGGAAGAACGACCACACACGGCCGTCGCAGCCGCGGGCGGCGCCGATGTCGAGCACACCGTAGGCTTTCGAGAAGTCGAAGTCTTCATCTTTCCCGCTGAAATAGCCTTTCTTGCGGGCGAAGGAGATCACGTCTTTGGCATAGAGCGTTTCGGCGTCTTTGAGCGGGAATTTATGGATTCGCGGGAAGTTGGCGTGACCGCTGATGCAGTCGTCGGGGATGCGGCGGGCTACCCATACCGCACCTTTCTCGTCTTTTCCCTTGCCGATAAGTTCCATGACCCACGCTTCGTCGGGGTCGGCGATGCTGAACGACTCGCCCGAGCTGGCATAGCCGTATTTGTCGACGAGCTCGGTCATGACCTTGATGGCCTCGCGGGCTGTCTTGGCGCGCTCGAGGGCGATGTAGATGAGCGAGCCGTAGTCGATGCCCTTGTCGCCGGCGAGCTCTTCGCGGCCTCCCCAGGTGCTTTCGCCTATGGCAAGGCCGTGTTCGTTGATGTTGCCGGTGACGGCGTAGGTGTGGGCCGGCTGGGGAATATCCATGAGATAGCGGTTGCTGTCCCAGTCGTAGACTTTGCGCATCGACCCTTTGGGATGGTCGGCGGCGGGGGTGTGGATCATGTCGCCGTAGAGGTTGTGGCTGTCGGCGGCGTAGGTTATCATCGTGCTACCGTCGGCGCTGGCTTTTTTGCCGACAAGGAAGCTTGTGCACGCGGCGCCCTGAAAGGCCAGGGCGGCTGTGGCTGCTGCTGTCAGAATGAGCTTTTTCAATGGAATGATAGATTTGGTTTATACAAGATTAACGTCCCTCTGAGGGTAAAAATTATAGCAGGTCGGTATGTCCGAGCTCGCGCGCTATGAAAAGCGCTACGGCGTCGGCGGTGTTGGGGCCTATCACGGTGTCGGCGGCGGCCTTCACTTCGGGCAGGGCATTTTCGACGGCTACGGCGCGGTCGGCGACGTTCATCATCGACAGGTCGTTGAAGCTGTCGCCGAACACAGTCAGGCGCTCCGCCCCGGTCAGGCGCTTGAGCTCGCGGAGTCCTTCGGCCTTGTTGACGCGCGGGCCGAACACTTCGAGAAACGCCACTCCGGGATAGACCGGGTCGGTATAGTAGCTCACCGACAGGGCCGGATTGCCGCGAAGCGCTTTGACGGCCGCCATGACGGCGTCATCCGATCCCATGGCCAGAATGAGCACCGTCGGGCCTTCGGCGGCTTCGCCGACAGGATCGGCCGTCACCACGGGGCGTTTGAGCTCGAGATTGGCGCGGTCGGCGATGAAACGGTATTGATCTGGAGGCATTCCCGTCGGGTCGAAGCGGAATGTCAGGTGACTGCCGTCAGGCTCGGCGCGGTAGACGATAGGGTGAAGCCCCAGCCGCAGTGTCAGCTCTGTGACGCGCTTGGCGTCGGCGCTGTCCATCAGACGCAGACTGGCGAAGCGGCGCGCGGCGTGATCCCAGAGGCCCGCGCCGGTCATGACGACGGCAGGCACATGAATCTCGGTGTCGGCCAGAAGCGGCTCCACGGTGGCCGGAGTGCGGGCCGTGGCTGCCGTTATCAGCGCGCCGCGGCGCGTCAGCTCCGAGAGTATGGCGGCGCTGCGCGGGCTGACACGGCTGTCGGCGCCGAGCAGGGTCCCGTCGAGGTCGGTGACAAACAGTTCGCCGCCGTGAGCGGTGTCGCATTGTTTCATCATACCGCAAAGTTACAAAAAATCGGTTTAGTTATGAGCCTGTAGGGACGCGATTCATCGCGTCCGCGCCGTAAAATGCTGCATAGCAGCCGAAAGCGAGGTGTGCCTTCGATACAACCCCGGAAGCAAGTTGGCCGGTCTCGGCGTAGGGCTGCACCGTGGTGCAGTCGCGTCACAACGCCTTGATTGTCAGGTGTATGTGAAACATGCCGAAGGCACGTCCCTACGTCAGGGCGGTTCGCCCGCCGTCGTACATCCCGCATTAAGCGGCACTTGTCGGCGAATGTTTTTTGAGGAGGTTATTCCCACAAAATTGTCATGTGTCATAATCTTTGGCGCGTCTCGTATCCGCATGATAATCAGCGCGCTGCGATGCGGCTGCACCACGGTGCAGCCCTACGCCAGGGCGGTTTTGGACGCCGATTTGGGCGTTGCTTTTGGGCGGTTGGGCAGGTCAGCGGGCCGGCTTGAAACGCTTGCCGACGAGGTTCCACGATGCGAAGGCGAGGCCGACTGTCACGGCTACGACCACTGCCAGCGAGCCGAGCGGACTCATCATTGCCGGGAGCCCGAACCAGACGGCGAGCTGGATAACCGGGAAGTGGAACAGATAGATGTCGTAGCTGACACTGTCGTGTTTGCTCAGGCGCGCCCCCCAGCTCCCGATCATCGAGAACCAGAGCACGAGACTGCCCGCCACGAGAGGCTGAAACACGAGGTAATAGAGCGGAATATGGTCGCTGAAGATGAGGATAAGTGCGTCGGCGCCGAGTATCCACCATTTATAGCGCTGAAACAGCGGAAAGTAACGGTTTATGATGGCGCCGATGTAGAAGAACACGAGCAGCGTTCCGAACTGGCGTGCTATGATGTCGTATAGCTCGTTGCCCGTTGAGGCGTAGAGGTTGATGAAAGCGAGCCTGACGACGATCCATGCCGCGGCGAGAGCAATCAGCAGCGGACCGGCCAGGCGCGGGCGCTCCCTTATTATCCAGTAGACGACCGGCACGGAGAGGTAGCAAACCCATTCTCCTTTCATCGTCCAGAGCGCTCCGTTGACGACGTTGGTAGCGAACCGCTCCCCCTCGAAAACGCCGGGGAGATCGGGATGGAGGAAGTTGAGGAAGCTCAGGTTGGCGGCGAGATATTTCCAGAATCCGCTGTCGGTGAAGTAACCGGTGGCGGGGAGCGTCGAGACGAAGACGAATCCGACGGCGGCGAGCACTATTATCAGCACGTAGGGGGGCAGAATACGCCTTGCGCGGCGTTTGAGATAGCCGCGCAGGGTAGGACGCTTCTGGAATGAGGGGAACATCAGAAAGCCCGAGATGGCGAAGAAACAGCCGACGTCGACAGTGCCGCGCTGAAGCCAGGGGATATAGTTGCCGGTGAGGCTCGAGAAGTGGGCCAGCAGAACGCAGAAGCTCAGGTAGTAGCGCACCACGTTCATGTTGTTGCGGCGGCTGACGGAGTGGAATATGGGCTCTGTGGCGCTCATTTGCCGTTATGGCGCCGCGGGGTCAGTCGATGATGTCGAAGCCTGTGTAGCGGCGCAGAACTTCGGGCACGACGATGCCTTCGGGGGTCTGGTAGTTTTCGAGAATGGCGGCCATTATTCGCGGAAGGGCCAGAGCCGAGCCGTTGAGGGTGTGGACGAGATGGGTCTTCTTGTCTTCGCCACGGTAGCGGCATTTGAGGCGGTTGGCCTGATAGGTCTCGAAGTTCGACACGCTCGAAACCTCGAGCCAGCGTTTCTGGGCCGCGCTCCAGACTTCGAAGTCGAAAGTTATGGCCGAGGTGAAGCTCATGTCGCCGCCGCAGAGGCGCAGGATATGCCAGGGGAGGCCGAGCTTGTCGAGCAGGCCCTGGACATGGTCTTTCATCTCTTCGAGAGCGGCGTAGGAGTTCTCGGGGCGCTCGATGCGCACGATCTCGACCTTGTCGAACTGGTGGAGGCGGTTCAGGCCGCGCACATCCTTTCCGTAAGAGCCGGCTTCGCGGCGGAAGCAGGCCGAGTAGGCGCAGTTCTTGACGGGCAGCTTGTCGGCCGGAAGAATAACGTCGCGGTAGAGGTTGGTGACGGGCACTTCGGCCGTCGGTATGAGGTAGAGGTTGTCTTCGTTGACATAGTACATCTGACCCTCTTTGTCGGGCAGCTGGCCTGTTCCGTAGCCCGAAGCCTCGTTGACGACGTAGGGGGGCTGCACCTCGAGATAACCGGCTTTTCCGGCCTCGTCGAGGAAGAACTGTATCAGCGCGCGCTGAAGGCGAGCGCCCTTGCCGAGATATACGGGGAATCCGGCGCCGGTTATCTTGACGCCGAGCTCAAAGTCGATGATGCCGTATTTCTTGGCGAGATCCCAGTGGGGGAGCGCGTCGGCGGGGAGGTCGGGCATCGGGCCGCCTGTCTTCTCGACAACATTGTCGGCGGCCGACTTGCCGGCGGGAACGCCCTCGTAGGGGACATTCGGAACCGACAGCAGAATCTCCGTTATGCCGCCGGCGGCCTTGTCGAGACGCTCGGCTATGGCGCGCTGGCGCGACTTTATTTCGGCCACCTCGGCCTTGGCCTGTTCGGCCTCGGCCTTGTTGCCGGCTTTCATGAGGGCGCCTATCGAGGCCGACAGCTTGTTGAGCGAAGAGGCAAGGTTGTCGTTTTCGAGCTGAAGGGCGCGGCGCTCGTTGTCGAGAGCCACAACTTTTTCGATGGCTTCGCGGCCGTCGAAGTTTTTAACGGCCAGGCGCTCGATTATTTTCGCGGGGTCGGCCTTGATCTGTTGAAGAGTAAGCATTTTCTGATTGTTAGCTTAAAAGTTGACGTGTCATTGCCGATATGCGGCTTCCGTCGGCCTGGCCGGCGAGGCGTTTTGTGGCTACGCCCATAACCTTTCCCATCTCGCGCGGCGAGGTGGCGCCTGTCTCGGCTATGATGGCGCGCAGGGCTTCGGCGAGGTCATCGTCGCTGAGCTGGCGCGGCAGGTAAGTCTCGATAATCTCGGCTTCGGCGATTTCGCCGTCGCGCAGTTCGGGGCGGTTCTGCTCGTCGTAGATCTGAGCTGTCTCGCGGCGCTGCTTGGCCATCTTGGTAAGTATTTTAACGGCCTGTTCGTCAGAGAGGTTTCCGTCGCTTCCCTTGGCCGTTTTGGCTTCGAGAAATTCTTTCTTGATACCGCGGAGGGTTTCGAGGCGCACCTTGTCGCGGGCGAGCATGGCCTCCTTAATCTGGGCTGAGATTGTGTCGAAGAGATTCATAGTCGTAAATTTGCGCAAAGGTAGCGAAAAAACCGCTAACGCGCAACTCCGTCCCCGCCTTGTGCCCTATAAATAACTGAACGGGGGGCGGCTCTGTCGCTCCCCGTTCAGGCTGTCGTTGGGGGGAGGTCAGCGGACGGCTGTCTTGCGGCCGTTGCGGATGTAGATTCCGGGGGCCGTGGGGCGGCCGTCGAGGCGTATTCCCTGAAGGTTATACCAGACGTCGGCGGCCGGGTCGGTGCCGACGGTCGAGATTCCGTCTTCGGTGAGCATCGACAGCTCGACTTCGAAGGGAACGGAGTTGTCGGTGACGTGCATCAGATAGCGGCCGGCTTCAGGAATTTCGAGGTCGGCGATGCCCCATACGTAGATATACATCTGATTCACCTCGTCGTAGTCGATGCTGATCTGGGCGGCTTCGGCCACAGGGGTGTCGAGGTCGCCCGGAGCATACATCTTCATCTCGAAGGCTCCGCCCGAGCGTCCGGCCATCGAGAAGACGCCTTCGGGGAGGGTTATGCCGTACCAGATGGCGTCGGTGGAGTAGTTTACCATGCGGTCGAAGGCGAAGGTGCCTTTTTTGCCGTCGAAGGGTATCTCAATGGGCAGTTCGGGGATTTCGCCGGCGATGGGATCGCGCACGGTCATCGATAGGGTGTAGCCCTTGACGGCGCGCATTGTGCGAACTTTTATCAGGTAGACGGTTCCTTCGGTTGTGTCGAGAACGCGGTTGGCGAAGACGCCGTTGTCGTAGTCGGGGCGGAGTTCGGCGATGAAGTTGTCGGGGTCGGATGGGTCATAGATGCGCACGAACGAGTAGTCCTGACGGTTCTCGCTGATTTCGAACGGCATGTCGGTCGAGATGTCGAGCTTGCCGTCGCGTCCGGCGGTGTAGCGGAACCAGTAGGTTCCGACGGCTTCGGGAATGGCGGCTGAGTTTCCGTCGACAGTGAACGGATTCGACGGCAGCTCTCCTTCGACGGCTTTGTTTTCGGCGAGGTCGAAGCTGACGGGGCCGGTCACGTTGAACATTATCAGATAGCCGCGGTCTTTGGTGGTGGCGACGCGGTATCCGTCGCCGTCGGCGATGACCTCGCAGGCCTGGGTGTAGGGGTCGGACGGTATGGGAAGCATGCTGACGGCGGGCATCGGCAGTCCTTCGGCAGGGGTAATGTAAAGGCGTCCGCTGCGTGTGGCCGTATACCGGAAGTAGACAGGTTTCGGACTGTCGGCGGAGTTATGGCCGATGACGGCGTCGATGGGGTTCGACGGGGTCTCGCCCGGAGCGGGCTCTTTGAAGCCGAAGGTGAAGGTCAGCGGGGCGTCGGCCGGTTCGACGTCCCAGGCCAGAGTATACTGTCGTCCGGCAACGGCGTCATATTCCATCGAGCTTCCCGATTTCAGTACGCTGTAGTGGTTGTCGGCATAGTAGAGCGCCGCGCGGGTCTTGGCGTCGAGGCCGTCGCCGTCGGCCGCGACGGTGATGATGTTCCGCCCGTCGGACGGCACAGTGAAGGTGTAATAGTATCGTCCTCCGAAATCGGGGGTAGTGTGGGTGCCCGGCTCTATCTCCTGACCGGGGAGTATGTCGTAGGCCTCGTCGGAGTATGTTGCCGTGAACTGCTGGTCGGCGGCGGCGTCGGCTGTGCGCGTCAGGGTTAGGCAATATTCTGTATAGTTCGCCGACACGGGCATACGGAGGTGGATGCGTCCTGTCGATTCAACCGAAGGATAGTTGAAGTCGGCGCCGGCCCGGGCTGTGCCGTCGAAAGTGCCGTCCCCCTCGATAAGAAGGAAGTTGTCGGCACCGTTGTTGACGATTTTGTAATAGTAGGTGCCGCTTTTGGCCGGGAAGGGGGCCGGAACGCCCTCGTTGACGGTGTAGGGGAACTCGGGCGATTCGCCGGTGACGGGGTGGATGATCTCGAAGCGGTAGAGCATCGAGCCGGTGGCTGTCACGGTGAAATAGTAGGTCTGGCCGCCGGTGACTTCGAGCGATCCCTTATATCCGCCTCCGTTCTGATATGAGGTAGTTATCTGAGTGAATTCGCCGTCGGGCGATGTCGAGTATTTCAGCGTCGGCACGGCGGTGAAGAACACCGACAAAACGCCGTCTTCCTCGGGCGTATACTTGATATATGTCGGCAAATCGAGGGTTATTACCAGATAGCCCATCCGGCCGGAGGGGCTCAGGGCGGTGTCCCAGCTGCTGCCGTCGGGCCATGGCGAGGCATAGCTGTCGAAGGTGAATTTCGGATCGGCGCCTGTGTAGCCTTTCGTGACTTCGACGGTATATTCGACTCCGGCGCGCGTCTGGACGTAGGTAGCCTGGTTGAAAGTGTCGCCGTAGCGCTTGTCGGAGGGGGTTATCTGGTAGGTGTAGATAAAGACGTTGCTGAGGTTGCTGAACTCGAGCATCTCGTCGGTTGCGGGAGTGTAGGTGTAGAAGACCGAGTTCGCGGCGGTGAAGTCCGGAGTGTTGACACCGCGGGCGAGAGGCAGCGGGTCGGCTTGCGTTCCACTCTGGGCGAGAGCGGGGGCGATTGCTCCGGCGAGAATGAGCAGTAATGGTAGAATTCGTTTCATTATGGTTTAATATATCAAATAGCTAAGATGGCTATAATAGCTACCTTAGCTATTTGTAGGATAGTTTGGGATGAAATCAGCGGGCGGCAGCGAGGGCGGCGGTGACGGTCTCGCTGAGAGTCGGGTGGGCGTGGACGCTTGAGAGAATCTCGCGCACGGGCAGACGGCCGCTCATTGCCAGCGACAGCTCTTCGATGAGGTCGGCGGCGTGGGGGCCTACTATAAAGGCACCGAGCAGCAGGTCGTTGTCGCGGTCGACGATGACCTTCACCAGACCGTCGGGTTCACCCATGGCTTGGGCTTTGCCGTTGGAGCGGAACATGGCTTTGCCGACGGCAATGTCGTGGCCGCTTTCGAGAGCCTGTTTCTCGGTCTTGCCGACCATGGCGACCTCGGGCGAGGTGAACACAGCCGAGGGAATCACGCTGAGGTCGATCTCGCGCCCCATTACGCGCTCGGCCTGGGCCGTGGCGGCGTGGGCGAGCTGGCAGATGCCGTTGACGTCGCCGACGGCATAGACGCCTTTGGCCGAGGTCTCGAAGGTTTCGGGGTCGACTTTTATCGAGCCGTTGTGGTTCAGCTCGACGTTGAGGCCGCGCGGAACAACGGCGCGTCGTCCTACGGCCATCAGAACGGCCTCGGCCTGAAGTGTGGCCGTCTTGCCGCGGCGCTGGTAGTCGATTTCCATGCCGGGGCGCAGGGCTGTCACTGCGGCGTCGGTTATGATGTCGATGCCGCGGCGTTTCAGGGCTGTGCGAAGTCGTTTGGCTATCTCTGCGTCGCAGGGGGGCAGAATCTCGGGCAGGAACTCGACGATAGTCACTTTCGAGCCTAAGGCATTGAATATCGAGGCGAACTCGAGGCCGATGACGCCGCCGCCGATAACGACGAGGCTCTCGGGCAGCGTCGAGCCGGTTGTGAGGTCGTCGCTGGTCAGGGCGAGGTCGGCGCCCTCGATGGGGAGCCGGGCGGGGGCTGCGCCGGTGGCCACGATGAGGCGCGGGGCGGTGAATGTCGTGCCGGCCGCGGTCACTGTCGGCGGCTTGGTGCTGTCGACGACGGCTTCGCCGATGACGATGTTGACGTTGGCCATTGTCGAGGCGAGCCCTTCGCGCATGGTGGTGACGACCTCGTCGCGCCGCTGTGTGGCACGGCGGTAGTCGATCGACACGGGGCAGCCGACGGTCTCGACGCCGCATTCGGCGGCGTCGGCCACTGTCATGGCGACCTCGGCCACATGGGTCATCGCTTTGGTCGGTATGCAGCCCCGGTTGAGGCAGGTGCCTCCGAGCTGGTCGCGCTCGATGAGCACGACGTTCAGCCCTTCGGCGGCAGCGATCTGTGCGGCGGGGTATCCGCCGGGGCCGCCGCCGATTATTATGAGATCACAGGGTGTCATTTCTTCATCTGCTGATAGGTTAGAACCGGCTCGAGGGCGGCCTTGGTGTCGTCGGGACGGCCCACGGGGGTCTGCTGCGGGGCGTTCTTGACAATCTCGGGCTGCTCTTTGGCTTCGAGAGCTATGCGGCGCATGACGCCGATGAACTCGTCGAGAGTCTCTCGGCTTTCCGTTTCGGTCGGCTCGATCATGAGCGATTCGTGGAAGAGCAGCGGGAAGTAGATCGTCGGGGCGTGGAAGCCGTAGTCGAGCAGGCGCTTGGCGATGTCGAGGGTTGTCACGCCGGTCGATTTGTCGGCGAGGCCGTCGAAGACGAACTCATGCTTGCAGACGCGGTCGATCGGCAGCAGATAGAGGTCGCGCAGGGCTTCCTTGACATAGTTGGCGTTGAGGGTGGCGAGCTTGCCGGCCATCATCAGGCCGTCGCTGCCCATGGTCAGGATATAGGCCAGGGCGCGGAGCTGGATGCCGAAGTTGCCGAGGAAGGCGCTTATGCGGCCTGCCGAGCCTTCGGGAGCTTCGGCGAGGGAGAAGGTGCCGTCGTCGTTGCGCACGACGCGCGGAGCGGGCAGAAGATGCTCCATTCCTGCGCGCACGCCTACGGGGCCTGAGCCGGGACCGCCGCCGCCGTGAGGTGTCGAGAATGTCTTGTGGAGGTTGATGTGCATGACGTCGAAGCCCATGTCGCCGGGGCGTGCTACGCCGAGCATCGGGTTGAGGTTGGCTCCGTCGTAATACATCAGTCCGCCGGCGCGGTGAACCATGTCGGCTATGCGCGGAATCTCGGTCTCGAAGAGTCCGAGAGTGTTGGGGTTGGTCATCATCATGGCGGCCACGGTGTCGTCGAGCAGCGGGGCGAGGGCTTCTGGGTCGACGGTGCCGTCGGGACGGCTCTTGACCTCTACGACCTCAAGGCCGCAGACGGCTGCCGATGCGGGGTTGGTGCCGTGGGCGCTGTCGGGCACGATTACTTTCGTGCGCTTGCGGTCGCCGCGCTCGTCGTGGTAGGCGCGTATGATCATGAGGCCGGTCAGCTCGCCGTGGGCGCCGGCGAAGGGGTTGAGCGTGAACTCGCCGAGGCCGCCGATTTCGCTCAGCGCGCGCTGAAGGCGCCAGTAAGCCTCGAGGGCACCCTGGGCGTCGGCGGGGTCGGCTGCCGGGTGGAGGCGCGTGAAGCCGGGCATCGCGGCGACAGCCTCGTTGATTTTCGGGTTATATTTCATTGTGCACGAGCCCAGCGGATAGAAGCCGCTGTCGACGCCGAAGTTGTTGGTCGACATGCGTGTGTAGTGGCGCACTACTGTCGGCTCGTCGACCTCGGGGAGGTCGAGCGCGGCGGTGCGGCGCAGTGCTTCGGGGAGGGCCGGAGCTGCCGGGGTGTGGGTGTCGGGAAGACGCAGGGGCGTGCGGCCCGGGCGCGAGAGCTCGAAGACGAGCTTGCCGTATATCTCTCTGTTCATGGTAGGTCGGTGGGATTAGAGGTTTTTGACGATGTTGACAAACTCGTCGAGCTGACTGCGGCTCTGACGCTCGGTGACGGCTAACAGCAGGCGGTTCGGGGCCACCTTCACTCCGGCGAGAATTCCGCGCGAGGCGGCTTCGCGGCGCAGGGCGTCGATGTCGAGGTCGGTTTCCATCTCGAATTCGTTGAAGAAAGGCTTGTCGGGATAGGCGAGGCGCATCCGGCCGGTAACCGAGAGCTGTTCGGCCAGATAGACGGCACCGTCGCGGCTGAGCTCGTTGACGCGGCGGAGGCCGTCGGGGCCGAGCAGGGCCATGTAGATGGTCACGTAGAGCGCCATCAGTCCCTGATTCGAGCAGATGTTCGAGGTTGCCTTGTTGCGGCGGATATGCTGTTCGCGGGCCTGAAGGGTCAGAACCATGACACGGTTGCCGCGGGCGTCGTTGGTGACGCCGACGATGCGGCCGGGCATCTTGCGCATCAGCGACTGGCGGCAGGTCATATAGCCGATTGCCGGGCCGCCGTAGCTGACGGGTATGCCGAGGCTCTGGCCGTCGCCGACGGCGATGTCGGCTCCCCATTCGCCGGGAGTCTTCAGGAGGGCCAGAGGCGAGGCGGGGCCTGCCATGACCATCAGCGCCTTGGCGCCGTGGATGGCGTCGGCGAAGCCTGTGAGGTCTTCGACGATGCCGTGGCGGTTGGGCTGCGGCAGTATCACGCCGGCGACGTCCCCCTTGGCGAGCTGTTCCTTCATGTCGTCAAGCGAGGTTACGCCCCCATCTTCGGCTATCTCGCCGATGACTACTCCGTGGTAGCGGGCGTAGGTGTCGAGAACGGCGCGCATGGCCGGAAGCAGAGTCGCGCTGACCAGAACGCGGTTGCGGCGGCGGGCGGCGGCGACACACATCATCATGGCCTCGGCGGCGGCCGTAGTGGCGTCGTACATCGAGGCGTTGCTGATGTCGAGGCCTGTCAGCGACGCCATCATCGACTGATATTCGAAGATATATTGCAGGGTGCCCTGCGAGATTTCGGGCTGATAGGGGGTATAGGCCGTGGAGAATTCGCTGCGCGAGGCCAGGGCGGCCACGACGGAAGGCGAATAGTGGTCATAGAAACCGTTGCCGGCGAGGCAGACGGGCATCACATTGTTCTTGGCGGCCAGATGCTCGAAGAAATCGGCCACTTCTTGCTCGCTAAGCCCCTTGTCGAGAGCGTATTCGCGCTTCAGGCGAAGTTCGGCGGGCACGTCGGCGTAGAGATCGTCGAGGCTCTTGAGCCCGCAGCTCGCGAGCATGGCGTCGATGTCGCCGGCAGTGTGCGGAAGGTATTGGTTCATGGTTGAAAATGAGGTTAATTCTGTATTTTTTTGAATTTTTGCGCAAACTTAGTAATTTTTCCGTAAACCGCCAACAACGCTTTCTTCTTATAAATCTTATAAATTTTATAAATCTTATAAATCTTATATTTCGGGGATTTTGCTTAAATTTGCGGCGTAACCTTATTAACGAATCCATGAGCGATATTAAAAAGACCTGCCTCCACGACCGCCACGTGGCCATGGGAGCAATGATGAGCCCCTTTGCGGGCTGGGACATGCCGATACAGTATAGCGGCATAACAGAAGAACATAACGCAGTGCGCGAGGCCGCCGGCCTTTTCGACGTCAGCCACATGGGCGAGTTCCTCGTCGAAGGCCCCGACGCCGTTAAGTTCGTTGACCGCGTGTTCACCAACGAGGTGGCTCCGATGACCCCCGGTCAGGTAGCCTACGGAATGTTTACGCGCCACGACGGCGGCGTTGTCGACGATCTGCTCGTCTACAAGCGCGGCCCCGAGTCGGTTCTGCTCGTTGTCAACGCTGCGAACATCGACAAGGATTTCGCCTGGCTCGAAGAGCAGGTGAAGGCCGACGGCGACTATAACGTTGCTCTGACAAATATATCCGACGAAGTCAGCGAACTGGCTCTTCAGGGCCCCGACGCCGAAGAGATCGTGCGCAAGGTCATGGGAATCGACCTGAAAGACCTCGAATTCTATCACTTCCGCGAGCTCGAGATCGACGGCCACAAGGCGCTGATCTCGCGCACGGGCTACACCGGCGAAGACGGCTTCGAGATCTACGGCCCCGCCGCTATGATCGTCAGCCTCTGGGACCGCCTCATCGAAGGTGGCGCCGCTCCCTGCGGTCTCGGCTGCCGCGACACTCTGCGCTTCGAGGTCGGCCTGCCGCTCTACGGCCATGAGCTCGCCGACGACATCAGCCCCGTCGAAGGCTCGCTGAGCATGTTCGCCAAGTTCGAGAAGCCGGGCGGCTTCATCGGCAGCGACGTCATCGCCCGCCAGAAAGCCGAAGGCGCTAAGAAGCGCATCGTCGGTCTTGAGATCGACGGCCGCGTGCCCGCCCGTCAGGGAACCGAGGTGCTCGACCTCGAAGGCAACGTTGTCGGCCATGTCACAACCGGCTACCAGGGAATCTCCGCTCCCGGCTCGTTCGCAATGGCTCTTGTCGACGCCGCCCACGCCAAGCGCGACACTAAGCTGCTCGTTCAGGTGCGCCGCAAACGTTTCGGAGCAACCGTTATCCCGCGCCGCTTCTATAAGAAAAGCTACAAAAAATAACTAACCCATATTCCCAACCAAATGAAAACCTACTATTCCCCCTCCCACGAATACGTGCGCGTCGACGGCAACGTCGGCTTCATCGGAATCACTGACTACGCACAGCACGCTCTCGGCAACATCGTCTATGTCGACATGCCCGACCAGGGCGACGACGTTGTCGCCGGCGAAGAATTCGGAGCCGTAGAGAGCGTCAAGGCCGCCAGCGACCTCATCTCGCCCGTCAGCGGTGCCGTGCTCGAGCAGAACGAACAGCTCATCGACAATCCGCGTCTCATCAACGAGAACGCCGTCGAGAACTGGATCATCAAGGTCGAGCTGACCAACCCCGCCGAACTCGACAGTCTTCTCGACGAAGCCGCCTACGCCGAGCTCTGCGCCAAAGAACAGCATTGATTCCGCCGTTTTTATAAAATTTATAAGTCTTATAAATCTTATAATAAATAACAAACCGGGCGCGCCACTGAGGC
>OLNN01000068.1_pt1 | contig 106824 bp, 114 predicted proteins | sample 1672141 | NCBI WGS metagenome assembly OLNN01 (sample SAMEA3136652, study PRJEB25190) | human gut metagenome | biome: human gut; feature: human-associated habitat; material: faeces | place: Austria | collected 2013
TTCGCCATATCTGTTCTTATTCCTCCACATCCACATTATAATTTTCGTATGACAAAAAGTCAATCCCTGTTTTTCGTCCTTCCGCAAGTTTCTTCTGTTTTCTACGCAATCCGAAATGTCTCCAGATATTTCTCAAAGATCTCTCAATTTACAAGCGCAACTTTATCAATCTTGTACACTGCTTTCGCCTCTTTTGCCAGCTCTTGGAATTTTGTCAGCCCAATGCTGTAAAGTTCTGCCCCTTCCTGATAACGGACAAATTTCTTGGCTATTTTCTTTGTCTTTTCTACATCTTTACGTGCATATCCCATACACGACACCTCCTTTTGGGCATGAAAAAAGCAGCTACCCTATTTTTTTCATAGACTAACTGCTCGTGTTAAGTTCCATATTCAGTTTTATTCTATAAATCCGACAGTGAAATTCGGTCATATGCGCCATTTTTCTTATCTTCCGGGTGTGGTTCCAGTCCGATAATCGTAATGTCTTTCTGGTCTGGTCCATAAACCCAGTACATTCTCATTGCGCCACTGGTTTTGTTTTCCAGATAAGACTGCCACACTTTCATTCCATAACGTCTGGACAATGGCTCTATCTCATGGGTTTGAAGACTTGGATACCCTGGATCTGCCGATAACAGCTTTAAAGCCTTTCCCCATTTTTTATACAACTGTTCTTCCTTCTTTTTTATATTCCCAGAACGATATTTCTCCTGCAGATCTAGCCAAAGTTCCTGCATTTCAGGGATTCCCATTCGTATATTAAAGTTCATTCTTTGTTCCTTTTAAAAATCTGACAGGTCAATAGCCGGAGAAACATCTCCTCTTTTAAAGTTACTTACTGCACGATCCATATCTGCCAGGGTTCTGGCTGAAATGCTCTCTGGCACTGCCAGTTCCCGAGGTTCCAGAATAATGCAGCCATTTCCGTATTCTTTTACATTGTAATACTGATAAGCAGCTCCTCTGAGCGTAATTCTTTTTTTGTTATCCAGATGGGCAACATAATCTTTCATTGCTTCCATTATCAACACCTCCTACGCAAGCATTTGTGTGGGAAATCCCACCTCTTGCTATTATAATACGCTTTTCTATATTTTCTGTCAATCCAAATTTACTTATTCCTATACACTTAAAAATATCCATACGCCGGCAGGTGGCAGACGGCAGATAAGGTATCTATAAAACGCTGTACCTTCTTAATCTGTCTGCCACCATCCGTTTTTTAATCAGATATTCCTGTTTATTCTTCATTCGGTCTCTTACATCACACATTATCTGCCTGAATGTTTTCTGCTTTTTCACTTTCTTTAGTACACTCATAATCTTCAATGCTTTCCGTCAGTTCATTCTCTATTCCCTGTTTTAATCCATTAAGAATTTTCTCACCTTTTTCTTTATGAACTTTTTTCATTGAATAAAGTTTTTTTGCTCCAACTATTAGTCCTACCCCAGCAAGAGTTGCTGTTGCACCAAGCAATGCGCCTTTTCTCATACCGTTTTCTTCAAAAAAATCTACCATAATTTTCATTCCCTCTTTCATATCCCCATCACCGATATTTTTCAGACCATGCGTCATATCCGGTGCAGCTTTACATTCATTAGACAATAACTCTGTTATTTTTTTACTAAGATCACTCATTTGCATCCCCCTTTACATTCTCAATGTTTTTCAATAAATATTCCAGGCTTTTTACCTTTGTTTCTTCATCAACTATTTCCTGTTCAAGCTGGGCAATAGCCTTCTTCTTATTTTTTATATTTGCATTAACCGTTACAAGATTCTCTTTCAATATCTTTTTTATTTCCTCCGAATCAACAGTAGAATTCTTTATTGCTTCACCTTTTTCAATATTCTTTGCTACAAAAGTTCCTAACAACAATGTCGAGGCAGCAACAATTCCTCCTATCGGATTAGCCAATGCAGCAGCATATTTAGGCGTATTCCTTGTGAATTCTCTCAACATTGCATCAGTGATAACACTCCCCTTCTTCCGCGAATCCATATTAGCCTTTAATTTCCCTGAGCGAATCCATCTTCTAACAGTTTCTTCAGACGTATTCATCATTTTGGCAACTTCTTTTACTGTGTACGTGTCCAAAGAATCTCACCTCCTAAAATCAAGTATACATTTTAATGCTACATTTGTCAATTTTTATAGCATTAAAATGTAGCATTAAATTCAACGATCTATACAATTGTTAAACGGTTCTGATTGGTTGGATTATTCTTTAATATTAATCACACTTTTAACCGAATACAGTTTTCCTGCTTCTCATTTATCCAATACTCCAGTTCATTCTTCATCCGGCTTCTTACATCACGCATTGTCCTCCCGGATATTCCCTGTTCCTTTGCTTTGTCGTCTAATTTCCTGATTGAAATTTCGTTTTTATCAACAAGCAGTTCCTGAATCAGCTTTGCTCCTCGTTCCAGCTTTGTTTCGGTTGCTTTTCCTTCTTTTCCATCTAACAATTCATCTGCCGAAATTTCATAAGCTCCCACCCATCGGAAACCTTCTTCATCTCCCAGTTTAAAAGCCATTGTCTCCCCTGGCGGTGCAAGAGAACTTTTTTCATGAATCAACACTCTCGTTGTCGGATCTTTTCTCACTTTTCCAATAAAAATCAAGCTTCTTACTGCTGCCATGATATCAATAGAGCCAAGCCCCCGGTAAGTACTCTGTGTCCCAGAAGATTTGTTCAAATGACCAATCAGTACGATAGCACAACTGGTTTTCTCTGCAATCATACCCAATTTGCGAAATACCGGACGAACTTCATTTGCCCGGTTCATGTCCACATCTGCTCCGATAAATGCCTGTACCGGATCAATGATTACAAGCCGGACATGATTCTGTCTGACCGCTTTTTCAATCCGATCATCGGATAAGGTCAATACTTCTTCCGAATCATCAATTACCATAACCCGGCTCAGATCTGCTCCTGCTTCCACCAGTCTTGGCTTAATAGTATCGCCCATGCCATCCTCTGCTGTCTGGTAAATCACATTGAATGGCTCAATATCTTCCATGTTTGGAAACAACTTACGGTTCGTGCACGCTGCTGTCAGCATCATGGTAAAATAGGTTTTTCCCTCTCCCGGATTGCCCTGAATGATTGTTAGTTTTCCAAATGGAATATAAGGGAACCACAGCCATTCCACACTGGTCTGTTCAATATCTTTATAACATAACATCGGCACCAGTGCTTCTTTCTCCTGCATTTTCATTGTAACGGTTTCCTGTATCACTTTCTTTCTGTCAGCATTTTCGTCACAGAGAATTTCATTCCAGTCTTTTCTGGCAGGTTTCAACCGGATCACACGATATCCATCCGGAATTTCTCCTGCCAATTTTTCACAAGCTTCATTTCCTGCGTGATCATTATCCAGGCACAGGAAAACCGAAGTAATCTGAGGGCGTTCAGAAAGAAAAGTCATCAGTGCCACACTGGAGACTCCGCCCAGGCTCAGGTAGCTACGTTTCTTCCAGTCTTTTGGAAATAACTGGATAAATGACAGCAGATCAATGGCTGCTTCAAATACAAACAGTTGATTATCCTCTCCTCTGTGACAGAATCCATAAGATTTATCCGAACCAGCTACATCTCCCCGATATTTTATCCCGCCAGTTCCCCTGCAGTGCGCATATCTCGGAATACCGTCTGCATCTCTGCCGACAAATACAACATTATGGTGTTTCTTTTCTTCGTAAATATTCCCACCGGCAATCCATTCCTCCACCAGATCTTTCTCAAGCCTCCTGATTTCTGTCAGATATTTTATGACCGTCTCATTCGTTTCACTTTTCTCCGGTAACCGGAAGTCAGGTGACGGGGCGAGGCAGGACTTCTGCCTGCCTTCGCCTTCTTCATCGATCAACATCTTCACCGCTTCCGGAAATGTGGCATGATAAAATTCCATCACAAAATCCACCGGATAGCCACCCTTATTCTGGCTATGACGATACCAGCGATTTCCTGATACCGTTACACTGTCATGCTTTTTCCAACGGTATTCTCTGCCACTTTTTACCAACTGTTCTCCCCGTGCATTCAGAAAAGAAACAAGATCTGTCTGGTTTGCTCTTGCGATCTGTTCTTCTGTATACTGCATTTTCATCATCCTTTCCCGTCTGTCCTGCAACAGATTTTTATAAACTTATCTCATTACTTCGTTTTTTCTTCATTTGTCGATTTTTCACTTTTTCTTCCTCAATCAGTTTCTGGTTCTCCGCCAGTCTGCCATGAATAGAAGATTTCTGTTTCGATTCCTGCTCCGGCATTTCTCTTTTTTCTTCTGAAAGCCCGGAAGTATCTGTTTCTGGCATTTCACGATCTCGCCTGGCAATATCAGCACATCTCTGTACCTTTTTCACAAAGGCAAGCTCATCCTGATAGGGCTGATTATCAGCTTTTAATTCTTCAATCATTATACGGAGATCTTCTTTTTCTTTTTTCCATCTGGATTCTGGCAGCCGTCCCTTTTTATCCCGGTATGGTTTTAGTTCACGCTCACATTTACGATAATAATTGATCGCTTTTTTATGCTCCGTATAAAACTTTTCCCGTCTTTTCTGGAAAAAGAAGTGGTTGTATTCATCTATCAACGGCTGATTCTGCTTCAATACCTGCATCTTCTTTTCCAAATCTTCCAGGTTTTTCAGTTGTTCTCTCTTTTCACTGATTTCAGCTTTGCTGGCAGAAATAATTCCATTCAGTTCCTGAATTCGTGTTTGTAAATCGTCCATTGTCTCAATGTTGTGTACCTGAAGATAATTGATGGATTTTGCAAACTCCTGTAAGTTTGAAATTTTCTTTCCCCTTCGTTCCATCTCCGCATAAAAATTTGAAAGTTTCGGGCTATTCTGCGTTTTTTTATCATAATAATCTTGCAGACTCTCCAAAAGCGTCGGGTTCTGCTGCCTTCGATCCAGTTCCATTTTCATTTCTTCATAGGCTGTTTTCATCCACTGGATAGATTCTTTTAAGGAAATGAACATCTGATTGAATTGCCGGATCGCCCGATTCAACTCTCCAATGATTGTTTTGATTCCCTTCTTCTCCATTGCTCTGACTTCGTACCCTTCATGAATTGTCGGGATCAGATCAATTCCCTGTTCTTTATAGGAACGATGGTCGATTCTTGCTGCCATATGACACTCCCGGAATTTATCATTCACTTTCTCGGTCCATGCCTTTCTCCATTCCTTTAAAAGTTCAGGATCGTTCCAACCGGTAGTAGAAACAGCATTGAAGACATACTTTCCTTTGGCATCTTTTATCCTGTTTCCTTCTTCGTCTAAAACATATTCCCGTTTCTGTTTATTTCCCCAAATTCCTTCTTCTGTAAAAGGACGAATTGGAGCAAGTACATGAAAATGAGGATTATCCGGTTCATCTCCATCTTTTGATTTTCCCTCATGAACTGCCAGATCCACAATCATGCCACGTGCCACAAATTGTTCCTGGCAAAATTCTCTCGCCAGTTGGATATTCTCCTCTAACGTCAGTTCATTCTGCAATGCAATGTCAAAAGAATAGGCAAGCTGTGCCCGCTTGCCCTTTTCTGCTCTCTCTACCTCGTTCCATAATGTTTCCCTGTCTGATAATCGTTCCGGCACATAATCCGGTTTGAGGATTTCTGTAAACATCACACCGGATTTCCTCGTGTAATCATGGACTTGTCCATAATAATCGTTATACAATTTTTGCCCGGAAATATACGCAGCCGAATTCACCACTGTCTGCCCTTTTCCTCTGGATACCTGCTTTACAGAAAAATGATAAAGTGCCATCAGCTATCATCTCCCTTCGTGGTTTTCTTTACTTCTTCAGCAATCTGCTGTCGTTCCTTTCTTCCTGCCTCCAGATATCTATCCCGGACTGTATCTCTGTTGTATTTAAGAACTTTCATTTCATTCATTACTTTCTGGAAATCCTCCTGCTCAAGATCTTTGGACATAGGAAACGCTTTTTCAAACTCAGCACCTTTAACCACCAATCGGTGTGATCGTTCTTTCCTCTCGATCAGCTTTTTTCTCTGTTCCAGAATATTCTTATTGTGCATTGCCTGTTCAAGTTCCTTTTTACTTTTTTCCATGTTGGCTTTCAATTCTTCCAGTGACATGGATTCATATTTGGGGTTCTTCTCTCTGGTCATTGTCTGTCTCTCCTTATTTTCACAAACAAAAAGAACCAGCTTTCTCTCATAAATGCTGATTCCCTGATATAAATGAGATAGGCACCTGTGCCGCAAGGGGAGCTATCCCCTTGTCCGAAATCTATGATTTCGCTACATTCCCGGATTAAGATTTCTCAAATCCGAGAACAGCACCGCAGGTCGCACGATACAGGCAGATGTAATTGCCTGTATAGAAGTGCGCTCTTAGCTTGCTAAGAGAATTATGCCGTATCCGGCGTGCTATTTTCATCATCCGTAAATTCCATCATCTCATCAATGGTACAGTCCATTTTTTTACAGATCTTCTCAACTGTCTCCATGGACACATACTTGTTTTTTCCCATCCGGGCAAGAATATTTCCGCTGATTCCGGCGAGGTATTGCATCTCTACTCGCTTCATATTTTTATCAATGAGCATTTTCCATAATCTGTTATAACTCACACCCATAATCCACACCTCCAACCACTTATTCCAGATTAGTCAAATGGGATCTCACCTTCTGCTGCTTCCATAAATCCGTCCTTATCTGTTTTCGGTGTACCAGTTGAGTTTTCACCACCGCTGTTGTCCTTGTTCTGAGCAAATTCATGCTCTTCCACAATTACATCCGTGGTATAAATCATCTTTCCATCCTTGTCCTTATAATTACCAGTACTGATACGACCACCGATCACAATCCGCATTCCTTTATGAAGATATTTCTGTGCAAACTCTGCACTCTTTCCAAATGTTACACAGGAAATAAAATCTGCTTCCTGTTCCCCATCACGTTTATATCTTCTGTTTACTGCCAGCATGTATCTTGCTACTGCCATATCATTATCTTTCCCGGCATATTTAATTTCCGGATTTTTTGTCAATCTTCCCATTAAAATAACCTTATTCATAGTCATTATCATCCTTTCCAGGCATTTCGCCCTGTGAATATTATTATCAGTTACTTTTTCGCCAGCGGTTTCCGTGCGTTTCCCTGTCACCTGCAGCCATCTCAGACTGCCTCTGCCTGCATATACAGGTCACTGACCATAAGGCTCCGGTCAGCCGCCCATCATCGGGAGTGTCATTATGATCTCGCTCACTTTCAGAAAAGAAAGGTCATGGCAAGACTCCTGGTAGACTTCCAGGGTGCACTTATCAGTTGTCAAGGTTCAACAAAGGAACATTTTCAAAACGTCCTCTAATTACTAAAGTCAAATGACCTGGCACGATGCAAAAAATTCGTGATATTTTTTTGCGTTTTTATTACCTTACCTTTTGTTTTCGTTAGTTCCTTCATATACTCTGTACTGAGGCGTATAAAAACGGACATGATTTTGAAAAATAATTGTTCCTCTACCTATAAAGCTTTAAAAACGGTATTTACCAACCCTCTTTTGCAAGTTTGTTATACATAAATGAAATATTTCTTCACTAATTACCTGTTACATAGAACGTGAGGGCAGATATTTTCTTAGAAAAATCATTTTTCCACTAATCACACGTGGCAGAGGATATAATGTCAGATGATTTTGAAAAAAAGCAAAAAAAATAGGCACTAACCATTTACGGTTAATGCCCTTTGGGATAATCATTATTTATCTGTTTTTATCTGATTGCGAAAGTACACTTGCAGCTAAACTCTTTGTTGTTCCAGAATACTTATTACTGTTCATTACCATAGATGCCTTTGTTTCCATAGCTTTACCAGTAATTTTTCCGGTGTTTCTCTGTGACAATACACTTGCAGCTAATGACTTCTGAATTTGAGAACTATTATTCGATCTCATAATTTTTGAAGCCTGTGTTGATAATTTCTGTCCACTTGATTTTTTATTCATGTTTTGTCTCTCTTTCTTTTTAAGAGAGAATGTGATCATCAAACATTCTCGAACATATTGTTACTTATAATTTATTTATCGTTCTTTTCTTTGGCTTCTTTACGTGGAAAGCAAAATACCTTTTTGCCAACCTGCTTAGCATATAAACGATTTCCATTTCTTAATGTAATATATGCTGTAAAAACCATGTCAGTCTGGTCACATTTTACCATGCAATCTGCCTCCTTTCCAAAAGATTTTTCTCAGACGAATCCGAAAAAGTATGGAAATTGGCAGAAACAAATACTAAAATATATTTGAAAGATATGGTTTTAGTAGATGATCTTTTGTCTCTGCTATTTCCGCCAGAGTTCGTTTGAGGTCCTAATCTCAAATGAACTCTTTTTTTGGAATCAGAAAAGTTGCAAGCCTTATACCATAGTGACTGCTTCATTCAAATCAAACAGCATTAAATTCATTTCTGGAACTAATACGCCATTTACTCGATACGACAACTGACTCAAATCCCAATCACAAATTCTTGCAATCGTGTTAATCAAATCTTTTGCATTCCATCGAACCGACAAAACACCATTTGATTTTTCCTTATAAAACTGTACTGACTTATCATCATGTTCATCACATGCTTGAACCGCAATCTGTTTATCAGATTCGTTTATCAGAAGCTTTACATATGTTGGGTATTTCATCTTCATGATTACAGATTTGTTGAATGTAATACCATTACTTGTAATCGAAATATATGGTACACCCTCGCTAAAGTCAAACGTCTTAAAATTTGATAAATCAATCACTCTGCTCGCCTCCTTTCTGTTTTCTATATGATTATAACATATTCATCCATTCTGTTCAATCCTATTTATTTTCTTGTTTTCTTTTCGTCTTTTATTTGTTTTTTATTCATCTTTTGTTCTTCTATTATTTTATTATTTATTCACTTGTCATTTTGTACATTTGTATTAAAACTCATGCGAATACTTTTTATTTAAAAGAATTTAACTGAAAACAGATACAATTTTTATAGTAGTCAAAACAAAAGGCACTAACCATTTGCGGGTAATGCCTTTTCGGTTAATCATTATTTTCTATTTTTCTTCTGTCAGCTTCTGATACATTTTCATCAATTCTGCCACACAATCGGCTTCCGACATTTTAGTGCTGAATCCATAAGCCTCCATCACAGCTCTGTTGTTTGCGTTATGTGCTTTAAGTAATTCCGGCGGCATAGTCAACGGGTCATAAAGATCTGCAAGACTGCTATTTGGATAAAGTGCTCTGGCATTTAAGATTGCCTGTGCAGTTTTCTTTATCTTTTCTTTTTGTTCATCCGTAGGTGACGGCCATGGGAAATTATTGTAAACAATCGTATTAGAATAACTATAATCACTCTTTAATCTGCCACATACAACTCTTGTCCATGCCATATGAACATTCGACATCAATATACCAAACTCATAGCTTGTTGCAGATGGCATTGTAAAAAGTTTATCACCCGGAATAATTTCACCATCCAGATAATCCATTGGAATATATCTTCTGTTTTGTGATGACACCTTCGGTATCGCTATATACGGAGAATCATATTCAAGTATTGATGCAAATAATCCTGGAGTATCTGCAGCTTTTCTTGTATTATTTCTCGTGCTTGCCATTCTAAATTCACGAACTTTATCAATTCTTTCTCTGACAAGCGGACACCGTTTCAATAATGATGGATCTGCCCCAACCAGCCATATACAATATCTTGGTTTTCTATCAATAAAATCTTTTCCCATCATATAATGTCTGATGAAAGATATTGCCTGTGGCTCTTTAGATATCAATTCTTCTTTTTCTTCTTCCGTAAGTATCAAATATCCGCCATCTATTGCCTGTCCTCCTAATAAAATAGGTGGAACATCTGATAAAGGTTTCATTCTTTTTTCAATTGAAATATTATCTGCATCCAGCAGATAACCATTAATATTTTTTGCTACTATTATATCGTCCTTGGAATATATCTTCTTCTGATACTCTGCACCATTTTTTCTACTAAATCCTATAATGACACAATGTACATGTGCTTTGATTGAAGCCTCACTATCCCATATAAATGTTCTATATGCATAATCAATTTGTATTCCATCTTCAAACAGTGGTTTCCACAAAATGGAAACGCTCTCTCCCTGAGTAATTGAATTAGTCGATACAAGAGCTGCTCTGATATTTATATTTTCCTTCATGTAATCAGATGCCTTTTTATACCAGCAACTTACATAATCGAGATTACCTACACTTTTCCATCCAGCAAATATATCAGCAACATCTTCTTTTTGTTTTTCTCCCATCCACCTTGCACCAACGAAAGGTGGATTCCCCATTATATAAGATAATGACTTAGCCAAAACAACGCTGTTCCAATCTATCTTCAGTGCATTACCTTCTGCAATATTTACATACGTCTTCAACGGAAGGAAATCATCATTGAACCCATATACAATATTTTTTGTTTCCTCCATCATCTGTGATTCTGCAATCCACAAAGCTGTCTTTGCTACTGTCACGGCAAAGTCATTGATCTCAATTCCATAAAATTGTTGAATGGATACTCTGATTGGATTATGAACATCTCCCAACGTCATCTGACCACCAACTTTTTCACGAATGACTTCATTTTCTAACCGTCGAAGTGATAAATATGTTTCCGTCAGAAAATTTCCCGAACCACAAGCCGGATCTAAAAATGTCAGTAAAGCCAGTTTATTCTGAAATTCATCCAGACGTTTTACTTTTGTCCTCTGCACCTATATTTTCAAAATCTCATGAAATTCCGTCTGCAATTTATCGAGAAACAACGGATCAATCACTTTATGTATATTGGAAATACTTGTATAGTGCATTCCACTGGATCTTCTCGTTTCTGGATTTAACGTTGACTCAAACACTGCCCCAAAAATTGTAGGGGATATATCACTCCAGTCAAAATCTTCAGAAGCTTTGGTCAAAAGTAATTCTTTGATTTCTTCTGTCAACGGCGGAATCTCAATAGTTTCATCTGAAAACAATCCACCATTCACATACGGAAACTGTGCTAAATCTTCTTCTAAATATTCGTCTCTCTCAGAGACAGGTGTATCCAAGACTTTAAACAGTTCCAGTAATGCACGCCTACAGTCTTTCACTTCATATGCTTTCAGATAATCATGGAAAATATTCCGTTTTCCAAAAATCCCAGCATCCTCGGCATAAAGACAGAACACAATTCGAACACATAAAGCATTCAGACTTTTCAGTTTATGCTCTCTTTTCTCTTTTTGTTCAATGGTTTCCTCTTTCGCTTTTACTTCTGGAATCTTATACTGTGTAAGGAATGCTTCATAAAGCAGTCCAACAATATCTCCTGCTTTAATCGATACTTCCATCTCGTGAGAGATTTTCTGCACATCTTTCTTTATTAAAATATCAAGCAACGGATACTTACTCGGTATTTCATCCAATGATATTTTTACTGCCTCCGGTACTCTGGCATTCATATCATAAATCCATATATCAGAGAAATTGCTGGTAATGATCCAACGTGCCTTTTCATCATATGGGAGATTATCATTATATCGTTTTGCTTGATCATACGGCGTCAGTTCTATTGAACCAGAATTCATAATCTTATGGTCCAGTGCTTTACCAAGACTCTTTTGTTCAATCAATACATGCGTTTCTGGAATATACACATCAATTCTTTTTGTATTTCCATCTACCACAACTTTTTTCTCAAATTCCACACGATCTGTCACATTCTCCATTCCAAGAACGTTTGACAGAAAATCAATCCAATATGATCTTCCATCCTCATCTTCTCTTCCTCTCCCCTTCCATTTATTTGCAAATTGGCGGGCAGCTTCCCTCTGTTCTGCATCGGTCATCGTTTTTTTCCTCCTGCGTATCCGTAAGCTCTCATATTCATAATCTATTAACTCAGACAGGTAAAGTACCGATACTTATCATGTATCTGTATATCATCATTCATCTGCAAAAATGTGTACTTTTTGACAAGTGCTTTGGAGGTATCGTCAACGAACTTCTATCGTTGGAAGATAGGCTGTTTTATGATATTATGGAGTAGTAGAGAAAAAATGAGCATTTTACAGGAAAGTACACTTTCATGTAAAACACCCACCTTACAATAATTTGGCTTTTTCGTAAATTTCTGCACGATACCGAAAAGTTGATAAGGGCATATTACATTCTTTCGCAGCAGACGTTCCAGTTATTTTCCCGTTTTTCCACCGCTGATACACATCGTGAAAATTATCTGGCAATCTGCTTGGTGGTCTACCGAACCGCACACCTCTGGCTTTTGCCGCTGCAATACCTTCTGCCTGCCTTTGCCGAATATTTGTTCTTTCGTTTTCTGCTACAAATGACAGTACCTGCAATACAATATCTGACAGAAACGTTCCCATCAAATCTTTTCCCCGGCGAGTGTCAAGTAAAGGCATATCAAGAACCACAATATCAATTCCTTTATCTTTTGTGAGAATTCTCCACTGTTCCAGTATTTCCGCATAGTTACGTCCTAAGCGATCAATACTTTTTATATAAAGAAGATCATCTTTCCGGACACGTCGAATCATTTTTCTGTATTGTGGGCGCTTGAAGTCTTTTCCAGACTGTTTATCAATAAAAATATTCTTTTCTGGGATAGCCAACTCCTTCAATGCAATCAATTGCCGATCTTCCTTCTGATCCCGACTACTGACACGTATATATCCAAATATATTTCCCATCCTTGTTTCCTCCTGCATAGTCTCTGATAGGTGAAAAGCTGTCTTCCCCAAAAGAAAGACAGTTCCCCATGTCTTCTCTGAACTTTTTCACTCTAAACTACTCTCTTATTCAGGACAATGCTTTAAGGATCTGTTTCATGCACTTTTTCAACTTCATCCCATCTTTTAATCCCAGTCGATAAAAGAATTCCTCTGTATCTGCTCCACTGTTGAATATAGCATCACAATATTTCGTAATCGCTTCTTCCTGCTCCGGCGAAAGTGAAACTATTACTTTTTCATATTCTTCCTCGACTTTATCTGGTTCTGTATCTGTTTGCTGTTTTAATTTCCAGTCCGTATATGCCTTTCCCATGTGTTCTGTTATTGCCAGATTTAAAAATTCTTCAATTTCTTTTGTCATTTTCATAGATTCCCACCTGCTCTTTCTCAATCCTGTATCTCATTTGCCCTCCTATACATACACCAATTCGTTCAATACAATTTCCTGTGCACGATTCCTGATATTATTTGCCCTGCGAACCCATTCCATAGGATTCTGTGCTTTCAAGTCCTCTGTTACGCCCTCAGCACTTCTCATCTGTGCTTCAATCAGCTCAAAGCGTTCCTGTGCCTGTTCATTCACATCTGCCAGATGACTGTCCAGCCTGGCGGTCAGAAGAAGACAGCTATACATTCCTGATTTATGTTCTTTCAGATATTCCTTCCGTAGCATCCCCCAGCAGCCAATCGGTCTGGTTTCTTCCGGTAAGGATAACACTGGCAGATAATAATCTCCTACCAGTACATAATCCAATCCATTATTATCATCATGTATCTTTTTTCTTAATTCGCTCATGTGCTTGCCTCCCTCAGATTTTCCTTTGCTCACGTAAATATGCTTCAAATATACTTCTTCGAATCAAAACTTTCTTTCCAATCTTATAGACTGCTCCAGCTTCATGTGCCATGCGAATAACAGGTTTCATTCCCAACCGGTAATACTCACACGCCATATTGTAGGTCACATAGTCATGGCTCATAAATTCCAGATCTTCATCGTCAATCTCATCTGAAAACATCCATACATTACCGCTCATCTGTCTTCTTCTCCTTATCTTTTCCTGTTACCGGTTCATGGAAACGTTCCAGGTAATCATCAAAAATATCACGACGAATCAGTACCGTTCCATCAATTCTGTAAATAGCTCCTGCATCACTGGCAAGCTCTAAGAGTTTCTTATGAGAGATACTGTAAATAATCTCTGCATGTTGATATCGCAGATACTGTCGGCGTAATTTTCTTAAATGTTCCGGAACTTCCTTCATACTTGTAATCGGTTTGTACTTTTTATTCATAATGCTTTCCTCCAAAATTAGATTTACTGTTTTACAGAAGTTGACTGCCGGAATATAACTTTTCCACGAAAAAAAGCACCTCTTAGATCAACTCTAAGAAGTGCTCTTGCTTCATTGCCAAACCCGTGTCTTTCCACCTGAAATTCGTCATGCTTCATAACGATTCATTATTATCCCAAATTTTGTTGTCAAATTGTTGTCAAATGCGGTCTGACATCATGGTTTTAGACATTTTATATTTAATTTTAGTACAGCTTTGCACCAGCCGGAATGTGGTTATCAACCATCAGAAGATGAAGTTTTTCTTCTCCTTCTTCTTCGTGGATTGCACTAAGCAACATACCACAGGATTCAATTCCCATCATAGCTCTTGGAGGCAGATTTGTGATAGCGATCAGTGTCTTGCCTACCAGTTCTTCTGGCTCGTAATAAGCGTGAATACCGCTTAAAATCGTACGATCTGTGCCTGTTCCGTCATCCAGAGTGAACTGCAGAAGCTTCTTGGATTTCTTAACAGCTTCACATGCTTTTACCTTTACAGCTCTGAAATCAGACTTGCTAAAAGTATCGAAATCTACAAATTCTTCGAATAACGGCTCCACTTTTACCTTAGAGAAATCGATCACTTCTTCTTTCTCCGGTGCAGCTTCAGAAGTGCTGTTTGTTGTCTTGGAAACTTTCTTATCAGCGTCCAGTGACTTCATTGTCGGGAACAGCAGCACATCTCTGATCGCCTCAGCCCCTGTCAACAGCATACACATACGGTCGATACCGAATCCGATACCACCTGTAGGCGGCATACCAATTTCCAGTGCGTTCATGAAGTCTTCATCTGTTGTGTTGGCTTCATCATCACCCTGTGCAAGCAGTTCTTCCTGTGCTTTGAAACGTTCTCTCTGATCGATCGGGTCATTCAGCTCTGAGTATGCATTTGCCATTTCCCATCCGTTCATGAAGAACTCGAAACGTTCTACATAGTCCGGATTTTCCGGTTTCTTCTTTGTAAGTGGTGAAATCTCAACCGGATGATCCATAACGAATGTCGGCTGAAGAAGGTGTTCTTCTACATATTCTTCGAAGAACAGATTCAGAATATCACCTTTTTTATGTCTTTCTTCAAATTCAAGATTGTGTGCTTTCGCAAGTTCTCTTGCCTGTTCAAGAGTTTCTACTTCGTTCCAGTCAACACCTGCATATTTCTTAACAGCATCAACCATTGTGATACGCTCGAACGGCTTTCCGAGATCCATCTCGATTCCTTTATATACAATCTGAGTAGTTCCAAGAACTTCCTGTGCAACAAAACGGTACAGGTTCTCTGTCAGATCCATCATGCCATGATAGTCTGTGTATGCCTGGTAAAGTTCCATCAGAGTGAATTCCGGGTTATGTCTTGTATCAAGACCTTCATTACGGAATACACGTCCAATCTCATATACTCTTTCCAGACCACCAACGATCAGTCTCTTCAGATAAAGTTCCAGAGAGATACGGAGCTTCAGGTCTTCGTTCAGGGCGTTGAAATGTGTCTCGAACGGTCTTGCAGCTGCTCCTCCGGCATTCTGTACAAGCATCGGAGTCTCTACTTCCATAAAGCCTTCATTTCCAAGATATTTACGGATTGCGGTAAGGATCTTGGAACGTTTAATAAAAGTATCCTTTACTTCCGGGTTCATGATCAGATCCACATATCTCTGACGATAACGGGTATCTGTATTTGTCAGTCCGTGGAACTTCTCCGGAAGGATCTGCAGACTCTTTGAGAGAAGCTTTACAGCAGATGCATGAATGGAAATCTCCCCTGTCTTTGTTTTGAATACTTCTCCTTCAAGACCTACGATATCACCGATATCCATCTTCTTGAATGCTTTATATTCTTCTTCTCCGATACTGTCTCTTGCTACATAAGACTGGATATTCCCCTGTAAATCCTGCACATTACAGAAAGATGCTTTTCCCATCACACGTTTGGACATCATACGTCCTGCGAGTACAACGTGTTTTCCTTCCAGTTCATCAAAGTTGTCTTTCACTTCCTGGCTGTGATGTGTTACGTCATATTTTGTGATCTCAAAAGGATTCTGTCCGTTTGCCTGCAGTTCTGCAAGTTTCTCACGGCGCACCTTTCTTAAATGATTCAAATCCTGTTCCTGTCCATTGTTCTGCTGTATTGCCACTTTTTTCACTCCTTCTCTCTGCTGTATACCATCTTATACTGAACGATTGATCTTCAGTACTTCGTACTCAATAACTCCTGCCTGTGTCTCAACTGCTACTACGTCTCCGACTTTCTTACCGATCAGGGCTTTTCCTACCGGAGATTCATTGGAAATCTTACCTTCCAGGCTGTTTGCTTCTGTAGAACCTACCAGCTGAAATACGATTTCCTCTTCAAATTCTTTATCATATACATCTACTGTACATCCGATGTTGATGGTATCAAGATCTACGTCATCTTCTACTACAACTTCTGCATTCTTGAGGATTTTCTCAAGTTCTTCGATACGTGCCTCGATATCACGCTGCTCGTCCTTTGCTGCATCGTACTCAGCGTTCTCTGAAAGGTCTCCCTGTTCTCTGGCTTCTTTGATCTTTCCTGCTACTTCTTTTCTTTTCACAACTTTTAAATTTTCAAGCTCATCTTCCAGTTTCTTAAGTCCTGTATAGGTGAGTAATGTTTTCTTTGCTTCCATTATAATTCTCCTTACTTACCGACAAATCATTTTCTATTCAAGCCGCAGATACTGATTTTATCCGCATTTAAAGCTACTTTCACAATTTCATTATTATACATATTTCCGGCGGCTGTGTCAACAATTCTTTGCTGGTTTAATATATGCAAAAACGCATTCTCTCATGCGAAAGAACACGTTTTATGTCTATCCGATTTTTTCCATTAAAAGGTTCTCCAGTTCTTCATAACTTTCCACCTGATTGATCTCATCTCTGAGCTTCGCAGAACCTTGCATTCCCTTGGTATACCATGCCACATGCTTGCGCATTTCACGGATTCCGATATAATCTCCCTTGAACTCGATCTGCAGTCTTGCATGACGCAGCATTGTTTCCCGGATCTGGTCTGTGCCCGGTCTTTCCGGAATGGATCCGGTCTCTTCATATGCCAGTAATTCCCTGAAGATCCATGGATTTCCCTGGCAGCCTCTTCCGATCATCACACCATCACAGCCGGTCTGCTCAAACATATCCAGTGCCTTCTGTCCGCTTGTCACATCCCCATTTCCGATTACAGGAATCTTCACTGCTTCTTTCACCTTACGGATAATCTCCCAGTCTGCATTTCCGGAGTAATACTGTTCTCTGGTCCTTCCATGTACTGCGATTGCCGCTGCACCTGCTTCTTCTGCAACCTTCGCAATCTCCGGTGCATTGATACAGGTATCGTCAAATCCTTTGCGGATCTTTATCGTCACCGGTTTCTTGATTGCTCTCGCTGTCTTATATACAATATCATAGATTCGCTTCGGATCCTTCATCAACGCCGAACCTTCTCCATTGCGCACGACCTTTGGAACCGGACAGCCCATATTGATATCCAGGATCTGAAATGGAAGTTCTTCGATCCGCTTTGCCTGCTCGGAAATGATGTCCGGATCTTCCCCGAAAAGCTGAAGTGATACCGGGTATTCTCTTGGATCGATCGCAAGCAGCGCCTTGGTATTCTTATTCTTATACCGGAGCGCCTTTGCACTGATCATTTCCATGCACAGAAGCCCTGCTCCCTGTTCCTTGCATAACAGACGAAATGGCAGGTCTGTTACCCCTGCCATCGGTGCCAGCACATAACGGTTCGGAAGCTCTACATTTCCTATCGTCAGTGTCTTTATCATTCAATCTCTTCCCCCAGAAAAAATACTTTGTAGTAAAGCTGAAGCTGTGTCAGAAGCTCCTGCTTCTTCTCGTCTGTCTGAATCTCCTTGATCTTCAGACGGCTTCCGATCTCGTCAAACATCGGATCTCCCTCTGCAGAAGTCACTTCAAATTCCAGCTCCCCATTCTCCTCAAATACAAGTGTAAGGATTCCCCCGACATCATGTACATACAGCACACACATGATCTTCAATTCATCTTTGATGTGCTGTGGCAGATTATCAAAATCCGGATTCATATAAAATTTTTCTTCGTAAGAGTTGGCTCCGCATAATACGATCTTATCCTGATACATAAATTCTCCTTCTATACATACCCATAAATTCCACGTACCGAAACTTCTCCGGCAAAGACAGACTTTCTGCTGCCGTCTTCACATTCTACCTGCAATTCCCCGGTCTTGTCAATCCCCAGTGCCAGTGCATCATATTCATGTTCCGGTTCCAGTACACGCACCCGACGCCCACAGTTTACCAGCAGACGGTTATAATCTTCCATGATCGGCTCCAGACTTCCCGCCTTGCAGACCGCTTCGTAGGCTTTTTCAAAATGCTCCATGATCGCAGCGATCAGCTCAAACCTGCGAAATTCTTTGCCCGCTTCGATCCGCAGTGAAGTCGCTGTCTTTGCGATATCTTCCGGAAAGGACTCCATATTGACATTGATTCCGATTCCGATCACTACATGATTGATGTAATCGATCTCTGCGCTCATCTCCGTCAGTATCCCACTGATCTTCTTTCCACTCACGACCAGATCATTCGGCCATTTGATTCCTATATCCAACTCGGTCTTTTCACGCAAAGCTTTCGTTGCCGCATATGCCATGACAAGTGTCAACATCGGTGCATCTGACGGATTCATCACAGGTCTTAACAGAATCGACATGGAAATACTGCTGCCCGCCGGTGATTGCCAGCATCTGCCGCGTCTTCCTTTTCCCGCCGTCTGCGTCTCCGCAACAAAAAGAGTTCCATCTGCACCTCCGGCCTCGCCAAGTGCTTTGGCCCGGTTATTAGTCGAATCGATCTCGTCATAATACTCCAGATTTTTCGCCATCCATTTTGTCTCCAGACAGCTTTTTATCGCATCCGCGGTAATCCGATCCGGAATATCCACAATGCGATAACCTTTGTTTCTCACGGCTTCAATCTCATAGCCTTCTTCTTTTAACTGATTGATTGCTTTCCACACAGCAGTCCTGGACACCTGAAAGTGGTCACAGAGCTGCTGCCCCGACAGATACCCATCGCTCTGCCGGAGCATCTTTAATATCTCCGCTTTCATGCTTATTATTCGTTCTCTCCTAAAGTTGCAACCATAACTGCCTTGATTGTATGCAGACGGTTCTCAGCTTCATCAAATACTCTTGACTGTGGTCCTTCAAATACTTCTTCGGTAACTTCTTTTTCTTTGATTGCCGGCAGGCAGTGTGAAAAGATTGTAGTATCTTTTCCTGTACGTTCCATCAGAGCTGCATTTACCTGATATGGCTTTCCGAGACGCTCTCTTTCCTGCTCTTTCTTTTCTTCACCCATGGAAATCCATACGTCTGTGTAAATGACATCTGCTCCCTTTACACCATCAAGGTCATCGGTGATCTCGATAGTTGCTCCGGATTCTTTTGCATATTCGTCACATCTCTTCCACAGAGATTCCGAAGTCCAGAGTGGCTTCGGTGCAACGATTGTTACATCTACTCCGATTTTGGCGCATCCTACCAGAAGGCTGTTCGCAACGTTGTTGCGTCCATCTCCAAGGTATGCAACCTTCAGACCTTTCAGGTGTCCGAATTCTTCTTTCATGGTAAGGAGCATAGCCAGACATTGTGTCGGATGTGTAGTATCTGTCAGACCATTCCATACCGGAATTCCACTGTACTCTGCAAGTACATCTGCGTATCTCTGTTCAAATCCACGGAATTCGATTCCATCGAACATTCTTCCAAGTACACGTGCTGTATCTTCGATACTCTCTTTATCGCCTAACTGGATCTCATTACCTGCAAGGTATGTCGGGATTCCACCTTCATCCTGCGCTCCCACGGTAAATGCACATCTGGTTCTTGTAGATGGCTTTTCAAAAATAAGGGCAATGTTCTTTCCTTCCAGGCTGTGTCCTTTAATTCCTGCTTTCTTCTTTGCCTTTAATTCACCTGCCAGGTCAACGAGATATTCAATCTCTGCCGGTGTATAATCTTCCAGTTTCAAAAAACTTTTTCCTTTTAAATTCATCTTATAGTCCTTTCTCAGCTTTGCAATCGCATGGACGAATTTCGGCAGTTTTTCTTTTCCCTCATCTGTAAGAGTCTCGTACTTTCTGCTCGTCTCATTCCACAGTTCATCTGCTGTATAAATATTGTATTTTGGAATTCTCATGAGCTTCGCACTTGCCTCCAGCATTCCATAGAACAACTCTCTGTCTGAACAGCCGATCGGCAACTTGAGTTTGAAACGATATTCCGTCTTTTCAAGTTCGCTCAAAAGCTTCATTATTTCTACATAATAACACTCTTCTCGTGTTTCTTCAATATAGTAAATCGATCCAGTGAGCCCGTAAAGCGCTCTTTTTGCATCATAATAGCCAATTTTCAAATTCTGTCTGCTCCGCTTTGCCGAAAATTCAAGAATACTGCCAAGTCCTACTCTCGGTTCGATCTCCAACAGAGAGCCGTCTTCCGGAATCGTCGTCTTCGGCACTCTTCCCGGACCAAAGATCCTTACCTGGATCAGATCCTTATATCCCCTTTTTAGAAGAGACGCGGTCGGCACATTATTGACCGCACCACCATCAATATATGTCTTGCCGTGCAGCGGTTCATTTTTAAATCCAAGCAGATATGCGCTGGCAAGAAGAAAATCCTCCAGAAGACCTTCCGGTATATCTTCAATACTCAGATCCAGTTCCTTCATATCCGATACAGAAAATGTCAAAAGGCAGAATTCTTTTCCGCATTTCCTGATCTTTTCTTCGTCTACAACCTCATGGATCAATTCCTTAAGCGGTGTAATATCAATTCCACCATCTGCAAGCTTCTTCCAGAGACCTTTCAAAATCTCTCTTATGGATGCCTCTCCATCAAAGAACTGTTCCATCAACTCATCATCCACATCCATAACACGGGAAAATGCCATCTCTTTCCAGATATGTCCTGCTTTCTCCAGATCTCCCATACAAACAAGGGCGCCATTCAGGGCGCCCACAGAAGTACCCGCTACTGCACTGACCTTCACACCAGCTTCCGAAAGAGCCCGCCACGCACCGATCTGATACGCACCTCTGGCTCCTCCTCCATCGAATACCAATCCATATTCTTTATTTAAATCGATTATCGGTTTCATCAAATCACACTCTCCTTTGCGCTTGATTTCCCCTCATCACTACCGTCGCTGTCTTGCCGCCTCGAACATCAGAACCGAAGATGCAACCGCCGCATTCAGTGATTCTACCTCTCCACACATCGGAATCTTGATATAACACTCTGCTACATCTGCCACTTCATCCCGAAGTCCGTTACCCTCATTTCCAATTAAAAATGCTGTCCCTCTTGTGTAATCCTCCTGATCGTAGCTGTTCTTTCCTTTCAGATGTGCCGCATAGGAATGAATCCCGGCTTCTGCAAGTACTTCCAGGGTTTCTGGCAAATGCTCTACATACACAAACGGCATTCGGTAAACCGATCCCATCGTTGAACGGATCACCTTGGGATTGTAAATATCCACACAGTCGTGACTCATGATTACGCCGGTTACGCCTGCCGCTTCCCCCGCACGGAGAATGGTTCCCAGGTTTCCCGGATCCTGCAGATTATCCAGCACCATCAGAAGCGGTTTCCTTCCCTGCGCATCCAGATCCAGCATCTCACATATCTCACAGCTCCTCTGCTCCATCACAAGCAGGATCCCCTGTGGTGTCTTTGTATCTGACACGTGGGAAAATACATGATCTGACAGGATTTCCATCTGTCTTCCCCATGCCGAAAGTCCCAGCTCTTCTCCATATCGGCTGTAAAACTGCTCCGATACATAAACCTCTCTCACCTGCGCACGCGGAGCTTCCCGGTACATCCGGATCCCTTCTACGATATAGACGCCTTCTTCATCACGTGCCTTTCTCTTTTTCTGCCATGTAACAAGCTGTTTTACCCTGGCATTTCCTGTACTGGTTATCATACTGTAATCTCTTTCCTTTTATTCTTTTTCATTACATCTTGAAACGATATCCCACACCCCAGATTGTCTCAATATACTGTGGGTTTGAGGTATCATATTCAATTTTCTCACGGATTTTCTTGATGTGCACAGTTACCGTTGCGATATCTCCGATGGATTCCATATCCCAGATCTCGCTGAAAAGTTCATCCTTGGTATATACATGGTTCGGATGACTGGCAAGGAAGGTCAGAAGATCAAACTCTTTTGTTGTAAAATTCTTCTCCACTCCGTTTACCCACACTCGGCGTGCAGTGGTATCAATCTTAAGTCCACGGATCTCGATCACCTTATTCTCTTCCACGGCACTTCCGATCAGCCGCTCATAACGTGCCAGATGTGCTTTTACCCTTGCCACCAGCTCGCTTGGACTAAACGGCTTGGTCATATAGTCATCAGCCCCAAGTCCGAGTCCTCTGATTTTGTCGATATCATCTTTTTTCGCAGATACCATGATGATCGGTGTATTCTTTTCCGCACGAACCTTACGACAAATCTCAAAGCCATCCACGCCCGGAAGCATTAGATCCAGGATCACCAGATCAAAATCACCGAAAAGCGCCTTATCAAGCCCTGTCTGTCCATCATTTGCAACCTCTACTTCAAATCCACTCAGCTCCAGATAATCTTTCTCCAGATCTGCAATACTCTCTTCGTCTTCTACAATTAAAATCTTACTCATTTATCGGTACCTCCTGATATTTTCTGATTACAAAATACATCACTGTGCCAACACCTTCCCGGCTGGTCGCCCAGATTTTGCCACCGTGATCTTCAATGATCTTCTTCACGATCGAAAGACCGATTCCGCTTCCGCCCTTGGATGAATTCCTTGAAGCATCCGTCCGGTAGAACCGGTCAAATATATTCGGCAGATCTTTCGCTGCGATTCCTTTTCCGTTATCCTCAAGCTCTACCTGAATAAAATCACCTACGTCCTTTACCCGCAGATTGATCAGTCCGTGCTCTCGTTCCATGTATTTCAAAGAATTGCTGACAATGTTGTTGATCACTCTCTTTAACTGTTCCGGATCTGCAATGATCTTCTGATCACCCTCTACATAATTGAAATAACCAAACTCTACATTCTTTGAATCCAGCTCCATCTCAATATCTTCGGCACAGTCATTGAAATAATCGTTGACTGAAAGCGGTGCAAAGTTGTACGGGATCCGGTTTGTATCGATCTTCGCATATAAGGTCAGTTCGTTGATCAGCGTATCCATCTCATTCGCCTTATTATAAATGGTTCCGATATATTTTTCCATCTTCTCCGGCGTATCTGCAACCCCATCACGGATTCCTTCCACATAACCCTTGATTGCTGTGATCGGCGTCTTTAAGTCATGGGAAATATTGCTGATCAGTTCTTTGCTTTCCCGGTCACTCTTCAGCTTCTCCTCTGCATTATCTCTCAGACGAATCCGCATCTTTTCAAATGCCTGCATCAGCCGTCCCATCTCATCATCTTTTTCCGGCTTGATCTCAAAATTCAGATTGCCTTCTTCTACGTTCTGCGCTGCTTCCTGCAACTTGTGAATCGGACTGATGATACTTCCATAAATCCACACCATCATGATCATCGCTGTAAATGCCAGAATCAGGACTACTGCGATACATGCGCTTATAATAAACTGCTGGATCTCCGGCATATCTCCCAGCACTCTGATGGATTTTGCAAAATCTTTATATTCCTCACCGGTAATTCCATAAGTATGCTCGATGACTCCGATCTGATAACGCGCAATTCCAAATATAAATGCCGTTGTCAGGATAGTCGGTATCGTGATCATCGTCACAAAAGAAATCACCAGTTTCGTCCTTAGTTTCATGCTATATTCATCCTCCATTCATCGTGCACGCCCGGTTATGAGGTCCGTATGGCGCTCACGCAAGTCTGCCTGATAACTAATAGCATATCATAAAAACGGGTGCTTCACATCAAAGCACCCGTAAAATTTTCTAAATTTTTTCTAAAACGATCAAATTCAGAACCTGTTATTAAAGATATTTCTTCAAAGTATCCACTTTATCCAACTTCTCCCATGGAAGATCCAGGTCGTTACGTCCAAAGTGTCCGTAAGCTGCTGTCTGTTTGTAGATCGGACGTCTCAGATCAAGCATCTTGATAATTCCAGCCGGACGAAGGTCAAAGTTCTCTCGAACGATTTCCACAAGCTTATCATCCGCAATCTTTCCTGTTCCGAAAGTATCTACCATGACAGATGTCGGCTGTGCAACACCGATTGCATAAGAAAGCTGGATCTCGCATTTTTTGGCAATTCCTGCTGCTACGATATTCTTAGCAACATAACGTGCTGCATAAGCTGCTGAACGGTCTACCTTTGTACAGTCTTTTCCTGAGAAAGCTCCACCGCCGTGACGCGCCATTCCCCCATAAGTATCTACGATGATCTTACGTCCGGTAAGGCCGCTGTCCCCATGTGGTCCACCGATCACAAAACGTCCGGTCGGATTGATGAAGAATTTTGTATTCTCATCTACCATATCTGCCGGAAGGATTTCATCAAAAATGTATTTTTTCACGTCTTCATGGATCTGTTCCTGTGAAACATCCGGATCATGCTGTGTAGAAAGTACTACTGCATCAAGGCGGGCCGGAACTCCATTTTCATCATATTCTACTGTTACCTGTGTTTTTCCATCCGGACGAAGATATGGAAGTGTTCCGTTCTTTCTTACTTCTGTAAGACGTCTTGCAAGTTTGTGTGCAAGAGCAATCGGATAAGGCATATATTCTTCTGTCTCATCAGATGCATATCCGAACATCATTCCCTGGTCTCCTGCACCGATTGCTTCCAATTCTTCATCTGACATCTTGTGTTCCTTTGCTTCAAGAGCTTTATCAACACCCATAGCAATATCGCTTGACTGTTCGTCAATTGCCGTCAGAACGCCACATGTGTCAGCATCAAATCCGTACTTTCCTCTTGTATAACCAATTTCGCGAACAGTATCACGAACAATTTTCTGAATATCTACATATGCATTTGTAGTAATTTCTCCCATTACCATAACAATTCCTGTAGTCGCGCATGTCTCGCAAGCTACACGGCTCATTGGATCCTGCTCCATAAGTGCATCCAGGATCGCATCGGAAATCTGGTCGCACATCTTATCCGGATGTCCTTCAGTTACTGATTCAGAAGTAAATAATAATCTCTCCATCTTTTTTCCTTTCTTTTCTTCTTTGTATCTGCCTCTCTTATCTCTGGAATAATGAAAATCGACAAACAGAATTTCTCTTCTGTCTATGCAAATTTAAAGGTCAGCCCCAAAGGACTGACCTGATATCTCATCATCAATCCTCTTATTGTTCGATTGCTCGCTCAGGTTGGCACCTTCCGGCTTACCGGGGTTGCCGTGGCTTCGCAGGTCCTTTGTACCTCCACCACTCTGAATAAGAGAAAGCGTATTTAATTGTTACCGCTACACATCATAACACTGTCCATACCTCCCGTCAATATACATTTTGGGAAATATGTTCTATCAAAACAGGAATTCCTGTCTTAACCTACTTTTAACTTGAATTTCTGGATCTCACGTTCTGTAGAAACTCTCTCGATCACTGCACCGAGACTTCTGAGCTTCTCTTCAAAACGTTCGTATCCCCTCTGGATATATACGATGTCATCTACGATCGTAATGCCATCTGCGGCCATTCCTGCAATCACAAGTGCTGCTCCTGCACGAAGATCCGGTGCACTGACCCTTGCTCCCGAGAATTTATCTACGCCTTCGATAGTCGCTGCATTGCCTTCAACCTTGACATTTGCACCCATTCTTGCAAGTTCTGAAAGATATTTGAAACGATTCTCGAAAATACTTTCTGTAATCGTGCTTGTCCCTTTACAAAGAGCAAGTGTAACACCGATCTGCGGCTGCATATCTGTCGGGAATCCCGGATATGGAAGAGTCTTCACCTGTGTATTATGAAGATCTCCTTTTGACACAACACGCACTGCATCATCAAATTCTTCTACTTCACATCCGATCTCAACAAGCTTTGCAATCGTAGCTTCCAGATGCTTCGGAATGACATTCATAACAGTCACATCACCTCTGGTTGCTGCTGCCGCAAACATAAATGTGCCGGCTTCGATCTGATCCGGAATGATAGAATAATCTGTCTTATGAAGGCGGGATACACCGCGAATCTTGATCACGTCCGTACCTGCTCCACGAATGTTCGCTCCCATACTGTTCAGGAAGTTTGCCACATCAACAACATGAGGCTCTTTTGCCACATTCTCAAGGATCGTAAGTCCTTCTGCCATCGATGCTGCCATCATAACGTTAATCGTAGCTCCTACGCTTACCACATCAAAATAAATGTGCTTTCCGATCAGACGCTCTGCTTCTGCGATAATCTTGCCATGCTCGATATCCACATAAGCACCAAGCGCACGAAAACCTTTCAGATGCTGGTCGATTGGACGGCTTCCGATATTGCATCCTCCCGGAAGAGCGACTTCTGCTCTTTTATACTTACCAAGAAGTGCTCCGAGCAAGTAATAAGATGCACGGATCTTCTTGATGTAATCATATTCTATATCAAAATTTTCAATGTTGCTTCCGTTGATTCTGACTGTGTGCCGGTCAATACGGTCAACCTCGGCACCAATTCCACTGATTGCTTCCAGCAGAACGTTGATATCGTTGACATCCGGAAGATTATCGATAGTAACTGTCTCATCTGTCATAATCGCAGCTGCCAGAATTGCCAGTGCTGCATTCTTTGCTCCACCGATCTCGACTTCGCCGACCAGCGGATTGCCACCCTTAATAATATACTGTTCCATTTCGCACCTCAATTAACGATTTCTTTCCCTCTGAAATATATCCTGTTCTATACTTCTGTCAAACACTCTATTCATACTCTTTATTATTTCATGAATAAAAAACCTCATACTTTTTATTCTTTCCAGATCTCTCAGGATTTGTATGAAGCTTTTTGTAATAATCCTCTATATCACATATCAGTATAGCATATTTCTATATTCATTGCAAAATTATTTATCTTGCTTTCTTCATTTTCGTAAAACTTTTGTAATAATTTCTTTAAAAAATTTATTGATTTTCCAAAACTTCCATTACATTTTCAATGGTTTCTTCCAGCTCCAGTCCATCCTCTGAAACAGTAATATCTGCATATTTTTCAAATAATACTACTCTTTCGTCATATAGATCCTTCAGCGTCTGCCCGTCCCGAAGTGCAACTCCCCTTTTCTTTGCATTCTTCAGTCTGGAATTGATAACCTCAAATGACGCATGCAGATAAACAATGGTTCCGATCTCTTTGTAATGCTTCATTGCTTCTTCACAGTAAACTACGCTTCCTCCCGGGGAAATCACCGCATGTTCCGCTTCCACATCACGATTGACCTGATTCTCAATACTTAAGAATCCATCCAGACCTTCTTCTGCGATAATCTCCCGCAAAAGTCTGTTCTCCTGCTTCTGAATCAACAGATCTGTATCAATAAACTCGTATCCAAGCCGCTTTGCGACTACCACTCCGACGGTACTTTTTCCAACTGCCGGCATTCCGATAAATATAATATTCTTCATATGTACCCTGGCTCACTCCTTACCGAAACTGTGTTTCAGATGCTGTCATTTTTATATCGGTCGATATTATAGCACAAGTCCTGTGCATGAAGCAACTGTTTTTTCCTGTTGCCGCCTGCCTTTTCCTCTTCTTTCCATCAATTCCTGGTACATCAGGATTTCTACGATCTCCCGGATCTGTTCCGGAGTATAGGTCTCTTTTTCCCATTTTTCCTGTTTCATGACCTGTTCATACGCCCTACGACACATCAGGCACAGCTGGAGCTTATCCGGGTACTCATCATAAATCATGCTTCCTTCATATTCCTGGCGGTTGCATTCTTCCTGTATATATGGAAAAATCTTTTTTGCTGTTGCCGGATACATACTTTGCAGGTATTCCCGGTCGCGCTTCTGGATTTTGTCTTCGTCAAATGCGTATGGAATCGGATACATCATATAATAAGGCAATCTCAGGTCCATGTCTGACACTTCCATTTCTTTTTTCTATGCTTTAGTGTATGCGGTATGGGGGAGTGGGGTTCCTGGGAGTGGGTGTGGAAGGGGGACGATTTTCGGGCAATCCTGTTTCCGGGGCGGATTCGGAATGTAACAGGGAGGTAACGGGGAAGGAAGCGGCAAGTGGCGGCACCGGACAGATTCGCCCCGAAATCTGATGATTTCGCGGCTCAGGCTGTCCTCACCAGTCGTGCGGGAGGCACGGCTGGTGTCCACCTCTTGCCGCTTTCTTCTCCTAACTCCCTGTAACGTTCCTGCATATGCCCTGGAAACAGGATTGCCCGAAAATCTGCGTGCTTCAAGACGGAGGGGTGCCCCGGAACTCTACTCGCGAAGTTGAGTGTTGTTCAGGACGGGCGCCAGGCGGACGTTTGTCCTGTTGCTTGGGATATTGTGTGGGGATTTATTTTACTGGATTTTGGTTGTAAAAAGAACATATTCTATATTGAAATAATTGGGTTTATGGTATACTGAATTATAGGTATATATTTTTTCATGCTTTACGAGGGAGGACATATATGGATATAATTATCAGACCTGCGGAAACCAGTGATTTTGACAGTGTAGTACATATCCTGAATCAGGTTCAGGCTTTGCATGTGAACTGGCGGCCTGATATTTACAAAGAAAGTAAGGATTTTTTCTCTTTGGATGCTTTTCAGGATGCTTTGGATAAAGAAGCTTTTTATGTTGCCGAATCAGAGCACAGGATTATTGGAATTCTGGAGCTTACATACCGGCATATTGAATTTCCTTCGATGCTTACCCGTGATGTAATTTATATCGATACAATGGCGGTTGATGAAAATTACAGAGGTATGGGTATCGGACATCATTTTTTTGAAATGCTAAAGGACTTAAAAAAAGAGAAACATTTTGATGGCATTGAATTACAGGTAAACGCTAAAAATGTTGCTGCATATGAAATGTACAAAAAATGTGGTTTTACAGAAAAGTCAATCAACATGGAATTATTATAAGTAGTGAGGTGCAAAGTTATGAATAATGAAATTGTGAATGCTATGGAGGAACTTGAAAACTGGTTGGCTGATCCGTCTGAACTGGGGCGGAAACCGGCGAAGATTGAGTATACAGCTTCTTTTGAGGATGAGGATGGGATCAAATGTATGATCTTTAAATTCAAGAAATCTTTCTTTGGAAAATGGCTTCTTGGAATCGTCAGTGAATCCGGAACCTTCAGTGAGATGAAGGAATACAATTCTGCCACAGAAACAGAAAATGCAAAAGCATTGCTTCATATTTTAAAAGAATACTGGAAAAAAATGGCAGAAAAAGAGCAGGGATTTATCGAAATTCCGATTGAAAATCTGATCGAATGGGACGAGCCGAATGGGGAAGGTTGTATCGTTTCCGATAAGATCACAAAAGAAGGCTACAAAGTCGGCTACATGCTCCGCGAAGAGCCAACAGAAGGGAATCCGGACAGTGGCTGGAGATTCATGGCTGGTAATGAAGATGACGAATATATGGACAATCCGGATAATCATCATGTCTTTGCACTCAACACCATCTGCAATTACGACAGCGATATTATCCCTTATCTTCATGCCAAAATCGGATCTGCTTTCATACGTGTAGATGAGTCCCATTTTGAAAAATATCATGAATTTAAGCCTATGTTCATCCAAAAGCAATAAATAAGTAAAAATAAACTCTGTTTTTTCCACTTCGCCACAACATCCCCGTCTGCCAATGCACAGGCGTGTGGAAGGTTTGACTTTCCGGCTGCGTTTTGTACTACAGCCATCAAGTCAATGAGACGTACCAGAAAGCCAAACCTTCCACACGCCATCTCATTCGCCACCTACAACTTAATCTTAGCCAGCGCATCCGCAAATGGATTATTCACCGGCTCATCCTTCTGCTGTCTTAAATATTTCTGCACATCCTTCTTGCTGACTCCCGCACCTTCTTTCTTCCGTCTCTCCTGGAACGATGTCAGCTTCTCCTTATGTCCGCAGACACACACAAAAATCTGTCCATCCCCTCTTCCTTTCAGCTGCATCTTCTTGTGACACACAGGACATCTCGCATTCGTTGTCCGTGATACTGTTTCGCGGTATCCGCACTCTCTGTCCTGACAAACCAGCATCTCACTGTTCTTTCCTTTCACTGCAAGCATTCTCTTACCACATCGCGGACATTTACTATTTGTCAGATTATCATGCCGGAACGTTCCAGCTCCCGCCTTAATCTCAGAAACCACCTGATCCGTATATTTATCAATATCCTTCATAAAATCCTTCCGCGAAAGCTTTCCCTTCGCAATCTGCGACAAACGCATTTCCCAGTCTGCTGTAAGTTCCGGCTGTTTTAACTCTTCCGGCACAAGTTCCAGAAGCTGCTTCGCTTTCGATGTAAGATAGATATCTTTTCCACGCTTTTCCAGCAAAAAGCTTTTAAAAAGTTTTTCAATAATATCCGCTCTTGTCGCAACCGTTCCCAATCCTCCTGTCTCGCCAAGCGTTTTCGCCATCGCTTTGTCATGGCTTTCCATATAAGCCGTCGGGTTCTCCATTGCTGACAAAAGTGTTGCTTCATTAAAATGTGCCGGTGGCTTCGTTTTACCTTCTGTCAATGACAACACAAGTCCTTTAATCTCCTGTCCTTTTTCCAGTTCCGGCAGTGTCTGTCCTTTTAAACCCTTTCCAGACTCATATGCTTCTTCCTCTTCTTCATCCTCAGCCGAATAGATTTCCTCTTCATAAACAGCCCGCCATCCCTGCGCTTTCACAACCTTTCCAGACGCAAGGAAAGTTTCACCGCCAACCTTCACCGTAACCTGTGTCTTCTCATACTCAAATGGCGGATAAAGCACAGCAAGAAAACGCCGCACAACCAGATCATAAATCTTCCGCTCTTCATTTGTCATATGACTCAGATCCACAAACTGCTCCGTTGGGATAATCGCATGATGATCCGATACCTTCGCATCATTTACAAAAGCGAGCTTTCCGCTCAGATCCTTTTTCTTCGCTGTCATTGCAAGCTTACGGTACGGTCCTGTACCACATGCCTCCAGACGGTCCTTGATCGTCGGAACAATGTCTTTGCTCAGATATCTGGAATCCGTTCTCGGATAGGTCAGCACCTTATGATTCTCATACAGTCTCTGCATGATATTCAGCGTCTCTTTCGCCGAATATCCAAACCGCTGATTGGCTTCTCTCTGCAGCTCTGTCAGATCATACAAAAGCGGTGCATACGTTTTTTTCGGTGTTTTTTTAATCTCTTCCACTACCGCTTTCTGTTCATCCAGCTTTTTCATCAGTCCGGTCATTTTCTCTTTATCGAATGAGCGATAACTCTTTGACTTCTGATCCTGCCAGGTCAGCATAATATTTTGTCCTTTTGCAGTCATTCCATAATAACCTTCCGGAATAAAACTACGGATCTTTTCTTCTCTCTTTGCAATCATTGCAAGCGTTGGTGTCTGCACACGTCCACAGGAAAGCTGCGCATTATATTTACAGGTCAGTGCCCTTGTTGCATTGATTCCAACCAGCCAGTCTGCCTCGGCACGGCACATTGCAGCATCATAAAGCGCATCATACTCATGCCCGTTCTTCAACTTTGCAAAACCTTCTCTGATTGCTTTATCTGTTACAGATGAGATCCACAGCCTCTTGATCGGCTTTTTGCTTCCTGCTTTTTCCAGAATCAGCCTTGCTACCAGCTCTCCTTCTCGTCCTGCATCCGTAGCAATGATAATTTCATTCACATCCTTGCGGTGAATCTGTGTTTTCACCGCTGCGAACTGTTTTCCGGTCTGCTTTATTACTTCAAGCTTAAATGGAGCCGGCTTCATCGGAAGCACATCAATTTTCCACTCTTTATATTTTTTATCGTAATCTTCCGGATCTGCCAGGGTAACCAGATGACCAAGTCCCCAGGTTACAATATAACGCTCTCCTTCAATTGCTCCATTTATCTTTTTCCCACATTTAAGTACACGCGCAATATCACGCGCAACAGAAGGTTTTTCTGCAATTACAAGTGCCTTCATTCTGTCTTTTCTACTCCTTTTTATTCTTTTCTGCTACTTCCATCATTGTCTTTAATTTATCCTGTGCTTCGGTCATACACTGGAGTAACAGTGGGTTAAATGTACCGCATTCACCATTTTGAATCATTTCCAGTGCTTTTTCATGCGAAAATGCCTTCTTGTAAACCCGTTCACTCACTAGGGCGTCATACACATCCGCCAGCGATACTACTTGTGCCGAAATCGGAATTTCTTCTCCGACAAATCCGTCCGGATATCCCTTTCCATCATATCTTTCATGATGCCAGCGGCAAATCTCATATGCAAGCTTGAGCAGCTTTTCATTCCGGTACATATCCAGATTATCCAGCATTTGTGCACCGATTAAGGTATGTGTCTTCATAATCTCAAATTCCTCTTTGGTAAGCTTTCCCGGTTTGTTCAGAATTTTCTCGTCAATTCCAATCTTTCCGATATCATGCAAAGCCGATGCTGTTGCAATCAATAATCTATCTTCCCATGAGAGCTGATATTTTCCTGTCTTTTTCACCAGTTGTTCCAGCAAAAGCTGTGTGATCAGATTGATATGGATCACATGCAGACCACTTTCTCCGTTTCTGAACTCAACAATCTGGCTCAGGATACCGATCAGCATCCGGTTATTTCTCTCTTTTTCGTAAATCTGCCTGGTCACCAGACGGATCAGTCTCCTCTGTTTTGCATATAGCTTGATCATGTTCAGGACGCGTTGATATACGATTTTTGCGTCAAACGGGCAGCTGATGTAATCTGAAACGCCCATCTCATATGCCCGTCTGATATAGCTGTCTGAATCTTCACTGGAAATCATGATTACCGGAATATCTTCAATCCAATGATTCTGGTTCATCGCAGCAAGGACTTCAAATCCATCCATTTCCGGCATCACAATATCGAGCAGCACCAGTGAGATCCCTGTTCCATACCGTTCCAGTTGTTCCAGACATTCTTCTCCATTAGCCGCCTCCAAAATCCGGTAGTCCTCTTTCAGGATCTCTTTCAGAATCTCGCGGTTTATTTCCGAATCATCCACGATAAGGATCTGCTGTTTCAGTTTTTCTGATGCAGAATTTTCTTCCTTTTTCTTTCCATTTTCATCCCATTCTGTGACAACCATATTTTTATAATTTTTAGCTATATACATCTGTCTGTCAGCACTGGCAATAGCATCTTCAATATTGCCTTCGCGGAATACAGCTCCGCCGATGCTGACCGAAAGCTGCATTTTCTCATACTTCGGCACAACCGCATCGTGGATTTTTTCCCGGATCAGTTTTAGCTTATCTTCAAAAATATGCTTCTTAATCGAAGGAAGGATCAGTAAAAATTCATCTCCACCATACCGGATCAGAATATCCGTCTTTCGGATATATTTTTTGATAATGTTCGCAGTCGTTATAAGTGCCGCATCTCCCGCACTATGTCCATAAGTATCGTTATGAAGCTTAAAATCATCCAGATCAATCACTGCAATTCCGGCTTCATCCTCCATGTTTTTGATCTTTTCTTCAAAAAAACGCCGATTATATATCCCAGTCATTACATCCGTATATAGCTTTTCATTATATCCTGACAGTTTACTGATCAGCTTATCATACCCCTCCTGATCAATCTGAATACTCTCATCAAGATTCTGAATCATTTCCATAACATAGGGTCTGCCATCAATCTCAACATAACGCGAGATCACTTGAAATACCTGCAAATCCAGAAATTCAAATTTTATCTTCTGCGTCTGTTCTTTCAGTGCCAGAAGAGAGCTACAGTTCTCGCATTCCTTGTCTTTTTTCCAGAAACTGTAACACTGACACGTTTCAGATAAATCTCCTGCATTTATCCGTTTTTCCCGATCCATCAGCATTTCCCCGTCTACCAGTCTGACAACCTGAAACACTTCCCTCAAAGATTCCATCTTTCGTTCCGCTTCCTGCATTGTCATTTGGTCCTGTTTGTTCATCCCTTTATCCTCTCAATTTTATCCGGCCATCCATACTCTTTTTACGCTATATAATGATGTTGGGGTCAAAAGGTATTTTGACCCCTTTGATACCAGATTGCTACGTGCTTTGCACTCTCGCAATCCTCAAAAACATTCGTAATCCGCTCATTTTTCTTTGAAAAATGGCTACTTACTCATGTTTTTGGCGGGTCAAGAGGTCAAAAATCCTCTTGCAAGCAAGCTTGCATCAGCTTTCTGACCTTTTGCCCCTGGTATCATCATATAATAAAATTATTATAGGCAAATTCCTCCTTATTGTCCAGTTTTCCTTCATTAAAAAAACCGAAAATCCAGCAAAGGATTCTCGGTTTTTAATGCTTTATGACTGAGCTGCTCCAATTCGGGCAACTGCTCTTTTCAGTGCCGCCTCTGCACGACGCATATCTGTGCCTTCCTGCTTCGCAGCAATTCTGTCCTCAGCGCGCTTCTTCGCCGCTTCGGCACGTGCCACATCAATTTCATCCGGCCACTGTGCATCTTCTGCAAGCACCGTTACCCTCTCCTGCAGGATTTCTACAAATCCTCCGAGAATTGCCGCTTTCTTAATCTCCCCGTCATTGTGGATTCGCATCACGCATGGTTCAAGAATCGTCGTCAGCGGAATATGCTTTGCATAGATACCAAGTTCTCCTTCAGTACTTACAAATTCAAGGAATTCGCAGTCACCCTCCAGAAACTTCTTTTCCGGCGAAATAATGTTAAGTTTAAATTTATCTGCCATAGGACGTCCCTCCTATTTCACACGGGCAAGCACGTCATCGATATTACCTGCATTCAGGAAATATCCCTCCGGAATATCATCATGCTTTCCTTCGAGGATCTCTTTAAATCCCTGAATTGTCTCGCCAATTGGAACATAACGTCCTTCCAGACCTGTAAACTGTGTCGCAACGTGGAATGGCTGGGAAAGGAATCTCTGGATCTTTCTTGCTCTGGATACGACCAGCTTATCTTCCTCGGAAAGTTCATCCATACCAAGAATTGCAATGATATCCTGCAGTTCTTTGTATTTCTGAAGAATTTCCTGTACTCCACGGGCTACTTTATAGTGTTCTTCTCCGACAATGTGTGGATCCAGAATACGTGAAGTAGATTCCAGTGGATCTACAGCCGGGTAAATACCAAGCTCTGTGATCGCACGGGAAAGTACGGTCGTTGCATCCAGATGGGCAAATGTTGTTGCCGGAGCCGGGTCAGTAAGGTCATCGGCTGGCACATATACTGCCTGCACGGATGTGATGGATCCGTTCTTCGTGGATGTGATACGCTCCTGCAGCGCACCCATTTCTGTCTGCAGTGTCGGCTGATAACCTACCGCTGAAGGCATACGTCCAAGAAGCGCTGATACTTCGGAACCTGCCTGTGTAAAACGGAAAATGTTATCAATGAAAAGAAGTACATCCTTTCCACCTTTATCACGGAAATATTCTGCAAGAGTCAGTCCTGTAAGTCCGACTCTCATACGTGCTCCAGGTGGTTCATTCATCTGACCGAATACCATCGCTGTCTTTTTGATAACTCCGGATTCTGTCATCTCATAGTAAAGGTCATTTCCTTCACGGGTACGTTCTCCTACTCCAGTGAATACAGAATAGCCGCCATGCTCCGTTGCAATATTGGTAATCAGTTCCTGGATAAGAACGGTCTTTCCTACACCGGCTCCACCAAACAGACCGATTTTTCCACCTTTCTGATATGGGCACAGAAGGTCAACAACCTTGATACCTGTCTCCAGCATCTCTGTCTGTGTTGCCTGTTCTTCAAAGCTTGGAGCTTTTCTGTGAATCGGTGCGTATTCAACATCCTTCGGAGCCTCTTTTTCATCAATCGGCTCACCCAGTACGTTGAAGATACGTCCGAGTGTTGCTTCGCCAACCGGAACTGAAATCGGTCCCCCGGTTGCTACGGCGTCCATGCCTCGCACCAGTCCGTCTGTCGGTCCCATGGCGATACATCTTACGATATCATCACCCAGATGCTGTGCAACTTCTACCACAAGTTTTCCTCCGTCCTTGCGCGTAATCTCAACCGCATCGTTGATCTCCGGCAAGTATCCTTCCGAAAACTTAAGGTCAAGAACGGCACCGATAACCTGGGTAATCTTCCCTATATTTTTATCTGCCATTTTCTCCTCCTTACATACAGAAACCTGTATTTATCCGATCGCCTCTGCTCCGGCAATGATCTCGGTAAGTTCCTGTGTGATCGCACCCTGACGTGCTCTGTTATATTTCAATTCCAAATCATCTATCATCTCTTCCGCATTGCTGGTTGCCGAATCCATCGCCTGCATACGTGCACCGTTTTCACTGGCAACTGCTTCCACAAATGCGCCATACAGAATGCTGCTGATATATTTCGGAACAAGAAGGCTGATTGCCTCTTCCGCTTCCGGTTCAAAGTTCATCGGTGTAAGCTGCGCCTTTGCATCCTCTTCTCCCGCTTCTTCCTGCACCTCTGCCGGAAGGACTTTGATCATCGTCGGAATGTGACTTACCGTATTTTTGAAAAATGTGTAGATCAGATAGATCTCACCAATCTCACCATTTTCAAAATCTGTCAGAAGTCTTTTTGTAATACTCTTCGCATCATCATAGGACGGTTCTTCGATCATCTCTGAATAATCAGCGACAATATCATATCCTTTGTGTTTCAGAAGTTCCAGTCCTTTTCCTCCAATTGCATAGATCCGGATATTCTCCTTCGTAAAGGCTTCGTTTTCAGTCACCATCTTCACTACATTGGAGTTATATCCACCTGCCAGTCCACGATTGGATGTTACAACAATGACTGCTTTCTTCTTCGAATCATCTGCTTTCAAATATGGATGATTGATATTCCCTGCCTTTGCAAGCAGAGAGGTCATTGTTGCATACATACAGTCAAAATACGGCTTTGATTCTTCTGCCCGGGTTCTTGCTTTCTGCAGCTTTACGGTAGAGACAAGTTTCATGGCTTTTGTAATCTGCTGCGTGCTCTGTACACTGGTACGGCGACGCTTGATATCTCTCATAGATGCCACTTTGTATCACCTACCTTGCCTGAAATTGTTCTTTATATTCTCCGATTGCTTTTCTGAGAGCTTCTTCTACTTCTTCTTTCAGCACTTTGTCATTCTTGATAGATTCTGGAATTTCCGGATATTTTGTCTTAATATAATCAAAAAGTCCGCTTTCAAAAGCCAGAATATCTTCTACCGCAATATCAAGAAGAAGCTTCTTAACTGCTGCATAAATGATAATAATCTGGTATTCTACCGGCATCGGCTGGTACTGCGGCTGTTTCAGGATCTCTTTGATCCGGACTCCCTGTGCCAGACGTTCGGAAGTCTCTGCATCCAGTTCCGATCCGAACTGTGCAAAGGATGCCAGCTCACGGTACTGTGCAAGATCAATACGGATTGTACCAGCGATCTTCTTCATCGCCTTAATCTGTGCCGATCCACCTACACGGGATACAGAAAGTCCGGCATTAACGGCCGGTCTGAAACCAGAGTTGAACATCTCTGTTTCCAGATAAATCTGTCCGTCTGTGATGGAAATAACGTTGGTAGGAATGTATGCTGATACGTCACCTGCCTGTGTCTCGATAATCGGAAGTGCAGTAAGTGAACCTCCGCCAAGTTCATCTGAAAGACGGGCTGCTCTTTCAAGAAGTCTTGAATGCAGATAGAATACATCTCCCGGATAAGCCTCACGTCCAGGTGGACGTTTCAGAAGTAAGGAAAGGGTACGGTATGCAGTTGCATGTTTGGACAGGTCATCATAAACGATCAGTACATCATCTCCGTTCTCCATCCATTCTTCTCCCATCGCACATCCTGAATACGGTGCGATGTACTGCAGTGGTGCAAGCTCACTGGCTGTTGACACAACTACAGTTGTATAATCCATTGCCCCAAAGGTCTCCAGAGTCTTAACAAGGGAAGCTACGGTCGAAGCTTTCTGACCGATTGCTACATAAATACACTTTACGCCCTGCCCTTTCTGGTTGATGATCGTATCGATCGCGATCGCTGTCTTACCGGTCTGTCTGTCACCGATGATCAGCTCTCTCTGTCCACGACCGATCGGAACCATGGAGTCGATCGCTTTAATACCTGTCTGAAGCGGTGTATCTACTGACTTACGTGAAATAACCCCCGGTGCCACACGCTCGATCTGACGATGCCTGGTTGCCTGGATTGGTCCTTTTCCATCGATTGGCTGTCCAAGTGCATTAACTACACGGCCAAGCATACAGTCGCCTACCGGAACCTCTACAACTCGTCCGGTTGTCTTTACAGTATCACCTTCATTGATATTCTTATGATCTCCCAGAAGAACAGCACCTACGTTGTCCTCTTCCAGGTTCAGAACCATTCCGTATACTTCTGAAGGGAACTCCAAAAGTTCACCCTGCATTGCATTTTCAAGGCCGTGGACACGCGCAATACCATCTGCCACCTGAATAACCGTTCCGACATCCGATACGTTCAGCTCAGAGGAATATCTTTCAATCTGTTCTTTGATCACAGAACTTATTTCTTCTGGTCTTAAATTCATGGAGCGAATCCACCTTCTTTCTACTAATTCTAACTGCTATACCTGAATTTTCTTCAGGCTCTTTGACAGTTCATACAGCTTTGTCTTAATACTTGTATCCACAACTCTGTCACCGATACGGATCACCATTCCGCCGATCAGAGAAGCATCTACCTGATAATTCATCTCAAAGGATTCATATTTTGTCGTCTGAAGAAGTCGCTGCATGACTGCTTCTTTCTGTGCCTCGCTCAGTTCTACTGCTGTAGCGATATATGCAATCCCGATTTTCTTTTCTTCTTTTACAAGTCCGATAAAATATTCAAATACAGAATCTATCTTGCTGTAGCGCCCTTTTTCGATCATCAGCTTCATCAGCTCTACAATCTCATTTGAAACACGTCCGCGGAAAATCGTCTCGATCATCTGCTCTTTGTCTTCACGCATAACTCTCGGATTTCCGAGAATCTTCTGAAGCTCTGCATTTTCTTCGAGGATCACTCCGATACTCTGTACTTCCTCGAATATCTCATCCATTTTTCCGCAGTCACGGGCAGCTTCAAACAGGGCGTCACCATATACCTTTGATACTAGCTTAGCCATGTCTGTTCTCCCATTTCTTTTAATGTCTCTTCGATCAGTTCATCTTGTACACTGGTATCGATCGAAGCTGCTACTACTTTACCTGCCATTGCTGATGCAATGGCGATCATCTCCTGCTTCATATCATCAAGCGCACGCTTCCGTTCCAGTTCGATCTCATTATTGGCACGTGTGATGATCCTTGCTGCTTCTTCTTTTGCTTCTGCAACAATTTCATTTTCGGTCTTCATCGCTTTTTTCCGTGCTTCACTGAGAATAGCCTGCGCCTCTTTATCGATTTCTTTTAATTTCTGTTCGTATTCTTCTTTGTAAACGGCTGCCTCTTTCCGGTCATTCTTTGCTGACTCCTGTTCATCAGCAACTCTCTGCTTTCTGTCCTCCAGAAGTTTTCTTACCGGTTTGAAAAGCAGATATGACAGAAACGTGAACATGACAAGCATACTGAGTGCCATGACACAGGCATCAAAAAGAAGCTGCGCATCCAGATTAAACAAACGTTCCAAGGCGTTGCCTCCTTTCTCTTATTTTACAGGCAAAACCTTTTTTACAGCTTTCCAAGAAGCGGGTTTGCGAACAAGAGAATAAGTGCAATAACCAAACTGTACAGACCTGTTGTCTCTGCTACTGCCTGTCCTAAAAGCATTGTAGACGTGATGTCTGATCTTGCTCCCGGGTTACGTCCTACTGCAGATGCACCATGACCTGCCGCAATACCCTGTCCTACACCAGGACCAATACCTGCGATCATCGCAAGTCCTGCGCCGATTGCTGAACACGCTAAAATTAAAGCTTCATTTGAAATATTACCCATAATAATTTTCCTCCTTAATCACTGCAAACCTGATACTGTCTGAACTTAGATCCCAGTTTGCTTTTTACTCCGCTGACGGCATCTTGTCATTGATATATACCATCGTCAGCATGCAAAATACATATGCCTGAATTGCTCCCGAGAACACATCGAAATAGATGTGTAGAAATCCCGGCCATGCCCATGCGATCTTATACAGAAGACCATAGATAAGTCCCATGATTACAGTACCGGACAGCACATTTCCAAACAGACGAAGTGAGATGGAAAATGGTGCTGCGATCTCCCCGATCAGATTGATTGGGAACAAGAACGGCAATGGTTTGAACAGGCCTGTAAATGCCTCAATTTTGTTGTATTTGATGTTATTGAACTGAATCAGCACAAATGTGATAAGTCCAAGTGGAAGTGTTACACCATAATCTGCAGTTGGTGGCCGAAGCCCCAAAAGTCCCGAAAGGTTTGCCACAATCAAAAACAAAAACAAAGACCCGATATAATTCCGGAACGCCAGTCCGTTTTTCCCCATGCTTCCTTTTACCATATTGTCAAGCATCTCAACGATAAGCTCGGCAATATTCTGCAGGGTTCCGGGTTTGCCTTCGGCATCGCTCAGCTTAGCTCGGACAACCAACGCAAAAATCAGCAGTAATAACGCTACGATCAATATGCTGACATGTGTAGTGGTGAGCCATAACTCCTGCCCAAATAACTGGAATTTAACGAGACCGTGAATTTGAAAATCCGGCTCCTTAGCTGCCAGCATTCCTAAGCTGTTCCCCACGCGCTTTACCTCCTTTACTTAGATTTTTTGAATTTAGCGAAAAGCTTATGCATAATTGGCTGCAAATATGCCGCAAGCTTTAAACTCATAATTCCTGCAAACAGTGTAAGTACATTCGCAATCTGAAGCCAGCTGACGGCTATAAATACTACAACTACAACCAGATATCTTATCGCGTAAGATTTCTGCATGTATCTCTGTGCTTCCTGTTCTCCATAAAGTACCGCCTCATCCAACGAGTTTTTCATATGGATTACCATGAAAACACCTGCAGCCACCCCGATCCAAAGCCCTGCTGTCATTCTCAGATGATCCCCTGGGATAATCAGACATACAATCTGTGCGATTATTCCATACAGAAGCATAGTGATGATCATATCCTTCAGTACGGTATTGTCTGTCTTACTCATGTTGTTTCATTCCTCCCTGCTCAATTTTTGTTTTTGTCTTCCGGATCTTCATTCGCATGTCTCGCAAGTACCCATGCATTGCGCAGACCTGCCAATACACCCACTATCACCAAAGGGATAAAAACTGGAAAAGAAACCTTCTTTTCCAGCCATGTACCAAAAAAAGTGCATAGCAAAATGGGAACCAGTATACTGATACCTAACTGACTGATGAGTGCAAAGGTTTTATATACGCTTTGTTTATATTTCATGATACTTATCTCCATTCTCTATATCACTTTCCATTTATTATATCCTTTTTTATGAAATATGTCCACTGGTTTACACACGATTGTATTTTTTCTTATACAATTTCCAAATATTGTCATCACTTTTACCAATAAATGCCATTAAATGCGTTGATTATTTAAAATATTTTATATAGTCATTTTTTTCACAATAGTAAAAGTGCTGCAAAGCGTTTTTAGCCTTGCAGCACTTTTTTATTCATCCCATTCCAGTCTGTGAAGATGTCCTTCTGTATTCATTCCGGCAAACCCATTCTGCCGGAGCGCTTCATATAACACGATCGCAACCGAATTCCCAAGATTCAGTGAACGGATATCTCCGATCATCGGAATCCGGATGCTGTCTTTCTTGTGGTGACAGAGGATTTCTTCCGGAATCCCTGCGCTTTCTTTTCCGAACATGATATAACAGTCCGGTTCATATTTAACATCCGTATAAAGATTCGGTGATTTTGTAGTTGCCATATAAATCTTCGCTCCCGGATTTTTTTCCATAAAATCCCGGTAATCAATATAAGTCGTCACATCCAGATGTTCCCAGTAATCCATCCCTGCCCGCTTCAGGTTCTTTTCATTTAACCGGAAACCAAGTGGCTCGATCAGATGAAGTCTGGTATTCGTCGCCACACAGGTCCTTCCGATATTTCCGGTATTTGCCGGGATTTCCGGTTCAAAAAGTACAATATTAAGCATTTACATTCTCCTTCATTTCGTAAATTCGTGCCAGTTCGTCCGGTGCCGGTCTGTCGAGAAATCTTTTTTCTCCCCCACCCCAGATGATCCTCTCGTTTCCTTCTGTTGTATGTCCGATGATCTCTGCCGGAATACCTTCCCTTTTCAGTCTTTCCTTTAGTTCTTCACCCTTCGGTGTCACCATAAGAACCGCTCCTGTACTAGTAAGCTGGTAAGGATTCAGATGAAATACTTCACAGACTTCAATCGTTTCCTGACGTACCGTCATTTTCTTCATCTCTACCGAAAGACCAATTCCTGCACCTTCTGCCATATCCCAAAGTGCTGCAAGAATCCCTCCTTCTCCGATCGGATGCATTGCTGACACCCCGTTCCGGCCGGCAATCTCCATTGCCCTGTCACTGAAAATTTCATCTCTCATATCTTCCAACTTATTTAAGAATCCCGGCGCAAACCGCTCTGCCAGAGCCGCCCCTTCTTCCCGTATGATCCGTAAGGTTCCTTCCATACCAATCCATTTAACCAGGACAATCTCTTCGCCTGCTTTTGCCGATCTGCTTGCAAGCAGCTGTTCTTTTTTTGCCTCACCATGTGCTGTTACATGAACAATACTCGTCTGGATCCCATTTACACTTTGCGCATCTGCAAAGAAAACCCTGAGACCTTTTTCTTTACATATCTCCGAAATCTCCACCATCATCGCTTTCAATCTGGACTCATAGGCAAACGTCGGGAGCATGATCCGGACACTGATTCCATATGCCCGCGCTCCTCTGGAAGCCAGCTGATCCACTGCCTGCGCTATGGCAAATACTCCAAGATCTTTTTCATTTCCGGCTAATGAAACATCCGTTGCGATTGTGATCCGCTCTTCACTTTCATCTGCTATATAACAGGTTTCCTCCTGTGACGGTCTTAAAAAATCTATACCTTCTATATTATTCTGTATCTGTTTTAAAACCGAACGCCGATAGACGGTCTGTGACACTCTTCCTGCTTTCATACTTTTATCCTCTTTCTGTTCTGCCATTCTTTCCAACAGCCGCCTGCTTTTTATTACTTAAGTGCAGATGCCTTGCTGATCGCCGCATTAATCTTCTCCTGATCCTGGGTTTCAATTGCTTCCTCCACCAGCTTAGTTGCCTCTGCATTATCTGATTTTGTCCCGACTTTCACGGTAACATCAGAAGTCTGATAGGTGCTGTTATTGATTACTTCCCGGCTGACCTCTTCTCCGTTTTCATAGGTAACTTTCCAGAGCCGTGCCGTGCTTCCATCCATTCCGACTCCCTCTGTTTCCTGTGAGCCGACCGCACTTTCCGTATCTTCTACATACTTTTTCGTATACTCTGTTGTCTCCAGAGTCTCACTTTCAAATTCCACGGAATGTCCTGCAGCTCTGGTATCTTTTCCGTAAATATAAAAACCAAGCTGGTTATTGCCATCGATATATCCTTCGATCAGGATCGGTGTATCGTAATTATTGACAAATTTAAAATCACTGATTCCTTCCGCTATCATTGCATCCCTTGATGGTTCTACATAGCTGACACTCATGGAATGCGGTGCACGCCGGGTGACCTCCAGTTCCGCATAAAGAACCGCATTATAAAGCGTCGTAGATACCTGACACAGGCCACCTCCGATACTCTCTACAATCTGTCCGTTCTCATAGGCACTTCCTGCCACATAGCCATTCTCTTCTGTGTAAGGAAGTGTGGCCTGTTCCACTGAAAATTCTTCTCCCGGCATAACAACAGTTCCGTTGATCAGCTCCGTTGCACGCCTGATGTTCTGCACGCGATCCCCCCATCCGGCGTTTGTCGTATAAGAGCCAAGCTCATCCTGCAGGGATTCCAGATCTGCCTTTTTGATCGTCGGCTCTTCCGTATCCAGCTTTAACTCTACTTCTGCGTCCTCGTAATTCCATTTTTTGTTCATGAAATTCTTAATCTTCTTCACAGATTTATCTACATCAACCGTATAACCTTCTGCTTCATCTGTCAGATCGAATCCGCTTCCGTTATAGGATGCCGATGCATTGACCGCTTTCTGTTCCAGCGGAACCGCACGTTCCTGGATCAGCTCTCTGAGTTTTGCTTCATCAACTTTAAAGCTTTCATCTATGACATATTTCTTCTTATCTAAATTATGTATCTTCTGATAGCGGCTCCAGATGCTTCCATTTTTTCCGTATCCGACCGCCTTTTCTGCAAGCTTATCAATATTTTCTACTTCCGCTCCCATTTCCTCGATTGACACATCTGCGCCCTGATCTTTTACCTTCAGTACAAGTTGCTTGTTCCGATAATCTCCAAGTGTATTGTTTACCGCTTCCACTGCTTCTTCCTTGGTCATTCCGGATACATCTGTCTTCCCTATAAAAACATTTTTGCAGATATGCTCCTCATCTATCTTGCTCACATACCGCCATAATGTGAACTGAATCACGGAGAAAATAATCACGATGGCTGCAATAACCGTAATCCCCACATGCAGATTTCTCTGCCGGATACGCTTTTGTGCCTTTTCACTTAACTCTCTCTTTTTCTTTCGTGCCGCCATCAAAAAAATCCTCCTGATTTTATATGATATATGGAATAATTGATGTTGCTACCATTGCAACAATAACAACAAGAATAATCACTGCCGCTATCTTCCGTGTCTGTTTTGGATTAAACACTTTTTTCACCTCAAATCACACATTTGTTTTCATTCTATACTCTTTCATTTCTTTTTTCAAGATATCCATTACTACTGTCAGATGTTACTGTTTGCATAATTCCCAGATTTCTTCTGTAACACAAAATACCTTTGCCTGATGATCCAGTGGGTTCCGGTTCTGGTAGTCAAACAGAAGCACACATTCTTCCTCTTTCATATCCCCCAGAACATCATAAGAAAACCTCTCGATGTGCGTCATTTTTCTAAGCTGCCGCTTCTCCATATTTTCATAATTTTCCAGATAACGCCTCTCTTCATCCTCACGGTCATAGAACAAGCGGAACTCTTCTTTGGAAATCCGCTCATCGCCTGCAAATAACGGACGGCTCTTTGCATTCTCCCTCAGATAAAAGTCCAGTGTCAGAAGCTGCTTATACGCCTCACATCTTTCTGCATCATAAAATCTTGCAAAATCATACAGGATCTCATATCTTGCCGTGCGTGCATGACTTAAAGTATCCAGCCCATTTTCTTCATAATACTCTGCCAGCTTTTCAAAAAGCGTAAATGGTCTTTTAAAGTGTCGGATCAGATAAGGAAGCGTGTAACAGAACTGCCTGCTGTTATAGTAGGTCTCCACCATTTCCTCGATCCCTTTCAGGCGCAGGGTATCCTCATATGGAAGCCACTTTGTATACAAAACTTCATACGGTGGCATTCCTTTATAAACCAGTCCGTAATCGTCTTTCTTCTCTTCCATATAAGAACCCTTCAGTACTTTCAGAAAACCAAGCTGCAACTGCTCCGGTTCCAGTGCATAAACATCATCAAAGGATTTTCCAAAGCTTTCATAATCTTCATACGGCAATCCTGCGATCAGATCCAGGTGCTGATGTACATTACCATAAGAATTGATTCTCCTTACCACTTCTGCAACCTGTTCAAATTTCATTGTCCGGTGAATCTCACGTATCGTATCCAGGTTGGTAGACTGCACACCGATTTCCAGCTGGATCAGCCCTGGCCGCATGGTTTTTATCAATTCCATTTCTTCTTCATTCAAAAGATCTGCCGCAACCTCAAAATGGAAATTGGTAATGCCGTTATCATGCTCTTTGATATAACGCCAGACTGTCATGGCGTGATCATGTTTGCAGTTAAATGTACGGTCTACAAATTTAACCTGAGGTACTTTATGATCGATAAAAAATTGCAGTTCTTTTTTTACCAGTTCCAGATCACGGAACCGCAGACACTTATCTATAGAAGAAAGACAATAACTGCATGAAAATGGACATCCACGGCTTGTCTCATAATAAATAATCTTATGTTCAAAAAGCTCCATGTTCTCATATACAAACGGAACCTTACTCAGATCCATGGTCTTGCGCCATTCATTTTCCACAATCTGCCCGGTCTGTTCCCGGTATACGATTCCTTTCATATTCTGAAGTCCGTCCACTGTCTTGTCCTGATAAAAGTGTAAAAGATCGCAGAAAGTCTGCTCCCCTTCTCCTTTCATGACGCCATCCACTTCTGGCAGACGCTCCAGCACCTTTACTCCATCATAAGATACCTCTGGTCCGCCTATCCAGATGATGATCTGCGGCATCACTTTCTTGATCTCCCTGCAGATCTCTTCAACATAAGTAAGATTCCAGATATAGCAGGACAGACAGAGCATGTCCGGCTTCCTTTTGTAGATATCCCGCAGAATCTCATCGAGCTGCTGATTGATCGTATATTCTCCAATACTGATCTCATCTGATGTATCACCATACTTTTCCGCATATGCTTTCAGACAGTAGACTGCCAGATTGGAATGTATATATTTCGCATTGACTGCACCTAAAAGTACTTTCATATCGTTTCCTTTCCGTTTCCAAAAAGTTTTATCTTTAGTATCATACTCCATTTTCAGATTGACGTAAACCAAAATGATAAAATAAAATCTCCTCAGATACATTGACATTTTTACAAAAACACGGTAAAATAATGTTCTGTGCAGCCGGGGTGCTAGCGGTACCCTGTACCTACAATCCGCTATAGTGGGGGTGATGCTGTGCCGAGGGCTTTACTTGTCAAAGCTGCCTCTGGTTTGTGGCGTTGAGATTTGGGTCTTACGCGGCGGGACTCTGTGAACCGTGTCAGGTCGGGAACGAAGCAGCACTAAGCAGAACCTCTCGGGTGCCGTAAGGTAGCCTGGGTTGAGTTTACAGCCAGAGTAACGTTTGGTAGGCTTTAGTTCGACGCACAGCGCACAGAAAAAAGAAATTACAAAAGCTACGGATTTTGCTTCCGTAGCTTTTTTCATGCAAAAAAGCCTGCCTTTGACAGGTTCTTCGATTAAGGATTTTCTTCCGGCATATTTGCTGATTCCTGTTCTTTCTTTTTCATCTTCTGCTTCTTGCGCAGTTCCTTGAAAAAGCTCTTCATCATCTGTGAGCATTCTTCTTCCAGAACTCCTGTCGTAAGCTCTGCCTGATGATTAAACGCTTCCACCTGTAGAAGATTCAGGATGGAACCGGCGCATCCGGCTTTCGGATTCATACATCCAACAACCACTCGTGGAATCCTTGCCTGTACAATGGCTCCGGAACACATCTGACATGGTTCCAGCGTTACATATAAGGTGCATTCTTCCAGCCGCCAGTCACCCATTACCTTACTTGCCTTTTTGATTGCAGAAATTTCTGCATGTGCAAGGGGATTCTTATCCGTTGTCCGCCTGTTGTATCCTCGTCCGATAATTTTCCCCTGATATACGATCACACAACCAATCGGTACTTCCTCAATTTTCCATGCTTTTTTCGCCTGACGGATCGCTTCCTTCATGTATTTTTCGTCTTCGGTCAATATCTTCCGCATCTTCCTTCTCCTTTACTTCTTTTCGAATCACTGCCCCTACCGGTCTGCACCAGTAACCGAAATGTTCCTCATCTTCAATCTCATATTCTTCCAGATCCAGTTCACCATCAGATGGCTTCATGAACTGACTGAATCCAAATGCTCCTGCCGCCCGCTGCTCGCCCGAAAAATAAAGTCCCGGAACCCCAATCCAGCATTTCCCTTCTTTTTCAAATGATACCAGATGATGGTAATTATAATATCCATGGAGAAGAAAATGATTATTCGCAAGCTTCCATTCCTTTCGCGGAAGTCCGGCAAGCTCCTGACGGGTGATCTTATAGATGATATCCTTTGTGGTTTTTGGTGGTAAATCTGAATTTGCGTTCTGAGAGTTTCTTTCTTCCGGCACATTTGGGTTGCTTTTCGATTTCCTAACTGCATCTGTGTTTTTAGATTGTTCTGAGGTCTCCTGTTCTTCTATATTCTCATATTTTCTCTGGCTTGTTTTCTCCTCAAGTATTTTCTCATTTCCTGGCTTCTCGTATTTTTCATTGCTTAGCACGTCTCCGCCATTTGCAATTTTTTTATTTTTCCCCGATTTGTTTAGCTTCCATTCTTCTTCCGTAATCATCCTGCTAACATCTACCGGTCTCGCCTCATCCCAGACTGCTCCATAATATCCTGCATCCGCTCCGTTTCCAGCCCGAAGGATCATTCCACCAATCCTGCCAAACTGTCCATCTCCTCCCACATCGTCTGTCGTATAACTCAGCTTGTAGCCAAATGCCGCCTGTGCGCCTCTGATCTCTCCCATCCGGATTCCAATACACTTGCCATCCTCTTCATAAAAGAGATATATTTCCAGTGTACGTCCTCCTGCCACCGGAAATCCTCTCCCATAAATCTGGATTTCCGCTGTATCTGTCTGTTCAAGAACCTTCACAAAACCTGTATTTCTTGTCCTTTTTCCATTCTGATATTCATATAAATACCGGATAAAGCTTTTCATAATCTAGCACCTGCACCTTCCTTCTAACTGCCTGTTCTAAACTATTCTGACTTTCCGGTAAAAATTACCATTTTTAAAAAATCAGAGCGGAATCTTCCGCTCTGACAAATAACTCATTGATTAATCCAGATAAATCGGTGGCTCGTAGTCTTTTCCCATCGTAGCTTTCTTTCGCTCTTCCACCCCAAGGAACGCCCACTCTGTCATGTCTGTCCACTTGTGATCTTTTCGGTCATATACCTGTACATAACCGATTCTGTGTGGATGCATACGCACACTGTTTGTCCGATACTCATGTCCGGTATATGGGTTCACATCTCCATTTACCAGATCTTCATCAATATCCTCCCGACGCTTGATCGGCTGGAAATCCTGCGGCCATCCGGAAGATTTCTTTTCCTTTTTCGGAGTAATCAGCTTTGTAAGTTTTGAAAATGGTGAATTTTTCTCCTCATGAACATCTTCAGTTTCCGCCTCTTCTACTACAGGATTTTCCTCTTTCTGACAGGTTTCCGGCTGATTCTCTTCATAAGCCGGCTGTTCCTGGTACGCTTCTTCCTGCGGTTCTGCCTCTTCCTGGTAAGCAGCTTCAGAAGTTTCCTCCGGAATCTCCTCAGCCCCGGCTTCTTCAACCACTTCCGCTTCTATTTCCTGTTCGGGCTCCTGTAATTCTTCTTCAATCTGTTCTGCGTCTTCTGCAGATACTTCCACATCATCTTCTGCCGGTTCTGTGTACGGCTCTGTTTCTTCTTCAGTCAGAATATCTTCTTCCAAAGTATCTGAATCCGCAATGCTTTCCGTCTCCTTGGCAGCATGTTCTTCTGCATCAAGATCCAGTTCCATCTGTACAGCTTCTTTCTCCGGTTCTGCTGTTGTCTCTTCAAGTATATCTACAATCTCTCCAACTGTAATATCACGTTCTACATTCTTTTTTGCTTCTTCTCTTGCTGCCTTTCTTTCTTTTTTCGCGGTAAGCTTCTCAAGTTCTCTTCCCGTCGGCATCTCTTCTTCATCCAAAGCCTCCTTTTCCGAATCCGCATTACCCAGAATGCTGAGCTGGAACGGGCATCCAAGAATATCTGCGATCATACGCATATCCTGCTCCTGAAAATTATCTCTGCCAAGCCGCTGTGTCAGATTCTGACGGGACATCTTTTTCCCGGTTCTTGCTTCGATTTCTTCTGCAAGCTCTTTAATCGTCATATCTTTTCTGCTTAAAACAATTTTTACCTGCTCTCCGAATGTGAGACTAATCATTTATTTTTCCTCCTTTTCTCCCCGTATAAATATATCTTCTTTTTAAATACAGACTTATTGCTTTGTTAACTTAAAACTTTCTTGATAAAGGAATCTTTTTCACTTATCTTTTATTCTAGCAAATGACATTTTATCCGTCAACACCTAATAAATGCACGAATTTTTTGTATTTTTTTTAAAAATAATTTGACAAATCAAAATCAGTCGCTATAATAAAGCGTATCAAGAACGACGGCGTTCCCTATTATCCGGGGAACGCCTTTTTTGTTCTTTTTTTAAATCGAGAAGGAGGGACTCAGTTATGAAAAAACTAGAAATCATTATCCAGCCGGAAAAACTGGAAGCCCTGAAAGCAATCCTGGATGCTTCCAATGTCAGCGGTATTATGATCAGTAACATTATGGGATATGGTAATCAGAAAGGACACAAACAATTTTATCGCGGTGCTGAATACAGCGTAAATCTTCTTCCTAAGATCAAAGTAGAAACTGTTGTTGAACCGGAAGTTGCAGAACCTCTGATTCGGAAAATTGTCGAAGAAATCAAAACCGGTGCGTACGGCGATGGTAAAATTTTTGTTTACGAAGTACAGGATGCTGTAAGAATCCGTACCGGTGAACGTGGCTCTGCTGCTCTTTAGCTAAAAATATATGTGAATTAGAATAGTGTTGAATATCGTTATCAAAGAGGATAACTACAAATGAACTGCCTGTAGATCATTCATTGTAGCTATCCTTTTTATTTGAAATGGAGGATGTTAAATATGGGATTATCTGATTTAATTGCGGGCGGAATGGATGCAACCGCCGCCACTGAACTACTGCTTAATGTTATCTGGACAATTGTCGGTGCAACTCTTGTTTACTTTATGCAGGCTGGATTTGCAATGTGTGAAGCCGGATTTACCAGAGCAAAAAATACTGGAAATATACTGATGAAAAATATGATGGACTTTGTACTTGGAAGTTTGTTCTTTTTCATCTTCGGATTTGCGATCATGCACGGAACCGACTGGAATGGTATCATCGGTATAAAAGGGTTCTTCAATCCTACAACACTTGCCGATGCCGACGGACTTTTCAACGGACTGCCAATCGGAGTCTTCCTTATTTTCCATACAGTATTCTGCGCCACATCCGCTACTATCGTATCCGGTTCTATGGCAGAACGTACAAAATTCCTTGCTTACTTATTGTATAGTGCAGCAATCAGTATTTTTATTTACCCGGTAACCGGCCACTGGATCTGGGGCGGTGGATGGCTCGCTCAGATGGGATTCCACGATTTTGCAGGTTCCACAGCAGTCCATATGGTCGGCGGTATCTGTGCACTTGTTGGTGCCAAAATCCTCGGACCTCGTATTGGAAAATATGATAAAGAAGGAAATGCCCGTGCGATTCCCGGACACAACCTTTCCATTGCAGCTCTTGGCGTATTTATTCTCTGGTTCTGCTGGTTCGGTTTCAACTGCGGCTCTACCACAGCAGCTTCCACAAACCTCGGTGATATCGCAATGACAACCAATCTTGCCGCTGCTGCCGCAACACTTGCAACCCTTGTTGTAACCTGGATCCGCTATGGAAAACCAGATGTATCCATGACATTCAACGGTTCCCTCGCCGGACTCGTAGCAATCACCGCCGGATGCGACACCGTCAGCAACTACTCTGCAATCATCATCGGACTGATCGCTGGTATCCTCGTCGTATTCTCTGTAGAATTCTTCGACAAAGTAGCCAAGATTGATGACCCGGTAGGTGCGATCAGTGTCCACGGCGTATGCGGTTTCACAGGCAGTATCCTCGTCGGAGTCTTCTCCCCGGAATACACCCTCAAAACCCAGGTGATCGGTGTCCTTTCAACCGTAGCCTACGTCCTCGTAATGGCAATCATCGTATTCACCATCATCGATAAAACCGTAGGCCTCCGCGTCACCAAAGGAGAAGAACTCGACGGTCTCGATATCCACGAACACGGCTGCTCAGCATATGCAGACTTTAACTTCCGTTTATAGCCGGGCGAAGTAAGAAAAAAAGATATAGCCACTGGAATGCTCGCATTTCAGTGGCTATATCTTTTTTTCTTAGTGAGCGGCTACGCGACCTCGGAAAGCTGCCAGACTTTCCGAGGTTCGCCCGGCGGACGTCTTGTACTACCTTTATCATTCTACAGCCTCTGGGATGCTTGCATTTCAGAGGCTGTATCTTTTTATTTTAATGAGTGGCTACGCGACTGAGGAAAGTCGCCTGACTTTCCGAGGTTCGCCCGGCGGACGTCTTGTACTACCTTTATCATTCTACATCCCCTGCAATCCTTCCATTTCAGAGGCTGTATCTTTTTATTTTAATGAGCGGCTACGCGACTGAGGAAAGTCATCAGACTTTCCGAGGTTCGCCCGGCGGACGTCTTGTACTACCTTTATCATTCTACCACTTCTTATTCTTCAGCACGATCGCCGATTTCTTACCCATCATCAGTGAAATATTTCCCTCTTTCACGATATACTCTTCGAATTCTCCAATATACCCATCTTCATAAGAATACATCACTCGCGCCATATTATGTCCTTCGGCAACTTCTGCCTGCCATACCGGAACCCTTACTTCCTTCAGATGATCGGAATTATTGATAATAACCACGATCTGCTCATTCCCCCAGAATCTTCCATAGGCCAGAAGATCCGGTTCTGCTTTCAGCATCTTGATTGATCCCTTTCTGAGAGCCAGAGACTTTCTGTGGATTTGGATCATCTCACGGTAGAAATTAATCAGATCCCGGTTTTCTTTTCCCCACGGATAAGTTCTCCGGTTATCCGGATCCGTGAAACCACAAAGTCCTGCTTCGTCTCCATAATAAAGGGTCGGTGCTCCCGGCCAGGTCATCTGCATGATGATCGCTTCCCGCATAACTGCAAGGCTTACCCCTTCTTCTGCCGCACGCGACCCAAGCTGTCCCACACGGCCAACCTTATGGTTGGTACGCGTCAGGAAACGGGAATGGTCATGGTTTGACAACTGGTTCATCGCCGTCTGAAGTGACGGTGTCATCATATTTGCCATATGATGCTTCATCGCATTCATAAAATGGTCTGCATTTCCGAGAAGATCGTCGCGATATTCATCACTGTGTTTCTCCATCCCGGTCAGAAACCAGGTGACCGGCTCCATAAATGCATCGTAATTCATAACGCTGTCCCATTCATCGCCCTGCAGCCAGTCACTCGGATCTCCATAGTGCTCGGCAAGGATCAGTGCATGTGGATTTGCTTCTTTTACTGCCTTACGAAATTTCTTCCAAAATTCATGATTGTACTCATTGCTTCTTCCAAGGTCTGCCGCAACATCCAGTCTCCAGCCGTCTACATTATACGGCGGTGAAACCCATTTCTTTGCGATACCAAGAACATACTCTTCCAGCTCTTTTGAATCTTCATAATTCAGCTTTGGCAGCGTATCGTGTCCCCACCAGCCGTCATAGCTTCCATTGCCCGGCCATTCATTCTCCCCGGTACGGTGGAATAGAAAATAATTCCGGTACGGACTCTTCGGTGACACAAAAGCACCTACTTCGTAACCATCGGCGCTCTCGTAGATCAGCTCTCTGTCCAGCCATTTATTGAAAGAACCACAATGGTTGAAGACGCCGTCAATGATGATTCGCATTCCCCTCTTATGGAGTTCTTCTACCAGCTTGATGAACAGCCGGTTACTTGCTTCCAGATTCTCTTTTCTGGTAGTTCTTGTCCGGTAACGGTCCGCATGGATATTGTTATTTTCTCCCGGATCTAGAAGCCTTCCTTCATCGACTTCAATTTTACCGACATGCGGATCAATATAATCGTAATCCTGTGTGTCATATTTATGATTAGATGGTGATACAAATAGTGGATTACAATAGACAACTTCTACTCCAAGTCCATGCAGGTAATCCAGTTTATCAATGATCCCCTGGATATCTCCTCCGTAAAATTCCCGTACATCCATCGGCTGCGGATCCCGGTACCAGTCATCTACATGCTGAACCTGTTCTCCAATATAAAAGTACTCTCCCGTCTGTACATCATTATCCGGGTCGCCGTTACAGAAGCGGTCTGTATAAATCTGATACATGACCGCTCCTTTTGCCCAATCCGGTGCCGTAAAGCCCGGCACGATTTTAAAATCATAATAATCCACAAGTTTGCTCTCTGCTCCCCATTTGTTATAGTAGCAGATCTCATTTCCTGATCTGATCTTAAAATGATACCGGAATGGTTTATCTTCTAATTTGTATTTCACTTCATAAAAGTCAAATGCCTTATTTGAGATTACTTTGTTCATTGGAATGCATAGTTCGCGGTTTTCCAGATAGACTTCATCTACGTCGTGAGCTGCTGTACGGAACCACAACTGAAGTTCATCTCCTGCCTCCGGTTCCGGCGGACTCACATACGCCTCTGTTCCATCACAAAACAATGCTTCTTTTTTCATAATCTAGCCTCTATTCTTCAAATAATGCTTCAAATTCTTCTCTTGTAATCTTCTCTTTTTCAAGAAGCAGATCTGCACATTTATAAAGAACAGCTTCATGCTCTTTAATAATGGTCTTTGCACGGTCATAACATTCATCAATGATCCGCTTCACTTCACTGTCGATCGTTGTAGCAACCTGTTCACCATAACCTCTGGAGGTATGACCAAAATCTCTTCCGATAAATACTTCATCATTATCATCTCCATAGCTTACAAGACCAAGTGCTTCCGACATACCGAACTTCGTTACCATGGATTTGGCGTATGCTGTTGCCTGCTTGATATCCTGGGATGCCCCGGTTGTAATATCATCAAAGATCAGCTCTTCTGCCACACGTCCACCTAGTGATACGGTAATATCCTGCAACATCTTTCCTTTGGTATTGAACATCTCATCCTTTTCAGGAAGCGGCATCGTATATCCGGCTGCCCCTACACCGGTAGGAATGATCGACACGCTGTACACCGGTCCTACATCCGGAAGTACATGGAATAAGATGGCATGTCCTGCTTCATGGAATGCAGTGATCTTCTTCTCTTTATCAGAAATTACACGACTCTTCTTCTCTGCACCGATTCCGACTTTTACAAATGCTCTGCGGATATCCTCCTGTTGCAGATACACTCTTCCATCCTTTGCTGCAAGGATCGCAGCCTCATTCAGAAGATTTTCCAGATCAGCTCCGGTAAATCCTGCCGTTGTTCTCGCAACCTGTTCCAGATCCACATCATCCCCGAGCGGTTTGCCCTTGGCATGAACCTGAAGGATTTCCAGGCGTCCCTTTACATCCGGTCTGCCGACCATGACTTTACGGTCAAAACGTCCCGGTCTTAAGATCGCCGGATCAAGAATATCGACACGGTTGGTTGCTGCAAGTACGATGATTCCTTCATTCGCGCCAAAACCATCCATCTCTACGAGGAGTTGGTTCAGCGTCTGCTCTCTCTCATCATGTCCGCCGCCCATACCGGTTCCACGACGTCTTGCCACGGCATCGATCTCATCAATAAAAATAATACAAGGTGCATTTTTCTTAGCATCCTCGAAAAGATCTCTTACACGGGATGCTCCGACACCGACAAACATCTCCACAAAATCAGAGCCTGAAATGGTAAAGAACGGGACACCTGCTTCTCCCGCAATTGCTCTTGCAAGAAGCGTCTTACCTGTTCCCGGAGGTCCTTCAAGAAGGACACCTTTAGGGATTCTGGCTCCTACCTGCGTATACTTCCCGGGGCTCTTGAGGAAATCCACGATCTCTGCAAGCTCTTCCTTTTCTTCCTGCAGTCCGGCAACCTGCGCAAACGTCACATGGTTTTCTTCCTGCGTGCTCATCTTTGCCCTGCTCTTTCCGAAGTTCATCGCTTTTGCATTCGATCCGCCCTGACGATTCATCATCATCACAACAAATACCATGATACCTGCCATCAATATGATCGGAACCAGTGTTGTTGACATCCAGCTGTCCTGCGGGACATTGTCCACACTGTAGGAAATGTCATAAGATTCAAGCAGATCCTCTGCACTGTTGACATCGGATACATGAAGCTGTTCGATGTCATCATTCTTCAGCCGGATCTTCAGTGTCCCGGTCGGTGCGACTTTGTTCTGCTTGACCTCTACACTTTCTACCTTCTCTTTTTTCAGATCTTTCTGAAAATCCTGATACGTGTATGCTGTCTGCTGCACACCCGACTGGCTCATAAACCAGTACACACCTGCCAGCACCAGAACACAGAGCAGAATCGAAAGACCACTGATTCCTCTTGTCTTATTATTATTCAAAACCTGCTCCTTCCACCTGTTACATCTCTACACTTCCGATGTACGGTAAGTTTCTATATTTTTGTGCATAATCCAGACCGAATCCTACCACAAATTCATCCGGGATATTAAATCCGACATAATCTACATGTACATCGCGCACACGACGATCCGGTTTATCAAGAAGTGTACAAAGCTTCATGCTCTTCGGTCCTCTCTTCCGAAGGATGTCAAGCAGATAATAAAGAGTACGTCCTGAATCTACGATATCCTCAACAACAATTACGTCTTTTCCTTCCAGAGACTCATCCAGATCTTTTGCAATCTTAACAATTCCACTGGACTGGGTTCCGTCACCATAGCTGCTGACACTCATAAAGTCCATTGTTACCGGCACTGTAATCCTTTTTGCCAGTTCACACATAAAGAACACTCCACCCTTTAAAACACAGATCAGATGAACCTGCTTTCCCGCATATTCTTCACTGATTTTTTTTCCAAGTTCTTCAATTCTAGCATTTACTTCTTCTTCCGGAATTAACATTTTCACTTTCTCGGCCATTTAAAGTACCTCCATTTATCGTAATTTCTAATATTTTCGTTGTCTGCTCTGTCACCTGGTATGCCTTGCTCTGCCGGCAGCCCACAATCCATAAAATCTCGCTTCCCTCTGCGATCAGAGGAATTCCGGCACGTTCTGCCACTGGTATTTTTTTATTGATAAAATAGGATTTCAGCTTCTGCCTTCCTCCGCTTTCATCAATTACAATAAAATCGCCAGCCCTTCTGGTGCGTACAGCGACACTCTGTTTTATTATACCATAATCAAACCATTTCGTGTACGTTTTTTTCGGGATCTGGCATCTGCATTCTTCTTTTTCAAAAATACGGTAGGAAATTTCCCATTTCCCGTAAGATATCTTTCCCGAAACCTGCTTCAGATCCAGATTTTTCTCTTCTTCTGCCAATTCCGTGTCCTTCTTTTTCCGCTTCAGTTCAATCCCTTCATAGGTTCTGCATGCACAGACCCCATAAGGAAGATCCAGTCTTTTTCCAACCTGCTTTTCAAACAGTCCCTCCAGCTTTTCTACATGAACCTGCTCCAGATCTTTTTCATGTTCTGCCACCAATGCCAATGCTTTCCGGAGAATCATTTTCCGGATCAGCCGTTCCTGTCGGTGATATGCCTCTGCATGGATGCAGATCTTTTCTCCATTTTGGGCAGTACAGATCTGATATGCACTTTCCGTCTGCCGTTCCATATAATCCCAGATCTCCCTAAGCAAATCCATAGACCGGTTCATATGCTCCACGGTTTTTTCATTGATATTTTCTTTAAAATACGGAATCACATGGTTACGGATGCGGTTTCGCATATATGCGTCTTCCATATTTGTCGCATCAATGCAGTAAGACATCTCCCGTCCCTTCAAATAATCCTCGATTTCTTTTCTCCCCACGCAAAGAAGCGGCCGTATATACATCCCATTTACCGGATATATACCGCCGAGTCCCCGAAGTCCGCTGCCGCGGGCCAGATGCAGGAAAAATGTCTCTGCATTGTCATCCTGATGATGTGCCAGTGCGATCCTTGTTCCTCCCCATTCTTCCGCTGCCTGCTCAAATATTTCCCTTCGTGCAGTCCTTCCCGCCTCTTCTTCTGACATCCTGTATTCCACTGCCATTTTCGGAATATCCACCGAAACACTCCTGCATGGGATTTCTTTTTTCTCACACAGTGTCTTTACAAATTCTTCATCAGCTTTTGCCTCTTCCCCACGGATCCCGTGATTCACGTGTACCGCAAGGATCTCAAATCCGATCTTTTTTCGCAGCTCTTCCAGTATCAGAAAAAGGCATACAGAATCTGCCCCTCCGGAAAGACCAACGACAACTTTATCTCCTTTTTCAAGCATCTTCCACTGCCTGATATAGTTCTCTACTTTTTCTAACATGGTAAATTCCTCTCGTCTTTTATCTACTGTAACACATCTTCCAGATTCCCGCCACAAGGACTGTCATATCATCTCCTGCTTTTCCGGCCGCCAGCTCCAGCACCTTATCCAGAATATAATTCGCCAGTTCCTCCGGATTCTCCAGCGGACTTCCCCCAATCATCAGATCCAGTAAATGCTCCTGCTCTCCTGCCGGAAGCGCATCCAGGATCCCGTCCGATACCATGACCACCACATCTCCAGATTCCAACTGTCTGGTTTCCTTTTCACTTTGCTGTCTCTGGATTACCCCCAGCGGAAGACTTTCCGAACGGATATGCTCCACCCCGTCTTTAGTCCGCAGAAATGTCACTGCCGCTCCTGCTTTTACAAACTCACATTTTCCATTATAGAGATCAAAAATGCTCATATCAACCGTAGAAAAGCGAACCTCTTCCCGTCCCATAACAAGAGCCGTATTGATCATGGAAAGTGCAGTTTCCACAGGAAATCCTGCTCCAAGAAGCTCTTCGAGCATTTCTACCAGCATCCCGCTTTCCTGTAGTGCTCTCTCACCAGATCCCATTCCGTCTGACAAAATTGCCGCCTCTTTTCCACCCGGAAGTGTCTTCATAAGAAAACTGTCACCAGATATCTTTTGTCCGTTTTTTCCCATTTTTGCCACACCCTGCAGCACATAATATCCCGGTCCTTCCACACATACAATAGTTTCATACTCCTGTCCCAGAACCTGTCTCTCGTTCTGAGCCGGGCACATCCTTCTTTTAGTACATACTGATAAAAGCTCTGCCGCTTTTCTGGTTGGGATACAGTTTCCCTTCTCACTTTTTACCGTTACATGAATTTCATATCTGCCATGCTCATCCACAAAAAAAACGGAACTCAGCATCCGGATCCCTGCCTTTTTGAAATGCTGCGCAACCTTTTTTGCAAGCGGCGGATCCGTAAAAATACTCGCATCCAGATCTCTCGTCACATGGCAGAGCATGTCCGCAAAAGAATCCAGCTGTGCCGCACATCCCTCACGGCTCTGTACCATCTTATTATTCCACACCAGAATCCTTTTTGCCTCCTGGAAAGTTTCCAGTGATTCTCGTAAAAACCGTGGTGCCTGAATACACTCCCTCTGAAGATGCTGTTTCATCTCTTTATTCAGTTCTGCACCATATCCTTCAATCGTACACAAAAGATCATAAAAAAGCTGCCAGTGTTCTGCCTTCTTTCTCTCCAGACACTCTGATTTCCTGCTGCATCCTCTGCACACCTTTTCCGTAATCCGATCATACATTTCTGTCATTTCTTCGGGTGTAAAACACTGCTTTTTCGGCTCCATTTTCAGAAACCTGTCTGCCAGATGCCGAAGCGACACTGCCATTTTATCTGCCTGCGTTACATATGGACTTGTGATCACTTGCTCCTCTCTGTATTTAACCTCCATTTGCCACCACCCTCTAAATTTCTATGAATGAAAAAAGCTTCGGGATATTTTCTTCCCAAAGCTTTTCTTACGTTACTGCTGTGCGCGGAACAGAATCTCATTCTCCTTTACAAGTCCCAGCTTCTCTCTGGCGACTTCCTCGATGTATTCATCTGTTCCTACATATTTTTTCAGTTTATTAATTTCTTCTGAGCGTTCTTTTTCCGCATCGATCTGTGTCTGCAGTTCTTCTTCCTGCACCTTATATGCATCATTGCTCTTTTTGAGCGCTATCCCATGTACAATAACCATGCCGCATAATAATATAATAACTGCGGTAATCGCAACAATACTTCTTTTGTGCTTCTGAAGCCCGCTCCCCGGACGCTTTTTCCGGTTCTTCTTTAAGCTTCCCATCTAATCTATTCACCTTTCGCTATCAGTTGATCTTGTATAGCTTCTTACTACCAAACCCATTTAGTCTTCTACAGTGTACCGTTTTTAATCAGATTTATCAACTCTTTTTACTCTTTTTTCACAAATTCGTGTAGAAATCTTTTTGTAAGCTCTTACAAAGACAGCTGAAAGCAGCGCCATCCCGATTGATCCGAGCGCAATCCCCAGTCCGATATACCACCGCAGAACACCATCACTCGTATGATAGATCTGCACAAAAGTATAAACGGAAATTCCTGCCCAGTAACAGGCATCCTCCAGATTGATCAGCCACAGTCTGTGAGCAACCAGTCTGCGCAAAACCCTGATCCACAGATAGACTGCCACAATCAGGACACCGGTCAGGATTGCATAGCAGAAAACCCTGATCTCAGTTCCGATACCAGACATTTTTTCTCCTCCTATCGAAACAGTTTTGACAACAGATTTTCTCCGGCTTTTGCTCCCGAATGGATATCCGAATAAGAAATATTGTCAATATTGCCTGCCAGGTCGACCTCCCCTTTTTCAAGATTCAGCCGATTTACATGCATGTCCGTACCTTTTACCATCAGCATTCCCTGCTCTGTCTCAAGCAGGATTTCATTTAAATCAAAAGAAAGAACGTCCAGCACTCCCGTTACTGTACCTGTCTTCCGGTTATTGATAACCAGCCTGTGATTCTGAGGTTTTACCAGCTGTCTCTCTTCCATACAAATCCCAACCTTTCCTATACTGTCTTTCTAGTTATTGTATGAATAATATCTGGTAAATATGCCTCGGATCCGCTGCCGGAACAATCTCAAACCACATCTTTTCAGATGTTCCGGAACTTTATAGATAACGGAATAAATCTGCTGCCTCTTCTTTTTTAGTCGTATCTCGCAGATCCAGAACCTCTGCCTTTACAGTCTTGGTTCCAAACTGGATCTCAATGATATCACCTTTTTTTACTTTCGTGGAAGCCTTCGCCACCGCCCCATTGATCAGGACTCTTCCTGCATCACAGGCTTCATTTGCAACGGTACGCCGTTTGATCAGGCGGGACACCTTTAAAAATTTATCAAGTCTCATTTTGATTTTCCCTTCCCGTAATATGAATAAAGCGCAGCCCTTTTCAGACTGCGCCATTTTTCAAAAATGTTCTACAAATTATGCATTAACAGCATCTTTTAAAGCTTTTCCTGCTTTGAATTTCGGAGCCTTGCAAGCTTCGATCTTCATAGTTTTTCCAGTCTGTGGATTTCTTCCTTCTCTTGCAGCTCTTTCGCTTACTTCGAAAGTTCCGAATCCTACTAACTGAACTTTTTCACCTTTTTTCATTTCTTCTGTAACAACATCAACAAATGCTTTTAATACTTTTTCTGCATCTTTCTTTGAAATATCTGCCTGTTCTGCAACTGCAGCTACTAATTCTGTCTTATTCATGACTTACGTCCTCCTGTAAAATATACTCCCGGAACACCCCGGCATTTTGTCTTTTTGCTAGGTTTATTCTGCGTATCCATGCGTTCTGACACGCCCCTTACCCTACATATGTTATATAGGTTTTTACCTTCTTTGTCAAGTCTAAACCCTTAAAATCTAAGAAAACCGAACGCTATATCTGAAACGCAAACAGATTCCGCAAAAACCGCTTTTTTTCTTCTGTCTGTGCGACAGAAAGTGAAAGTTTTTCGACATTTTTTGCAGGAATCCATGCCTTTCCTGAGTGGTAATACGAATTGGTGATCTTCCAGAATTTTTCCGGATAAGCAAGACGGATTGCAAGGTAATCCCGTTCTTTTTTCCCAAGATTATTCACCGAATCATACGCTCTCATCATCCGATATCCAAGCCGTTCATCATAATGATGCTTTTCCATACATTTGCGCAGGAAATAATACAGATCTTCCATCTGAACATCCCGGTGCGCATGTTCAAATCCAGTCACCGCCATGCCCTCCTGACAGACCAGAAGATTATGATAATTATAGTCTCCGTGGACCATATGATTTTCTGCCCCCGCTTCTTTAAAAACACTGTCCAGATCCATATTTTCCAGTATTTTCAGCACTCTGTCTGCCCAAAAATACATCTGGTCATATCCCTTTAAAAATGCGATCTCAAACGGGCTTTTCACACTTCTTCTGCAGACAAATTCCCGAACCTTTCTGAGTTCTCTGTTATGCCTTGCATACTCCTTGATCACCGGATTTTCTTTTCTTCCTGCAAATCCGTTTTCTTCCCCAACCAGACGCATGCATAGATGGATCCGGGCAAGATTTTCCGCACCGGCGATCAGTTCATTTTCACGTCTGACATCACACTCACGTCCCTGAAACCATTTCTTTAAGATATAGCCTGTTCCATCCTCGGCTTTACTGACATAAGCATCCTCTTTATTAAGCAGAGGCGTATCTACCCATTCAAATCCATTCGCATTTAACTGCTCATATATTTTTGCAAGCGCACAGATCCGACTCTCCTCCATGCGCGTCTCCTTCAAGAGGAGCAGCCCCTTATCTGTATCGCATAAAATAGCACCCCTTACTTTGTGGGTGCCGAATACTTCCATCTGATATTGTGTCAATACACTGATTCCATAATCTTTCATGGCTTCCCCCTGCCGCTTTGTTTTACCGGTCTTTCTAATGTATGCAGGGGGAGACTTAAGTCATGCATGATTTTTGATTATTCCAGTTCTTTTATTCTGGCAAGTAAATATTCCCGTGTATTTTTCTCCGGTTCCTCGATCACTTCCTGTAAAAGTGTCTGGAGTGTCTGACCAATTTTCGGTCCTTTTTCAATACCTGCCGCGATCAGATCCTGACCGTTTACTTTCAGTTCTTTTAAAGAAACACATTGCTTTTTCTCCAGAATCTCCTGGTAGCACTTCTCGATACCAGCCAGATTTTCCAGCTTCTTATCGCGCTGATAATCACTCTGTGCCAACGTATCAGCCATCCGTACCTTCATATAATACGGGAACAGTTCCGCACTGATCCGGTTCATTGCGCGGCGTACATGCTTCATCGTTGCAGGCATCCGGTCATCATGATACAGCACCAGCTTTGACACCTTACGCAGCGTATCATTATCGAATTTCAAGCGATGCATGATCGACTTTGTGAGTTCTTCGCTGACGTATGCATGCCCCTTAAAATGTGCCGTCCCATCCGGATCGACCGTCTTTCGTGCCGGTTTCCCCGTATCGTGAAACAGCATTGTAAGACGCAGCACTTTATCTGCCGGAATATTCATCAGCGCATGGATCGTATGCTCACCTACATTATAACAGTGATGCAAAGTTTCCTGTGTTGTTTCCATCATTGCATCGAATTCCGGGAGGATCACCTTTGTAATCCCAAGCTCATATGCATCCCGGATCTTTTCCGGATGATCGGAGACCAGAAGCTTTACAAGCTCTGTCTGGATACGTTCTGCACTGATATAGGAAAGATTTGGTGCAAGTTTTCGGATTGCCTGTCTGGTCTCTTTTTCAATCTCAAATCCAAGCTGCGCCGAAAAACGGATCGCCCTCAAAATCCGCAGGGCATCCTCCGAAAAACGTGCCTCAGCATTCCCCACACAACGGATCACACCTTTTTTCAGATCCTCCATCCCATGAAACAGATCTACCAGTCCGTCCTGTTCATTGTACGCCATCGCATTGATCGTAAAATCCCTGCGCAGCAGATCCTCTGACAGACTTCTGGTAAACTGCACTTTACTCGGATGCCGGTTGTCTTCGTATTTCCCGTCAATCCGGTATGTCGTCACTTCAAATCCTTCTCCATTTAAAAGCACCGTAATCGTTCCATGCTCGATTCCGGTGTCAAAAGTTCTGGCAAATAATGACTTTGTCTCTTCCGGCGCTGCCGATGTTGTGATATCCCAGTCACCCGGCACACGTCCGAGAAAAGAATCCCGGACGCAGCCGCCGACTGCATATGCCTCAAAGCCATGTTTTTGTAATGTAGTTATAATTCGATTCACCTTTTCAGGTAACTGAATTTTCATATACATTCGCTCCTAGTATGCTTTTCCAAAATAAACAACATGTTTAGCCTGTTTGCCACAGAAAATACAGGTATCTCCGTCTTTTACCTGATCCTCTTTGCAGATACAGCGGGTGGTTGCTCCACCTGTTGCTGCCTTGATCTCATCTTCACATTCTGCGCTTCCACACCATTTTGCTTTGATGAATCCACGTTTGGTGTTGAATTTTTCATTCATTTCATCCATGGTTTCAGCAAAATCAATGTGGCTGTCAAGGAATGCTTTTGCACGGTCATACATATCCTTCTGGATTGTTTCAAGGATCTCGCCAAGTTTTGTCTCGATCTCATCTAAAGAAACAACGATCTTTTCTCTTGTATCACGACGTACAACAACAACCTGGTTCTGTTCGATATCCTTTGGTCCGATCTCGATACGTGTCGGGATACCAAGCATTTCCTGCTCACTGAATTTCCATCCAGGGCTCTTCTCAGAATCGTCGATCTTCACGCTGTAGCCAGCTTTTTTCAGTCTCTCTGTCAGTTCATTTGCTTTTTCAAGAACGCCTTCTTTGTGCTGTGCGATCGGAATGACTCTTGTTTGAACCGGTGCGATTCTCGGTGGAAGAACAAGTCCGCTGTCATCACCGTGAACCATGATCAGGGCTCCGATGATACGTGTAGACAGTCCCCATGAAGTCTCATATACGCTGTGAAGTTCATTGTTCTTATCCAGATATTTGATGTCAAATGCATCCGGGAACGCATTTCCGAAGAAATGGCTGGTTGCAGACTGAAGTGCTTTTCCGTCATGCATCAGAGCTTCTACGGTGTAAGTGTCCTGTGCACCTGCGAACTTCTCGCTCTCTGTCTTCGGACCTGATACGAACGGGATTGCAAGGGAATCACGGATCAGTTCCTGATATACACGAAGCATGGTCAGTGTTCTCTGTTCTGCTTCTTCATAAGTTGCATGAATAGTGTGTCCTTCCTGCCATAAGAATTCTCTGGAACGAAGGAACGGTCTGGTTGTCTTCTCCCAGCGAAGTACCGAACACCACTGATTCCATACTTTCGGAAGGTCACGGTAAGACTGTACGGTTCTTGCCCACAGGTCGCAGAACAGAGTCTCTGATGTCGGACGGATGCACATTGGCTCCTGAAGAGTCTCAAGACCACCTTTTGTTACCCATGCAACTTCCGGTGCAAATCCTTCGATATGATCACTTTCCTTCTGGAGAAGGTTCTCCGGGATCAGCATTGGCAGATATACGTTTTCAACACCTGTCTCTTTAAATCTCTTGTCAAGGTCTGCCTGGATCTTCTCCCAGATTGCATATCCATTTGGAAGATAATTAAGACATCCTTTTACACTTGAATAATCACAAAGCTTTGCTTCTCTTACAACGTCGGTATACCACTGTGCGAAATCTTCATCACGAGAGGTAATCGCCTGTACAAATTTCTTTTCCTTAGCCATTGATAAGTTCTCCTTCTCTTCATTTTTGATTTTATAAATGATATTGTGGTCAAAAAGTATTTTGACCCCTTTGATACCAGATTGCTGCTCTCTGCAGCCTCTGCCGGATGCAGGGGATTCAGATCAGACATGCTTTGCCCGTAAAATAAAAAACACCAAATCTTCATGCCCCTGACAAGGGACCGAAAATTCGGCGGTACCACCCTAATTAATCGTATTACGATTCACTTCATTACCCGTTAACGCCAGGCATACGCCACACTTTTCATGCGGAACTCCAAGGTCGGTTCTATAATTTCCATGCAGCTTCCTCCCACCAGCCAGAAGCCTCTCTGCGCCACTTTCATCATATACTAGTCCTCTTCATCGTCAAATCTCTTCGATTTACTATAGAGTTTAATTGAGATTTTCGGATTTGTCAACCCAATTGACAAGCCCTTTCCGTTATGTTTTAATCAAAGAAACAAAATTTTCGCATATGGGGAGGAATTATTTTGCAAACACCTGAAATTCTATATGAAGACGACCAGATTCTGGTCTGCCACAAACCTGCCGGTGTTCCCGTGCAGACAAAAAAGATCGGTACACAGGACATGGAGAGCATTCTGAAAAATTATCTGTTCATCCATTCTTCACATCATGCCGGACATAAGCCACCTTATCTTGCCGTGATCCACAGACTGGATCAACCGGTTTCCGGCATCCTGGTTTTTGCCCGCACACCTGCGGCTGCGAAAAATCTGAACCAGCAGTTACAGAACGATCAATTTGAAAAATACTACCAGGCTGTAGTATGTGGAGTCCTTCCGGACTCCGGCACTCTGACCGATTATCTGGTAAAGGACGGCCGCACCAACACCTCCCGCATCTGCAGTAAAAATACACCCGGTGCCAAAAAAGCTGTCCTTTCGTATGAAATACTGGAAACTTCCGAAGTGACTGGCTTATCCGTTGTTCAGATCCATCTCGGAACCGGACGCCATCACCAGATCCGTGTCCAGATGGCAGGTGCAGGCGCACCACTCTGGGGTGACAACAAATATAACCCGGAATTTGTAAATAAAAGAGGATATTTCCCGATTGCACTGCGGGCTTTCCGGCTTTCTTTCTGCCATCCGACCACCGGAAAACGTATGGAATTTGAAGTCCCATGTAACTGGGAACAGTTGGAAACAAAAGCAGATTAGAATGGAGAATACAAAAAATGAACTTATTAGAAGAATTCAAAAAAAAACCCGGATTCGTCTACCGAATCGGGACTGATTACTATTATATAGGAAAATGGATCTGCAAGCCATGCACAGACGAAGCCGTTACAGACTGCCATGCCATGTATGAAATGTGCATCCAGGCAAAAGAACAGGCAAACGCAGCCCTTTATTTTCAGAAGCTGCGTGCCTACAGTGAATTTGCCCTGGACATTCCATACAATCCGGCAAAGATCCTTCAATACCAGACCGCTCTTGTCGAAGCACTTTCCGATGCTGATATCCAGTCTCTTACCGACCAGCTTCGGCATTTTCACGATCAAGCATCTTAATCACATCCAGAAGTGTAGGATACACATACCGGCATAATCCTCTCACTTCTTCATCCGGCTGTGCAAGATCCGGGATCATCACCGGAATCATACCCGCAGCCGAAGCCGAGCGGATTCCTGCCGGTGCATCTTCAAGCGCAATACTATGTACCGGCTCGGTGCCGATCGCCTCGCACGCTTTGAGGTAAATTTCCGGATCCGGCTTTGCATGTTTCACCGAATCGCCAAAAACCCCGCCATCAAAATATTTCCACAAACCGACTTTCTCAAGAGATGCCTTTGCGTGGATCTCTCTGGAGGACGTCGCAAGTCCGACCTTGTATCCGTGTTCCTTCGCATAGATAAGAAGCTCCCTTGCTCCCTCTTTTACGCCGATCCCTTCTTTGTCGCAAATCCCGTAATACTTCTCCCGTGTCAGCTCATTAAACTTATCCATCGGAAAATCTTCGCCATATACACTTTTAAAATATGCTTCTCTGCGGACTACATTGAATCCCAGCGTATGATAAATATGCTCCCCGATCCGTCCGTATCCGAGCTTCTCTCCTGCATAATTCCAGGATCTCTGCACAACACGTTCCGAATCAAGGAGCAGTCCGTCCATATCAAATACCAGTGCTTCTACCTTCATCAGAATTCAATTCCCTTTCCGAGGGCATCTTTTAAATACGTGGTTACGTCTTCCAGTTTTTCCAGAATTTCTTCACGTTCTTCCCACTCTTCGCCGGTCATATCTTTGCTGACCAGTGCCTGCTTGACATCTTTTAATTTTTTGATCAAATCTTCTGTCATAGTAAATCCCCCTTTTCTTATCAATTACTGTTTTTCTATAAATTTATTTTACCGATATTATCAGCAAATTTCAACAGTTCATCCGAAAATGTAAACAAATCTTAACATTCACCGCTATAAAAAACTCTTAGCTAACTTCCATTTTTCTACTTCCATTATATAGCAAATGTGCTATAATAATTCAGTATGTAAAAAAGTGTTATACTCATAAGGGGATTAAGAAATTGGATGACAACAAATTAGAAGCAAAACTGCTGAAGATTAAAGCGCTTGCCGAACGGGGAGAAGGTGGCGAGAAAGAGGCCGCCATCAAAATGTATCATAAGCTTCTGAAGAAGTATGATATTGATGAAAAAGCATTACAAAAAGACAAGCTCAGCAAGCACTGGTTTACATATGAGACAGATATCGAGGAAAATCTTCTGGTCCAGATTTTTTACATGGTAACCGGAGATCCCGAATATTTCCGCCGGACAAGCCGTACACGCGGAACCCAGTGCGGATGCATATGTACCGATTTTGAGAAAACTGAAATTCGTTTTTATTTTGAATTTTACAAAGATGCACTCAATCAGGAACTGGAAGCCTTTTTGATGGCTTTCAAATTAAAAAATCATCTGTTTCCGGATGAAAGTGCAAGATGCTTTGTTCCTGAGGAAGAGGAAGAGATATCAGAAATGCTGTTAAAAGCGCAGAAATTTGCAGAAGATATTGATAAGTCCAACCCGGTTCGCCGGATTGCATCTGCCGATCTTTCTGCTGATCCGGATGCACTGGAATCATAGGTATATACGTCGTTCTTTTGCGATATGCATTATAGCAAAAAAGCTGTTCTTAAAACAGGAGGGTATGACTCATATTAAATCATACCCTCCTGTTTTGATTTCTCGCGCTGTATCTGTGATAAAACTTATCTTCTATACAATCTATAGCCTGCCGATACCGCCTTAACAACTCTTTTCCATCTGTCTGACCACCTAGGCAAGATCCCGAAGCCTTGCAATTTCTTCTTTATGCCCCGCATCATCCAGTGGCGTTTCCAGATAAAACGGCAGATCTTTTAATTTCGGGTGACGCATGACATTTAAAAGTGCCTCTATCCCAATCTCTCCGCCGCCGATCACCGCATGCCGGTCTTTTCTTGAACCAAATGGCATCATACTGTCATTTAAATGAATCGCTCTCAAAAGCTCAAGTCCAAGTACTTTGTCAAACTCTTCCAGCACCCCGTCCAGATCATTTACAATATCATATCCTGCTGCAAACACATGACAGGTATCCAGACAGATTCCGATCCGCTCCGGATGTGATACCCCGTCGCGGATTGCTTTCAGCTCTTCAAATCTCCAGCCAATCTCTGTCCCTTTTCCGCTCATTGTCTCAAGCAAAACCGTAATATTCTCTTTTCCGGTAATCGCCTGGTCAAGCCCCGCAATGATATTCTGAATTCCTGCTTCTGCGCCAATTCCGGTATGGCTTCCAGGATGAAACACCAGATTCTCAATCCCCAGTCTGTCCATCCGCGTCACATCTTCCCGGATCACCGTGCAGGCGAATTCATACACCTCCGGCTTCGCACTCGCCAGATTCATCGTATAAGGTGCATGCGCCAGAATCGCTCCAAAACCGGCCTCTCTCCTGATCCTCTGAAACTCCTCCGCTTCCTTCACCGTCGGATCCTTATAATTCGATCCCCGCGGATTCCTGCTGAAAATCTGCATCGTATCTGCATTCATCTTCACCACATTCTCTGCAGTCTTCACAATCCCTTTCGCAATCGACATATGTGTTCCTATTACCATATTTATTAGATCGCTCTCGTATACTTCTTCAGCCATTCTTTCTCTTCATCATTCAGATAAGGAGACACCTTCTCATATACAGTTGCATGATAAGTATTCAGACGTTCCTTGTCTTCTGCATTCATGATATCCGGATTGATCGCATCCAGGTCAAATGGCACATAAGTAATCGGTTCAAAATACAGGAATTCTCCATACTCATTCTTCTCGCCTTCACAGACAAGCAATTCATTTTCCAGACGCACACCGTGAGATCCTTCGATGTAGATTCCCGGTTCATCCGTAATGACCATACCTGGCTGGAATGCATCAGACTCACCGGCTCTGTAAGTATAACGGAAACCTGCCGGTCCCTCGTGGATGTTCAGAAGATATCCAACCCCATGTCCTGTTCCGTGATTGAAGTCCAGTCCTCTGTCCCAAAACGGCTTTCTTGCCAGATAATCAAAGTTCATTCCGCAGCAGCCTTTCTTGAAGATCGGACTTGCAAGGTTCAGGTTACTGATCGCAACCAGTGTAAAATGATCTTTCATAATCTGTGAAACTTCTCCAAAAGCATATGTTCTGGTGATATCAGTAGATCCTTCGTAGAATCCTGCTCCTGTATCCGTCATCAGGAAAGTTCCCTCATGAAGCTCTACATTGGTCTCCGGTGAAGAAGAATAGTGTACGATCGCACTGTGCTCCCCGAATGCAGAGATCGGTCCGAAGCTTGGACGGATAAATCCACCCATCTCGGCACGGAACTCATCCAATTTGTCAGAAGCGCTCATCTCTGTGATCGTCTCTTTGCCAACATTTTCTTTCAGCCATTTCATAAATCTGACATGAGCCACGCTATCCTTGATCTCAGCGATACGGATATTTTCGACCTCTGTCGGATTCTTTACACATTTGAATAAGATCGCCGGATTTCTCTCTTCCACTTTCTTCACATTCTCCGGAATGTTCTTGTAAAGTGCAAAGTTCAGTCTTCCCGGATCTACCATCAGGACTTCTTCTGCTGCAACCTTCTTGATGTCCTCATAAATATCATTGTATGGGTGCAGAATAACCCCGTCTGCTGCAAGATGTGCTTTGATCTCATCGCTTAATTTTTTCTCATTCACAAAAAGATCCACCTTGTCCATTCTGATCACTGCATAGGTCAGAACCAACGGAAAATATTCTACGTCATTTCCACGAATGTTCAGTGTCCAGCAGATGTCATCCAGTGTGGTAAGAACGTGTGCTGTCGCACCTGCTTCTTTCATTGCTGCACGTGTACGTGCAAGCTTGCTCTCCACAGTCTCTCCTGTGTATTTCTGTTCCAGTTCAAATACCGGCTCTTCTGAAAGAATCGGACGGTCTTCCCATACTTCATCGATCAGATCATATGCATATACGACCTTTCCGTTCTTCTCAGATGCGATCTTCTCGTATTCTTCTCCTTCTGTTACAGAAACAACACGTCCATCAAATCCTACAGTTTCGCCTTCTGCCAGAGCTGTTTCCAAATATTCCCCAATCTTCGGAACGCCCGGCTGTCCCATCTTCATCAGTTCTACTGTTGTTCCCTCCAGCTGCTTTGCCGCCTGGATAAAGTATCTTCCGTCTGTCCACAGGCGTGCTTCTGTCTTTGAAACCACTGCTGTTCCTGCAGATCCCGTAAATCCGGTAATATACTCTCTTGCTTTAAAATGCTCCCCCACATATTCGCTCTGATGAAAATCTGCAGTCGGAATAATATAAATATCTATTCCCTTTTCCTGCATTTTTGCACGCAATTTTTCAAGTCTTTCCGGTATTGTAGACATTTTAAAAAACCTCCTTTAATTTTTCCATTCTCTGACCATTATAACCCGTAAACTTTTGAAAAGCAACCTAAGAAAAGGAGTCGGATTCGGCAAGAACATCATTTTCATTCAGATCCTGTGCACTGCCTGTAAGTCCGGTCACAAGTACCGCTACACATCCGATTATCTTCACCTTTTTTGACATCTTCCATCACCTTTCGCAAATTTTCACAAATGGTAGTCTACCCGGAAAATTTGTTCTGTCTATGGGAAAAATGTGATTTTTCTGTGACATCAGGACTGATGCATTGCTGCATGCTCCTTTTCCAGTTCTTTAAAAAGTTCCGGCACAGTCCACTGACTGTTTGTGTCTGTCAGAACCGCTTTATAATCAATACGTTTCATACCCTTCTTTCGCATCATAAATAAAATCTGATCCAGATGGCTGCCTGTCACTCCGGCAAATACCATCATCTCATCTGCCAGCTCTTCACCCTCATAAATCCTGTCTGTCTCTGACGCTTCTTTCATTCCGGCAAGTACACCAACCGTCTGAAAATACTCTTCTTTTTTTATCAGCCGCACCCGAATCCTGAGTGACATACAGATCATCTGCAGCTCCTGCGCACGCTTCTTATCTTTTATATTAAATAATAATACTGTTTCTCTCATAAATTTCCTCGACTACTCCGCTTTTCTCAAACGGTTCTTTTTATGTTTATTCCACTCTCCGATTACCTCACTGACAGTTGATACCGTAACAAACGCACTCTGGTCTGTCTCATGGATAAATGCAAGAAGCTTTGCATATTCACTCTTTTCCAGAATTGTAACCACTTCTGTCTGTTCCTGATTGCCCAGTCCTCCGACTGCCGGATAAAGAGTCGCCCCTCTGTGCAGCTCATGTACAACAAACTGCTGGATCTCCGGATATTTCTTTGACAGGATACACACCCTCTTACGGATACTGAAACCATCGATAAAATTATCCAGAACAATCCCATAAAGATAAGTTCCCAGAAGGCTCACTACCAGTGTCTTTCTGTCGTAGACAAGGATAGACGTCGCAGCGGTCACAAATCCTGCGATCGTAAGACTCTTTCCAATTTCAAAATGCAAATATTTATTTAAAACTTTTGCAACAACATCAAGCCCACCAGAAGATGCATTGACATTAAACAAAATCGCCTGTCCAATGCTGATCACCAGAATATGGCACAGCATATTGATAAACATATCATCCGTGAGCGGCGGAACATCTGGTGTCACTGTTTCAAAAATACGCAGATAAACCGGGAGCATTAAAGATGTAATGACCGTCTTACCTCCGAATTCTTTTCCGACAAACACAATCCCTATGATCAGAAGTGCTACATTTAGAATCATCGTCATCGTCGAAACCTTCAGCGGAATAAAATTTGCCAGAACCATGACAAGTCCCGAAATACTTCCCACAACAAAGGAATTCGGCATCATCAGATAATACACTGATGCCGATACAATAAACATTCCTACCGTGATCGTTGCATACTCTTTCAATATGTTTTTTGCTTTGTTCTTCTCTTTCAATTTTCTTTCCTCTCTTTCATACCGGTGCCTCTTATTTCCCCAAATATGCGGCACACTATATTTTCCAACATAGCATGTTCATCATAACATACTTCTCATCAAACTTCTACGCTATGTTTCTCATTAAAAACATGAAATCTTCTTTCCATTTATAGTAGTTTCAATTATAATAAAGGAAGAGTGAATTTTTTAACAATTTAGAGAAGAGAGGGTTTATTATGAATGCTGATGGAAACGTAATCAAAATCAAACATGACGTACTGTTCGAAGTAGCAAAGCTTGCTTTTGCAGGTGAACTTGAAGAACAGCGTGATCACCTCCCGCTGAAGCTTATTCCGGGACCGACCCCGCAGTTCCGCTGCTGTATCTACAAAGAGCGTGAGATCATCCGCCAGAGAATCCGCCTCGCAGAAGGCAAAGCTCCGGGACCGGAAGATGATGGCAATATCATCCAGGTTATTTCTTCTGCCTGCGAAGACTGTCCGATCTCCAGCTACACAGTAACAGAGAACTGTCAGAACTGTCTTGGAAAGGCATGTATCAATGCCTGTAAGTTTGGGGCAATTGAACCGGGACATTACCGTTCCCACATTGACGCATCCAAATGTAAAGAATGTGGTCAGTGCGCCAAAGCCTGTCCGTACAATGCCATTGCACATTTAAAACGTCCGTGTAAATTCAGTTGTCCGGTCGATGCGATCACCTACGACGAGCATGGCATTTCCATAATCGACAAAAACAAATGTATCCGCTGCGGTAAATGTATCCACAGCTGTCCATTCGGTGCAATTGCTTCCAAAACATTTATTGTTCCGGTAATCAATGCTTTAAGAGAAGGCAAACACATCTACGCAATGGCTGCTCCTGCCACAGAAGGTCAGTTTGGTGCTGACATTACCATGGAAAGCTGGCGCAAAGCAATGAAAGAGCTCGGATTCGTAGATTTCTACGATGTAGGACTCGGTGGAGATATGACTGCTGCTTACGAAGCTGAAGAATGGGCTGAAGCTTACAAAGAAGGACAGAAAAAAGTAACCTCCTGCTGCCCTGCATTTGTAAATATGGTTCGCCTGCATTACCCACAGCTTGCTGACAATATTTCAACAACTGTTTCTCCGATGTGTGCAATTTCCCGTATGATCAAAGCACAGGATCCGGAAGCGATCACTGTATTTATCGGACCTTGCCTTGCTAAGAAATCCGAAGTTGTCGATCAGCAGATCGAAGGAAATGCAGATTATGTTCTTACATACAGCGAGATCCGTGCGATCATGAAAGCAAAAGACGTTGAACTCGAGGCCTGTCCGAACGACAACCAGACCGCTTCTACCTTCGGAAAACGCTTTGCAAATTCCGGCGGTGTAACAGCAGCCGTTCTGGAAAGTCTGAAAGAATCTGACAACTGCATCGATGCGAAAGTCTGTCGTGCAAATGGTTCTCAGGAATGTAAGAAAGCCCTCCTTCTCATGAAGGTTGGACGTCTTCCGGAAGACTTCATCGAAGGCATGGCATGTGACGGCGGATGTGTCGGCGGTCCAAGTTCATTCAATGACCAGATGGCTTCCAAGAAGAACCGTGATGCCTTGATCTCTCAGGCTGACGATCGTGGAATTCTTGATAATCTGAAGAATTACGATATGGATAAGTTCTCTATGCATAGAGACTAAAATTATAAAGGCGTATGAAAAATGAGAAATCATTTTTCATACGCCCTTTTTAACAAAAATTCTTATTCAAATGCATCAAAAATCGTGCAGGCATCTATTTATTATCCCCTATACCACGGCAGCCTGTCCCGCAGCATCATCTTTTCCATCCGCTCCAGATTCTTATCCGAATGCTCAATCTCCCGCGAATACCGGTACACCAGCTCTACGATCTCTTCTGGTGTAAGCTCTCCTTCATTTTTTATCCACCGTGCTTTCCACAGCTCATAAATATGGAAAGTACTTATTACTGCCATCTGCACCTTCGCATAAATCCTTCCATCATAAACTGCGCCACAGAAATAAGTGAAAATGAAATACACCAGCAGCTGCTCTGCCTGGATCTGGATATTGCTCTCTTCCTTCGCCCACCGCTTAAAGTCAGACGAGATTCCTTTATACGCATCTGCTCCATGTGAATACAGAAGTTCTTCGCTCTCCATCAGAAGCATATCCCAGTCCTCACGTAGAAGTTCCAATTCATAAAGTTCCCGGAACATCTTATGCGCCATCTCCCATTTTTCCTGCACAGACGGCTTTTCTTCTTTCCAAAGTTTCCGTACAAACTTTCTGGCACTCTTTGTCTGATAACGTTCAATGACTTCCTCGCAGGAAAATAACTGTTCCCGGTTAAATCTGCCCTGCAGATCATGCGCCATTCCAAGAATCAGTCCCACTCTTATTTTTAATGAATGCTCCCGGTCCTGCAGAATTCCAAGCATTGCATCTCTCGCATCTACAAGCATAGAATACAGAAACGGATCAAATTCCTCGTATTCCTCTTCTCCTTCTTTTTCATAAGTAAGAAAACGGACCGGCTCTTTCTTCTCCATCAAAATCCTTGCCACCTCCGGACAGGATACCGACAGGGTAATCTCCCGTACATCCTCAAACTCCTCGACATGTCTCGGATACAGGCGGCAGGTTTTACACAGACTTTTCTCTCCGAGATTCACATACATCTCACACAGATTACAGTCATTTAAAAATGCACATCGCTTTTCTTTATCCTGCCTGAAAATGCCACGGATCCAGTCCACGGATTTCAACATCGTAAACCAGAATTTTCCTTTCACATGCTTATACTTATTCAGTGATTTTTTGTCAATTACAATCTTCCACCCTGCACAACAGGTATCTTCACATTTGTCTGCGATGCAGGTGAACTCTTTATAATAATCCGGAATTGTATATTGCATTTATTTTTCTACCCCAACCTTCTTACAGATATCCGCCAGACAGCATCTGTCACAGTGCGGCTTCGTCCTTGCCGTACAAACTTCTCTTCCGTGGTACACCAGTCTGTGACAGAAATCGCTTCCTTCCTCTGGCGGAACCAGCTTCCAGAGTTCCATCTCTACTTTCTTTGGATCCTTAATCCCGTCTACCAGTCCAATACGGTTCACCAGACGGATACAATGGGTATCCGTTACGATTGCAGGCTCACCAAATACATCTCCCATGATCAGGTTCGCGCTCTTTCTCCCAACACCTGGCAGCTTTAAGATCGCATTAAAATCCTTCGGAATCTTTCCGCCATACTCATCCCGAAGCATCTTCATACAGGCACTGATATCCCGTGCCTTACTTTTCCCAAGTCCACAAGGACGTACAATCTCTTCGATATTATTTACATCTGCTTCTGCAAGTGCCTCTACTGTCGGATATTTTGCAAATAAACCTTCTACGACTACATTTACCCTTGCATCCGTACACTGTGCCGCAAGACGCACACTGACCAGAAGTTTCCATGCCTGATCATAATCCAGAGTACAGTCTGCATCCGGATATTCCTTTCTTAAGCGTTCTATTACTTCCAATGTTCTCTGTTTCTTTGTCATCTTTTTTATCCTTCTTTATCTTATATTTTGTATAGTAAGATAATTCATCTGCTTCATTAGTTTAAGATCTTCTTTGTTAAATGTAAGAAGATTCATAAGCTTTTCTTTATTTACAATTTCTTTTTCCGAAATCACTGCTTTAAAGGTCACCGGAAGCATCGTATAATTGGAGAGACCGGACACCAGTGCCAGCTGCTGTCCCGGATTCACCAGATTATTTACACAGGAGATCATGATATGTTCTGATTTCAGAGCCTGGTTATGAAGCATATAGGTTCCGATAAATCCTTCCTTTTCATACTCACCAGTATAAAGTCCGCCACATTCCCCCGGTTCTTTGACCTCACTTACATCATTAAACAAATGCACTTTATATTTGTTATTCTTTCCTTCCACCGCCTGCTGTTCAATCAAACTTTTGACAATTACTTTTCCAATCCCGTCATAGCTGTACATGTACAATTTTTCAATTGTCTCCGCATAAGTACATTCTTCCTCTTCCTCAGCAATCTCATCTCCGATAATTGCAAGAGGTGACACCTTAAAAATCTTAGACAATTCAAGAAATGTCGAAATATCCAATGAAATATCCCCTTTTTCGTATTTAGAAACTGTCGACACACTCTTATGCAGTCTTACAGCAAGTTCTTTCAGCGTCATATTATATGCCATCCGGTATTTTCTAATATTACGCCCTACCTTCTCATCTACATTCATACCAATTTTCTTTCCTTTAAATCAATTTTTTTATGATATGTGCATAAATTTTAACGCATTTCCCCAATTTTCTAGTATGCACCATATTTTTTCTCTTTTTTCAATAATAACACGTCTGATTTTTTCGTGTCAATAAAATGCACCTCTTTTGTCTTTTCTGATTTACCCGGATAAAATGATAGCATAAAAACACAAGCCACGGAGTCATCCGTATGACAAATATGTGGAAGGAGAATACAAATGAAAGTAGAAAAAAGGTTACTCAAATACATCGCAATCAAAACACCATGCGATGAAAACAGCGATACAGTTCCAACCTCTCAGTGTCAGTTTGATCTTGCAAGAATCCTTGCTGATGAACTGAAAGAACTCGGACTTGACAAGGTTGTTCTGGACGATAAATGCTTCGTTTATGGAATCCTTGCAGCAACACCAGGATATGAAAATAAGAAAAAACTTGGACTTATCGCACATATGGATACTGTACCAGAATTTTGCGAGGCAGAAATCCATCCGGTCTGTACACCAGATTATGACGGATGTGATCTCGTTCTCGGAGACAGTGGACGGGTTCTTACAACCAAAGATTTCCCGCATCTGAAAGGATTAAAGGGACGTACACTCATCACTTCCGATGGAAATACCATCCTCGGAGTTGACGACAAAGCCGGTATTGCTGAGATCATGCAGCTTCTTGAGATCCTGATCACAGAAAAGATTCCGCACGGACAGATTAGTGTCGCTTTTACACCGGACGAAGAATGTGGAAGCGGCGCTGCATATTTTGATTTTGATACTTTTGACGCGGAGGTTGCCTATACGCTGGACGGGGACGGCGAAGGCGAGATCCAGTATCAGAACTTCAATGCATGCGAAGCAAAATTTGAGATCAATGGCAAAAATGTACATCCGGGTTCTGCAAAAGATGTGATGATCAATGCCGTTCTCATTGCCGCAGATATCAACAATATGCTCCCAAGATTCGAGATTCCGCGTCATACCGAACAATATGAAGGATTCTACCATCTTCTGAGCATACACGGAGATGAAGGGCATGCCGTATCCGAATACATCATCCGCGACCACGACAGCGCAAGCTTTGAAGCCCGCCGCAATACGCTCCGCCATATCGAAAAGATCTTAAATGAGCTCTGGGGCGAGGGTACAGTCACACTGACACTTACCGATGAATACCAGAACATGGAATGTATCATCAAAGATCACATGTATCTGATTGATTATGCTAGAGAGGCCTGTGCGAAAGCAAATGTTCCGGAGGATATTTCTCCAATCCGCGGAGGTACAGACGGCTGCAAGCTTTCCTTTAAAGGTCTTCCTTGCCCGAACCTTGGAACAGGCGGACACGGATATCACGGACCACTGGAGCACGTCACCATCGAAGGTATGGAAGCAGCTGTCCGTGTCATTGTAGAACTTGTAAAAATCTTTGCAAATGAGTAAATACCAAATAGGAAACGGAGATACTGATTATGAAAAAGAAAAAAATATCTTTCCCTTCTGCGCTCACTGTATTATTTATCGTCCTTATTTTCGCTGCAATTTTAACTGCAGTGGTACCGGCAGGGCTTTATTCCAAATTAACGTACAACGCAGACCATGATGTATTTGAAATCACAACACCGGAAGGTGAAGTGACAGAAATGGCTCCTACCCAGAAATCCCTGGACGAGCTGGGTGTTACCGGAAACTTAAATAAATTCCTTGATGGAAGTATCAGCAAACCGATCGCTGTTCCTGGAACCTACGAGAGAGTCGATCAGGAACCGCAGGGCGTATTTAAAATCCTCCTTGCAGCAATCAGTGGTGTTTACGATACCATTGATATCATCCTTTTTGTATTTATCCTCGGCGGATGTATCGGTGTCCTGAATTATATGGGTGCATTCAATGCGGCAATCGCGGCACTTTCCAAAGTCACCAAGGGCAAAGAATATATCCTGATCATCCTGATCACGATTATTATCGCAGCCGGTGGAACTACCTTCGGTCTTGCAGAAGAAACCATTGCACTTTACCCGATCCTTGTACCGGTATTCCTTGCAGCCGGATATGATGTTATGGTTTGTATCGCTGCAATTTACATGGGATCTTCTATCGGAACCATGTTCCCGACCATCAACCCGTTCTCTGTCGGAAACGCATCCAATGCAGCTGGAATCAGCCTTGCTGACGGTATGGGAATCCGTGGTGTTGCTCTGGTACTCGGCACTCTGATCACTTTGATCTACATCCTTCGCTATGCAAAGAAGGTAAAAGAAGATCCTACAAAATCAATCTGTTACGACCAGTATGAACATCATATGCAGAAATTCGGTCATCAGGGCGAGGTTCCTGAATTTACCGGAAAAATGAAGCTTTCCCTCCTCGTATTCGGCGTATCCTTCGGTGTGCTTGTATGGGGACTTGTAGCTCAGGGCTGGTGGTTCGACAACATGACTGCCCTCTTCCTTGCCTGCGCGATCCTGCTTGCATTTACTTCAGGAATCGGCGAAAAGAACTTTATGGATCAGTTTATCGGCGGTGCCGCTGACCTGATGGGCGTAGCTCTGGTAGTCGGTGTGGCACGTGGTATCAACATCATTCTGGAAGACGGTATGATTTCTGACACCATCCTGGAATTCTTCTCAGGTGCGATCAGTGGAATGAATCCGATCGTATTCATCATCTTGATGATGCTTGTATTTATCGTACTCGGATTCTTTATTTCCTCTTCCTCAGGGCTTGCAGTTCTGTCCATCCCGATCATGGCTCCGCTTGCCGACACCGTAGGTGTTTCAAGATCAGCAATCGTATCTGCTTATGCATACGGTCTTGGTCTGATTTCTTTCATCACACCAACCGGTCTGATCCTTGCATCCCTTGCGATGGTGGATGTTACTTATGATAAATGGCTGAAATTCATCATGCCGCTGATGGGTATGACTACCGTCTTCAGTGCGATCATGCTGATCATTCAGTTATATGTATAAGCTTCTTGCATAAGGAGGTAAACTCTTATGGATTTTGAAAAACAAATACAGACAGACCGTGAAAGTCTGATCCAGGATATTATGAAACTGGTGTCCATAGACAGCGTGGAAACCGCACCGGATGCAGGAATGCCTTTCGGTGCAGGCGCTGCCAAAGCACTTGACTGCTTTCTCGAAACGGCAGAATCCATTGGTCTTAAAACAGAAAATTTTGATCACTATGCCGGACACGCAGATTATGGGGATCAGGAAGAAACTCTCGGAATCCTCGGTCATGTGGACGTGGTTCCATGCAGTGGCAGCTGGGTATGTGATCCGTTTAAACCGGAAATCATTGACGGAAAGCTGTATGGTCGTGGCGTACTTGATGATAAAGGTCCTCTTCTTGCCTGCCTCCATGCAGTCAAGATTTTAAAAGAAATGGGTGTGCCACTCAGCAAAAAAATCCGTTTTATTGTAGGTGCGAATGAAGAGACAGACTGGAAATGCATGGACTATTATTTCAACAAGAAAAAGATTCCTGCTCCACAGATGTCCTTCACACCGGATGCAGTATTCCCACTTATTTACGCTGAAAAAGGCGTCTTTCAGTATCAGCTTGTAACCGATGTCTCAGAGGATATCACTTTATCCGGTGGAAATGCATTTAACGCAGTCGCAGACCATGCTTCCGTCCTGCTTCCTCTCGAACTGGAAACCGTGATCCGCAAGAGCCTGCTCTCCTGGGAGACACAGACCAGATGCCATTTCACAGTAGAAAATGCGGGTGCATCCCTCCGGCTGACCGCAGAAGGTTTTGCCGCACACGCAGCACATCCTTCTACCGGAATCAATGCGATCAGCGGACTGATGTCAGCTTTATCTGAGCTTTCTCCGGAAAATGAGTTGGCAAGGATTGCCACATTTTATATGGAGCACATCGGTTTTGACCTGACCGGAAAGGGACTTGGAATCGATCTTACAGATGAGATCTCCGGCAGATTAAGTTTCAATGTCGGAAAGGTCGAAGTATGCGATCATAAGGTGATTTTCTCCATCGACAACCGTGTACCGGTTACTTACCGGTGCGCCCAGGTTCAGGAGCTCATTCAGAAACAGCTTATCGGTTCCGGATTCCGTTTTGAGAACCCATATGCAACTGAATCCATCCACGTACCTGAGGATTCTTTCCTGGTTCAGACTCTGATGGAATCCTACCGCAATGTCACCGGTGATATGTCCGCAAAACCTCTGGTAGACGGTGCCTGCTCTTACGCAAGAGCACTGGATAACTGTGTCGCTTTCGGCGCACTCCTCCCAGACCAGCCTGATCTGATGCATCAGACAAATGAATGTCTGGAGCTGGATAAACTGGATCTCTGGATGAAGATTTATCTGGATGCAATCTACCGGCTTGCAAAATAAACAATAACGTATAACTAAGAGAGAATAACGTAATGCTTTTGTTATTTTTTACGTTATTCTCTCTTTTTTTGTTCATTTTTTGTTTATTATGTATATTTTCTATCCATTTCACATACAAATTCGATGACATCCCAGAACATTTATGGTATAATTTAGAAAATCTAATTACTTATTTGTTAAGATACCAGGGGCAAGAGGTCAGAAAGCCGATGCAAGCTTGCTTGCAAGAGGATTTTTGACCTCTTGCCCCGCCAAAAACATGAGTAAGTAGCCATTTTTCAAAGAAAAATGAGCGGATTACGAATGTTTTTGAGGATTGCGAGAGTGCAAAGCACGTAGCAATCTGGTATCAAAGGGGGCAAAAATACCTTTTGACCCCAACTTCTTGTTAACGCACAATATGAGGGGGATTTTACATGAAAAAATTATCACGTCATGAACTGATGCAATACGGAACGGCTATCATTTCGTTCCTTATTGTAATGACGTTCACACTTCTGATTTTTTTCTGGTTTGTACAACAGAGCGTTGATAAAAGTGTACAGAATGTTCTTCAAAAAAACACACTGCAGCAAAAGGATCACTTGGAACTGGTTCTGGAAAAAGAATATGAATTTCTGGAGAGTCCTGCTGCATACTTCGGAACAACTTCCGATCTGTTCAGCAACGATAATCTTCAGCTTCTTGCTGAACTGGCTTCTTCCAGCTCCTATCATCGGCTTATGCTTTTTTCTACAGACGGTATCGGGCACTCCAGCGATGGGAAGAAGACCGATGCAAGTTCACGGGACTATTTTCAAAAGACATTGGAAGGCAGACGCGTCATTAGTTCTCCTCTGTCAAGCAGCGTAGACAACGAAACCCTTGTTGTCCTCACAGTTCCTGTTTATGACAAAGATCAGAATATTATCGGTGTCTTTGGAGGCTCCATCGATGTCACGGAACTGACTACCATGCTTTTTGAGGATCTGTATTCGGGTTCCGGCTACTCATTTATCACAGACCCGGACGGCAACATCATTTCCATTGAATCTACGCACAACGAAATCCGGAAGAACTTTTTTACTTCTTCCTCTGACTGGGTATTTCAGACTTCGGAAGATGGCGCTACTCTTCAGGAAGATTTTAAGCAAGGACACGCAAACTGCCGCAAGATTATATCAGATTTATCATATGCACGCTATATTTCCTACCAGCCGCTAAAGTACAACGGCTGGATGCTCTGCTATATCATTCCTGCTGTCGATGCCCGTCAACCCTTTGCTTTTATCAACAACTTTGAAATCATTCTGTTCGCCTTTTTTATCTGCATTGTGCTGCTTCTGATCTTCGCACTCTGGAAGATCAACCGGAAGAATCAGACTTCGCTTCTTCGCCAGGCACATACGGATGCCCTGACCGGACTTCTGAACAAAGTTTATACAGAACACACGATCTCCGAATGGCTGCGCGAAAAAGATTTTGAAGATTTTCAGGCTTTAATGATGATCGATATGGATTATTTCAAGCAGATCAATGATACTTATGGACATGCAACCGGTGACCAGGTACTGAAAATATTTGCCGGATTTCTGAAAGAACAATTCCGGACAACCGATATCATCGGTCGTGTCGGTGGTGACGAATTTATGATCCTGATGAAAAATGTACGTCTGGATTACAGTATCCATCTGCATTTGCAAAAGCTCTATACAAATCTTCAAAATGTAGATATCCCGGAAATAAATGGCCGGAAACTTTCCTGCAGTATCGGCTGTGCTGTTGCTCCAACGGATGCTGAATCTTTCAGCCAGTTATACCGCCTTGCCGATCATGCTCTGTATACAGCTAAGCAAAACGGACGTGGACGTTTTGTTATTTACCACGATATCAAAAACCAGCAGAAAACCGTTTTATCCTGATCCACGCCAGGAATCCTGGTACAGATCAATGTTCCTGTCATTTAATCTCAAAATTCCCGCCGGGCAGATCCTGTACCTGCCTGTCGGGAATTTCATTCTTTTTTATATCTCAGATACGCCTCCGGCATATCCAGTCATTTTTAATCATCGTAAGTATCCAGGAAATTGTGTCTTACACCTTTTGCCTTGTAGCCGACAACCGTATCCAGATTGACATTTTCCACACTCTTGAAAATATTGCCCTCCACAAACGGGTTCGTCTTCTTAAGCTCTGCAATCAGCTTTTTGATTTCCATACGCTTTGACTGATTTTCTTCATTGTTGCAGGTTGTACAGGTATCGGTAAACTTACATGCACACTGGATAAAATGCAGATCATTGTAATCTCTCCATGCCTTGATGTCATCCTCACGGATCAGATACATCGGGCGGATCAGTTCCATCCCTTCAAAATTTGTACTGTGAAGCTTCGGCATCATAGTCTGCACCTGTGCACTGTAGAGCATTCCCATCAGAATCGTCTCGATCACATCATCATAATGATGTCCCAGTGCGATTTTGTTACAGCCCATCTGCTGTGCAAAATTATAAAGATATCCCCGCCTCATCCTTGCACAGATATAACACGGTGATTTTTCAATCTCAAATACCGATTCAAAAATATTGGATTCAAAGATCTGGATCGGAATCTTCATCTTCCTTGCGTTTTCTTCAATAACCTTCCGGTTCTCCGGACTGTATCCCGGATCCATCACCAGGAACTTTACTTCAAAGTTAAACTTGTTGTGACGCTTTAATTCCTGGAAAAGCTTTGCCATCAGCATTGAATCTTTTCCACCGGAAATACATACTGCGATCCGGTCACCTTCTTTGACCAGTTCATATTCTCTGACAGCTTTTGTAAATTTAGACCAGATCTTCTTTTTGAACTTCTTGCGGATACTAAGCTCCACATGTTCACAGACATCATCTGCTTCCTTTTTCTTCATATCTGCCATCAGCCATCCAACATAACCGCCCTTCAGGCTATATGCTTCATATCCCTGATCCTGCAGTTCTTCTGCGATATCCCTGCTGATCTGTCCTCTGCTGCAGCAGATAATGATCTTCTTTTCCTTATCTTCCGGCGGATTCTCCATCAGTGCATCTGCTGAGCTTGCCGTCGAATTCGGCAGGATTCCATGGGCGCGCTCGATCTCGCCACGGATATCAAAAAGCTCATAGGACTCTGCAGGAAGCGCTTCCATTTCCTCAATCGTAATATCTATACTCATTGATTTTCTCCTTATAAAAAGAATGTACCCTGACACATAATCCTCTTTATTGAACAGAAAGTTCCATCTGGATTGTTGTCAAATAAAAAATATGCGTGTATCGGTACATATCATAGCATAATCTGTGCATCTGGTCAAAGGGAGATCCATCCGAAAATACCGGATCTCCGCTTATCCCACAGCATTTTTAACACTCCTGACTGTTGCAACTCTTACAATACTCTTAACAGCACCATATGCAGGATCGTTCCCGCTGCAATACTTATGAGTGTGTTGTGTTTCCATTTGTAGGTAACTGCAACAGCAGCCACCGCAATTCCTTTTGGAAATGCGATTCCTCTCAGATCACTTCCCACATCTTTCAGACAGTAAACGATCAGAACTGCCATGATCGCCGCCGGAAGTACCTGCCCCAGCCTATCCAGCCACAGCGGCATCCGTCGCTCTCCGCTAAATGCCAGAAACGGCAATGCCCGAAGCGCGAACGTGCAAACTGCCGATACCAGAACTGCCAGTAAAATTCCGCCCGTCGTCATACACTTTTTCCTCCTTTTTCCGTAATGACCAGAATTCCGGATGTAATAAGAAGTGCCGGAAGCATAAAGCTTTTCTGCCCGAAGATCACCAGGCACAAAATCCCGATCCCAAGTCCGGTCATTGCCGGAATGTGTTTTCTGGTCTTTTCCCACTGATCGATGAAAATGATCACAAACAGTGCCGTCATACAAAAATCGATTCCTTCCATATCAAACGGAAGCAGCTGCCCTATGACTCCACCTAAAACTGCCCCTGCCATCCAGTAACACCGGCTGAAAAATGCAACCAGGAACATCGTATCCTCCTTCTCTTTTTCCGGGAGGTCGAGCGTACAGTTTACCGCATAGGTTTCATCCGTCATCGTGTGGATCATATAGAGCTTACGCCTGCCCATCTTCTGAAAATCCTTCAGAAAAGTAAGGCTGTAAAAAGTCTGTCTGCTGTTCATCAGAAACGCTGTCAGTGCGATCGTCACGATCGAGGCTCCACTGGATAAAAATGTGATCAGGACAAACTGGAATGCCCCGGTATATACGGTAAGACTGACAAACAGTGAATAATACCAGCCAAATCCGGCATTTTCCATCATAATCCCATATGCCATGCTTACGAAAATGTAGCTGCACATGATCGGAATGGATTTCAGAAAAGCATTTTTTCTGATCTGTGCCTTTGTCATAATGTTTTCTCCTTAAATTTTCTGTACAAATCGAAAAAGACGAAGGTTCCGAAAAACCTCCGTCCAAAATTTCTGTGTGTATAATATTTATTTGCCCTGAACCGCTGCAAATCCACCTTCAAGATCTGCGATGATATCATCGATATGTTCGGTACCGATAGAAAGACGGATTGTGTTCGGTTTGATTCCCTGATCAAGCAGTTCTTCTTCTGTCAGCTGAGAATGTGTTGTTGTTGCCGGATGGATAACAAGACTCTTAACATCCGCAACATTTGCAAGCAGTGAAAAGATCTTCAGGTTGTCGATGAACTTGTGAGCTTCTTCCTGTCCGCCTTTGATCTCGAATGTGAAGATGGATGCTCCACCATTCGGGAAATATTTTTCATAAAGTGCATGATCCGGATGATTCGGCAGTGACGGATGGTTCACATGCTCTACCATTGGATGATTAGAGAGATATTCTACTACTTTCTTTGTATTTTCTACATGACGGTCAATTCTAAGTGACAGTGTCTCTGTTCCCTGCAGAAGAAGGAATGCGTTAAATGGAGAGATGGTTGCTCCCATGTCACGAAGAAGGATTGCACGGATGTAAGTTACAAATGCTGCCGGACCTGCTGCATCTACGAAAGATACTCCGTGGTAGCTTGGGTTTGCATCTGCGATTGCCGGGTATTTTCCACTTGCTTTCCAGTCAAATTTGCCGGAATCTACGATGATTCCACCAAGAGTTGTTCCGTGTCCACCGATGAATTTGGTAGCAGAATGTACAACGATGTCTGCTCCGTGTTCGATCGGCCGGATCAGATACGGTGTTCCGAATGTGTTGTCGATCACAAGCGGAAGTCCATGCTTGTGTGCGATTTCAGCGATCGCATCGATATCCGGGATATCACTGTTCGGGTTACCAAGAGTTTCAAGATAGATGGCTCTTGTGTTATCCTGAATTGCATCTTCTACTTCTTTCAGGTTATGTGCATCTACAAATGTAGTGGTGATTCCGTAATGTGTCAGTGTGTGCTCAAGAAGGTTGAAGCTTCCACCATAGATTGTCTTCTGCGCTACGATATGTCCGCCATCTGCTGCAAGTGCTTCGATGGTATATGTAATTGCAGCTGCTCCGGATGCTGTTGCAAGAGCTGCCACACCACCTTCAAGTGCTGCGATTCTCTTTTCAAATACATCCTGTGTAGAGTTTGTCAGACGTCCGTAAATGTTACCTGCATCTGCAAGTCCGAATCTTGCTGCTGCATGTGCAGAGTTCTTAAATACATAAGATGTTGTCTGGTAAATCGGTACTGCTCTGGCATCAGATGCCGGATCTGGTTCTTCCTGTCCTACGTGAAGCTGAAGTGTTTCAAATTTATAATCGCTCATATTTTTCTACCTCTCTTTTCTGATTGTCTGATGTATCGTGATCTCTATAGTGATCTTTCAAATTTGATAGTTGCATTATATCTACTTTTACCTACTTTGTCAATAGGTTAATAGGGAATTATTTTAAAAACCTTTAATTTCAATATGTTTTATCTGTTTTTTCTCCTGTAAATGCAAGAAAGAATGTGCCTCGGCACATTCTCGCGCCGAGCGCGTTGCTGAGCGCCAGTGACGCTCGTTAAGCAACGACCGAAGCGGAGCGTAGACCGCTTGCGACATTCTTCATCTTCGTGCAAGTGCGCATCTCCGGCACGCAGTGCCTTTTATTTCATAGGAAGTTCCTTTGGAATTTCCTATGAAAAAAAGACGCTTTGGGCGTCTTTTCTGTATAATAACAGACACTACTGCTCATCGGTGATCAGCCCGGCGATCAGTTCTGCTCCTGTCACAAGATCTTTGATTGTCGTATATTCATTTACCGAATGTGCCTGGTACATTCCATTTGACAGCACCAGTCCCGGAATCCCGTTCTTCGCAAAGCTGTTGTTATCACTTCCTCCAAATGTCTCCACCAGGTCTCCTGCAAGTCCCAGCTCTTTGCTTACTCTTTCAAACCGTTTTACCGGCACACTGTCTTTTGCAGTCTCATAAGCGATCAGATGAACTTCGTAGGCGAGTTCTGACTCAGCTCCGTATTTTTCAGCCACCTTTTTGAAAGTATTTCCCACTTTTTCTACACAACAGATTGTTTTTTCATGGGAATAGCTCCGGATTTCTCCCTTTACGGTACATTTTTCCGGAACAATATTCGTTCCGCTCCCACCTTCGATCAATCCGATATTGCAGGTTGTCTCTTCGTCCACATGTCCCTGACTGATCTGTGAGATCGCTTCGGATGCAATAGCGATCGCATGAATGCCGTGCTCCGGATCAAATCCGGCGTGGGATGCTTTCCCAGTTACCGTCACCTGATAAGAGATCAGGGACGGTGCTTTATATGCCGCGCTTCCAACCGGTCCGCTGATATCCAGTACATAAGCTTCTTTTGCACGGACCTTTGAAAAATCAAATACACTGCTGCCCTTGATATAAAGTTCTTCTGCAATTGCAAAAAGAATCTCGATATCCCGGTGTGGTACTCCCGCTTCTTTTACACTGCGGATTCCTTCCAGGATCTCCACAAGTCCTGCCACATCATCAGCTCCAAGAACTGCCTTTCCTGCGGAACGGATCACACCGTCTTCTCCGATGATCCCTTTCTTGCCTTTGGAAGGCTCAACCGTATCCATATGACCGGACAGAAGGATCGGATCTCCCGGAAGGTCTCCCGGAAGATATGCATATAAGTTTCCGGCGTTTCCTCCGAAATGTTCTCCGGCATTGTCTTCCTCCACCTCAAAACCAAGTTCTTTTAACTTCGGGATCAGCCGGTCTGCCATCTCACGCTCTCCAAAGCTTGGTGCATCGATTGCGGTCAGCTCCTGAAATTCGTCAACTACTCTTTTTTCATTTACTTCTATTTTGCTCATTTCTGCCACTTCCTTATCTGCACGGTCATCGTCCGTCTGTCCTGTACACCTTCCATCACAGATGTCTGCTGCTTGACTCACACTTCTACTTTAATACAGCTTCCAGGTCTGCGATCAGATCCTCTGCGCCTTCGATTCCAACGGAAAGTCTTAAAATCCGGTCTGTGATTCCGTTCCGGTCAAGCTCTTCTTTGGAAAGATCCGCATGTGTCTGTGTGATCGGATAGGTGATCAAAGTCTCTGTCCCTCCAAGACTTTCCGCAAACTGAATCAGTTTTACATTTTCCAGAATGTGATATGCTCTCTCTTGGGAATCTACTTCAAAGGTCAGGATCGAACCAAATCCTCTTGCCTGCTTTTTCATCAATTCGTAGCCCGGATGTGATTCAAGCCCCGGATAAAGTACCCTTGTCACATGCTCCTGCTTTTCCAGAAAATGTGCGATCTTCAGTGCATTTTCCTGTGCCCTGTCCATACGGACTCCAAGCGTCTTGATCCCTCTGAGGATCAGCCAGCTGTCCATCGGTGCAAGGGTTGCCCCTGTCGTCTTGATGATAAAACGAAGCTGTTCCTGAATGTCCTCGCGGTTTGTTATCAGAAAACCTGCAAGTGTGTCATTATGTCCACCCAGATATTTTGTCCCGCTATGCACAACAATGTCAGCACCAAGCTTCAGCGGATTCTGGAAATATGGTGATAAAAAGGTATTGTCCACGATCAGAAGAAGATCATGTTTTTTTGCTTTCTTTGAAAGTTCTTCCAGATCGGATACACGCATCATCGGATTGGTCGGTGTCTCTGCATAAATTGCTTTTGTATTATCCTGGATATAATCCTCTACATCCACACTGCTTAAATCCACGCTGGTAAATGTCAGTCCATTTTTCACATTGATGCTGTGGAACAGACGGACGCTTCCTCCGTAAAGATCCTCATCAATGATGATGTGATCGCCCGGTTTGAAAATCTCCATCAGAGCAGTGATCGCTGCCATTCCTGTCGAAAATGCCAGTGCATCGATTCCTTCTTCCAGTGATGCTACGATCTTCTCAAGATGTTCTCTCGTCGGATTCTGTAATCTGGAATAGTCATAACCACTGCCTCCACCTACTCTGTCTCTCGCAAATGTTGCAGACTGATAGATTGGATAACTGATCGCCCCATATATTTCATCCTTATTATCGTCAGCCAGATGCTGACATCGTGTATCGATTCCATACTTCATGTTTGTCTACCTCTCCTGTCTCTTGTAATCCGTAATATGAAAGCTCAAAATTATATTGACCTCTCTGATACCAGCTTTCTCTCCTGATATCAGTCAATTTCGCTATTTACTTTACAATATCTTTCCATCGAAATCCAGTTTTCTTTTTTATTTTTCAAAAAATTCTTTTCCGGGCATTTACGCAAGTTCTTTCTCAGTCATCACACATTCAAACTCTCCGGAGCCGCTTACCTGTGAATAATCCGGTGTATAGCCAAGCTTTTCATAAAATCCAAGGGCTGCCTTTCTGGAATTGATATAGATTTTTGTCACACCTTTTTCGCGCATCCAGTTTTCCGCCTCAATGATCCCTGCCTGTCCGTAATGCTTTCCCCTGTAGGATTCCAGTGTTGCCACGCGCTCAATTTTTCCGGTATGTTCATCCAGATAATGCAGCCTGCAGGTGGATACCGGATAAATTCCGTCCATAACCAGAATATATTCATCCTCCGGTGTGTCATCTGAAAATTCTCCCTCAAGCGGGATCTTAAATCCCAGGCACATTGCCTGTGTCCGCACATAATGTACGCCGGCTCTCTGCCATTCTTCTGTTACTCTGACTGCTTTCATCATTCATTCCCCGCTTTCTTTATTTTCCGGATAATTTTTCTTTTATCCTGTTGGAAAAATCGACTGATCCCTCAGCCGATTTTGTTTTTCTCTTAAATTGAATAATCCGGTTCTTCCATCCGGTTGATCTTTGTAAAGAACTCTTTGACACGTTCGTTCTTCGGATTTCCAAACACTTCTCTCGGCGTTCCGTCTTCCAGGATCTTTCCTCCGTCCAGGAAGATCACTCTGGTTGCAACGTTTCGTACAAAACTCATCTCATGGGACACCAGAAGCATTGTATATCCTTCATTTGCCGCTTTTTTGATCGTATCCAGAACTTCTCCGACAAGCTCCGGATCCAGTGCAGATGTCGGCTCATCCAGAAGTAAAAGCTTTGGCTCCATTGCAAGTGCTCTTGCGATTGCAACTCTCTGCTGCTGGCCACCTGACATATGTCTCGGATAATGGTTTGCGTGATCCAGAAGACCTACATTTTTAAGCTGCTCTCTCGCAATCTTTTCCGCTTCCTCTTTTTTCATCTTCTTTACCACGATCAGCCCCTCCATTACATTCTGAAGTGCTGTCTTCTTTGAAAAAAGATTGAAATTCTGGAACACCATGCTGGTCTTTTTCCGGAGCTCTGTCAGATCTTTTCCGTGAATATGTGCCAGATCCTGTGTTTCACCGTCAATCGTTATAGTTCCGGTTTCCGGTTTTTCCAGTCTGTCCACACATCTTAAAAATGTGGATTTCCCCGTTCCTGAAGGTCCGATGATCGCCACAACATCTCCCTGATTGATGGTAAGATCGATCCCATCAAGAACCTTATTGTTTTTAAATGTTTTTGATATATTTTTGATTTCGATCATACCTTATTCCACCTCTGTATCTCTGATATCTAAAAGTGCCGGTGCATCTTCCGGTACGCGGAGTTTCTTCTCCAGATAGCTGATCACTCTCTCCAGTACGAAAGTAATTACCCAGTAAATAATTGCCAGTGAAATATACACTTCAAAGTAACGGTAATTTCTTCCCGCAAGGATCTTTCCTTCTGCGGTCATCTCCACTACAGAACAGACAAATGCAAGAGAAGTTCCTTTGATCAGTCCGATAAATGCATTTCCTAGGGATGGGAGTGCTACCACGATTGCCTCCGGAAGGATGATCCTTATCAATGCCTGGAAATAATTCATTCCCAAAGCGCTTGCTGCCTCAACCTGTCCTTTATCTACTGATTCGAGAGAAGCACGGATGATTTCTGCGTTGAATGCGGATTCATTGAGTGCCAGCGCAACGAATGCATATACGATCGGTGCGACTCCATTGACATTGTAGTTGGTTCCACATTTAAAGTTGATATATTTCAGAATCATCGGAATACCGAAATAGGTCACATATAACTGAACCAGGATCGGCGTTCCGCGGATAACCGAGATATAGATACTTACCAGCTGTTTCAGTACCGGTACCTTTTTAATCTTCACAAGTGCAAGGAGCAGTCCCAGGATGAGACTGGCGATCATTGCTGTGACAGCCAGTTCCATTGTAACCGGAAGATATTTTAAAAGTAGCGGTATCTGTGTAAATACCAGTTTTCCATCAAATAATTTACCCATTAGTTAATCGTCTCCTCGAACTTATCATCCTCCGGTGCGGCATCCTGACCATACCATTTCTTACTGATCTCAGTCAGCGTTCCGTCTTCCTTCAGCTCCTTCAGTGCTTTGTCTACCTGTTCTCTTAAATCTTTCTGGTCCTGTGGGAAAATAAAGTATGCATAAGAGTTTTCGGCAATCATTTTTGCTTCATCTTCCGGAATATCATTTTTCTGCACTTCATAGTTAAATTCTTCCATGTAAGAGTTATACATTGCAAGATCGATGATCGTAAAATCCTGTGATCCGTCTGCTACATGCTGTAAAAATACAGATGTATCTGCATCCGAGTAAGTAATATTGATCGCTTTATCCGGATTCTTTTCATTCCATGCTTCTACTGCATTGGATACGCTGATTCCTGTACCACCTTCAAAAGAAAGTCCGGCTGCATCTTCAAATGATTTGATCTCTTTTCCACCTTTCTTTGTTACGAATACATAGCTGATCTTGTCATATGGATAAGAGTAAAGATAACTTGCCCCACGTTCTTCGTTGTAAGAGAAGTTGTTGACTCCGATCTGATAATTTCCACTGTTCAGTCCGGAAAGTACAGATCCAAAATCAGTCACTTCGTATTCCAGTTCATAATCCGGGAGCTTATCAAAAACTGCATTCAGTACATCCACATCGTATCCTGCCGGCTTGTCATCATCGCCTACATAGACATATGGTTTTGCGTTTGCTCCGGTTGCTGCTTTGATCACTGTCTTTCCACTGTCTGAAGAGCTGTCCTTTGAAGCGCTTCCGGAAGAAGATCCGCATCCTGTAGCCAGAACTCCTGCTGCCAGTGTAACTGCTAAAATGCTTGCCAACTTTTTCATAATATTTTTCCCTCGTCTTTCGTCTGTTATTTTTCTGCTTTAAATTTGTGTGCCGGATCTTTACTGAGTGATTCTCTTCCTGTCGGTGTCTTCCAGATAGTATCCCAGTCCGTTTCCTGCACCACGATATCATAATATGTATTTTCCCAATACTCTTCATCTGCTTCATTCAGATCGACAGATGCCGCAAAATCCTTAAAATATGTGTTATGTCTGAATGCAGGGATCTGATACAGATCTCTTGCATATCCCCACAGATTCGGGTAATCTACCAGACGATGCTTGCAAGGTCCGATATTTCTTGAATAAGACACATCCAGTCTTGCGATGGTTGTATAAAGACGGATATCACTGTCTGTCACATAATCTCCAAATAAGAATCTCTTGTCTGCAAGTCTTTCCTCCATTGCATCAAGCCCTGCGAAAAATGTCTCATATCCATCGGCAAATGCCTGTAAGGATTCAGCAAACTGCGCACGATAAACAGCATTGTTCACATTTTCAAAGAGCCATTTGTTCAGCTTATCAATCTCCGGTCTTAATTCTTCAGGGTAAAGATCCGGTGCTCCCTTTTTATGGAACGGCCTGAACGCTGTTTCCAGATGATTTGTAAGCCAGTGGTAATCATTATTTACCACTTTTTTTGTCTTATAATCTACAAATGCCGGAACAGTTGTACGTCCGGTGTATTCTTCATCCGCATTGTAGTAAAGCTCACTTAAGAACTGTGCGCCCGTTTCCGGATTGATATGATCCGGAGAATTTACAAATTCCCATCCAAGATTTTCTTCCCGGTCTGTCCAGTCTACGATCTCAACCTTCACTGCATCCTCAAGTCCGAGAAGTTCTCTTGCGATCGCTGCTCGATTGGACCAGTTGCATCCTTTTGCCCAGAAAAGAATATATCTGTCTTTTTCTACCGGATTTTTCCCTTCTCCAAACCCTTCTGTGAAGCGGTTTGGCTGACGATGGAAATTTCCATATTCATCAATTTCCTGTGCGGTCTCTCTCGGTCTTACTCTGATCTGTCTTCCATTTACATCTACATATTCAAAATCTGCCATGATTCGTTCCTCCTACTGTTCTTCTGCCTTAAATTTATTGCCCGGATCGCTGCTCAAATGTGCACGGTCATGCGGTGCACCCCAGTATGCATCAAAATTGATCTCATCCAGAAATCTTGCATTGAAAGATTCAAAAAATAATGCGCCGACCTTCTTGTTGTTGGGATTTGCAAAATCCTTAAAGTAGGTGTTGTTTCTGAATGCCGGAATCTGATACAGGTCTCTTGCATATCCCCACAGATTCGGATAATCGATCAGGCGGTGTTTGGTATGTCCAAGCTGCCAGGTATAACGGATATCCAGTCTTGCCAGTGTTACATAAAGCCTTACATCACTGTCTGTCACATAATCCCCAAAAAGAAATCTTTTATCTTCCAGACGTTTTTCCAGAATATCCATTGCTGCGTAGAAGGAATTGTATGCATCCCAGTAAGCTTCCTTTGATCTTGCAAATGTTGCTTTATAGACACCGTTGTTGATGTTGTCAAAGAGCCAGTCATTCATCTCATCGATGTCTTTTCTGAGCTCTTCCGGATAAAGATCCGGTGCTCCTTTTTTGTGGAACGGTTTAAAATCTACTTCAAAATAATGGGTAAGCCAGGTGTAATCGTTATTTACAACTTTTCCTGTCTTGGTATCGATCAGAGCCGGTACCGTTGTTCTTCCTGTATAATCATCATCTGCTTTGTAATATGCTTCACTTAAAAACTGGATTCCAAGGACCGGATCAATATGATCTTTGTCGTATACAAATTCCCATCCAAGATTCTTCTCATGCTTTTCATGATCAACCATGTTGACACTGATCGCATCTTCCAGTCCAAGAAGTTCTCTTACGATCGATGCTCTGTTGGACCAGTGGCAAAGCTTTGCCCATACCAGATGGTATCTTCCTTTTTCTACCGGATTCCTTCCTTCTCCAAATCCTTCTGTAAAATGATTTGGCTGACGGACAAAATATCCGTTCTCATCTATCTCCGATACAACTTCCTGCGGACGTACACGGATCTTTCTTCCATTTACTACTTCATAATCAAATTCTGCCATTACTTCTTCCTCCGTTCATATTTATCAGTACTGGTTATTTTGTATAACCTTTATTTCCTATCAACTTAGTTGGTATAATATCATCTATTACCTACTAAGTCAATAGGTTATTTTGTTTTTTTGTTTTTTCCTTGAAACACATATAACCCTACGGTATAATAGGTAAAAAAGAATGTGCCTCGGCACATTCTCGCGCCGAGCGCGGTCGCTTGCGACATTCTTCATCTTCGTGCGAGTGCGCATCTCCGGCACGCAGTGCCTTTTATTTCATAGGAAGTTCCTTTGGAATTTCCTATGAAATAAAAAAACACCAGGGTTTATAAACTCTCTGGTGCTGCTATTATACATATAAAAATATGGGGGAAAACTAATTATGATTTCTACAAAAGGACGTTACGCACTCCGCGTGATGATTGATCTCGCCCAGCATAAGGACGAAGAATATGTTCCGCTTAACGAGATTGCAATCCGCCAGGAAATTTCCGAAAAATACCTGGAAATTGTCCTGAAAATTCTTGTAAAGAAGAAACTCTTAAAAGGACGCCGTGGCAAGGGGGGCGGATACCAGCTTACCAGGGAACCTTCTGAATACACTGTCGGCGAGATTCTTGAACTTGCGGAGGGCAATCTTGCTACAGTCGCCTGTCTGATTCCAGGTGCCGAGACCTGCAGCCGTGAAGAGCAGTGCATTACGCTCCCTTTGTGGAAGAAATTTGATGGAATGGTACATGATTTCTTCTACGGAATTACATTGGAAGATGTGTTAAACGGAAATATTTAAGGAGATTTTTATGAATGCTTCGAATTTTGAATGGCCAGTTGATAAAAAGCCACTGTATTCCCTGCTTTCCATCCGCCTCCGCGGTCTGATCGACGGGATTCCTCACCAGATCTCCAATCTGGCAAATGCATCTGCCCTTCTCGGGGATGCGCTTCGGAATATCAACTGGGTTGGTTTTTATCTAATGAAAGAAGGCAGACTCGTCCTTGGTCCTTTCCAGGGCAAACCTGCCTGTATTGAAATTGAAATCGGAAAAGGTGTCTGCGGAACCGCTGTCTTAAAAGACCAGGTCATGCTAGTAAAGGATGTCCACCAATTCCCGGGACATATCGCCTGCGACAGTGCCTCCAATTCCGAGATTGTAATCCCACTTCATAAAGGCGATGAGATCGTCGGGGTTCTGGATATCGACAGTCCCCTCCTTGCCCGCTTTGATGAAGATGATGCAGCGGGACTTACTCGTTTCGCACAGATTCTGGAAACAGTTTTTAACAACTAAGCTGTTTTTTCAGATAACCTGCAATCACCCGAGTTGCACATTCATGTGACTTTTTCCCCGGATGCTGAAGGGATCCCATTTGTTCTTCTGATGTGTCCGGGAGTTCCAGAAAACTTACATTCAGATCTTTTGATTCTTTCTTATAATTTTCCACTGCTTCTTTTATGATCGGCGAAAGCTCATGTCCAATCATCCCATATGCCCATAAAATGTGTGCTGTCGGATTATCTTTTCTTACCATGGTAAGGAAGTCTGTCATTGCCTTTTCCAGTCGCAGAACATCTTTTCTCATATAACTTCCATCCGCATTCTTATGCTGTTTAAATGTTCTTCCACTATAACTATCTCTCCACATTGGCTCCTTAAATGCACTCGCATCATTGGTTCCCAGATTGATGATCACGGCGTCCGGAATCCATTCAGAAAAATCATATGGCTTATCTGCACCGGATTCTCCCGCCGTCTTTCCTTCTTCAAATCCACAAATTTTCTCATAACGTGATGGCACATTGTGATCCGGATTATTATCCCATCCGGTCAGCACGCCCCAGCCACTCTGTGAAATAGCACGGAACTCCGCATGCATTTCCTTTGACACCAGATATGGAAAACTGTGACTGCAACTTTTGAACATGGAGATCCAGTCCTCTTCTGTCTGTGCACCATAAGTTCCCTCACCTGATGTAATGCTGTCTCCTACAAATTCCAGCTTATACGCTTTTTCCTCTACCGGCAGAAACTCCCCGTCACTTTCCATTCCCCAGATTAAAAGCTGGTGATCCCTCTCTTCCGTCATTGCCTGCAGTTCGCGGAACAGATAGACATTCTTCACCGTATCCGGGCTCATATTCCGGAACAGGCAGATCTTTGTGCGTCCGTAAGGAAGCATCTGTCTGCCTATCAGTTCTCCATTTATCTCATAGGCAATCCACATCTCATGCACCTTGTATACTGATTCTATGTCTATCCAGAGCTCTTTTCCTGTCACGCTTACCTCAATTCCTCCGCCGTTGAAAAATACCGGGAGCGGATATTTTGTCTCATCGGTTCTTCCGTGGATTTTATAGTTTGGGATTTCCTTTAAGCTATATGATTTTAAGTGTCTGTTTTCCATCTGTCTCTTCCTTTCCGGTCTGTATTCTCCGTTCATTGTAACAGATTTTTCGGCAAATGTTAGCTTTTTCCTGCCAGATACTTTTTCTGCCCGATTTGTTTTCAAATTAGCAGGCATTCTTTTTCTGCTCTTGACATTTTTCGCATCAGTTTATATGATGTTTGGTGCAAAATCTTTTGTGATTCAGGAGAACTCATATGAACCAACTATTAGAAATGATCCGGCAGAAAGACGCTTCTGCCTTTACACACAGTGGAAAATTCCACGCAGATGATGTCTTTTCATCTGCCCTTTTACTCTATCTGAACCCGGAAATCACAATCACCCGCGGAAACAAAGTCCCGGATGATTTTGACGGTATCGTATTTGATATCGGACGCGGCAGATATGACCACCACCAGAAGGACAGCCGTATCCGCGAAAATGGAATCTCTTATGCAGCTTTCGGACTTTTATGGGAAGATCTTGGGTGTGAAATCTTAGGTGACGAGCTTGCTGAAAAATTCGACGAGGCATTCGTCCAGCCACTTGATAACAATGACAATACCGGTGAGAAAAATGAACTTGCTTCTCTGATCGGCAGCTTCAATCCTTCCTGGGATGAGAACGGCGGGACGGATGAAGCCTTTTTCCGCGCTGTCAGTGTTGCCGGTATGATATTAGAAAATAAATTCGCCCGCTATCTTGGAAATGAACGTGCAGACAAACGAATTGAAGAGGTTCTTGAAACCCGTGACCAGACCGGCGATTCCCGTATTCTTGTTCTCCCGGAATTTATTCCGTGTCAGAAGCGTCTTTCCGAAACAGAAGTTGCTTTCGTCATCTTCCCGTCCAACCGCGGCGGCTACTGTATCCAGCCACAGAAAAAGGAATATTCTCTGAACTACAAATGCAGCTTCCCATCCGAATGGCTTGGTCTGGAAAATGAAGAACTCCAGAAAGAAACCGGTCTTTCCAGTGCCACTTTTTGTCATAAGGGTGGCTTTCTGATGTCCGTTGGAGATCTGTCAGATGCTATCCGGGCATGCCAGATCAGTCTGGATGCATTTACCGAAGAGATCACTCTGGTAAATCTCGGTGATGATACTTCCGCCGATACACTCCTTGCACAGCTTCCGGGACTTGCACATGCAAAGATTATTCATAAATCCCTTCCAGAGTTCCCGGAACTTACCCTGGATGGAATCTATGGGGAAGTTACTATGGAAAAGCCAGAATGGAAAACGTATGTGAAGGATCAGGTAAAAGAATTATTGAAGACGAAACCTGAGGCAGTCTATGTAAATGGGAATCTGTTTTCTCTTTATCCGATCGTTCATCAGCTTCGTAAAAAACACATTCCGGTCCTCACCTCTTCAATGAAGGATGGGAAAAAAATTATTATCCGTATTCCTTCCGGTTCATAAGTAAAAAAATGGCGTCCAGTCCACTCTCGACTGGCGCCATTTTCTGTTATTATCGCTGTCAGAAAAACATCATTCTATGCTCCCTGACTATCCCATGTTTGCAAATCTCTCGACTGCTTTTGTAAAATCTTCTATCGTCTTATCTGCATCCCCATGCTCAATTCCATCTTTTACACAATGCTTGATGTGTCCTTCCAGAACAACCTGACCACACTTGTGAAGTGCTGATTTTGCTGCATTGATCTGCGATAAAATATCTTCACACGGAATATCTTCATCGATCATCCGGTCGATTGCCTGTACCTGTCCGATAATCTTTTTCAATCTGCGATGCAGATTGTCCGAATCCATACACTGCTTCATCTGTCAAAACCTCCTGCTCTTTCAAGTATAACAGACCTTTCCTTTTTTACAAGTAATAGCTTAATTATCCCAGTACAATTTTCGCTTTGTGTCATCCAGTCCGTCCACAAATCTTCGCTTGAATACCAGAAACTCTTCTAGATCCATCAGAATATGATACAGCATCGCACGGCTTTCGAATTCTTCCCGGGTCTTCGGAAGAGGATTCTTCCTTATAATGTCAAAAAGTTCATGAAGCTCGTCCAGCTGCGCAGTCGGAACGGTATGCTCTTTCACACAGACCAGCATGTCCAGCACATAAGCGGATATGATCATTGCTTCCTCCGGCATCTTTCGAATCTTTTTCATCTCATAGTGAAGGTTATGGATCACGTTGCACTGCTTCATACGCATTTCAAAATAATCAATATAATATCCCGGATGTGACTGGAACGTATTATCCTGATATTCATATGCATCCTGAATGAATCCCTGTACCTCTTCCTCCAGTTCGCAGATATCTGACCATACACTTCTCTGCATCTCTTTGTTCGCCAGATATGCAGAAATCTCACCAAGGATCATTTGCAGACGCTCTTCTGTGTAACGCATATTTTCCACCAGTGCCTTGCGCTGACTTCCATAGTCATAAAAAAGATTCAGGATCAATGCCATCGTAATGCCGATCAGCACCAGCATAAATTCATTGACAATGAAATCTACTTCAAAATCCCGGATTTCCAGAAAATGCATTCCGATCAGCGCATTTACCAATATTGTCGCTCCCCATCCGATCATCTCAGCAATAATAACAACAAAAAATGCATATACACCATACGCAATCCATTCTGATTTTACGATAGAGAATATAATCATCGCCATCAGTACCGATATCACAAACGTCACTACCCTGGCGATCGATAACTTCACCGTCTTCCATTTCGTAGTTACCATTGTAAGAAGCGCAACACTTCCCGCCGCCAGTGAATATTTGAGTCCTATCAGATTCGCAATATAAATCGCCAGACTACTCCCTAAGGCAATTTTCAATGCCTGCATCCCGATCTTTTTACTTTTCATTTTTCCTCCCGTAATCTCATGCCCCAATCCCCATGGATTCTGTGCACTTGATTTTGTATCCATATTTATGATACCGAGAGAACGGATACTGTGTCAAATATTTTCTCTATAATCTGCTTATTTACCAAATTACACTGGTAAATTTTAGGCAAATTGCTGTTGATATTTTTAATCATTTACTCCTTTTTCCAGTTTAAAAGGAGTGCGGAATTGATAATGACCAGAACCGATCCCGCGTTATGCACAAGCGCACCTACAACCGGGTTCAAAATTCCAAGTATAGCAAGTACAATCGCCAGAAAATTCAGTCCCATTGAAAAGCTCATATTGCATTTGATCGTGAACATCATTCTCCTGGACAGTGCCAGCAGATGTGGAAGTTCTTTTACCTCATCATCTACCAGTGTAATATCTGCCGCATCTACTGCGATATCACTCCCAACACCGCCCATGGCAATTCCGACATCCGCTTTCTTAAGTGCCGGTGCATCGTTGATTCCATCTCCGATCATACACACCTGTTCTGCCTTTTTCTGATAGCTGTCGATCCAGTTTAATTTGTCTTCCGGCAGACACTGCGCATGTACTTCCTTGTTCCCTTTATTTTATAATTGCTGTTTCTTTCTGTTCTCTACGGCATCCTGTACCATAAAATAATATTCTCCTTCTTCACACATTCCACTCTCCCGGATTTTCCATCCGTTTTTCTCATAAAAAGTCAATGCATTTTTATTGTCCTTCATACATTTTAAGGATAATGGACTTCCATATTTTCTATTTGCTTCTGCGATCAATGCTGCTCCTAAACCAGTTCTTCTATATTGCTTACATACAAAAAGATTATGTACAAACAAATCCGGTTCCCACACGGAAATAAACCCGGCTATAGCTCCATCCACAAGACCAGCCAATATTCTTTCGCCTTCTGTACTCTTTTTAAAATCATCCATACATACTTCTTTTTCCCATACAAATTCTTTCAGCCGGATATCATAATATATCTTTGCCAAAGCTGCATTATCCATCTCGTCTGCAACTTTTATTTCTATCATACCTGCTCCTCTCCAAAAATAATTTTAATCAGCGCCTTGCTCAGCATAATGGTCCGGTTCCATGGATTGATGATAATTCCTTCAATTTCCTCCACCTGGAGTGCTGATTCAAAAAGTTTCCGAATATCTGTCATAAATGTAGATTTGACACTTCCACCACCTTTTAACTCTTCCTCAAAACCGGTAAACGCTGCCCACCATTTTTTTCCATCCTCAGTCTGAATTGCCTGAAGCTGAATCTGACCATCACCTTTTGGCGGTTCTACTGCGATAATCAGCTGTCCGTTTTCCTTCATTCTTCTGCGGATCACGGTCAATGTATGTGCCAGCATTTCCTGTGTCGGTTCCTGCTGCAATCCAGCAATCGCAGCTTCCATTTTTTCGTTTCCCTGCAGTCCTGGATCTTTCTTTTCCATTTCATCGTTTCCCATTTTCTTTTCTCTCCAATATCTTTCGCTCTGACTGTCTCTTTCAAAGCTTTTACTTCTCTTTTTATCCCGGTCTGTTTTAAACTTCAATCTCTTTGCAGACATCAATCCATCCTTCAGAATCTACTGCATTTTCCAAATCTTCAATGGTAAGTCTTACGGCACTGTGATCATTTCCGGCTGCCGGATAGACCGTATCGAACCGTTTCAGGCTCTCATCAAGATAGACCTTGATCCCTTCTTTCACACCAAACGGACAGACTCCGCCCGGAGCATGTCCGATGATCTCTTCTACCTCTTCAAATGGAATCATTTTTGCTTTGATATGAAAGGTATCCTTGTATTTCCGATTGTCAATCCGCGCTGTTCCTTCTGTCAGAATCAGTACCGGCTGTTCTCCCTGGAGAAATGACATGGTCTTTGCGATCATTCCAGGTTCAACGCCAAGTGCCTCTGCTGCAAGCTGCACCGTTGCACTTGATTCCTCCAGCTCAATAATCCTGTCTGCATAACCTTTTTCTGTTAAATATTTCTTCGCCTGTTCTAATGCCATCTTGGTGTCCTCTTTTCTCTTGTTTCATTGCCTTATTTCTAATCTGTTTAATTTTCTGTATTTTGTCAATTCTGTCTATCGATATTCAAGTACATTTTCCAGCTGCTTTCTTGGCCGCGATGCCGGTTCCTCATCCGGCACACCAAGTGCAACTGCACCTACAAGCTGGTTTTCTGTACCAATATATTCTACCAGTTCATCATATGCGAAGCAGGTATTGGCAATCCACAAAGTTCCAAGCCCCAGCTCTGTTGCACGGAGCAACATATTTTCTACCGATGCTCCAATAGATAAAGAATCGCAGATTTCTGAAACCCTCTTATCTGTATCAATATTCTCGTACGGTGTGCGTCCATTCTCATTTAAGATTATAATCGTCACCGGAGCCTCTCGCATAATCTGTAACGTATGAAATGCATCCGGCAATCCAAACGCTGACTCTGGTAATAAAGCCTTGCCGGACTTTTCTCGGACAAGCCCTCTCTCCATGGCATCAAGCAGATGCTCTTTTGAGGCTCCTGTATACACAATGTATTTCCATGGCTGCCGGTTCTTCGCAGACGGTGCCAGAATACCAGCTTTTACAATCTCTTCAATCACTGATTTTTCTATTTTATCCGGTTTGTATTTACGGATACTTCTTCTTTTCTCTATACTGTCCATTTTTTGTTCCTGTCATTTTTTGCTGTTGATTCGTATACATCCGTATTTTATCATATCTTTCTGAAATGTAAAAAGATTTTCTTCCTAAAAAATCACTAAAAAAATCCCGGAAGCCCAACATCTGAACTCCCGGAATTTTTTCTTCTTTTCCTCTAAACCATCCCGTTTACCATCTTATATTTATACAGCATCTCAGCATGGTTCTGTTCTTCTACCTGGATATCCGCCAGTAATTTTCTCAGCTTCGTATCGCCAAATGCAAATACGTCGGAGTTATATTCTCCGGATACCAGCTTTTCCGTCGCTATACAGTCTGTTGCAAGAAATGCATCCTGCATCTTGTCTTCAGGAGAACTCATAGCTGTATAAGTAGCTTTCGGCTCATAATCCCGTCCGTCAGTGTCATTACAATTGCACTCCGGCACTGTACCGTTCAATACTTTTTCCAACGATTCATAGTGTTCTTTTTCCTTGTTCTGCAATGTCTGGAATAAGCTTTTCAGCTCCGGATCCTTTGCCTGACCGGCATACATTCCGTATTTTTCCACACAACTTTTCTCCTGTGTCTGCAAATCTTCAATCGTTGCTCGTTCCTTCTCATTTAATACCATGATTTTCAGCTTCCTCTCTTCGTTTTTCAATGGTATTATCTGTCTGGATCTGCGGATTTATTCATCTTCCCTGAAAAAACTATCCGGAAAATATATTTCTCAACTTTTACCTGAATTTATAATATTCAGTTTTTCACTTTCCCCCATCTACAATAATCCGATCAGCTCTTCATATCCGCTTCTCTTTGCCAGCATTTGCAGCCCATCGAAGACCTCTTCTTCCGAATAATCATGCTCTTTCAGAAAAGCTTCTCCTTTTTCACTGACATAGCCATAGAACCAGATTGCTTCCTCTACCGCTTCTCTGCTTGTATAGTCCATCTCATCAAGAAGCAGATTCTCCGCCTCGTTGATTTCTCCGTTATCAATCATTTTTTTCCACTGATTCACATTGTCACCGGAAACTTCGTACTTATTCTCTGCATCAAGCTCTACCTGTTTGTAAGTTTTTCCAAGTGCAACTGTAACCAGAACCCGGATGACTTCTTTGATCATCCGCATGATATAATCTTGCTCATCCTGAAATCCCATCTGTCATTCCTCCTGTTCTATGAAATCTTTCTTTTTCTAAGCTGTACGCAGGAATGTGTATAAGAAAACGTACTGACCAGATAAATAACGCCTACTACTATTACAGCCAGAAGCCCTGTATTAAAGAACAGATGCAGAAGCATTGTAATAACTAACAATATTCCAATCGTTCTTTGCATCATTACATACGTATGATAAGCACTTTTATAAATTACCTCCTTTTCTGCTTCATCACAACTCCCCAGGAATTCCTTCTGGAATCCCTTTGAAAATGGATCTCCCTGCTTTTCCGGATGGATTTTCTGTACCAGTTTTACATACCGGGTCTGCGCAATCGCATTATAAAAATAACAAATGATAAATATAATGCAAGAAACTAAGAACTGCCCTCTTCTCTGATCCGATACTTCCTGAATATAGCGGATAGAATAACCGGTAGACAAGATAACAAAACACAGAACCTGTGATACGACACCTAAATTAACCAGAATGCCGCCCCATCTCTCTTCTTCATATTCCCACTTATCACATTCTTCATCTTCTGTTTCCAGAATTTTAACTCCAATCTTCTTTAATCTGTTATAACAATATTCTCCTCCAAGCACTGTAATAACAGTTATCAGACTCAGCAGCGGCAACATTATCTTCGTGATCACAACCAGAAAACTGCCTGTTACACCTGTCATATTTTCGCCAAATGTAAAATATAATTTGCCCGTTACGCCTCCAATAACCATACCAATTATCACCAGTAAAAACATTTTTATAACTCCATTTTTATAACTTGCCCTCTTTTTACTCTTCATCGTCCTCATCCTCTTCCTCTTCATACTCAAATATATCTTCTACTGTTACCCTGCAGATCTTTGCCAGCTTCAGTGCCAGTGTCACCGATGGTGAATAATCACCTCTCTCGATCAGGCTGATCGTCTGCCTAGACACCCCGGCAAGCTTTCCCATCTCCGTCTGGTTAATCCCAAGATCAGATCTGTACTCCTTTAATTTATTTAATAACGGCACTTTTTCCATTCACCCCTTTCTGTTTTGACAACTTTCCTTGTCACATTTACTATATCATTGACAACTTTTTTTGTCAATTCATTTTATTTAAAATAATAAATCACTTTTTACTAACAAATTTCCTCTTCCTCAAAAAACAAAACGCCATTCCTGGCAAATGCTATACCGTCTTCCAGATCAATTACTTTTTAATCTTTCCTGTCTGAAAAAAGCCAGCATTTTGCCAGAATTGGCGTTTCTCTATCACGAGATGTATTTTACATCTCCACTATTCCAACTATTTATTTTTTTCGTACTTCCTCAATTCTTCCAGTGCCTCTCCTCCCATAAGATACAAGGTCACAATATTAAAAATCGTCATAAGTCCGATTCCCACATCGCCAAGATCCCATACAATGTGATAAGCCGCAATTCCTCCGACAAAGAGCATCACAAGTGCAAGAACTTTATATGCTGTCTGCCAACACCATTTATCCCCGAAAAGATATGCCACATTTCCTCTTGCATAAAACAGGATTCCAAGAAATGTTGAAAAACTGAAAAGGAACAATGTCACTGCAATAAAGATAACACCTGCTTTACCGAGATGATAATTCATTGCTGTCTGCAAAAGTTCCATTCCTTCCAGCCCTGCTATCATCTTTTCCGGAACAAGAAGCATGATCATTGCCGTACAGCTACAGATCACAATCGTATCTATAAATACACCCAGTGCCTGCGTAAGTCCTGCTTTGACCGGCGTATCACATTCTGCTGCTGCAGCCGCACAAGGTGCTGAACCGGATCCTGCTTCGTTAGAAAATAACAGACTGCCATAATCGGAACCAGGATATCCAGAACTTTTACCGTAGCATTTTTCCGAAGTACAATCATTGCTGCAACAACGACCAGAAGAACCGTGGTATAGATTGGCGGAATCCCAAATGCATTTTCAAACGAAGATGCAACGGAATTACTGATCACCTGACTGATTCCACACCAGCAGATCAGACCTGAAATTGCAAATAATACTGCAATCCACACGTGCTTTTTCTTCTTTCCGGTACGCTGCTCTGCATAACGATGCATATAATATGCCGGACAGGTATGAAACTTTGTATCAATAGTGAGTACGCACCAGAGTATCTGAAGGAAG
>OLNN01000080.1_pt1 | contig 101769 bp, 79 predicted proteins | sample 1672141 | NCBI WGS metagenome assembly OLNN01 (sample SAMEA3136652, study PRJEB25190) | human gut metagenome | biome: human gut; feature: human-associated habitat; material: faeces | place: Austria | collected 2013
TATGCCGATTCTATGTTTAATTTTAATTTATCGGTAAAAATTTACCGAAGTATTGATCATTATAAAAAAGCATTTTTTTAAGATAGTGTTATAAAATTATAAAGATATGATAAAATAGTGTCTGAATCTATTTAGCTGAATCTGTACTTTTGCATCACTAAAGTATTTAATATAATGTTTAACCGTTACTTATTGAAGGACATGCCTATGAAACATTGCTCTTATTATTTTATTCCTACAAACATGCTATTGGAAGTGTAAGCTTAACCTTATTAAACTGGTATTGTTTTAGCATTTGAGAGACCCCTGTTATATAAAGCAATACCTTATTTATTAAACTAAGAAAAATACAAGTATGAATTTAAATTTTAGAAAAACGGCGCTGCTGATGGGTATGTGCTCTGCTTTTGGCTTGGGCTATACTCCCCATCTTTTTGCTGCATCGATTGATGCTGTAGAGTCTGTTCAGCAGATGAAGAAAGTTACAGGTACAGTTACAGATGCTTTTGGTCCGGTTATCGGTGCCAATGTCTTGGAAAAAGGTACAACCAATGGTGTAATTACCGATATCGATGGTAAATTCATGTTGGATGTGCAGCCGGGAGCCACACTGGTAATTTCGTTTATCGGTTATACCTCACAGGAAATAGTTGTAGGTGACCAGACGAATATTAATGTTCAGTTGAAGGAAGATACGGAAATGCTGGATGAGGTCGTAGTAGTAGGTTACGGTGTACAGAAGAAGAAATTGGTAACCGGTGCTACAGTTGAGGTAAAAGGTGAAGATATCGCAAAACTGAATACGACCCAGGCATTGGGCGCATTGCAGAGCCAGTCTCCAGGTGTGAACATTCAGGCTGTATCAGGTCAGCCGGGTGATGGATTTAAAGTAACCATTCGTGGTGCTGGTACTAACAGTGATACGAAACCTCTTTATATTATTGATGGTGTGAGCGGTGATATCAATAATATTAACCCGGCCGATATCGAACGTATCGACGTTTTGAAGGATGCCGCTTCTTGTGCCATCTATGGTTCTGCCGCTGCCAATGGTGTTATTTTGGTAACAACCAAACAAGGTAAGGAAGGCAAGATTCAAGTTAGCTATGATGGAAACATCGGTTGGCAGAATGTATATAAGATGCCTTCTTTGCTGAATGCCAAGCAATATATGGAAGTGCAGGATATGGTTCGCTTCAACAGCGGATTCCAACCCCACGATTGGTCTAAGTATATTGATGCTGATCTGCTGGCTGCTTATCGTGACGGTTCTAACAAAGGTACAAACTGGTTGGAGGAAATTCGTAACAAGAATGCCATTACTACCAGCCATGCATTGAATATTACCAGTGGTACCGACCGCTCAAAGTTCTCAACCGGTCTGGGTTATCAGTATCAGGATGGTATCTTTGGTAATATGGCTAAGTCTGACTATCGTCGTTTTACTATCCGTGTCAATTCAGAACATGTTATTTATCGCAACGATGCAGGTCTGGATGTTGTTAAAGTAGGTGAGAACTTCTATTATTCTCACTCTCAGAAGCAAGGTCTTGACAACGGTAACCAGTATGGCAACATGATTTCTAACATGATGCGTGCCAATCCGTTGGTTCCCCTTTACAATGCATCTGGCGATTATTTCGGCTATGAAGATTTGAAAGCTTCTGGCCAGGAAGGTTGGTTCAATTATAATTCTTATACTACCAACCCTATTGCTTCTATGATGAACAACCAGAGTGCCAACAATAAGAGCATCAGTTTTGGTTTCAATGCTTCCGGTTATTTGGAAATTCAACCTATCAAAGGTTTGGTTTACCGTGGACAGATTAACTACAACCAAAGCTCATACTCTTGGCGTTGCTATTTGCCTGCATATAAGTTGAACGACCAGGGCGATAGCCGTGCAGCCGATGAAGCAACAAACCAAGCTGGTTTAGGTTGGGGATGGAGTACAACGAATACCTTGAACTACAAGTTTGACCTGGCAGAAAAACATCACTTTGATGTGTTGGTTGGTACGGAATATGGTGAGAGCCGTCCTGATTTCGGCTTTAGCTTGAGTGCACGTGCTACTAACTCTGTATTTGGGCTTATATGAGCTTTATGAAGAACAATACAGCTCAGGCTACTGTTTCAGGAACTCCTTATGGTGATTCAAGAGGTATGTCTTACTTTGGTCGTGTCAACTACGACTTGGGTGAAACTTATATGTTGTCAGCCATTATCCGTGCCGATGGTTCTTCAGTCTTTGCTCCTGGCAAGCGTTGGGGTTACTTCCCGTCATTCAGTGCAGGTTGGGTCGTTTCCAATGAGGCATTTATGGAAAGCACTACAAACTGGCTGGATTTCTTGAAGATTCGTGCCGGCTGGGGACAGAATGGTAATAAGAACGCTGTTGATAACTTTGCTTATCAGGCTACATTTGCTTTCGATGCTTATAGCAACTATTCATTCGGCAACAGCAAGGATAGCTACACTTCGGGTGCATCTCCTGCACGTTTGGCCAATGAGGATATTACTTGGGAAACATCAGAACAAACGAATGTCGGCTTTGATGCTCGCTTCTTGGGCGGACGTCTGGGCGTTGTATTCGACTGGTATCTGAAGCAGACCAAAGACTTGTTGCTGAAGGTGCCCGTTACACCTACTACAGGTTTCTCTGAACAGTTGAAGAATGCCGGAACTGTACGCAATACAGGTATTGAACTTGCATTGAACTGGAACGACCAGATTGGTAATGATTTCAAGTATAGCATTGGTTGGAACTTGGCAAAGAACAAGAACGAAGTAACAGAGGTAAACAGTACTCGTAAATACAATAACGGTGGTAATGACCTGTTGTCACAGGGTACCGGCTATATGGCTCGTTTCGAGGAAGGACATCCGATAGGTTACTTCTGGGGTTATAAGACTGAAGGTGTTATCCAGAATCAGGCAGACCTCGATGCTTATGTATCAAAACTGAAAGATGGTGACCCTGCCAACTCTAAACAAGGTACTGGAATCAAACCGGGTGACTTGAAGTTTGTTGATGTAAATGGTGATGGTGTCATCAATGATGATGATAAGACAGAACTGGGTGATCCTCATCCCGATGTTACGATGGGTCTTAACCTGAGTGCCGAGTACAAGGGATTTGATATCGCTATTACAGGTTTCGCTGCACTGGGTCAACAGGTTGCACGTTCTTATCGTAAGTTTACCGATGGTGAGCAGGAGAACTATACAACAGAAGTTTATGAATATTGGCATGGTGAAGGAACTTCCAATAAATATCCTTTGATTGCCCGTATGAATGAAGGTCCTAACTGGCAGACTATTTCTGATATCTATGTTGAGGATGCAAGCTATTTCCGTCTGCAGAATTTGACTATTGGTTATGATTTCAAGAGATTGTGGAAGAGCTGTCCGTTTGAGCAACTGCGTATCTATGCTGCTGCACAGAACTTGTTTACTATAACCGGTTATAAGGGTATGGATCCTGAAAACGGTAGAGCTATCAACGGTGACGAACCTTGGGTTACAGGTGTTGATGTTGGTAACTATCCGCAACCCCGTACTTATTTGTTAGGTGTTAATATTAAATTCTAATTAGGTGAACACAATGAAAAAGATATCATATTTATTAGCTACAGCTTGTGTAGCAATGAACTTTACGTCTTGCGACATCAACGACGTGGAGAATATGGGAGAACTCTCTACGGATAACTTTCCCGTATCGGAGGCAGACGGTATCGCTGTTCTGGCTGGAATTTATCAGAACTTGAATGCTGTTCATGCTTATCCGCAGGAATCATTCCTCTATTATGCAGCTTTAGCAAGTGATGATGCATTGGGTGGTGGTGGAACCAATGATAAACTGATGCAGGCAATGGACTTGATAACCAACTACAATGCCGATATGACCAATCACTTCTGGGAATTGCGTTATCAAGGTATTAACCGTGCCAATACATTAATCTCGGCATTGCCCAATACGTCAATGAATGAAGCTTCAAAAGCTCAGTTCATGGGTGAAGCTCTTTTCTTGCGTGCTTTCTATCATTTCGATTTGGCATCCATGTATGGCAATGTTCCTTTGATGAACGCTCCTTCGGGTGACTTGGTAACTCAGGGCGATGTGAAGGTACTCTATGGTCAGATGTTGCAAGATTTGCGTGATGCCATCAACATGATGCCTGACGAGCGTAAGACTGACGGGCATGTGGACAAATATACGGCTGAAGCTCTCTTGGCTCGTATCTGGTTATTCTACACCGGAATGTATTGCAATGGTGAGACAATTGCCGATATGACAAGCACTACTTATAATCCTCTTACCGAGGTGGCTTTGCCCGACGGTACCACGATGACAAAACAAGATGTGATTGCTTTCATCGATGACTGTGTGAACAATTCCGGTTATGAACTGGTACCTGACTTCCGTAATCTGTGGGCTTATACCAATCGCTTTACAGTAGAAGACTATGACTATACAAAAGGCCAGGGCTTGAAGTGGGTAGAAAATGACAACGGTATCAATCCTGAATCTATGTTTGCCATCAAATTCAATAAGTTGGCCGACTGGCAGACAACTATCGGTTATGCCAATGGTATTGCCCTGCACTTCGGTGTACGTGGCGGACAGAACTATGCCAATACTTTCCCGTTCGGTCAAGGATGGGGCGCAGGACCTGTTGCTCCTAACCTTGTAAACGACTGGAAGAGTGCAGACCCTGAAAACAAGGATATTCGTCGCGATGCAACCATTGAGGATTGGACTAAATATCCTAATTATACCTATGGCGGTTGGGCCGATTTCGTTCAGGAAACAGACTATTTTGGAAAGAAATGGAGTCCTATTTCTTGTGTGAACGATGGTTCGCAGGAAAACGACATCCCGGTATCATCGAATCCTTATGTTTGCTGCTTTGAAAATCTGATGTATGGTAGTGATATCTGGTTGCAGAAACCTAACAATATGCAGTTGAACAATATTCATGACTTGGTTCTGATTCGTTTTGCCGATGTATTGCTGATGCAAAGTGAGTTGAAGGAAGATGTAGCCGGTATTAACCGCGTACGTGCCCGTGCCGGACTTGACCCGATTGCTTCTTATTCACTCGAAGCCTTGCAGAATGAGCGTCGTTGGGAATTGGCTATGGAAGGTATTCGTTGGAATGATATCAGACGTTGGCACATTGCTGCGGCTGCACTTGAAAAGCAAACCAATCAGCCGGTTTACTATTGTGGCGCACCGGGTAAGAACGAACCTCACAATGGTGGATATGCCGCACGCTATAATGCGACAGCCGGATTCCAGAAGATGCCCGAAAGCCAGGTTAACATTGGTAGTGTGGTACAAAATGAAGGATGGACGGGCTCTGATTCAGAATACCAGGGCTGGTAATATCATGTTTAATCTTATACAGAAAGGAAAATACAATGAAAAAGATATTATTTGCAATCCCCTTGCTGGCTGCTATGTTCGCTTCTTGCGAGCCGGCCGTGGACGAGATTTCGAAGGGCGCAAATGTTACAGCCGAGCAGCTGACCTCAAGCTTTGAATTGGTTGCGAAGAGTGCAGGTAACAATAACATTACGATTAAGATGAACCCGGTTCATTACGTTTGGGTTTACGACGCTAGTACAGACATTGTCATTGCCCAGGGTACCAATCCGGTTGTACAGATTGTGCCGCCTGCTCGCGAAGTAGGTATCTATCTGTCTACCATCAATCAAGACGGTACTATCATCAAGTCGTCGCCCAAGACTATCAATGTGACAGAGTTCACTGATTTGCCCGATATTTATTACTCCGTATTTGGTGAAGATCTGGGTACAACTACTTGGACTTGGGATACTGAGGCAAGCAACGGTGTATGGGGTAACGGAGGCTATATGGAAAGTACCGGTCCTGACTGGTGGAAAGTAACAGCTGCCGAGATTGACGAGCAGGCTGAAGGCAAAGGATTGCCCGATGATGGTCTGGACGGTTGGTTCTCTATCAGCCTCACAGGTGTACAAACCAGCCGTGGTGAGACCGGTTCAGTTTCTGTTACTGAAGATGTTGTAAAAGCTGGTTGGGATATAGGTACAATGAAGTTCACTGGTACGATTCCTTTGATGGGTATATTGACCAATCAGGGTAATGCCCGTCAGTATGATTATCAAATCTTGCAGGCCGACGACAATGTATTGCGTCTCTGTGCACCCGAACCGGGAGCTGGCGACTGGGGTACAGCTTGGTTCTGGAATTTCAAGAAGAAACAATAAAGAGTTGTTTTGTAACTTGAGCCTGTAAAGACTTAAAAAACGGGAGTCAGGAATGTAAGCTGGAGCTTGGCTGATATTGTTTGTCAGGCCGGATTCCAAGAAAGCTTAGTTTCCTGGCTCCTTTCTTGTGTCCTGATGCTCCCACTTTCTACTTCTATGAGGAGGGTGTCCTTACTCTTTTGGAGCGGAAGTTTACTCCCTGTTCAATAGTAGTCTACTCTTCGTGTGATAGTAGTGGACTCCTTGTTCGATAGGAGTTAACTCCTATCGCGTTAGCAGTTAACTGCTATCACGTTGGCAGTCCACTGCTATCGACCAAGGAGTTAACTGCTATTGTAGGCCATTCGATTAGAAGGCTTTTTTTACAGTTTTGTTATAGATTTTGTCTACCTTTGTAGGGCAAGCCTGTTTGGCTGTGCAGATAGGCTGTCTTATTGATGAATTGGTGAAATATGTGGATTTTACGTGTTTTGTATGTGTGCTTGGTTGCTGTCTTTCTGTTTACAGGATGTAGAGACCATAGCCATGATTATAAGATTATGGGCACTTTGCCGTCCGATAAGTTCAACGGTGAATGGATTTATCTGGTTCCTATGAAGAATCCGTTTGGACGGGTAGACTCGGTGAAGATTGCCGATGCTGCTTTTTCTTTTACAGGCAGTGGTGAGGAGGTGCGCGTGTTGCGTTTGCGCCCTATTTTGCGCCTGGAGATTCAGGAACTGTTGGTTGTGACTGAACCGGGTCAGATAACCATTAAGGCTGATTCCATAGGTTCCGTTACCGGTACACCTCAGAACGATGCCTTGCAGGAGTGGAAGGAAATGCGCGAGAAAAAATTGGCCTCCTATGGGCAGCTGCGGCGTAAACTGAAGGTTTCTGTCGGTGCCGACTCTTTGGCTTTGGCACAGCAGCTGAAGGATTTGAGGAATGAGGAACGTGCCTATAATTTCCAATTCCTTTGCCGTCTGGGGCATAACACACTGGGACTATTTATGCAGGAAATGCTGCGTCCCACTCTGACTGATGAACAAAAGAAGCAATTGGATGAAAGTATTCAGTAAGACATATTGGCCTTGGGTAGTAATGCTTGTCGGGGGTGGACTGTTGTTTCTCTTCTTCTTCCAGGTGTTACCCTATCATTTGTTCCACCGCGAACAGACACAACTTTTCTTGTTTGCGGCCGATAGCCTTACCGAATACTTCAGGCATCCGGCTGCCTTGTCGCACTTGTCGGGCGACTTCCTTACGCAATTGTTCTATTACGAGGGTGGCGGACCGCTTGTCTTGTCTGTCGTGCTGCTAGGGTGGGGCATGGTTGTCTTTCGGCTGTTGCGACCCTATCTGGGGCGCTGGACTTGGATTCCCGCCGTCTTGGCCGTTCTGTGGGAGGCTGGTCGTCAGTGCGGTTTGGATTATCCCCTGTCGGGTACACTTTCACTTATTGGCCTTGGTCTTGTCCTGTTGTTGTGTCGCAATCTGCTGCGGCGCTCGCTGAAGGTTGGCATACCGTTGAGTGTTTTGGTTTTGGCGGGTGGCTATTATCTGTTTGGCTGTGCCGATGGTTCGTCCAAGTGGTATGGTGTGCCAAATCTCGACCGGGAATACAAATTGGCCTTGGACTGTGAGATGTACTTTGGCCGCACCGACCGTGTGCGTCGTCTGCTGGCTGCCGACGACCGGAAATCCTCATTTGCCACATACTATTATAATCTGCTGAACCTGAAGCAAGGACGTCTGCCCGATGGATTGATGGATTATTATCAGCCGGCAGCCTACGGCCTTTTTCTGCCTGTCGCACCTTCTTCCGATTATCTGTCCATTTATGCCGCCAACGAAGTCTGGTTTGCTTTGGGCGACATGACGATGGCCGAACATGCTGCTATCTTGGGCATGATATTTTCACCCCGTTGCACCGGTGCCCGTGCCGTGAAACGGCTGGCCGAAATCAATCTGGTGAACGGTGACGATGCCGCTGCCATGAAATACCTGCGACTGTTGCAGCATACCCTTTGCTATCGCCGCTGGGCCGAAGCCCGTATGCCTGGACGGCAGACTGAGGCTGTCAAGCAGTGGCTGGAAGAGAAACGACGGCTGCTGCCGGTGGCCGATACGCTTCGGGCTGGCATGGCGGTCCCCTTTTCATTGCGGCATCTCATTGAAGCCTGTCCCGACAACAGCATGGCGGTGCACAGCCTGCTGTGTTTCGACTTGCTGAACAAGGACATTGATGCTTTCATTACTGATTATCAGCGATACGGATTCGCTTTGCCGCAGGCGCGTCTTTATTCCGAAGCCATTCTTATTTATCTGGCCGGCACCCAGCGGCTGGCCGAGCAGGTCGATTGGAAGATACCCGCACAGGTATTGGCCGAGTTCAAGGACTATACCCGTATGTACGAAGCCAACGGGGGTAATGGTACGGCTTTGCAAGCCCGTTATCGTCATACCTACTGGTTCTATTTTCACTATGCAACGATGAAAAACTGATGCTATGAAACACTGCCTCTACATATTGCTGACCGCTTGCCTGGCATCCTTGCTGATTGCCTGCGCACCCCGTCCTACTGCTGTCCGACCGGCCGACAGTCCTCTGTCTATGTATCCTGACTATGCGGATATTACCATTCCCTATAACATTGCTCCGCTCAACTTTTTGTTGAGAGATGAGGCTGTCGATGCCGTCAGTGTGGAAGTCACCGGACCAGCCGGCTGCATTTCACAGAGTGCCCATGGGAGAAAAATTATTTTCCCGTTGAAAAAATGGCAAAGTCTGCTCCGTCAGTCTCGTGGCGATTCTCTTTCGGTGACTGTCACAGCCCGTAGCAACGGCACTTGGCTGCGCTATCCCTCGTTCATTTGGACGGTAGCCCAGGAACCGCTCGATGCGTATGTCAGCTATCGTCTGATAGAACCCGGTTACGAAGTTTGGAATGAACTGCAGATACGTGAGCGTTGTACGGAGAATTTCGACGAACGCATCCTGGCCGATAACCGCCAGACTGACAAGTCGTGTATGAACTGCCACGTGCACGGCGGGAATAAAGGTGGCTTGTCCATGTTCCACTTGCGAGGAGCCAAGGGCGGTACGGTGCTGAACCGCGATGGCCGGCTTCGCAAGCTGACCATTCAGGCCGAAGGCTTGCCTTCTGCGGCAGTTTATGGCGACTTCCATCCGAGTGGCCGCTTTGGCGTTTTCTCTACCAACGTCATTATTCCCGCTTTTCATACGGAAAGAAATCTGCGACTGGAGGTTTACGACACCAAGTCCGACCTGGCTATTGCCGATTTCGACAACAACCGCATGATTCTGTCACCCCTTGTGACTGACAGCCTGTCGCTCGAAACCTTCCCCGTCTTTTCTGCCGATGGCTGGTGGGTGTACTTCTGTTCTGCTCCCCGGGTAACTTTGCCCGACAGCATTCGGCAGTTGCGCTATTCTCTGTGTCGCATTGCTTTTGATGCTTCCCGTGGCGAGTGGGGCAATCGGGTTGATACTCTTTGGAATGCCCGTCTTCGCGGTGCTTCTGTTTGTCATCCCAAGGCGTCGCCCGACGGCCGTTTCCTGCTCTACACCGTGGCCGATTACGGAACTTTCCCCATCTGGCATCGGGAGACCGACTTGCAACTCATGGATTTGCAGACCGGCGAAACCCGTAACTTGGCGCAAGCCAACTCCAACCGTTCCGATACCTATCACAGCTGGTCGTCCAACAGCCGTTGGATTGCTTTTGCCAGCAAGCGCGGCGACGGGCAGTATGGACGTGTTTACTTTGCCTATATTGATTCTGCCGGAGTGGACCACAAAGCCTTTGTCCTTCCCCAGTCCAACCCAGAGAAGGACGATTTAAGTCTGAAATCCTATAACATTCCTGACCTCTCCACCGAACCGGTACCTTTCGATGCGGTCGATGTGGAGAATCTATATAAGAACCTATCTGCTGAACCTTTTAAATAATTATAGACTATGAGTTCATTGTTGAAAAAATACTGGAAAGCGGCCCTGTCACTTCTGTTTGCCTGTGCCGTCTGTGTCTTTTGGTGGGCATTCCATCCGGCTCATTTGGCCTATCAGGAGCAGTTGCAGCTGTTTCTGTTCGATGGCGCTTATTTTACCGAGCGACTGGCCTCACCGGGTGGGTTGGCCAATTACGTGGCTGAGTTCCTGACCCAGTTCTTTTACTATTCTTGGCTGGGTGCGGTGCTCTTGGCCTTGCTGTTCCTTGCCTTGCAGCGGTTGACGTGGTGTCTGGCCCGGATGCAAGGGGCTGCCGATGTCTATTATCCGTTCAGTTTCTTGCCGGCGCTGCTGTTATGGCGTTTCTTGGGCGATGAGAACGGCATGTTGGCTCTGCCTGTCTCTCTGTTGCTTGCATTGCTGGTGGCGTGGGCATATAGTGCTTGTTGGAAGTCCCGTTTACGCATGGTTTGGGTCATTCTTTCGCTGGCAGTACTCTATTGGGTGGCCGGAGCTGTCCATTTTGTCTTTATGGGCTGGGTCATGCTGTGCGAAATCCGTCGGGGAGTACAGGAGGGACGCAGTCTTTGGGGCGTGTTCCTGTCCGTTATCGTTTTCCTGGTAGCACTGTTTTGCCCGTTGCTGGCTTCGTTGTGGGTACCTTTCCCGCTCTACCGACTGATGTGCGGACTCGACTATTATCGCTTCCCCATGATAGTACCAGCCCTTCAGATAGTTGCTCCTGTCTTTTTTGCGGTTCTCCCGTTTGTGCTGGGCGTATTGCCGTCGGTCAGGAAACGGATGTCTGCATGGGCGCTCGGATTTATCTTGTTGATGGCAGTTGGCGGTGCCTGGCTAGTGCTGGGTGGATTTAATGCAAAACGCGAGCGTGCCATTACCTACGATTATCTGGTACGTACCGAACGTTGGCACGATCTCATCCGGCTGGCCGAGCAGGAGTCGCCCGACTCTCCTTTTGAGGTCGCCTGTCTCAACCTCTCTCTCGCCATGACCGGACAACTGGGCGACCGCATGTTCCAGTTCTATCAGAACGGTACCGAAGGCCTGTTGCCACAATTCCAGCGCGACTTCACTTCGCCCCTTCCTGCAGCCGAGGCTTACTACCATTTGGGAATGATAAACACTGCCCAGCGCTATGTCTTCGAGGCCATGGAAGCTATCCCTAACTTCAACAAGAGCGGTCGTTCCTTCAAACGGCTGGCCGAGACAAACCTCATCAATGGGCAGTACGAAGTAGCCGCAAAGTATCTTCGCATCCTCAGCCGTACGCTCTTTTATAGTGATTGGGCCGAGGAAACCATGACCTATCTGGGCAACGAAGACAAGATAAACAGCCATCCCGAGTGGGGACGCCTGCGCCGCCTCCGCTATACCGAGGACTTCCTTTTCAGCGACAGCGAGATGGACATGATGCTGGGCCTGCTCTATCAGCACAACCACGCCAATCGCATGGCTTTCGAATACTTGTTGGCCTACGTCTTGCAGCAGCGCAACCTGGAGAAGTTCATGAAATACTACCCCTTGGGCAAGGATGCCGGCTACGACCATATTCCTCGAAGCTATCAAGAGGCTTTGATTTACGTGTGGACACAGAACAACCGTAACTTCAACAACCTGCCCTGGAGTATTTCGCCCTCGGTACTCAATGCCGTCACCGAGTTTGCCCGTGTCTACATGACCCAGCAGAACTCCCAGCCCATTCTGCAGGCGCGCTATGGCGACACCTACTGGTACTACCTCCTGTTTGGTGGTCAGCCGGCAGCCGGTGCAGGCCGCTAATTGTTGATTGATAATTGTTTTAAAACCTAATTTAGACAGATATAACCCTATGATACAGCATTTGAAGAAACACGCCTTCGCAGCCCTGGCCAGTCTGTGCCTGATGGCTTGCGGCAATGCCGTGACCTCGCCCCAACTGAAGGACGAACTGCCCGACATCTTCCCCGACTATGTCGGAGTGACCATTCCCGCCAGTATAGCTCCCATGAACTTTTCTTACCGTGGTGGTGACTATGACCGGATAGATGTCCGCGTGACCGGCAGTCGTGCGGGCGAACTGCATGTCAATGATGAGACCGTCTCCTTCCCCCTCGACGAGTGGCACGCCTTGCTGGCCGATAACGTGGGCGACAGCCTCAGCTTCCTTGTTTCTGTCAAGCAGCAAGACGGCTGGGTACAATACCGTCCTTTCACCATGTACGTCAGCCCCAGTCCCATAGACTACGGCGTGGTCTACCGCAAGATAGCTCCCGGCTACGAAGTCTACAGCAAGATGGGCATCTACGAGCGCGACCTCTCTACCTTCGAAGAGCGTCCGCTGCTGGAGAACACCCAGGTGCCGGGCATGTGCGTCAACTGCCATTCCTTCAACCGCACCGACCCTTCCTGGCTGAGCCTGCATGTACGCGGTACGCACGGCGCCACGCTAATGCAGCACGATGGCAAGAGTGAGCTGCTCAACACGAAGACCGACTCCACCCTGTCGGCCTGCGTCTATCCCTACTGGCATCCGTCGGGCGAGTACATCGCCTACTCGGTGAACAGCACCCGCCAGTCTTTCCACGTGGTCAAGGACGAACGCATCGAGGTCTTCGACCTGGCTTCCGATGTGCTGGTCTATCATCCCAAGACCCACGAACTCCTCCTTTCCCCGTTGTTGCAACGGAAGGATGCCTACGAAACATTCCCCGTCTTCTCGGCCGACGGTCGTAAACTCTACTTCTGCTCCTCGGCAGCCAAAGTCATTCCGGCCGAGTACAAGGAAATACGCTACAACCTTTGCTCCATCGACTTCAATCCCGCCGACGGCACCTTCGGCCAGCAGGTCGATACCCTGATAAACGCTGCCGCCTTGGGCAAGAGCATTTCCTTCCCCCGTCCTTCTTATGACGGCCGCTACCTGATGTTCACCCTGTCCGACTACGGCAACTTCTCTATCTGGCACCGCGAGGCCGACCTCTGCCTGCTCGACCTGAAAGACGGCACATGGCGCAAGCTCCATGAAGTGAACAGCGACGATACGGAGAGTTTCCATAACTGGAGCAGCAACTCGCGCTGGTTTGTCTTCAGCAGTCGCCGGGGCGATGGTCTCTACACTCGTCTTTACCTGGCCTGCATGGACGAGGACGGCAATATCAGCAAGCCCTTCCTTCTGCCGCAGGAAGATCCGTGGGAATACTACGACCGACTGATTTACTCCTACAACGTGCCCGACTTCACAGCCCGTCCCATCCAGCTCAATCACCGGCAGCTGGGTCGCGACCTTACCTCTGACGAGCGCACCCCGCTGAAGGTAAGGTAAACTCATACCCCCGTATGCGATAGGATACATACCCCCGTATGCGATAGGATACATACCCCTGTATGCGGTAGGATACATACCCCTGAATGCGATAGGATACATACCCCTGAATGCGATAGGATACATGCCCCTGAATCCTTACTTCGGATGAATGTGCCCTGCCGGAGGCGAGGCAGTAGCTTTGAAGTAGATAGCCAGTCCTGCAATGGCCAGGCTGCCCAATATGGTGCAAAGCACGGAGCCTTCAAAGCCGAAGCTGCCTCCATTCAGCAGGTCGTCCCGGGTGAGTTGCAGTTGGATAACAGACGAGAAGTAATCCGTTCCGCTGACCTTGAAGCCGAAGACGCTGCCCTGTAGCCAGTTCCATGCAAAGTGGAAAACCAGCGGATAGAGCAGGTTGCGGGTGTACACGAACAGTACACCCAGCAGAATGCCGGCAACGGTCAGGTTGACAACGGACAGCAGATTGATGCCGGGGTTGGCCAGGTGCACGGCGGCAAAGACCAGCGACATGATAAGTATGCTCAGCCACGACGGCATGCGCGTGCGCAGCAGTATGTTCAGCAAGTAGCTCCTCATCCAGATTTCCTCGACGAAAGCGGCGGGAATGAAGAACAGCAGGCTCAGCATCAGGTCGGCAGGCGCCCATTGTACGCTTTCTATGCGTACCGAACCTGCCAACCAGTTGATGACAAAGTTTACGAGGAAGATGGCTGTTGGTACACCGATACCAATGAGTAGACATTCAGCCGGTGACTTTATCCGCCGGAAGCCAAGTTTCGACAACGGTTCCCGGTTTACACCGCGCTGCATCAGTGCAATGACGGTAAACGAAAGTATAGAGCTGAGGATGGTATATAGAAACAGGTAGTCCATATCCTGTCCGTCTGTGGTGGGAATAACTATTTCTGCAACAATACCCGAAACCAGCATCGTGATGAAGAACAGCAGCAGAAAGACAATGCACTCGGCTATGACAGGAATCTTGTATTTGTTGGAGGGCGTGGGTGTCGGTTCGGCCACTTGTGGAGTATCCATTACGCTTTCATTTTCCATATTATCCATGTTTTAAAGTACGGTTACTGATTGTTTTGTGCGGCAAAGGTAAGGATTGCCGGTGTTGGTTCAGGTTATCGCAACGTTAATGTTAGGTTAATTTGTATCTTTGCACATCGTCTTAATCTCCATTATCAGGAATGAAAGCCAAGTATGTCATAGCTGCTTCTGTCTTCACCCTCTTGCTGCTTGTATTGCTACAGGGGGCGGGCATGCGCTATGCCTATACCAGCCTGATGCAACGCAGCCGGGTGTCGCTCGATGCGTGCTTCAAACAGGCCTTTTGCGAGCAGGCCGACGAGCAGGTCAACCTCTTGCCCTATCCGGCAGGCACCATGACCCACCTGACCTACGTGCCCGACAGCCTCCACCTCAGCGAGGCCGACCGTCTGCTCTGCTATGCCCAGCAGACTTCCACTATCTTGCAGGACGCCTACCGGCAACCCGCCATGCCTCTCGACTCGCTGTACACTAAACTCCTGCGCTACCTGGGTCGCGAAGGTATCAAGGCCGACATCGTTATCCGCAAGCTGGATACCGCTACCGGGCATACTTTGCAGACCGTACCGGCCGGTGCCGTGTTGCCGTCGCCATCGGGCATAGGCGTCCTCACGTCTCCCCGCATCTTCCTGCATCAGGGCAGGGGAGTGGCGGTGGAGGCCGTTGCCCAGTTGGGCTATTTTCGCGACATGCGCGGCCTGTGGCTGCTGATAGGGGCTACCTTGGTGCTGTTGGCGGCGGTGGTCGCGGTCTTTCTCGGGCATATCCGGGCATTGGTGCGCCAGCAGCACAGTGTGCAGACCCAGCAACAGGATTTCTACCAACTGGCCGAGTCCATGACCGTTCCTCTGCATCGGCTGGAGTCCGACCTCCATTCTGCCCGCTGGCAGCAGGCCGGTGACGAAGGCCGCCATCTGCTGGCCGACACCGAAGCCGCTCTGACCCGTGCCAAGGCCGAAAATGCCCACCTGCGTTTGCACCGCATGCCCTCCTCCTATATTTTGGCGGTGGCTGCCTTGATGGGCGTTTTCCTGCTGTTGGGACTTTGGGCATCCTACGTCTACCGGGAGCAGTGGCGTACGGCTTCTTACGTCGCTCAGGTCTGTTTCGAGCAAGCTTTCCTCGACGATACCTACCGCCGTGGCCTGCAGTCGGCCGAGGCCAATCGGCTGAACGAGCGCGCCAACAGTCCCTTCCGGTCTTTCACTCCTTACTACCAACACCAGTTGCGGGAGCTGATGCCCCTTATCTTTGAACACCGCACCCTGCCCGACGGACGCGATACCTTGGTAAAGAAACCATATAGCATGGGTGCCGGTGTCGTTCGTTTCCATCCGTTATACAAAGGGTATGGTCCCCGGCTTTACATGGCTTACGACTACCTGAAGACGGTAGATGAAAATCCGATATACATCCCCCTCGATCCCCTCCGCCTCGATTCCCTTTTCCGTGCCGAGTTGCGGCAGGCTGGGATGGATGTTGGCAGCGGCCTGCGTGTGTTGCGTAAGCATGGGCAGGAGGAAGCGAAGCGGGTAGGGGACATTGCCCCGTTGGATAGCAGCAGTTTCCTGACCACGCCCCTGCGGCTGACGGAAGACGGTTCCGTCGTGGTGCAAGGGTTGATACCCGCGCCGCAGCGTTATGTGGTGCGCAGTGCGTGGTACCTCTTCCTGCCGTTGGGGCTGCTGCTCCTGTTCAGCCTGTTTTGTGTGGGCGGGCTGTGGTACGTGTGGCGACGCCTGCGCAGGTTGGAGCAGTTCCGCAAGGACTTCACCTATGCCATGATACACGACATGAAGTCCCCCCTGCAGTCCATCCTGATGGGCACGCAGATACTCTCCAGCGGCAAGCTGGCGGAGAAGCCGGAGCGGGCGGCACGCATCCTGTCGGGCATGCTGGACGAGTGCGCCCATCTCTTCACCCTCTCCAACCGTGTCATCACCCTGACCCAAATAGATCGTGGTACGTTGGAACTGCATCCCGAACATCTCGCCTTGCGTCCCCTGTTGGACGACCTCACCGCCAAGTTCATCCTGAAATCTCCCAAGTCCCTTACCTTCCAGTTGGACTGCCCCGAAGACTTCACCGTCTACGCCGACTCCTTCTGCCTGCGCGAGGTGCTCTCCAATTTGATAGACAACGCCATCAAGTACTCCGGCGACCAAGTGACCATTCGCCTCATCGCCTCTTTCACTCCGGCCGCCACTCTCCTCCGTATTACCGATAACGGTTTGGGCATCGCTCCCCGCGACCTTCCCCTCATCTTCCGCAAGTACGAGCGCGCCGCCGCTGCCTCCCGCAGTAGCCGTGGCGGTGCCAGTGGCTTCGGCCTGGGATTGAGTTTCGTGCGTCAGGTGGTAGAAGCTCACAGCGGGCACGTCACGGTCAGCAGCACGGTGGGCGCGGGCACTGAGTTTACAGTCTGTCTGCCCCATTCGTAAGAATATCGGTGGCTGTATGACAGTAGGCTATATTATGGTAAACAGAATCATTTTTTAGACGCGGATAACGCGGGTTCAGCGGATTTCTTTATGATGAACATTCATTCACCCTCTCCGTTTCAGACGCATCTGAAAGCTTGCTCCGGCCTATCGCGCTGCATTCCAATTATTCTACCTATCTTTGCACATCCTTTACGGTAAGTAACTTTTAACTACAGATACACATCCTCCATGAAAGCAAGATACATCACGGTTCTTTCCGTCGGCACCCTGGTGCTGCTTCTGGCCTTCCAGATGGTGGGCGTATGGTATAGCTACCAGAGTCTGATGCGTAAGAGTGCCGCCACCCTGTCCTCCTGTTTCAAGGCAACTTTCTCGCAGGTGGTGGATGCTCCTCTCAATCATTTGCCCTATCCCGACTATACCATCACACACCTGACGTATGTCCCCTACATCTCTCACATGAACGATGAGGACAAGTATCTGTATATCTCCCAACAGACATCGGCCGTTCTGCAAGACTATTACCACCTGCCCGAGATCTCAATAGACACGCTGCGCCTGGCCTTGTCCGACGCCCTGCGACGCGAGGGGATAGAGGGAAGCGTCTACATCCGCAAGTGGAACGCCCATTCGGGGCGCCAACTGGCCACTTCGCCTGTCGGTGTCAACTTGCCTGCCCGCAATGCCATTGGCGTGCTGGTGTCACCCTCCGCCTGTCTGCACGAACCTCGTGGCATTACGGTGGAGGCGGTGGTAGACCTGCATTACTGGCGCAACGTGAAGCACCTGTTGTTTCTGGCTGGCATCTTCCTTACCTCGATGGCACTGATGCTGGCTTTCGTGGTGCGCATACGTCTACTGCTGAGGCTGGAGCAAGGCATTGACCGCCAACGCACAGACTTCTTCAGGCAGGCCGAGGACATGGCTGTGCCTCTGCATGGGCTGGAAGCCGACCTTCATGCCGCACGCTGGCAGGCGGCGGGCAATGCCGGGCTGCTTCTTTTTCAGGAAACCGAAGCCACCCTGACGCGTGCCAAGGAGGAGAACAAACGCTTGACCCGGGCCAATGCCCGCCCGCTGCGCTTCTTGTCGTGGGGTGTGCTGGCTCTGTCCATCCTGTTGCCGTGCCTGTGGGCGTGGTACATCTATCATGAGCAATGGCAGGCGGGCAACCGGGAGGCACAGGTGTGTTTTGAGCATAGTTTCAATGCAGAGGCCAACCTGCGCTACCTGGACTACCTGCGCATCAACAAGCTGGACCGCTATGACCGGTATGTGGGCATCACCCGCCAGGCACAGCAGCAGGCGGAGAATCTGGAGAGCACTTTCTACTACATAGACCGTGACAAGCAGGGGCATAAAAGCTTCCGCATAAGGTTGAATGCAGAGATACTTCCTCATTATGTGTTGCGTCAAGGCATGGACTTGAGCCAGGGCATCCGCCTCTATCGTGCATACAATACACAAGGCCAGATTAATAAGGGGCACCTGGAGGAGGACCATCTTTTTGTGCCCCTCGACACCCTCCGTCTCGATTCCCTTTTTCGAGCCGAGTTACGGCAGGCAGGCATGGAGGTGGGCAGTGGCCTGCGCGTGTTGTGTAAATATGGGCAGGAGGAAGTGAAACGGGTGGGAGACAGTGCACCGTTGGGTAGCAGCAGTTTTCTGACCACGCCCCTGCGGCTGACGGAAGACGGCTCCGTCGTGGTGCAAGGGTTGATACCAGCGCCGCAGCGTTATGTGGTGCGCAGCGCGTGGTACCTGTTCCTGCCGTTGGGGCTGCTGCTCCTGTTCAGCCTGTTCTGTGTGGTCGGGCTGTGGTACGTGTGGCGACGTCTGCGCAGGTTGGAGCAGTTCCGCAAGGACTTTACTTACGCCATGATACACGACATGAAGTCGCCCTTGCAATCCATCCTGATGGGCACGCAGATACTCTCCAGCGGCAAACTGGCGGAGAAGCCGGAGCGGGCAGCACGCATCCTGTCGGGTATGCTGGACGAGTGTGCCCACCTCTTCACCCTCTCCAATCGTGTCATCACCCTGACCCAAATAGATCGTGGTACGCTGGAATTGCACTCTGAACATCTCGTTTTGCGTCCCCTGTTGGACGACCTCACCGCCAAGTTCAGTCTGAAGTCTCCCAAGCCCCTAACCTTCCAGGTAGACTGCCCCGACGATTTTACCGTCTACGCCGACTCCTTCTGTCTGCGCGAAGTACTCTCCAACCTGATTGATAACGCCATCAAGTACTCTGGCGACCAGGTGACCATCCGCCTCACCGCTTCTTCCACTCCGGCCGCCACCCTCCTCCGTATTACCGACAACGGTTTGGGCATCGCTCCCCGCGACCTTCCCCTTATCTTCCGCAAGTACGAGCGCGCCGCCGCTGCCGCCCGTAGCAGCCGTGGCGGTGCCAGCGGCTTCGGCCTGGGACTGAGCTTTGTACGCCAAGTGGTAGAAGCCCACGGCGGGCACGTCACGGTCAGCAGCACGGTGGGCGCGGGCACCGAGTTCACGGTTTCTCTCCCTAATTCCTAAGAACAGTGGTAGCAGTATGACAAGAGGATGTATCGAAACGAGTTTGCAATATAAAAAACATATTTTTTAGACGCGGATAGCGCGGGTTAAGCGGATTTCTTTATTTCCTGATCCACCCAATCCGCTTAATCCGCGTCTAAAAGATTAGTTTAGCTCGTTTCAGTACATCCTCCTGCCTGTTGGTAGACGGAATGTTATTCGCCAGGCATCATTACCAGCACACGGTAGTTGCCCTGCTTCATGACTTCACTGACGAAAGCCGATACCTCTTCGGGCGTAATGGACTGTACCAGTGCTGCCTTGTCGGTGCATACCGGAACAGGCAACAGGGCATTGTCGGCCATTTCGGTACACCAGTAGCTGTTCTTCTGTTCCTGTTCGGCGTATGTCTTCAGCAGGAATTCCTTTACCTTGTCTAGTTCGGCAGGTTCGGTCTGTTCGGCCAGGCGTTGGAATTCGTCGCCGATAATCTCCAGTGCGCGGTCTTTCTTCTCCGGCTTCATCTGGAAAACAGTCTGCAAGGTGAGAGGCACATCAGCCAGGCGGCTCAGACTGCCGGTGGTGTAGATGCTGTAGGCGGCACCTTCTTTCTCGCGCACCTCTGTCAGCAGGCGGGCGGTCATGAGCTGGGCGGTGATGGAGGTAAGCACGCGGTTCTTGAAGGTGTAGGGCACCGTGGCACTGACTACGACCGCGGCGCTTCCCTGCGGCACCTGCATGGGTTGGGTGAATTCCTTGCAGTCGGTGCCGGGACGTACGTCCAGACCATCCATGTGTTTTAGTTCAGTCAGGCTGTCGGGACGTGCAGGCAAGGTGGCTATGTATTGTTCTACCAGTGTCTTCAGCTCCTGTTCGTCCATGTTGCCGCTGAAGGTAAAGGTGAAGTCGGCAGCGTTGCCCAGCAGCTGTCTTGTCATCTCCAGTATGCCGGTACGGCTGGCACGGTCCACCTGCTCCGGGGCAGGGAAGTGCATGCGTGGCGAAGCATAGAGGTAGTTGTACAGTTCCTTCTGGAAGATATACTGCGGGTTAAGTTCTGAGTTCTGGAATATGCCTTTGTAGAGGTTTTGCAGGGAAGCAAATTCGTCGGGAGTGATGTTCAGGGCGGTGAAGTTCATGTATATCAGTTCCATGAAGGTCTTCAGGTCTTTGGGGGTGGTGTGTCCCGTCAGTTGGCGGCTGTAGTTGCCCATTTCGATGTTCAGTGCCAGCTGCTTGCCTGCCAGCACCTTGTTCAGTTGGGCAAAGGTGAAGTTGCCCACGCCGTGCTGGTGCAGTACGGCTTCCAAGAAAACGATGTCGTCTGTCCGCTCGTCACCGTAGGCCGATGTTCCTCCGCGTGCGGCTATCCGGCAGCTTATCTCGTCGGCCTGGAAGTCTGTCTTCTTGTAGACCACCTTGGCACCGTTTGACAGTATCCACTCCTTGGCTCCGAAGTCCGGCAGTTCGCTTTCCTTCACCACTCGTCCGGGCTGTGGCAGATGGCTGACAAGGGGCTCGTCCTTCACCTGGTCAATGTAGGGGGCAATATCCTCGGCCTCTACCTGCTTCAGAAGGGCGCGCAGGGCGTCGGCCTGCGGACAAGCCAAGCCTTCTCGTTCGGGCATCATGCCTATTACCACGATGTTGCTGTCGGTCACCAGTCGGGCATAGAGTTGGTTGATGGTTTCCACGGGTATCTGGTTCGCCAGGACGTTCATCAACTGGTATTCGTTCTCAATGCCCGGTATGGGCTTCCCGCTCAGGAAGTGGCGCACGTAGTCCTGTGCCAGCTTTTCATTCTCCTGTTGTTGGCGGTTGTTGTAGGCTTTCTCCAGAGCCGACAGGTATTCTGCCCTGCTGCGGGCATACTCCGTAGCCGTAAAGCCGCCGCGCTTGGCACGGAGCACTTCGCGGTAGAGGGCTGCCAACGCCTCAGACAGGTTGTCTTCCTTGGGCAGGGCGTAGTAGCTGAGGGCCTGTTTGGTAGCGGATATGAGGAAGTCGCCATGCGAGCATCCGGCTACGCTGAAGCGGGCATCGGGCTTGGTGCATTCCTCGTGCAGACGCTGACTGACCATCATGTCGGCCATGCTGAGCATGTATTCGGTGCTGAGACCTGCCAAGGTGCCACGCAGCGAGTCGGGCAGGGCGTCATATTTGAACATCAGCTGTACCTGGCTGTTGGGCAGTTCCTTGTCCGTGCCTATGGTTACAATGGGCTCACGGTTGTCGTCCACAGGGAAGTAAGGGCGTGGCGCGGGGTTCTGCGGCTTGGCAATAGTGCCGAATATTTCCTTTATCTTGGCCTCGATGCGGTCCGTGTCGATGTCGCCCACCACGACAATGCTTTGCAGGTCGGGGCGGTACCACTTTTCATAATAGTCGCGCAGGGCCTGATGGGGGAAGTTGTCCACTACCGACATCACGCCGATAGGCAGGCGGTGTCCGTAGCGGCTGCCGGGATAGAGCTGTGGCAGCAGCTTTTCCATCACGCGCTTGACGGGTGGCATCTGGCTGCGCCACTCCTCGTGGATGACGGCGCGTTCCTCGTCAATGTCCTTGCCGTTGAGCAGCAGGCCGTCGGCCCAGTCGTGCAGAATGAGCAGGCAGGAGTCTTGTACTCCTGTGCGTGTTGTGGGCACGCCCGATATGCGGTACACCGTCTCGTCTATGCTGGTGTAGGCATTCAGATTCTGTCCGAACTTCACTCCCACTGTCTCCAGCCAGTCTGTCAGCGTATTGCCGGGAAAGTGTTCCGTGCCGTTGAAGCACATGTGCTCCAGAAAGTGTGCCAGTCCCCGCTGGTCGTCTTCCTCCAATATGCTGCCCACCTTTTGGGCAATGTAGAAGTCCACCTGGTTCTGCGGGTATTCGTTGTGACGTATGTAGTAGGTCAGGCCGTTGTCCAGTCGACCTGTTTTCACCGCCTTGTCCACGGGGACAGCGGGAATGGTTTGTGCCTGTGCTTCGGGCATCAGGCAGAAGCATCCGGCCAGTAGCAGGGATGCCAGTCTTGTTATTCTTTTCATGTTGCTATGTATATTTATTAAGTTGTTCCTGATTGTATGCCGCAAAGGTAGGGTGCTGCGGGCAGGTGTTAGGTTATCGTTACGTTAACGTCAGGTTAAGCATCCTTCGGCCTTATCTCCCTCCGTCTACATTCTCCGTATAGTACGCCCTGCCACTGAACAGCCGCAGGCGCCAGAGCCTGCCGAGGTCGTTGAAGCACAGGGGCAGCGCATAGAGCCCGGCCACGCAGGGAAGCAGGTAGCCGGCAATCAGTCCTACACCGAGGGGGAGGAATACGGTCAGCAGCAGGGATACCCCCAGCACCAGCCGCAACTTCCACAGCCGCAACGACTCCGTACAGTGTATGCGCAGGTCGTGCTTGCGCCTGTCTATCAGCAGCACTACGGAGCCGAATCCGCCGGGTGCCAGAACGGTGTACAGCAGGGCCTGCATCGCCGGACTGACGACATGTCCCAGCAGCCATCCTCCCGCCATGCCGAGGCATACACGTCCCTGCACCGAAAAATAAGTGTCGTTGCCGCTGCCGTGACAGGCATGAAACAGCAGCAGTACGGGTACCAGTGCCAGCAACAGTACGGTCAGTTCGCGCACAGTGCCGTCAGAGGCTGTCAGTTCCACTTCCTCACCTCGGGGACTGTGGCCGTAGGACAGGTCGCTTTGGGAGTGGTTTACTATCCTCACTTTCTTGTGCAGTACTTCCTTCAGTCTGTTCATGGAGCATATAGGCTTTTATCGGGTGATGTGGCTGTCCTGTATGGCCTGCTCCTTGCCCAGCTGGTAGGAGCATCTCATGAGCAGTACCGTCAGCGCCAACAGGCATACCACGGTGTAGGCTACTATCAGGTTGCGTTCTTCTCTGTTGCGGTGCTCTCCCGTCCGGTAACGCCGGATGTGCAGTGCCAGTCCTGCTGCGATGAGGACTATCAAAGGTATCAATGCGGTCATGGTTGTATATCTTAATTGTTTTACCGGGAGCAAAGGTAGGGCAGTGGCGGCGGCATTCAGGTTATCGTCAGGTTAACGTTAGGTTAATATGGGGTAGCAAACGGCCGTCCTGCCTCATCACAGATTACACAGATTGACACAACCACTCTTTTTAGTCATGAGTACAACGCATCGGCCCGATGCGCCGGTGAATCAGAAATCGGGATTGGCAGCTGTAGCGTGCAGGTCTATGTGGGGCATGCAAATTGTTGACAGACGGTTGGGAAACGGCAGGCAGGGGAAGGGTTATTGCACTTTCCCAACCTGTTCTCTGGCCTTTTCCACTATCTCCCTGTCGTAGCCATAGAGTTGCAGCAGCTCGATGGCATTTTGCGAGGTGGCTGTGCCTTCTCTGAGCCGGTAGTCGAAGAACAGCCGGTTGTCCCTGATTTGCTCGCAGAAGTAGAACGGCTGGTATTTGCCGGCCAGGTATATGTGCAGTTCCAGGTCGTGCGTGGTGACCAGCACCGGCGAACCGCTTTCGGCCAGCGTCGAGAGCACCGAGGCACAGATGGCTATCCGCTCCCGGCTGTTCGTCCCTCCGAAAGGCTCGTCTATCAGTACCAGGCAAGGGCATTCGCGTACCTTCTTCAGTATCTGTCCGATGCAGTCCACCTGTTGCAGGAAAAGGCTCTTGCCTGCCAGCAGGTCATCGCTGTTCTGTATGCTGGTCATTATCCGCATATCCATGTTGAGGCTGAACGAACGGGCAAAGCAGGTGTTCAGCACCTTGGCCGACAGCAGGTTTATCCCTATCGTGCGTATGAAGCAGGTCTTCCCCGACATGTTCGAGCCCGTAATCAGGGCCGACTGCCCCGCCAGGCAGAAGTCGTTGGCCACTGCCCGCTCCACCAGCGGGTGATATACCTGTTCCGCTTTCAGCACTTGCCGGTCATTGTCCCTCTGCGGCAGGCAGTACACCTGCAATTCGCTTCGAAGCAGTGACACCGAACGCAGCACGTCTACCCGGCCTATAAACCTGAAAACCTCCTCCAGCCGTTTTCTGTCCGTATGCAGCCTGACGAGCGACCGCCCGATGGAGTAACATTCCGTCAGGAAGAATATGTTGAACAGTTCCGTCAGGCAGTAAGCCAGCAGTGTCATGTCGCCGTCCAGCCTGATGCCCAACCGGAAGAAACGGATGGAGCGTTTCAGCGGCTTCAATGCCTTTATGGCCTGCGCTATGCCGGGGCTGACGGCTGCCAGTCCTTCTTCCCGGTACAGCTGTTCGGCCTGTTCCAGCATCTTGCCGGCCTGGGGCACCGAGTGATAATACTGATATATGTATTTCTTGTTCTGGTAGTGGAAAACAAAGTTCACCAGAACAGCCAGCGTCAGCAGATAGAGCCAGGCGGCAGCCTGTGTCAGCAGCAGTAAGCCCAGGCAGGTAAAAGGCAGAAAGCGGCAAACCCGTATGAGGTTCATGCGCTTTTTCGGCAGCAGCGTGATGTTTTTCCGAAACAGCTGGCAGATATAGCCCGCCTCGCTTTTTCCGGTCTGCGCCAGTATCCGTCCTGTTTTATCCCGCCATCCGGTTTCCCGGCTCATCCTGTCCAGCAGGGCTTCCTGTTTCCACACTTCCGATTGCCTGTCCTGCCTCAGCAGGTGGTACAGGTATTGTTTGCCTATGTACGATGCCGTATGGTCGGCAAATGCAAAGAAGTCTTCCACATGCAGGTCGCGGTAAGCTTGTGCGGTCAGTTCCTGTTCTTTGTCTACGGCGTTGTTGTGGTAGGCGGCTACCAGTGGCAGTTGTGTGTTTTCCTTCATATCCGCTGTTCATTTTATTTCGGCAGGCCGGCTGTTGGCGGGCTGCTTCCTTCTGAAAAAAATAAAGGCCCGGCCTCACACTGCGGAGGTCGGGCCTATTTCCCTTCTTAGGATTGTATTAGTTCCCCGGGTGGATAGCTTCAGACGGACAAACGTCTGCGCAAGTACCACACTCAGTGCAAGCTTCAGGGTCAATAGAATACTTGTCACCTTCAGAGATAGCGCCAACCGGACACTCATCGATACAAGTGCCGCAAGCAATACAATCGTCACTAATTACGTAAGCCATTTTTTTCAGATTTTAAATTATTAGTACTAATTTGGTTTGGCAAAAATACATCTTTTCCATATTACTTGTTCCCTGCCGGGTAAAAAAAGATACAATTTGTATCCTGTCTAAATAACGGCTTTCCTCCTTTTTTGTTGGCCGGGCAATATTTCGCCTTATCTGCCGTTTAAGCAGTGTGAAGCGTATTGTTTTGACCATACTGATGTTGGCATCTTTGGTGCTGGCTGCCTGTGCGCAGCAGCGTAAGGTGCAGAACCGCCCCTACATAGACCAGCGGAGATGGCACTATGGTTTCCTGGCCGGCCTGCATGTGCAGGACTTCGAAGTGGAGAATACCGGCTATGTCACGGCCGATGGCGAGACCTGGTTTGCCGATGTGGCCCAGTATTCGCCGGGCTTCACCGTCGGTGTGTTGGGCGAGCTCTACCTCAACCGCTTCCTGGCCTTGCGCCTGATTCCCCAGCTGCATTTCGGCGAGAAGAAAGTAGTGTTTCGCGAACAGGGCAGTGGCGAAGAATTCAGCCAGGTAGTCAAGTCGGCCTACCTTTCCGTGCCGCTTAATCTCAAGTTCAGTGCCGAACGTTTCAACAACCATCGCCCCTATCTGGTGGCGGGTCTCAGTCCAACTTATGATTTTGGAGTAAAGAAGGGGCGTGCCCTGCTGGTGAAGCCTTTCGACTGCTATGTAGAGGTCGGGCTGGGCTGCGATTTCTACCTGCCCTATTTCAAGCTCATTCCCGAACTGAAATTCTGTTTCGGACTGACCAACCTCTTGCAGCAGAAGCGTGACGACCTTGTAGACGAGTCACTGCGCAAGTTCACCGACTCCGTCAGTCGTCTTTCCTCGCGCATGGTGGTGCTGACTTTCTATTTTGAATAAGAAAATGAGAAAAGCGGTTAGTGGTTAGCGGTTAACGGTCAGTGGCTGATTCCTCAAACTGTCACCCCATACTTGATGCGGGGCCTGAGTGTTGACAAAGAAAAAGACCCCGCGTCAAGTGCGGGGTGACCCTATGGAAGACGTCATTTGCTTGTCTATTGGCTTTTAACTTCTTAGCCCGCCAAGGTGGGCAATAACTCCCTTTAACTCCCTCTAACTTCTTCAAGTTTTGCCAAAGGCAAAACTTAGTTTAATAAAACTCCAGCCCGAACCTCTCCTTCAGCTTTTGCAACGCATCGTTCTTCTCGTTCATCATCTGGAATTTCTCCGCCTTGCTGTAGGCGCGTGTCTTCTCTTCCGGCGCGCTCACCCGCACGGTCATGGTCACCTTGCGGTTCTTCAGGCTTGTGCGCAGGTAGTTTTGTATGGAAGGTACCAGCGCGTTGAACTCCTGGGCAATGATGCCATTGTCCACTACCGCCTCAAAGGTCGTGCTGTTTATCAGCTTCACGTGCATGGTCTGCATGCGCTTGGCCAGTGCCACCTGTTCCTGAGGCATCCTGCCCGCGTATTCCTGCCAGTAGTAATTCACGTCGCGTTCGTTGAACATGTAGTCCTCGTCGGGCATTGTCGTGGTTTTGGGCGCGGCAACGGGTGCGGCAGCCTTCTGCGGTTCGGCCGTCTGTGCATGTTTGATGGAGATGCCCAGTCCCGACTTCTTCATGGTAGGGATTTTCTTCTCCTCCGTCTGTTGGGGCAGCAGTCCCGTAGGTGCCGCATGCACGGGTGCGGCATTAGGGGCAGGGGCAGTCGTAGCAGGTTGTTGCGCCTGTGGGGCTGCCGGTTTTGGTTGGGGCATCGGACGTGGAGCCGCAGGCGTTGCCTGCTGTTGAGGCTGTGCGGCAGCCTGGTTGAAGATGGGTTTTAATGTCTGCTTAGGGCCACGCCCACCACTCACGTCGTCTGTCTCTGCCGTAATCTGTGCCGCCTGTATCAGGGTCAGTTCCACCAGCAGCCGCTTGTTCTTGCTGGTGCGGTAGTTCAGGTCGCAGTCGTTGCACAGCTTCATGGCCCGGTACAGGAAGTTGACGGGGCACTTCTGTGCCTGTGTGCGGTAGCGTTCGCGTATGCTGGCACCCACCTGCAGCAGCGGCAGGGTGACGTCGTCCTTGCTCACCAGCAGGTCGCGCAGGTGCATGGACAATCCCGTGATGAAGTGGTTGCCGTCGAAGCCTTTGTTCAGCACCTCGTTGAACAGCAACAGCGAGTCGCTCACCTTGTTTTCCAGAAAGATGTCTGTCAGCCTGAAGTAGTATTCATAGTCCAGCACATTCAGGTCCTCGATGACAGCCTGGTAGGTAATGTTGCCGCCCGTGAAGCTCACTACCTGGTCGAAGATGGACAGCGCGTCGCGCATACCGCCGTCGGCCTTCAGGGCTATCACGTTCAGTGCCTCCGGTTCAGCCTGTATACCCTCTTTCGAGGCTACGTAGGCCAGGTGGGCTATGGTGTCCTCCACACTGATGCGGTTGAAATCGTATATCTGGCAGCGCGACAGGATGGTAGGCAGAATCTTGTGTTTCTCCGTCGTGGCCAGGATGAAGATGGCATGATGGGGTGGTTCCTCCAGTGTCTTCAGGAAGGCATTGAAGGCCGAGGTTGTCAGCATGTGCACCTCGTCGATGATGTATACCTTGTATTTTCCTATCTGGGGCGGTATGCGCACCTGTTCCACCAGTTGCCTGATGTCGTCCACCGAGTTGTTCGACGCGGCATCCAGCTCGTGTATGTTGTACGAACGCTGTTCGTTGAAGGCCCGGCACGACTCACACTCGTTGCAGGCCTCGCCGTCGGCCGTGGGGTTCAGGCAGTTGATGGTCTTGGCAAAGATACGTGCGCACGTCGTCTTGCCCACGCCACGCGGACCGCAGAAAAGGTAGGCATGAGCCAGCTTTCCGCTACTGATGGCATTCTTTAGCGTAGTGGTCAGAGCCCGTTGGCCCACCACCGATTCAAAAGTCGAAGGGCGATACTTGCGCGCAGATACTATATAATTTTCCATGTTCAGGTCTTCTTGTCACATCCCGATAGGCCAAGGCTATCAGTCTTTGGGTTATCAGTTTCATGTCCCGGAGGGCATACATAGGTTGCAAATGTACGCAAAAAAAAGAAATATTTCAGTTATTCCTCTTATCTTTGTCGGCGGAACTTCTAAATCATGTAGGGAGAATGAATAAACTTGCTTCACTCTGGACGTTTGTTCGTCGGCACAAGTATCTGCTGACGTTGTGTATCTTTGGAGTCATCATTGTGTTCCTCGACGAGAACAGCATCATACGCAGGCTGAGCTACACCCGTGAGGGAATGCTTTTGCGTGAGGAAATAAGCAAATATCGTTCTGAATACGAGGAGAATACCAAACGGCTCAATGAACTTCAGGCCGACTCGTCGGCCATAGAGCGCATTGCCCGCGAGAAATACCTGATGAAGAAGCCCAACGAAGATATTTTTGTTTTTGAAGACGATATAGAATGAAACAGCTGATTCCTGCGCTTTACGTCGTTGGCGGTGTGATGACCCTGGTAGGTGCCGCCGTCTACATCACCGGTTGGGAACTCTCTCCCTACGTCTATACCATCGGTGCCACTCTCTTTGCCCTGGCTCAAATCAATTCTCCTTCCAGCAGCCGCAACCCCAACGTGAAACGCCTGCGCCGCCAGCAAATCTTCGGCGCCCTCATCCTGGTGCTTACCGGTGCCTTCATGCTCTTTACCCACGGCAACGAATGGATTGTCAGTCTCACCATTGCCGCCATCCTCGAACTGTACACCTCTGTGCGCATTCCGCAGGAGGAGGCGAAAGAGTAGGATTCGTACTTTATTAGGCTGTACGGTCTTGAACAAGTAGTCCGGGAAGATTGCCTTAAACAATTTTATATAGTGTTTAAGCCCTTGTATTTGCTATTTGACGATATGAGGGTGCAAAACCTGCCGTCTTTGTAATAGGGACTTATAGGCAGAAGGCTGTGAAAAACTGAAGTGTTGAATGATATTTTGGCAAAATCAATGATGGATAAGAAGGGGATTTTTGAATTCATACGAACGTCCGTTCCCTCGGTAAAACCGCCCCGGCATATTGATTTTATGCTGGAAGGCTCCGTGTTGCGGGTTATGATGGATGGTTATGGTGTCAGGCAGAACATGCAGGAAGACTGTGCGGCCTTTGAAGGCTGGATATTCTGTCTGCGGAGTTACCTGGGTAACCGGGTGTCCTCGGTTGTACTGACATGGGATAATCCCTGTTACAGTAAAGAACAAGCCACGGAAGAAAAACACTACAACCGGTTTCTTCTCAGGGTATTGTGGGCTTGCCGGAATTATTTCTGGTTTACCGTTGATAAAGACCGTGCTGCGGAAATCGAGGTTTTCCGGCAGGCGCACCAGCAGCTCGTAGTCAACTTTCCTACCACAGAAAATAAAAGTGAATGTGTTTCTGAAACAAACGACAGCATTAGAAAACCCGAAGCTATACTTGAAGCAAGGATATGTAGAGCATTGAACGAAAAATCTCCTTTAACCGTCCATCACCAGTTGCCGGTAGGACTCTTTGATAGGGAAATATCGAAGGCCACTGCTTTGACTCCGGGTGGCAGTAGCCAAGTGGATTTATGGCAAATCAGTCATGATGTTTTTCGGATATACGAACTGAAGGATACGGTGAATACCGATAACAGGAAAGTAGGCATTCTGTCCGAACTGATGTATTATGCCAATCTGACGGTACATCTCGTTATTACGGGTCAGATTAAGTATCCTGAAGAAGTTTATCGGAAAAGGACGTGTTACAGAGGCTTGCAACAGCTTCTTACGGCTATTGAGGGTAAGCGCATTCGGACGGTTGAGGCCGTTTTTCTGGCCGATGATCTTCATCCATTGATAAAAGACAAGTTGAAGGGGATTTTGGTTGAACTGAATAAGAATGCCTTGTCTGTGACATATCGTTATCAGCCAGTCAGTCAACTCCTCTGATTATGTTTTGTTTCTTCCATTTTGTTATATTCTCTTTGACACCGGCGGTTCGTGACTTTCGGAAACTGAATGAGGGGGTGTAGAAACAGAAAATAACAATGGAACGGTAATTATGTAAAACCTTGTATGTAGCATATCCATGAAAATTCAAATCCACCGCGGTGCCCGTCAGATAGGGGGCTGCATTACAGAAATTGCGACCGAGGGCTGTAGGGTACTTATTGACCTTGGTAGTAACCTGCCGGGCAACAGCCCGGATGGGGCGGATGGTGACCGCGCAGAGGACTTGACGAAAGCCGAGGTGGAGAAACTGACGGATGGAGTGGATGCTCTGTTCTATACGCACTATCATGGCGACCATGTGGGGCTGCTGCCGTGGGTGCCGCCGCATATTCCGCAGTACATCGGTGCCGGAGCTCGGGAAGTCATGCAATGCAAATATGCTTACTTGCATCAGGAAGAAACTCATCAAGCTATCGGCCGGATGCGGACATATACCATTGCCCGGCGGATAGATGTTGGCGGTAAGGGCAAGCTGTTTGTCACTCCCTATTTTGTCAGCCATTCGGCTTTCGACGCCTATATGTTCAAGATTGAGTGTGAAGGCAAGACCATTCTTCATACGGGCGATTTCCGCAGCCACGGCTATCTGGGCAAAGGATTGGAACCTACCCTGTTGGGCCATGTGGGACGTGTCGATATTCTTATTACGGAAGGTACCATGCTGGGAAGGCAGACAGAGAGTGTATGGAAGGAAGCTGATATCAAAGATAACGTCGTCGATCTGCTCAAGAAGCATAAATATGTATTTGCGCTGTGCTCGTCTACCGACCTTGACCGGCTGGCTTCCTTTCATCAGGCGTGCAAAGAAACGGGGCGGCTGTTCTGCGTAGACCGGTATCAGCAGCGTGTGCTGGATATCTTTACCCGCTATGCCGGGCAAAGGCAGAAGCTTTTCTGTTTTGATAAAGTCTGTCTGTTGGGCGATGATAAAACAGGTAATCTGTGGTATAAAATGCACCGGCAAGGTTTTCTGATGCCTGTTCGTGTCAGTCATTCATCGTTGGTGAAAGCCTTGCTCTGCAAATATGCGGACGATCCAGCCTGGCTGATTTATTCATTGTGGAGTGGTTATGCCGAGCATGGAAAACCGTATAGCAATGAGCGGATACGTGAATTAAGGGAATTGTTTGGAGACCGCATTGCAGATGGTACCCGCGATGGTTTCCATACCAGTGGCCATGCTGATGTGGCTACCCTTCGCAAGGTCTGTGAGATAGTAAATCCACGCATTGGGGTCATACCGATACATAAGGAAAGAAATACTTCTTACAGTGAAATTCTGCATACTGATGCCTGGCATATTTTTACAGAGGCAGAGACGCTGATAGAGCATCCGTTGGGGAATATAGCTGTTTTGTTAAGGTGAATGTACAGGTAATAGGCGAATATTGTATGTCTTCGATGACAGCTGGAAACGTGAGACCTTTTGCGGTTGTGATTGATTTATTATGGTCGATGTGATAACTCATCATGTACTTTCTTTAAAAAACATATACTTTATTTGTTTTGCAACTATTTTATAGTTACATTCGCAAAAACATTCAATATGGGTACAAAAGAAAAACTTATAGAACGATTCAAAAAGCAACCCAGGGACTTTACATTTGATGAAATGGAAAGGCTGTTATCCATATTTGGATATACCAAATCAAATAAAGGTAAAACATCAGGTTCAAGGATTGTCTATCATAATAAGGATAGACGTCCTATCATGTTGCATAAGCCACATCCTGGGAATATAGTCAAGGGATATGCCTTGAAACAAGTATTGGATGATTTGATAGAAGCAGGATTTATTAAATAAATAATTTGGTTATGAATACATTGACTTACAAAGGTTATATAGGTTCAGTTTCGTTTAGCGAAAAGGACAATGTGTTTTTTGGAAAGATAGAAGGCATAAACGGTCTTGTGAATTTTGAAGGTGAAAGCGTAAAGGAGCTGACCGGAGCATTTCATAATGCGGTGGATGATTACTTGGAATATTGTAAAGAAGAAGGTATTGAACCGCATAAAAGCTATTCGGGTTCGCTCAATATCCGTATCTCTCCCGAAACGCATAGTCGCATTGCTTTTCTTGCCAAGCAAGCTGGAATATCCATTAATGCCTTTATCAAAGCCGCAGTTGAGAAACAGATTGCGACGATGTTATGATTGTTATAGTTATTAGATCGCCCTTTTATTATTAGAAGTTCCCGGCTGTCCCCAAGTGTTTGAATTTCTAAGTTCAGCACTATTTGTTCCTGTTCCAGATGAAGGAAAGTCCGAAAAATCCTCCTGTTTCCTCTTATCCCATTCGCCAGCCCGACGACTGTTTTTCCCCCTACCTGCTCCGTATTTGCTCCGTTCCTTCTTTCTTCCTATAGAGCGAAGAAGATACGGAGCAAATACGGAGCAGGTGTGTGCGGAGGGAGAGGATAGGAGGGATGCAGGGATTGTATCGGGTGAAAATTGAATTTTAATTTTTGGAAAATAGTTTTTGTTTATTGTATGAATTCTGTATATTTGCATACAAAGTTAAAACTAGATAGAAGTGACGAAAAGTTGCGGTGGCGGGGATATGCTTCCCGGCTGTTGCTGTATGGTTCACTCTTCGGACATTAGACAACACAACTAAAACGACAAACGATTATGGGAAAAATGATTCAAGGCCTTTTGGGAGGCTTCTCGGGCAAGGTAGGCCCGGTAGTAGGCTGCCGGTGGAAAAACATCTACTACATTCGCTCGCGTGCGGCGCGGGTGAGCAACCCCAATACGGAACGGCAGCAGTGTCAGCGGGGCAAATTTCGTACTGCTGTTAACTTTCTGAAAACTATTCTGCCTTTTATCCAAGTGGGATACCGCAATTATGAACAGGGAAAATCGGCTTATAATGCTGCCATTTCCTACCTGATGCACTATGCCTTTGCAGGCAATGGGCAGGAGGCTGTGCTCGATTTTGAGAAGGTGCGTATCAGCCAAGGCTGCCTGACACCTGCTTCAGGCGCATCGGTAGGCCGCATGGGTGGCAACATGCTGGTTTCGTGGAGCAATAATACCGCAGAAGGCGATGCGGCGGCCGATGACGTGGCCATGCTGCTGGTCTACAACCGGACGCGTGGCGAAGCCATCTGGCAGCTTTCGGCAGGCAGCCGCTCCGACGGGCGATGCAGCTTGCGTCTGCCCTTGGGCTGGGAGAGCGACGAGTTGGCGGTGTATCTGGCTTTTTGCAGTGTCGATGGGCAGCGGATTTCAAACAGTGTTTGCCTGCTGAACGGCAGGTTGCGGCAAGTGGCAGAAGCGGATGAGAGAGAACGGACGGTCGGTTATGATGAGGGGATAGGCACACTGTATGCAGGTGCTGTTCCATTCTTGGCAGGTTGGCAGGGGAAAGGTGCTGGGAGGCTGACGGTGAGGCATGTCAGGAATGCGGGAGCAGGGGCCTGCAGACACGTATATTGATGAGACAGGTTGCTGATCGGATAAAAGTATATACCGGTCAGAACTGTTTGGGTGAGTCGGGAATAAAAAAGTCGCTTTTTTAGAAGATGTCAATCCATAATCATGCTGCAATTTCGTACATTTGTATGCGAGTAAAATTACCTGCAAAGAGTAAGCATGTAACTGTTTTATTGGACAGTCAGGTAAGAAAAACACGTTTATAAAATTACAGGTTGGCATGAAACAATATGAAGCGGTTATAGAAACCTTAGATAAGCTGGGTGGTGTTGCCACTTTGGGCGATTTGAACAGGGAAGTCTTTAAGATAAAGGATTGTGAATGGAAAACAAAGACACCATTTGCAAGTATTCGTCGTATCGTTCAGCAGACCAAGGGAATCTATAAGATTAAACCGGGCTTGTATGGTCTTGAGAAATACCGGAAAGAAATAGAAGACCGGGGATTTATAGTGGAAACCGAGAAAAACAAGGATTCGGAAAATGCCAGCATGTTTAATCATACGTATTATCAGGGCATTTTGCTTATAATAGGAAAATATCGTAAGATGCAGACATTCATACCCTCGCAGGATAAGAATAAAAAGTTCTACAACGGACAAAGTCTGCATGAGCTTTCCACTCTTGACGGGCTGCCCCCTTATTCCTATCCTCAGATAGTGAAGCGGAGCTCTACGATTGATACCATCTGGTTTAATCAACGTGATATGCCTCATACCTTCTTTGAGATAGAACATTCGACTGATATTCAGAACTCATTGCTGAAATTCAATGATTTGCAGGACTTCTATGTCAGGATGACGATTGTGGCGGACGCAAAACGGAAGCAGGAATTTGAGAGGAAAATGCGCTTTTATGCCTTTGACGAGTTGCGTCAGAACAAACGGGTTTCCTTTTTAAGCTATGATGCACTTATTAAGCAGTATGAAATGGAGTTGGAAAAGCAATCTTTTGATTTTGTTCTTTAAAGTCGTAATCACAAGATTAAGTTTGGTCAGTCGGCTTTCAGTTTGCACGCGCGAAATGTGAATAGCCTGTATGATTGGCCTATACACCTGAAAAACGGAAATAAATTTATATAGTTATGAAAAACATGAGATTATTGAAGATTGGATTGCTGGCGTTGATAGGCTGCTTTCAGGCGCCGATGTCGGTAGCACAGACGGAGTTGATGGCTTGGAGTAACATTACCGGTGTACGTGTGGATGGTGAATTGATTGATTTTGAGTCTACATTGCGGGTGGGTGACTTGGATGGTAATATGGAAATCACCGGTAAGGAAAAACAGGTGCGGCCCCGTTATCACCGCGATGGAAACAGTCAGGAAGTGATTACTTCCATGCGTAAGGTACAGTTTACCCAAAAGGTGGTGGATTTGGCAAAGGAACGTGTTGGCATTCATATTGACATGGCTTCCGATACGACGCTCAACCAGGCTGCTTATTTCTGCTTGTCCTTTCCGGACGAGCATTATGCCGATGCCAAAATCAAGCGTAGCGGGAGAAAGATTGCCGTTACTGCTCCCACAAGAAAGCTGGAGCTGAAGTTTGAACGTTCGGTGAAGTCCTTTGTGAAAGCGGAGGATGGCAACCAGGTGGTGTATATTCAACTGGCTTCTTCACTGAAAAAGGGCGATCGTAATTCCATCGGGATGGAACTGTATGCCACAGGTGTGATAGATCACTCTGATGCGAATATTGCGGTTGATGTACAGAAACCGGGTAGCTTGTTTGTCGGTTTTGGTGGCAACTTCCGTATGCAGAATCCGTCTGCTGACCCCAAGGTGGTGGACTATTGCCTGAACAACCTGCGTGTTGCTTATGGCAGGGTGGAATTTCCGTGGAGTGCCTGGCATCCCGAAGAGGATATGAATCCCATTGAAAACATATTGAAGAATGGTGAAACAGACCGTCTGAAAAGAAGCATTGATATGGCCGTCCGTTTGAAACAGATTGGTATGCCGGTTATCTTGAGCACCTGGTTCCCGCCCCGTTGGGCCGTTGAGGGGGATTTCGACAAACCTCGCGGAAATATAGCTGCTCACCGCCTGAATCAGGCCAAGAAAGAAAAAATATTCAAGTCGATGGCTGATTATCTGGTTTACATGAAAAAGTATCACGGGGTAGAATTTGTCATGTTTTCGTTCAATGAGTCAGACTTGGGCATTGATGTATTGTTTACTCCGCAAGAACATGCCGATTTTATCAAAGAGTTTGGTGCTTACCTGGCGAAATTGAATTTGCCGACAAAGATGTTGCTGGGAGATAACTCCGATGCCACGACCTTCGATTTTATTCTTCCTGCATTGAATGACCCGGCTTGCCTGCCGTACATTGGTGCCGTTTCTTTCCATTCCTGGAGGGGATGCGATGATGCAACACTGGTGAAGTGGAGAGATGCTGCCCGGCAGATCAATGTACCCTTGCTGGTTGGTGAGGGAAGTACGGATGCTGCAGCGCACATGTATTCCGAAATCTTCAATGAATCAACCTTTGCTTTGTATGAAATAAATCTTTATATACGTATCTGTGCCATTTGTCAGCCGCTATCCATCCTGCAATGGCAGCTCACTTCTGATTATTCTTTGTTGTGGGGGGATGGCATCTATCGCTCCACCGGTCCGTTGCGTCCTACGCAACGCTTCTGGAACATCAAGCAGTTGGCTTCTACTCCTGCCGATGCGCTGGCGCTGGCTTTTACCAACGACAATAAGCATGTGAATGCAGCTGCATTTGGCAACATTGCACGCGGTGAATATGCCGTTCACATGGTGAATAATGGTGCAGACCGGCATGCTGTCATTTCGGGATTGCCGGATGGCGTGAAGTCGGTTAAGGTGTTTGTCACCAATACACAGGACTGCATGAAGGAAAGTAAGGCTGAAGTAACGGATGGTACAGTGAAAGTTTATCTGCCTGCTATCAGCTTCGTCACTGTTATTTCCGAGAAATAAAGAAGTTAGTTTGGCAAGTGCCAAACTTGCAGATGCGGACTGCCGGACTGCCCGATGGAATAGGGGCAGCACATGCAGTCCGCACTTGTTTTATCAGACATGCAGCTCCAGTACGAAGCGCGTTCCCTTGGTGTAGGCAGTGTCGATGCTCAGGGAACCGTTCATGCGGGTGGCCATGAGCGAGCAGATGGGCAGGCCCAGTCCGTCGCCTTGGGTCAGGTCGCGTACTTCGCTGAAGGGCTTGAAGAGGTTTTCGCGGCGGTCTTCAGGAATGCCGCAGCCCGTGTCGGTAACAATGAACTGCTGGGTATGCGCACCACGTTTTTTGTAGTCCAGCCAGATTTTGCCTTCGGCAGGTGTGTAGGCAGCTGCATTCTTGAGCAGGTGGAGAAGGAGCTTTTCCAGTGGTTCGGTGCAGACCTTCACACTTAGCTTGGGAGCGTTGACGGTGAGGGTAACGCCTTCGGCGGTCAGGGGCTTGATTTGCTCCATCAGTCCTTCGCAGAAGGTGCAGGCATTCCGCTCTTCCATTTCGTAGGGTTGCGACAGGTTGCTCTCCAGGTCGGACAACTCCTGAATGTGTGCCGTAAAGGAGCGCAGGGCCTGTACGCTGGGGTTGGTGGGTTCCAGCTTGTCGAGTGTGGGCTCCATTTGTGCTGAGATATTCTGTATGAACTGCGTCTTCAGTTCGTTGTGCTGGTTGGCGGTTTCGATGGCTTTCTTCTGCTTGCGGGTGAGGGCGATGAAGCGCAGCAATACGATGGCGCCTAACACCAGTGCGGCAGCCAGGATGGCAGCCAGAATGCAGAGTCCGACAATGATGTACTGGCGCGACGAGAGCGAGGAGTCTTTGTCCTGGATGGTGGCCAGGCTTTCGTCGTACTTGGCTTTCAGTACGTTGTAGTCGTCGCGGGCAATGAGTGCCTGCACGGAGTCGCTCCAGGCAATGTAGTTTTCGTAGGTGCGTGATACCAGTGCGGAGTTATTGGCACTGCGGCCTATGCTGATGAGGGTCTTGTAGCATTCCTTCACCTGGTCGTACTTCTTCTGGTTGTTGTACTGAGCCACCAGCTTGTTGAAAGCGGCATCGCCCTGCTGATTTTGGCCGAAGGTGTAGTAGTAGGTGGCCTGCGTATAGAGCAGGTCGTTGCTCAGTGAGTCGCTGTCGGCGGCCTTGGCCTGTTCTTCGAGTTGGCCGAGCTGGTCTTGGGCACGTGCGGCATTCTTCAGCTTGATGTACATGCGCAGGCGTTCCTTGGTGATGGGGAATCGCAGGGTGGCCAGTGCCTGTGCATTCTGCTGGTTGGCCGACAGGATATTCTGCTCGGCGGCTCTCAGCACGTCGAAAGCTTCTTTGTAGTAGTTTTCGCGGTGGTAGAGGGCGCTTGTCTGTACGGCACACTTCACGGCATTGGCATAGTTGGCCTGCTGGATAAAGGCACTGTAGGCTTGCAGAAAGAGATAGCGTGCCTTGACATACTCGTTTTGCGAAAGGCTTGTTTCGGCCTGTTTCATCAGTTCGCTGCCGCGGTTTTGTGCGTAGGCATGGCTACACAGCAGGGTGACGGCCAGCAGCAGGAGGGTCATTGTTTTTTTCATTTTGCTTTGTAATTTGAGTATTTGTTGGGCAAAGGTAAATGTTTTTTCTTACGTTGTACTTGAAGGGCACACAGATGACGCAGATAGAACAGATGACCACGTGGATATAATTGGGCAGGTGACCAATAAATCTGTGAAAATTAGTCTAAATCTGTGTCATCTGTGTGCTGTTGGCCGCTTTAGTATTTGAAACTGCTGCCTCCCAAAAATTCGCGCAGGAGCGACGTGGGCGGTATTTCCTTGTCCTGCACGGGGGTGAAGTATTTGATGAACTTGAGCAGGCGGTAGGCTTCGCCATACTCGGGGCAGTTGCGGGGCACGCTGTTCAGAATGGGTTCCACATGGCTGCGCAGTACGGCAAACTCGAAGAGCAGGGCGGAGTTGAACATGACGTCAGCGTTTTCCTGGTAGGGGAATATCCACTTGTCCTCGCCGGCACGTACGCTGGGCCAGCGCGATATGGTTTCCTGGGCAGAGTAGCAGCGGTAGTTGTAGTCGCGTATGATGCGGCGTACCAGGCGGTTGTCGGTGGTAGGAATCCAGTTGTGGTCGTCGAGCGATATGGTGGTCAGGGCCGAAACATAGATTTTGAATTTGTTCTCGGCGGGAATCTGCGGCGTGAGTTCGGGGTTCAGGGCGTGGATGCCTTCGAGGATGAGCACGGTATGCTCGTCGATGCGCAGTTTGTTGCCCTTGTATTCCCGTTTGCCGGTAGTGAAGTTGAAGGTGGGCAGGTCTATCTCTTCGCCCCGCAGCAGTGCCTGCATGTCTTCTTCGAACTTCTTGAGGTCGAGGGCATAGAGCGACTCGTAGTCATGGTTGCCGTTGGCGTCGAGAGGAGTGTCCTCGCGGTTGACGAAATAGTTGTCCATGGCTATGGGGTAGGGACGTATGCCGTTGGTCATGAGCTGTACGGACAGACGCTTGCTGAAAGTTGTCTTGCCTGATGAGGACGGGCCGGAGATGAGCACCAGTTTCACCTTGTTGCCGTTCAGGCTGCGGTTGTAGATTTCGTCGGCAATCTGGGCTATCTTTTTCTCCTGCAAGGCTTCGGCCACGTTGATGAGTTCGGTGGCGTGTCCGTTCATGCAGGCCAGGTTAAAGTCGCCTACATTGCTCAGCCCCATGATGTGGTTCCAGCGCAGATGTTCTTTGAACACGTCGAGCATTTTCTCCTGTTTCACCACGTCTTCGAGCACATTGGGGTTCTCCTTGTTGGGGATGCGCAGGAGCAGGCCGTCGTAGTATTTCACAAGGTCGAACAGCTTGATGAAGCCGGTGCTGGGAAGCAGGTTACCATAGTAGTAGTCTACGGTGTCGCCCAGTGTGTAATAGTAGGTGTAGAGGTCGCCGGAGGTTTCGAGCAGCTTTACTTTATCGGTCATGCCCCGTTCGCTGAAGATGCGTACGGCTTCTGTGGTGTGGCATTCGGTGCGGTGGAAGGGAATGTCTTCGGCAATGATTTCCTGCATGCGCTTCTTGATGGCGATGACGTCTTCCAGTTCGATGGGGCGTCCGATGCGCAGGTTGCAGAAGTAGCCTTTTGACACGGGGTGCTCCACATAGAGCTTCCCTTGCGGAAACAGCTCGCTGACAGCCTTGTAGAGCACAAAACATAGAGAACGCACATAGGTGCGCATGCCTGAATGGTTGCGTACGTCGAGGAATTCCACGTCCTTGTTGTTGTAGACCCGGAAATTCAGTCCTTCGGATTTGTTGTTGACCCGGGCGCTGACTACCTGATAGGGGAAATTGAGATTAAAACCGTAATAAATATCCAAAAGTGAGCTCCCGATGGGGAAATCTTTATAAATATTATTATTTTTGCAACAAATTTGTAACATGTGTTTCATAACCTTTCGTTTTTAGGGAGTGATTTACCCGTTAAAGGTAGAGGTAATAACAGATGAAGCAAAGAAACCCTTTCATTAATTAAAGATGGAGTATTCTTTTTATGATTTTTTAAAGCTGCTTGGCTCGCTGGCGCTATTCCTCTACGGAATGAAGATTATGAGTGAAGGACTTCAGAAGTTTGCGGGCGACCGGCTCCGAAGAATTCTGACGGCCATGACGACTAACCGGGTGACCGGTGTACTGACGGGTATGCTGATTACGGCATTGATTCAATCCTCCTCGGCCACTACGGTGATGGTGGTGAGCTTTGTAAATGCGGGCTTGCTGACATTGTCGCAATCTATCGGTGTAATCATGGGTGCCAACATCGGTACAACGGTGACGGCGTGGATTATATCGGCACTGGGATTCAAGGTGGACATAGCGGCTTTCGCCCTGCCTTTACTGGCGTTTGGCATTCCGCTGCTGTTTTCGCAGAAGAGTAACCGCAAGTCGCTGGGTGAATTTATCTTTGGTTTTTCGTTCCTGTTCATGGGCTTGTCTTACCTGAAGAACAATGCGCCCGACTTGAGTCAGAACCCTGACATGCTGGCTTTTGTGCAGGACTATACGGGTATGGGGTTCTTCTCTATCCTGTTGTTTGTCCTCATCGGAACAGTGCTTACCATGATTGTGCAGGCTTCAGCGGCCACAATGGCTATTACGTTGATTATGTGTGCCAACGGCTGGATTAGCTTTGAACTGGGTGCGGCACTGGTGCTGGGTGAGAATATCGGTACGACCATTACGGCCAACCTGGCAGCCCTGACCGGAAATACGCAGGCGCGAAGGGCGGCATTGGCGCACTTGGTGTTCAATGTATTTGGTGTCATCTGGGTGCTGTTCCTGTTTGTGCCGTTCACAGAGGGCGTATCGTGGTTTGTGGAGAATGTGATGGGCAGCAACGACCCTGCTGTGGCTGTTTCATTCAAGCTGTCGGCTTTCCATACTTGCTTTAATATCTGTAATGTGCTGATTCTTATTTGGTTTGTGAAGTTTATAGAACGTACGGTGTGTGCCATCATTCCGCAGAAGGAGCAGGACGAGGAGTACAGGCTGCGCTTCATTACGGGTGGTATGCTGTCTACAGCCGAGCTTTCCATACTTCAGGCCAGCAAGGAAATCCATCTGTTTGCCGAGCGTACACACCGCATGTTTGGCATGGTGAAGACACTGCTGCATACGGAGAAGGATGATGATTTCAACCAGGTGTTCAGTCGTATAGAGAAATACGAGAATATCAGCGACAGCATGGAATTGGAGATTGCAAATTACCTGAATAAGGTGTCGGAAGGCAGGCTGAGTTCGGAAAGTAAGCTGCAAATCAGGGCTATGCTGCGCGAGGTGACAGAAATAGAAAGCATTGGTGACAGCTGTTATAACCTGGCGCGTACCATTAACCGGCGCAGGCAGTCCAACCAGGATTTTATAGAGAAACAGTATGAGCATATCCACTTTATGATGAAGCTGGCCGATGAAGCACTGGCACAGATGATTGTGGTGCTGGATCATCCTGAGCACTCGGAATACCAGAGCATTGACGTGAACAAGTCGTTCAACCTGGAAAATGAGATAAACAACTACCGCAACCAGCTGAAGAACCAGAACATAGTGGATGTGAACAACAAGGAATACAGCTACCAGATGGGTGTGTACTACATGGACATCATTGCCGAGTGTGAAAAGCTGGGCGACTATGTGGTGAACGTGGTGGAAGCCAGCAGCGATATTAAGGAAAAGAAGGCTTCCTGAGAGGTCGAATGACTGAAATATGCTTCTTTGGAGAGGTGGGTGCACTTGGCCAAGGAAGAAAAGAATGAGCCATAGCTTGTAGGAGAAAAGACTCCGCCGGGCTATGGCTCGTTTCTTTTTGTTTCAGAAAGAATTTGTTTCTGTTATTCTTTTTCAAATTCGTCCTTGCCTACGCCGCAGAGGGGGCATACCCAGTCTTCGGGAAGGTCTTCAAACGCAGTGCCGGGAGCGATGCCGCTTTCGGGGTCGCCTAATTCGGGGTCATACACATAATTGCAAACGGTGCATACATACTTGTCCATAATCTTGTTCTTTTTTTGATGGTTTATACATGTATGTAAACAATGTTTTCGTGTATTTTGTTCGGACAAGGGCTGTTTTTTCTTGGACAACCGCGTGCTTGGCTTTTGAAGAAATCTCGTCAATAACTTAGCTATCTTGCAATTATTGTTGTATTTTTGCGGCGTTAATTCTAACCTCAAGTAACTTATATGGCTATAACCAAAGAGAATCATCATCATTACGCCGGCCTGACCGACGAAGAAGTGCGTCGTAGTCGCACTGAACACGGTATCAATCTGCTGACACCTCCTAAACGACCTTCATTGTGGAAACTGTACTTAGAGAAATTTGAGGACCCTGTAGTAAGGGTTTTGCTGGTGGCGGCACTGTTTTCATTGATTATTTCCATTATGGAAAATGAGTATGCCGAGACAATCGGTATCATATTTGCCATTCTGCTGGCTACGGGTATCGGCTTTTTCTTTGAATACGATGCTGGCAAGAAGTTTGATTTGCTGAATGCCGTTAACGAAGAAACACTGGTCAAGGTGGTGCGCAACGGTAAAGTGCAGCAGGTGCCACGCAAGGATGTGGTGGTAGGCGACATCGTGATGCTGGAGACCGGTGAGGAAGTGTCTGCCGACGGTAGCTTGCTGGAAGCCATTTCGTTGCAGGTCAATGAGTCGAACCTGACCGGAGAACCGGTAGTGAACAAGACAACGGTAGAGGCGGACTTTGACAGTGAGGCCACATATCCATCCAATCATGTGCTGAGGGGTACTACGGTGGTAGACGGACACGGAGTGATGAAGGTGGAAGCCGTGGGTGATGCCACTGAGATAGGCAAGGTGGCCCGACAGAGTTCGGAACAGAATACGGAACCCACGCCGCTTAATATACAGCTGACCAAATTGGCCAACCTGATAGGCAAGATTGGTTTTACGGTAGCCGGACTGGCTTTTGCCGTATTCTTCGTGAAAGACGTGTTGTTGCATTATGATTTCTCATCCTTCCATACATTCCGCGACTGGATGCCGGCTTTGCAGGCCACGTTGCAGTATTTCATGATGGCTGTGACGCTGATTGTGGTGGCTGTGCCCGAGGGACTGCCCATGAGTGTGACGTTGAGTCTGGCGCTGAACATGAGGCGTATGCTGGCTACCAATAACCTGGTGCGCAAGATGCACGCCTGCGAGACAATGGGAGCCATAACGGTGATTTGTACGGACAAGACCGGAACGCTGACACAGAACCTGATGCAGGTGCAGGAAGGACGCATGGAAGTGAACGATGAAGACCTGGTGGCCGAAAGCATTTGCGCCAACTCTACGGCATTTGTGGAGACGGATGCGCCGGGTGAGAAGCCAAAAGGAGTGGGTAATCCCACGGAGGTGGCCTTGCTGCTTTGGCTGGCCGGTAAGGGAAAAGACTGCATGGCCTTGCGCGAAGCTGCGCAGGTAACCAGTCAGCTGACCTTCTCTACGGAGCGGAAATACATGGCTACACTGGTAAGCTCGCCGCTGTTGAAACAGCAGGTGCTGTATGTGAAAGGGGCACCCGAGATAGTGATGCAGAAATGCGACCTGACAGCAGAGACAAAGCAGCGCTATGAAGCCGAATTGATGGGCTATCAGAACAAGGCCATGCGTACGCTGGCGTTGGCATACAAGCCGCTGGGTGATACAAAGGAAACTGATTGCGCGGCATTGGTGGAAAACGGAGGACTGACTTTTATAGGTATTGTAGCTATCAGCGACCCTATTCGTCCTGATGTGCCGGCCGCTGTGCAGAAGTGCCGTTCGGCAGGTATCAGTGTGAAGATTGTGACCGGTGATACGCCGGGTACGGCTACGGAGATAGCCCGCCAGATTGGGTTGTGGACACCGGAAGATACGGAACGTAACCGCATTACAGGCGCCGATTTTGCAGCTTTGAGTGACGAAGAGGCACTGGATAGGGTGATGGACCTGAAAGTGATGTCGCGGGCGCGCCCCACGGATAAACAGCGGCTGGTACAGCTGTTGCAAAAGAAAGGTGCGGTGGTGGCTGTGACGGGTGACGGAACTAATGATGCTCCTGCTCTGAACCATGCACAGGTAGGTCTGTCAATGGGTACGGGTACTTCGGTGGCCAAGGAGGCCAGTGATATTACACTGCTCGACGATTCGTTCAACAGCATCGGGACGGCAGTCATGTGGGGACGTTCGCTCTACAAGAATATACAGCGGTTTATCGTATTCCAGCTGACCATTAACTTTGTGGCGTTGTTTATTGTATTGCTGGGCTCGTTTGTTGGTACGGAATTGCCGCTTACGGTAACTCAGATGTTATGGGTGAACCTAATTATGGATACTTTTGCCGCACTGGCTTTGGCTTCTATTCCTCCCAGCGAGAGCGTGATGGAGGAAAAGCCGCGTAGCAGCAGTGACTTCATCATAACCCGGCCCATGCGTTACAATATTCTGGGTATGGGACTGCTGTTCTTGGTGGTGCTGATGGGTATGCTCTTTACGTTCCATCAGCTGGAGGGAGGTATGACGCCCCGCCGCCTTACTGTCTTCTTTACGTTCTTTGTCATGTTGCAGTTCTGGAACCTGTTTAATGCTCGTGTATTTGGTACGGCGGATTCGGCGTTCAGGAACATTTCCAAATCGTATGGCATGGAACTCATTGTGGCGGCCATACTGGTTGGGCAATTCCTGATAGTGCAGTTTGGTGGCAGTGTATTCCGCACTGTACCGCTCGATGCCCTGACGTGGCTGGAGATTATAGGTTCCACCTCGCTGGTGCTCTGGGCGGGTGAAATAGTACGTTTGGTGAAACGACTGAAAAAGAAAAAATTGAAGTAAGGATAGAAAATATGGAAATGAAAGGTATTAAGAATCTGGTGGTAGATTTTGGTGGCGTATTGATAGACTTGGATCGGGAGCGCTGTATTGAGAATTTCAGACGCCTGGGACTGGAGAATGTAGACGCCATGCTCGATGTGTGCCATCAGCAGGATTTCTTTCTGAATCATGAGAAGGGATTGATTGCGGCTGCTGAATTTCGCGAGAAGATAAGGGAAAGGATTGGCAAGCCGGTGACGGATGCACAGATAGACCAGGCGTGGAACAGTTTTCTGGTCACTATCCCTACTTACAAGCTCGACCTTTTGCTTAATTTACGCAAGAATTACATTGTTTACTTGTTGAGCAATACCAATGATATTCACTGGGAATGGTCGTGCAAGCATGCCTTCCCTTATAAGGGATTCAGGGTGGAGGATTATTTTGAGCATATATTCCTTTCATTTGAAATGAAAATGGCAAAGCCCGATGTGGCCATTTTCCAGAAAGTATTGGATGATACGGGCATTGATCCGCATGAGACTCTTTTCATTGATGATTCGCCCATGAACTGCCGGGCTGCAGAAACACTGGGCATAGCTACTTATACTCCTGTTGCACATGAAGATTGGAGCCATCTGTTCAAATAATCTGCCAAGTGTGGCTACCATTGGCTTCTTTGATGGTGTGCACCGGGGGCATCGGCATCTCATAGATCAGGTGTGTGCGGAGGCACGCAAACGGGGATGGGCGTCGGCTGTCATTACGTTTCCGGTGCACCCGCGCAAGGTAATTCAGCCGGAATTCTGTCCGAAGCTGCTGACTACCTATGAAGAGAAAGTGGAGCTGCTGGGTGCTACGGCGGTGGATTATTGCCTGACACTGGACTTTACGCCTTACCTGGCCGCTTTGTCGGCTCATGATTTTATGGAGGTGCTGAAGAACCGTTATAACATCCGGGCCTTGCTGATAGGTTATGACCATCGGTTTGGGCATAACCGTAGTGAAGGGTTTGAGGATTATGTGGCGTATGGACGTGAGCTGGGGATGGATGTGATTCCGGCTGGTCCATGCCTGCGCGAAGGGGATGGAGCGGTCAGTTCGTCGGCTGTAAGGCGTTTGCTGGAGGCTGGTGAAGTGGAGCAGGCAGCATCCTTGCTGGGCTATGAGTATTTCCTGTCGGGTAAGGTGGTGGAAGGACATCGGGTAGGCCGTAAGCTGGGATTTCCTACGGCAAATCTGCAGGTTGGCGATGCGGATAAGCTGGTGCCGGCCGACGGTGTATATGCTGTCAGGGTAGAAGTGCAGGGCACTTGCTATGGCGGAATGTTGAGCATCGGTTATAGGCCTACGCTGAACAATGGTACGGATCGCAGCATAGAAGTGCATATCTTTCATTTTAATGCAGACATCTACCATTGTCCGATGCGTATATTTTTTGTTCGTCGCCTGCGGGCAGAACTGAAATTTGATTCTTTGGAAGAACTGACGGAGCGTCTGCGGCAGGACAAGGTGGAGGCGGAAAAAGTGCTGAATGAGTATAATTGGTAAGGATTGCCAAGAGCATTTTTTATTCATTATGTTATGGTTCGCCTTTCAATGAGCAGGTTTTGTTTCCTTGATACATAAAATATAAAGTATGTGTCATTGTAGGAAGTATTGGATGTGATTGCTTTTGTTTGAATCGTATAGTAGTTTCCTTTGATAAGTGTGATTCTTTCATGTTGGAGTATATCATTATTTGCCCTTTGGTTTTTATTGCCGGCTTTGTAGATGCGATTGCAGGTGGTGGTGGGCTTATCTCGTTGCCGGCCTATCTGATGGCTGGTTTGCCGGCTCATTATGCTATTGGAACAAATAAATTCAGTGCCTGTATGGGTACTTTTGTGGCTACTTATAGATTCTTGAAGAAAGGTCTTGTTAATTTGCCGCATGTGCTTCCATCTGTTTTTTACTGCTTTGGCCGGTTCGTGGCTTGGAGCAAAATTGGCTCTGTCTGTGCCGGCTGATATTTTTAAGAGCCTGATGCTGGTTATCATTCCAGTGACGGCCGTTTTTGTGATAAAGGCCAAGTCGATAGAAAACTCCAAACCTCCTTTTTCGCCTTTCAAGTCGGTTGTACTTTCTGCGGCGATAGCTCTTGTAATAGGTATTTATGACGGGTTTTATGGCCCTGGGACAGGAACATTTCTTATCTTGCTATTGGTGTATGTGGCGAGGTTGACGTTGAAAGAGGCGGCTGGCGCGACTAAAATTATCAATCTTTCAACCAATGTGGCTGCGCTCACGGTATTTTTATCCAGTGGCTCGGTTGTATTTCCTTTGGCTATTGTAGCTTCCTTATTTGGTATTGCGGGTAATTATATAGGGGCTAACTATTTTATAAGTAGAGGAAAGGGTGTTGCCAGACCTATAATAATAATTGTTCTCGGGATTTTTCTGGTGAAGATAGTTTACGAGAGCTCGTTGGTCGGATAGTGGTCGTGCTCTCACAGACTGGTGGAGCAGGTGGGCGTACCTGTTAAAGATATGCTGTATGGACATAAAAAAAGACCGCCAAGTGTGGAAGCCACCTAACAGTCTAAATCTTTTTGGTAGCGGGACCCGGGATTGAACCGGGGACCTCATGATTATGAATCATGCGCTCTAACCAGCTGAGCTATCCCGCCATCGTTTCTCGATTGCGGGTGCAAAGATAGGGCTTAATTTTGAATTGCCAAAAGAAAAGTGAACTTTTTTGTGCTTTTATGGTGCTTTTAGTGCAAATTAGGGTTGGGAAGGCTGTTTTTTTGGAAAAATGGGGGAATATACCTCTTTTTGTTATGGCGTAAGAGTATATAAAAAAGAGGAAATAATTTTCTTTAATTAGAAAAAAGTGTCTATCTTGGCGTCGCAATAGAAAAAGCAGATAAAAAGACTATGGAAAGACAAAAAGTTCACTTGGAATATCTATTGAATGCAACTTCCAAAAGTATTTTGTGGACAGCGATAAGTACGCCAAGCGGTTTGGAAGGCTGGTTTGCCGACAGGGTACAATCTGACAATAAGCATGTGGCCTTTTTCTGGGGAAAGACAGAGAAGCGTGAAGCGGACATTGTGGCGTTGCGGGCTTATTCGTTTATTCGCTTTAAGTGGCGGGATGTGGAAAGTCCACGAGAGTATTTTGAACTGAAAATGACGAATAGCGAGTTGACGAATGATTTTGTGCTGGAAATAACAGATTTTGCCGATGTGGCCGATGTGGCGGATATGCGTGAGTTGTGGGATTCACAAGTGGAGACGTTGCGCCGTACGTGTGGCTTTTAGTTAACTTTCAATTAAAAATTTTACGTACTCCCTTTTTTGTGCTACTTTTGTGCTTTCATTAGTATGAAACGAGTAACATGCTGCGCATAAAAAAGTTAGATATCTTTATATTGAAGAGCTTCTGCATGCTGTTTGCAGGGACTTTCTTTATATGCCTTTTCATCTTCATGATGCAGTTTTTGTGGCGCTATGTAGATGAAATGGTGGGAAAGGGACTTGAGATGACGGTGCTTGCCCAGTTCTTCTTTTATTCGGCTTTGACGTTGGTACCGGCGTCTTTGCCGCTTGCCATTTTGTTGGCGGCACTTATCACATTTGGTAACTTTGGTGAGCGGTTTGAGTTGCTGGCCATGAAGGCGGCCGGTATTTCCTTGTTGCGCATCATGCAGCCGCTTATTATCTTTATAGCTTTTATCTGTTGCGTTTCTTTTTATTTCCAGAATATCATAGGGCCGCAGGCACAGACCAAATTGTGGACATTGCTGATTTCCATGCGTCAGAAATCGCCAGAGCTGGATATTCCCGAAGGAGTATTCTATGATGAAATAGACGGTTACAATCTGTATGTGAAGAAGAAGGACCGCAAGACGGGTATGCTTTACGACGTATTGATATACAACTTTGAGAAGGGCTTTGAGAATGCGCAAATCATCAAGTCAGATTCTGGTAAGCTGGAGATGACGGCCGACAAGCAGCACTTGTACCTGCATCTGTATAGCGGTGAACAGTTTGAGAACCTGAAGTCGCAGAACATGAACCAGAAGAATGTGCCTTATCGTCGCGAGAGTTTCAGGGAGAAGCATGCTATCATTGAGTTTGACTCGGACTTCAACATGGCCGATGAGGGTATCATGAGCGGGCAGTCGAACAGTAAGAACATGAGTACCTTGCAGGCCGATATTGATTCGATGGCATGCAGAAACGACAGTATAGGCAGGGCTTACTACCGGGAAGCCATGCAGGGCACTTACAATAAGACGACTGCTACCTTGACCAAGGAAGATACCTTGAAAATTAATCAAGCACTTGTTGGCAATTATAGTGTGGACAGCCTGTTTCAGGCTTCTACATTGTTGCAGAAACAGAAGATATTGAGTACGGCTGTGATCAGGGCTGAGAGTGCCGGAAGCGACTGGAGCTTCAAGAGCTTCAATGTATCGCAGTCTCAGTATAACTTGCGCCGACACATGACGGCCTGGCATGAGAAACTGACGTTGTCATTGGCCTGTCTGATATTCTTCTTCATCGGTGCGCCTTTGGGTGGTATTATCCGCAAAGGCGGTCTGGGAATGCCGGTGGTGGTGTCGGTGCTGATATTTATTGTTTATTACATTATTAACAATACGGGCTATAAGATGGCTCGCGACGGTAAATGGATAGTGTGGATGGGTATGTGGACCAGTACGGCCGTGCTGGCACCGTTGGGGGCCTTCCTTACTTATAAGTCGAACAAAGACTCGGTGGTGCTGAATGCCGATGCCTACATACATTGGATAAAGAAGGTGCTGGGTATCCGCAGCCAGCGGCATCTGTTCCGCAAGGAGGTTATTATTCATGACCCGGACTATGACCGCTTGCCCGGCGAATTGGAACGCTTGTCGGAAGAGTGTCGTGCATACGCCAGCCAGAAGCAGCTGAAACACGCTCCCAACTATTTCAAATTGTGGATGGGTTCGGCTACACGCGATGAGGTGATGGTGGGCATCAATGAACGCATGGAGGCGCTGATAGACGAAATGTCGAATACACGTTCGGCTATCTTGCTGGCTGCGTTGAACAATTATCCGGTGATACCTGTTCATGCTCATGTACGGCCTTTCCGTGCTTATTGGCTCAATATCCTTTGCGGTGTTCTGGTGCCGGTAGGGCTGTTCTTTTATTTCCGCATCTGGGCGTTCCGCATACGCTTGAGCAAGGATGTGGACAGAATAGTGAAAAACAACAATGATGTGATACATATCATACAATCGATAAAGCAGAATCAATAAAACTTTTAAGATATGGAAAATGTAAAGCTGAATACCATAGAAGAGGCCATTGAAGAGTTCAAGGCCGGCAATTTTGTCATTGTGGTAGACGATGAAGACCGCGAAAATGAAGGCGACCTGATAATCGCAGCCGAGAAAATTACTCCTGAAAAGGTGAATTTCATGTTGAAGCATGCACGTGGCGTGCTTTGCGCACCGATTACCGTGTCGCGCTGCAAGGAACTGGATTTGCCCCATCAGGTGCTGGACAATACCTCTGTGCTGGGTACTCCTTTTACAGTGACCATTGACAAGCTGGAAGGCTGTTCGACGGGCGTGTCGGCTGCCGACCGTGCGGCTACCATACAGGCACTGGCTGACCTTTCTCCTGCCACCTTCGGACGTCCGGGACACATCAATCCGCTGTATGCACAGGAGAAAGGCGTGTTGCGCCGTGCCGGACATACGGAGGCAACCATCGACCTGTGTCGTCTGGCTGGACTTTATCCGGCAGGTGCGTTGATGGAAATCATGAACGATGACGGTACCATGGCCCGCTTGCCCGAATTGCGCAAGATGGCTGATGAGTATGGCCTGAAACTTGTTTCCATTCGCGATATGATAGCTTACCGCCTGAAACAGGAATCTATAGTGGAAAAGGGTGTGGAAGTGCACATGCCTACCGAGCATGGCGATTTCCGTCTGATTGCTTTCCGCCAGAAGTCTAACGGACTGGAGCATGTAGCGCTGTTCAAGGGCACTTGGACTCCTGAAGAACCTATTCTGGTGAGGGTGCATTCGTCGTGTGCCACGGGCGATATCTTTGCTTCGAAGCGTTGCGACTGTGGTGAGCAGCTGCACAAGGCCATGGAAATGATAGAAAAGGCAGGTAAGGGTGTGGTTGTTTATCTGAACCAGGAAGGCCGCGGCATAGGCCTGATGGAGAAGATGAAAGCCTACAAATTGCAGGAGGACGGCATGGACACCGTGGATGCCAACCTCTGCCTGGGACATCTGGCCGACGAGCGCGACTATGGCGTGGGAGCACAAATCCTTCGCGAACTGGGTGTGCACAAGATGCGCCTGATGACCAATAACCCCGTGAAGCGTGTAGGTCTGGAGGCATACGGACTGGAGATTGCCGAGATTGTGCCCATTGAGACAACGCCCAATCCCTACAACGAACGTTACCTGCGTACCAAGAAGGAGCGCATGGGACATACTTTGCATTTCAACAAATAATTTCAACCCTATAAAAAAGGAAACATCATGAATCAATTATCTGACCGTTTGAACAGCTTGTCGCCATCGGCGACACTGGCCATGTCTCAAAAGAGTGCTGAGCTGAAGGCACAGGGCGTGGATGTGATTAACCTGAGTGTCGGTGAACCTGACTTCAATACGCCCGACCACATCAAAGAGGCTGCCAAGAAGGCAATAGATGAGAACTATTCACGCTACTCTCCCGTAGCCGGTTATCCTGCCCTGCGCAATGCCATTGTGGCAAAGCTGAAAAACGAAAACGGTCTGGACTATACTGCTGCCCAGATTTCGTGTGCCAACGGTGCAAAGCAGTCGGTGTGCAACACTATCCTGGTACTTGTTAACCCAGGTGACGAAGTGATTGTACCCGCTCCTTACTGGGTAAGCTACCCTGAAATGGTGAAGCTGGCCGAAGGTAAGCCTGTGATTGTGACTGCCGGCATCGAGCAGGATTTCAAGATTACGCCTGCACAGCTGGAGGCTGCCATCACTCCGAAGACCAAGGCACTGATTCTGTGCTCTCCGTCCAATCCTACCGGTTCTGTCTACAGTGCCGAGGAGCTGGCAGCATTGGCTGCCGTGCTCGAAAAGCATCCGCAGATTATTGTCATTGCCGACGAAATCTATGAGCACATCAACTACATCGGCCGTCACCACAGCATTGCCCAGATTCCCGCGATGAAAGACCGTACGGTCATCGTGAACGGTGTGTCGAAGGCATACGCCATGACGGGTTGGCGTATCGGCTTCATTGCCGGACCCGAATGGATTGTGAAGGCTGTGAACAAGCTGCAAGGACAGTATACTTCAGGTCCCTGCTCTGTATCGCAGAAGGCTGCCGAAGCTGCCTATACAGGTACACAGGCTCCGGTAGAGGAAATGCGTCAGGCCTTCCAGCGTCGTCGCGACCTTATTGTGAAGCTTGCCAAGGAAGTACCGGGCTTTGAAGTGAACGTTCCGCAAGGTGCATTCTACCTCTTCCCCAAGTGTAGCTCGTTCTTCGGCAAGTCGGCCGGCGACCGTAAAATCAACAACTCGGATGACTTGGCCATGTACTTGCTCGAAGTAGGCCACGTGGCTTGCGTGGGTGGTACTTCGTTTGGAGCACCTGAGTGCATCCGCATGAGCTATGCTACCAGCGATGAGAACATCGTTGAGGCTATCCGTCGTATCAAAGAGGCACTGGCTGCGCTGAAGTAAGCGGCTGTTGCCCCGGTTATATGATTTAATCTCCTTGCCGTGTTTCTTTCCTTTGTGGAGAAGACGGCAAGGGGATTCTTTTTTACTGGCTTTTAGTGCTTGAAAATCAGGCAATGTCTTGACCTGAAAGCGGTGGGTATATCAAAACGGTTTTACCATATTTAAACCTATTCTTTAGACGCTGATTGTGCGGGTTAAGCGGATTGCTTTATTGCCTAATCCGCAATATACGCTTTACCCGCGTATAAAAGATAAGGATAGTTCGTTTTGATACCCCTCTTGTTTTGCCTGAAAAGGTCGTATGTTTTTCGGTGGGACAATGTATGGCGGCAGAGCAGATGTTCTCCGGGCTATTTCGCAAGTTGCTGCATAGTCATTCTGCAGACCGCCACATGGCTATTCGCCAGACCGATGAATAGCTATTCAGGAGTTCGGTGAATAGCTATTTCGGGGACCCCGAAATAAAAATCCATACATTTTACTCTTGTTTTGCAGTACCTTTTTCCTCACCTTTTCATATATTTGCTTACGCGAAGACAGGATACGGCTCGGCATAGTCAAACTTGAAAACTTTGTTTTTGTTTGTCTCTGCTCTCGCCTTCCGCAATTTTTGTTCTTCGTAATAATTATCTGATAGACAATGAAGAAAGGAATGTATCTATTGGCAGGTGTGCTGACTGCTGCTCTGATGGGTGGCGGTTGCAGCAGCAAGGGGCAGAAGCAGGCCCCTGCTGAAAATGAAGGGCAGGCTGTGTTTGCCTGCATGGACAGTGCCACGATGGAGCGTGGCGGAGTGAAGCTGACTTGGCTGAGAGATAATGCCCAGGAGCGCAAGATGCCGTTGAGCCTGTTTGGCGAGTTGCCTCAGAGTCTGGTGGACAGTCTGGGCATAGCCGACGGGGTACCCTCGTCGGTAAGCTGTTATTTGCTGGAGGTGGACGGCAAGCATATCTTGTTCGATACCGGTGTGGGTGCACCCGGTTGCCGCCTGATGGACGGACTGGCTGCCGCAGGTGTTGCGCCGGCCGACATTGACTACCTTTATCTGACTCATTTTCATGGTGACCACATCGGTGGCATGATGCGGGGTGACACGGTGGTCTTTCCGCGCGCTGAGGTCTATGCAGCCCAGCAGGAATATGACGGCTGGATGCAGATGCCTGAAGAACAGAAGGCACAGGTGGTAAAGACCATGGAGGCCTACAAGGACCGCCTGCATCTGTTTGCCTATAATGATACGCTGCCCGGCGGGGTGGTGACACTGAACGGCGAAGGTCACACGCCCGGCCATACGGTTTACCGGGCAGGTGGCTTCCTGATAGTAGGCGACTTGCTGCATGGAGCAGCTCTCCAGTTGGCTCGTCCTGATATATGTGCTTCTTACGACATGGACCCGCAAAAGGCGGTCACCACCCGTAAGCACTATCTGGAGTATGCCCGCCAGAACGATTTGCTGATGGCAGGCATGCACCAGCCGGCTGTGCGCTGACGGCTATTGGTCAGTGCTTGGCTTGCAGCAGGCAGCTTTCCACTTCCTCTGTGCTGAGGGTGGGAGGGCTGCCTGCCGTCATTTTGCTGCATACCAATTGTCCTACGGCTTCAGCCTCGGCCTTTGTGCTGAAAGGCTGCCGTCCTCTCAGTGCGGGGATGAAGGGCTGGCTGATGATGGTGTCATACTCGTGCATCACCACATAGCCGTATCCGCCGCTGACCTGCATGATGTGGCAGCTGAAGGGCGGCTTCGGGTTACTGCCGGCGTTGGACTTCTGCCCGCAGGACAGGCCTGTGACTGCCAATAGCAGCAACAGGCCCATAACTTGGATGATATATATATATTGTGGTTGTTTGTGCTGTATCATACGTCTTCCTCCTCGTCGGGCAAGAGTTCATAGATGTCGTCGAAGTAGCTGCCACCGCTTTGTCCGGTCAGTACGTAGCCCCGGCTACCGTTGCTGAAGGAGATGGCTCCATCGCGTGAGGAGGCTCCCGAGGGATAGTTGTGTACATCGGTAATCGGGGTGAAGTCATCGTCCGAGTCGCCATACCAGAGGTCTTGGTCGGGGTCATACATCCAGTAGTCGCTGCTTACTCCGCTGCGGTTGCCGGTGGCAATGTAGCCCAGGCCATTGATGCTGAAGGACACGGTACTGGAGCGGGCTATGTTGTAGTCGTCGTCATAGTCGTTGTCGTCGTCAGTGTTGGCAATGTCGCGCAGCTGCGTCCAGTTGGTGCCGTCAAACTTCCAGAAGTCCACCACGTTGGTGCCGTTGTTTTCGCCACAGCAGATGTAAGCCACGTCGTTGATGACGAACGCCGTGCCGTAGCGGCGCTTCTCTCCGCCGAATCCGTTCACCAGTTCCCATTGCATTCCGGCGGCAGCGTTGGGATTGAAGCGGTAGAAGTCGAGCATCCAGCCTATGGTGTCATCGTTGTAGCCGGTACCCACATAGCCATATCCGCCTATGCTGAAGGCCAAGGCACCTTCGCGTGCTCCGCCCTTGTAGTCGTCCTTTTGTGTCCAGGTGTTGCTGGCAGGGTCGTATTCCCAGGTGTCGGCCACGTAGGTCACGGTGAAGCCGTCCTTGATGCCTCCGGTGGTGACGTAGCCCTTGCCGTTCAGGGCAAAGGCGGCTGCATAGCGCCTGCCCACGGTGGGCAGGCGCTCGCATTGTGTCCATACGTTGGCATCCATGTCATATTCCCACAGGTCGTTCAGATACTCCTTGTTGGCTCCCCGGTATCCGCCAAACATATATCCTTTGTTGTCAATGGTGAAGCTGCAGGCGTATGCACGGGCATAGCCGTTGTAGCTTACCTTCTTTATCCACTGTCCCTGGGTGGTTTCGTCGTCTTCCGTACAGCCGCCGGTCAGCCACAGGACGGCCAGCAGCATGATAGCTGATTTCAATAGTCGTTTCATTACTCTTCATTTATGGTTTTATTGCGGACAAAAATACGCCGGCAGGGATGCTTCGGGCAAAAATAATCGACCGAACGGGGAAAATATCCGTTGAATGCTTTTACCGACAGAGAGGGGGCGAACAGCGATTTTTGTGGCAGCGTATGCCTGCTTTCAGCTTTCTTTGCAGTCAAACCAACAAACTACGATGAAACATCTATTGTATGGCGGCCTGCTGCTGGCCGCCCTTTGCCTGTGGGCTTGCCGCGACGGAAACCTGGGACTGGGCAAGAGCTTGGTGGAAAGCTCTTTCTATAATGTATATGTGGATACCTGTACGGTAGACATCAGTACCGTCAAGCTGAATTCCATAGAAACCGGCGGTGACAGCGTGTGCCAGCTGGGACACTACAGCGACGACGTGTGGGGTGAGGTGTATTCCTCTTATTATGCCGAGTATTCGGTGACCAACTTCACCCCGTCGGCCGATAATGCCTATTTGCTCGACTCGCTGGTGCTTCGCCTGATTCCTTCGGGACACTTCTGGGGCGACACCTTGCAGGAACAGCGCATCTCCATCTACCAGTTGAGGTACCCCATTGTGCTGGACAACGACGAGGAACTCTACAACACAACTTCCCAGTTGCTGGAAGAGACACCGCTGACCACTTTCACCTATCTGCCCCGTCCGGGGGCGAAGCGCGAGGTAGAGGTGAGGCTGCCCGACGCTCTGGGACGTGAGTTTCTGGAGGATATCGTGGCGCAGGACGACCGCTTCAACAGCCAGGACAATTTCAAGAAATACTTTCCCGGACTGGCTTTCAAGGCCGAGGCCGACGGTGGCTGTATTACCGGCTTCCTGGTAAACGACACGGCCATGAGTCTCAACCTCTATTACCGGGAAGTGGCGGTAGAGTCGGAGTAGAAGTCGTTGATTTTCAGCGTGAACATGGATTATGCCTACACCGGCATTAAGCAGGATTGCAGTGACTCGCCGCTGTCAGTCGTGACTGGCGGACTGGAGAACCTGGTCCATTCTACCGACATGGACAACCGTGCCTACATGCAGGGACTGACGGGCTACTATAATCAGTTGGAGTTTCCTTACCTGAACGATTTGCAAAGCCGTGGCGAGATTGTCTCCATCGAAGAGGCCGTGCTCTGCCTGTATCCGCTGGCCAAGAGCTACAACGAGGTGAGCCAACTGCCCGAGGATATAAGGCTTTACATCACCGACGAGAACAATGTGTTGGAGGATTATGTGTATGGTAGCGACGGAGTGACCGTGCAGACGGGCGACCTGGTGGTGGACGAAATGTATGGCAAGGAAACCTACTACTCCTTCGACCTGACGGAGTTTATCCGCAACAACTTCGGCACCTGGGGCAGCAAGCGGCAGAAACTGCTGATGAGCATGAATGACGACGACTGTGCCACCACCTTTAATCAAGTAGTCTTCACCAACGAGCCGGGACAAGACCGGCAGTGCAGGCTGAAAGTCAGATTTAAAACCTATAACGAACAATGAAATCATCTTATCTCTTTCCTGTGCTGCTCTGTGGCCTGTGCATGGCAGGGCCGCATACGGTGGCACAGAATACTACCAACTCGCCCATGTCCATGTATGGGGTGGGCGAATTGTGCTCGGCCGACGGCGGACGCTATGCCGGACTGGGCAATGTGGGCTTGGCCGTGAATCGCGTGGGCTTCCAGAATACACTGAATCCGGCGGCCATTACCCGTATGGACTCAACCTGCTTTGTGTTCGACGTAGGTGCGTCGGCCTCGTTTTCGCGCTACTCGTTCTTGAGCGAGCAGAGCAACTATGTCACTGGCAATCCCAATCGTCTCAGCATGGGATTCAGGGTACTGCCGCGCTGGTATGCCATGGTGGGTGTGGCGCCCTACAGCAGCGTGGGCTACGTCATTCAGACGCAGGAAGAGATAGAAGGCATGCCGGGCAGTTACACCTACTCGCTGTTTGAGGGCAACGGCGGACTGTATCGCTGTTACCTGACCAATGCTTTGGAGCTGATGCCCGGCCTATCGGTGGGGCTCAATCTGGGAGTGGTGATGGGTACAACGACGCAGAGCGAGTCGCAGGACAATGCCGTGGTAGAATATGAGTCAGAGCAACGGGCGTTCTATATGGACCTCGGTCTCTATTATGAGTTTGCCCGTCAGGGTGCATGGCAATGGGCAGCCGGGTTGCTCTTTTCACCCTCTACACTGATTTCCCACGACAATACGCTGACCTATAGCAACTCGTCGACCAGTGAGGGGCTGGACAAGACCTACAGCAGCCGGAACATGTACTTGCCCATGCATCTGGGGGCAGGAGTGTCCATGACGTCGGAGCGCTGGGTGCTGGCTTTGGACTACAACTATCTGGACTGGAGTCGCAACTCTTCGTCCTATACCTCGCTGAGTTATGAAAACCAGCACAAGCTGAACCTGGGTGCCGCTTATATCACCCGGCCACGCTTGCCACGCTCCACGGAACTGATGTGCGGACTTGGTTTCGGCAACTCTTATATAGACTTGAAAGGCGGCAAGATGCGTTATCTGGAGTTCAGCGCCGGTGCCAGTTTTCCCATTCGCTACTCTTTCCTTTCGCTGGGACTCACCTTCAGAAAGCAGCTCAATACGCGCAGCGAGCTGATGCAGGAGAGTCGGCTGTCGCTCAATCTGAACTTGACTTTCGGCGAACGGCTGTCGCGGTCGAAGTTAAAATAACGGTCGCTGGATTTTAGGAACTTAAGTTTCTGATTTGATATTTCACTGGAAGTTAAGAAGTTATAGAAGTTATCACTTCGCTTTGCTCTGTTAGAAGTTAAAGCCGATAGTCTTGCAAAAGAAAAAATTGGCAGTAACAGGTCTATTGGCCTTTAACTTCTAAGCCCGCCTTGGCGGGCGATAACTCCTTTTAACTCCTTTAACTTCTTCAAGTTTGGCTTCGCCGATTTTCAATTCGGTAAATCCAGAACTTGAATTAGGAATTATTTGCGTTAGTTTGCACCGATGGCGCTGTCGTTGTCCGTTTTTCTAAAAAAGACTAATAGAGATTGTCTGTTTTGCAGTCTTTGGCCAGAGGCTGCGTCTTCTAATAAAAAACAGAAACGAATATGGATTTGTCTTGTGCCATTTTACATGCGGATGAGAAGCTTGCCGGAAAGTTGCAGAAGTACATGGAACGTATTCCTGCTCTTCATTGCTGCGGGGTCTTTTCCAATCCGGTGGAAGCATTGAATCAGTATTATAAGAAGAAAGTGGAAGTCTATTTTGTGGGGATTAACCAGGTACAGGAGGGCGAGATTGGCGAAATGGACTTTGCCAGGCTGCTCGATGCCTATACCCGGGTGGTCTTCATTGCCGACACGGAGCGTTATGCTGCCGAGTGTTTCAGGCTGGATGCATTGGATTATCTGACGGAAGATGCCGATTTCCCAACTTTCTATCAGGCGGTCAGCAAGGCGGTGAGGTGGTTTTCCATGAGCAAGGCGGGCGATGTCGAAGAAACACTGGTCGACAAGGAGAAAAGTGCGGCTTCCAAAGTGCTGAGTGTGAAGACCGGCAACCGCATCATGCGACTGGAACTTGAGGCCGTGAGCTACATAGAGGGTTGTGGCGATTATGTGAAAGTCTATTGCAAACATGTCGATAAGCCCATCCTCAGCCTGTGTAGCCTGAAGTTTCTGGAAGAGCTGTTGCCGTCCGACAAATTTGTGCGTGTGCACCGTTCCTACATTGTCAGGCTGGATGGAGTTAGCGTGATAGAGGAAGGTTCGCTGACGGTGGGGCAGAAGGAATTGCCCATAGGTACGTCGTACCGTAAACGGTTGCAAGAGTGCGTCTCCCGCCTGACGGTGGGCATGTGTTGAGGCGGCCTCTTCTGTCTGTTTCCTGGTGGGGTGGGAAAGCCATTTATTCTTTTGAAGATAGTAGTTAAGACTTTCCGTGTTGGCAGTAAACACTTCTCTTGTTAGCAGTGGACTGCTATCGCGTCAGTAGTCCACTACTATCATCCACACTTACGGCTGCATCGGCCTACGCTTGCGGTTGCGTTGACCGACAGATACGGGTGCGTTGACTCACGCACCCGTATCTGTTTTCATAAAGTTCCTGTTTGGCGTGCTAAAGTCCGTAGTTAGCATTACCAAATCCCTGTTTAACCACCACAGAAGGGAGGAGGCTGGTGAAAGAAGTGCATACGTATATCTTTCACCCTACAGAATATGTTTTTCTCGCTTGAAGTTTCACACCTTCACGGCGAAGTGTAGTTTGCTGTTGTTCAGGTGAATATGGTGAAAGATTCACCCGGATTTATCATTCACGCTACAGGAAATGCGGTTCAATGAACTCATCCGGATGTTTTTCCTGCACCTGATGCGGGAGCTTGCTAAAGTCTGACGTACGGCATATCAGGGAATATCTTTCACAATATTTGCTTGACGGACAATGAATTGGAAGATGTAAGATTGAGACTGTTGTACACGGCGGATAGGGATGTGCGGCATGCCAAGTTTCTGCTGAAGTTACACGGCCAATCAGGACAAATACCGGATACTTCACCTCTAACTTTCACAGCAAACTGTTCATTTTCAGCGTTTAGTTGTGAAACTTCACCTGCATAACTCTTCCTCCGTTTGTGAAACATGATTTGTTTTCATTTTCCTGTTCTCTGAAATCCTTGACAAAGGCCTTTTGATTCTGTACATTTTGGGTTTTCATGTGGAGCACACCTCGGCAGTCCTACGAGGATGGCAGGCATAGGCGCAAATGCAAAAATAGCCTAAAACCTCTAAATTGTGGCTTGGTTTTGCCATGCGTGGGGGGAAGTATTCGTATTTTGGCAGCATGGAAACAACAAAGAAATACAAGATACTGTTTGTCTGCCTTGGCAATATTTGTCGCTCATCGGCAGCCGAGGGTGTGATGAAAAGTCTGGTGGAGAAGGCCGGAATGTCTGACCGATTTGAGATAGATTCGGCCGGTATTCTGGACTATCATGAAGGTGAGTTGCCCGACTCGCGCATGCGTTCTCATGCCCGCAAGCGTGGCTATGAGCTGGTACACCGGTCGCGTCCGGTGCGGACAGAAGATTTCGGTTACTTCGACCTTATCATCGGTATGGACAGCCAGAACATGGCCGACCTGAGGCATCGTGCTCCTTCGGAAGAGGCGGCACGGAAGATTGTGCGCATGACGGACTATTGCGTCCGCTATGCACAGGCCGACAGTGTGCCCGACCCTTATTACGGTGGTGCCGAAGGCTTTGAGTATGTACTCGACCTGCTGGAAGATGCCTGTGCCGGACTGCTGGAACGGTTGGCTTGAACTGTCTGTACGTGCAGCCCGGCAGGGATTCCGGCTTAGTGGTGGAAGCTCGTGTCGTGGTAGTAGCGCTTCTTGTCGTTCAGGCTACAGGTAGCATCTACGCCTGCTTTTTGCAGCTGGCGGGCAATGACTTTGAGTTTGGTACGCGGCACGAGGCCAATGTAGAACAATCGGTAGCGGTATTCGCTGTCGAGCACTTCCATGACGTGCGTGAAGTTCTGCTCGCGCGCAAAGTCAAAGTTTACTTTCCGTAGCTTGTTGTAGGGATAGTGCAGTGTCCGTCCGGCACTGTGCACGGTCAGTTTGTCCTTTCCTATGGAGATATAGCAGAAGCGCGTCAGCAGCATGCTGAGGAAGAACAGGCTGAGGCCGAAACAGATAATAGCCATGACAATGCCCCACCAGATGAAAGTGCAGAGGTAATTGCCCAGTATGATGAAGGAGAAGAACAGCAGGAAAAAGTAGAACTTGTAGAGCGACGGGCGCTTGTAGACTGTCGGGCGGATGTCGCCATCGGGCGTCAGTCCTTCCTGGTAGTTGTCGAAGGGAATGCCGAGCGACAGCAGGTAGTGTACCATCGAGGTGGGATGACTGAACGACGGAGGCAACAGCCGGTTGTTGCCGTCCTTCAGGTGCAACACCATTATGCCGGGACCGTAGACCACCTTCTCCGGCTTGTCGCCGGACTGGGGCATCGTATAGCGTTGCATGAAGCTGAAACGTTCAATCTCTTCCGGCTCTATCCGGCACTTCTTCAGCAGGCGCAGGGCTCTGGCTTCTTCTTTGGGTGTTGCTTTCATGGTAGGTATTGTTTTATAGTTTCTGTTATTTTTTCAGTTCGGGGTAGCTGATTCGGGTATGATAGACGGTTTTCAGCTTTTCCTTGAATACGGCCTTCACGGTGGCTATGTCCTTGAAGGTGATGGGGCATTCCTTGAAGAATCCCTCGTCTACCTGCGAGTCTATTATCTTGTCTACCAGGTTTCCGATGCTTTCTTCGGTATATTCGGGCAGGCTCCGTGAGGCGGCCTCTACCGAGTCGGCCATCATCAGGATGGCTTGTTCCTTGGTGAAGGGATTCGGACCCGGATAGGTGAAGAGGCTTTCGTCGGGCTCTTCATTCGGATGCTCGTTCTTCCAGGAAATGTAGAAGTATTTGGTCTTTCCCCGTCCGTGATGAGTCGTGATGAAGTCTTTGATGACCTTGGGCAGGTTGTTCTTCTCTGCCAGCTTGATGCCGTCGGTGATGTGGCTGATGACCACTTGTGCACTCTGTTCATAGCTGAGATTCTTGTGCGGATTGACGCCTCCCGACTGATTCTCGGTAAAGAACACCGGGTTTTCCATCTTACCTATGTCGTGGTAGAGGGCGCCAGTACGCACCAGCTGGCTCTTGGCTCCGATGCGGTTGGCCGCCTCTGCTGCCAGATTGGCCACCTGCATGGAGTGTTGGAAGGTGCCGGGCACCGTCTCTGACATGCGGCGCAGCAGCGGGGTGTTGATGTTCGACAGTTCCACCAGCGTGACATTCGAGGTGAATCCGAATGTCTTCTCAAGCAGGAACAGCAGCGGATAAGCAAACAGTAGCAGAATGCCGTTGATGATGAAATAGATGTACATGCCGCCATTCATCTTGGAGAGGTCGTTCTCTGTTATCAGCTCGAAGGCGAAATACATGGCGATGTATGTCAGGATAACCAAGATGGCAGAGCGGAACAGTTGTGACCGCTGCGACAGTTCGCGCAGGCTGTAAATGGCCACCAAGCCGGCTGCCACCTGTAGCAGGATGAACTCATGCGGATAGCGCAGGCAGATGGAGCAGATAAGAATGGTGATGGTATGGGCCATGAAAGCCGTCCGCGAATCCAGAAATACGCGCAGGATGATGGGCAGCATGGCGTAAGGCAAGATGTAAACGCTGAGAATGTTGTGCGACATCATGAGCGACGTAATTACGCAGTAGACGGTCATGATGGAAAACAATAGCAACAGGCTGCCCTTGCGGTTGTAGTAGTCTTTTCGGAACAAGTCAAGGTAGAGCATGAAGCACAGGATGAAGAGTGCGGTGTATAGTATCTGCCCGGCCAGGATGAGGCGTTTCTGTCCCGATGTTTCGCTGCGTTTGATGGATTCTTTCTTCAGGCTCTCCAGTATGCTATACGTTTTAGAACTTATAATCTCACCCCGGTCAATGATTTTCTGGCCGCTCAGCACGATGCCACTGGCCCAGGAATAGTTGTCGAGTACCTCTTTGCGGGCTGCCTCTGTTCTTGTTTCGTCATATACCAGGTTGGGAGTCAGGTAGTCGTTGAGCGAACACTGTCGCAGCACACTGGTACGGAAGCGTGCCGTGTCGGCACTCATCAGATATGTATAGGCTTTCTTCACGGAGTAGAAGTCTTCCACAGCACCCGATTGGGCCATCTTGTCCTTTACCACCATGATGTGTCCGGTGCTGTCCTTGTGCAGGCGGGCTTGTTCCTCTGTGGAGAGTATTCCGGTGTGATAGATTTCTGTCAGCAACTTGCTGATGTGGCGTTGATATTCGGCTGTAGGCAGTATTGTTTTCAAGTGTCCCTTACAGTCATTTTCCCAACGTTTGATAGCATCTGCTGCTGTCTGTTTTTCAATCTGGTAGTAGGGCTGGAACGAGGCAAAAATACTGTCCTGCTCCCGTTTCACTACATGCTCGTCCTTGTAGATAGGAAAGTCGAAAGTTGCAATCAATTGCCCGTATTTCCAGGGCTTCCCGATGTCAAACTGATAGCTGAACTTGCTGTCACGCGGCATAAAATACGCAATGACAGCAACCGTAGCGATGAAAATCAGTGCTTTGTATAGCAAATCTCTATATGAAAAGTTTTTTTTCTCTGTTCTATAGGCCATATCTCCTTAATTTTTTGCGAAAAGTACGAAAAAAAAACTTAGTGTGGAAAAAAAGACTTAATTTTGCCACCTAATTTATTCATTAGTAAGGAAGATTATGACAGAAAGAAGAGTACGGGTACGTTTTGCCCCGAGTCCTACAGGTGCGCTCCACATCGGTGGCGTACGTACAGCTTTATACAATTATCTTTTTGCACGCCAGCACGGTGGCGACCTTATTTTCCGTATTGAGGATACTGACAGTAACCGTTTTGTACCGGGTGCGGAAGAATATATTCTGGAATCATTCAAGTGGCTGGGCATTACCTTCGATGAAGGTGTAAGCTTTGGCGGTGAGCATGGTCCTTACCGTCAGTCTGAACGCCGTGAAATATACAAGAAGTATGTACAGGTGTTGCTCGATGCCGGAAAAGCTTATATCGCTTTTGATACTCCTCAGGAACTGGAGGCCAAGCGTCAGGAAATTGCCAATTTCCAGTACGACGCTTCTACCCGCATGCAGATGCGTAACTCGCTGACTCTTCCCAAGGAGGAAGTGGACAAACTGATAGCCGAAGGCCACCAGTATGTAGTCCGCTTCAAGATAGAACCCAACGAAGATGTACATGTACACGACCTTATACGTGGCGAAGTAGTCATCAATTCCTCTATCCTCGATGACAAGGTTCTCTACAAGTCGGCCGACGAATTGCCTACTTACCACCTGGCCAACATTGTTGATGACCACCTGATGGAAGTATCCCACGTTATCCGCGGCGAAGAGTGGTTGCCTTCTGCTCCCCTCCATGTCCTGCTCTACCGTGCTTTTGGTTGGGAAGACACGATGCCTCAGTTTGCACACCTGCCTCTGTTGCTGAAACCGGAAGGCAATGGTAAGCTGAGCAAGCGCGATGGCGACCGTCTGGGATTCCCCGTATTCCCCTTGGAGTGGCACGACCCCAAGTCGGGCGAAGTTTCTTCAGGTTATCGCGAAGCCGGTTATCTGCCCGAAGCCGTTATCAACTTCCTGGCTCTGCTGGGCTGGAATCCGGGCAACGACCAGGAACTGATGTCGATGGACGAACTGGTAAAATTCTTCAACCTGAGCCACTGCAGCAAGTCGGGTGCCAAGTTTGATTATAAGAAAGGCATTTGGTTCAACCATGAATATATCATGATGAAACCCGATGCAGAAGTAGCCGAACTCTTCAAACCGGTATTGGCTGGTCATGGCGTGGATGTAGCCCGTTATAGCGATGAGTTCCTGACTCATGTGGTGTCACTGGTGAAAGGCCGTGTTAACTTTGTCGAGGAGTTGTGGGACCAGGCCCGTTTCTTCTTCGTGGCTCCCGAAAGCTACGCCGAGAAAGATGTCAAGAAACGCTGGTCGGAAGACACTCCCCGCATTATGGGTGAATTGGTAGAGATTCTTCGTGGTATTGCTGATTTCAGTTCAAAGCCGTCCGAAGACATTGTGATTGGTTGGATTACCGAGAAAGGCTACCACATGGGCAACGTGATGAATGCTTTCCGCTTGGCCGTAGTAGGCGAGTGCAAAGGTCCCCACATGTTCGACATTACCGAACTGCTGGGCAAGGAAGAAACCATCCGCCGCATAGAGCGTGCCGTAGAAGTATTGAAATAAAATAGCATACAGGGAACGGGGCCGGTCAATCGTGCTTCGCTCCCTCTTTTTTCATCTTATACCTAATTCAATCCTGATATGCTGTTATACGACTTAGCTATTGGCCTTTACGACATTGGGGTGCACTTGGCCGCACCTTTCAGCCGCAAACCCCGCAAAATGATGAAAGGCCACTGGGTAGTGTACGAGCTTCTGCGTCAGCAGTTGGAAAAGGATGTCCGCTATATATGGTTTCATGCCGCTTCTTTGGGCGAGTTTGAGCAAGGGCGTCCCCTGATAGAAAAAATCCGTGCCAAGTACCCCGACTATGGCATCCTGCTCACCTTCTTTTCTCCTTCGGGCTACGAAGTACGCAAGAACTATCGTGGTGCCGACGTGGTGTGCTATCTTCCTTTTGACAAGCCGCGCAATGTGAAAAAGTTCCTCGATATTGTCAATCCCTGCATGGCATTCTTCATCAAGTATGAATTCTGGAAGAATTATCTTGATGAACTTCATAAGCGCCATATTCCGGTTTATAGCGTGTCTTCCATTTTCCGTCGCGGACAGATTTTCTTTAAGTGGTATGGAGGCACTTACCGGCATGTGTTGCGCAATTTCGACCATCTGTTTGTACAGAACGAACGTTCCAAACGCTATCTGTCCAAAATAGGTATCAACCGTGTCACGGTGGTGGGCGATACCCGTTTCGACCGTGTGTTGCAGATTCGTCAGGAAGCCAAAGACCTTCCGCTGGTCGAGGCTTTCAAGAACAATGCGCTGACCCTTGTGGCCGGCAGTTCCTGGCAGCCCGATGAAGACCTGTTTATTGATTACTTCAACCGTCATCCCGAGATGAAGCTCATCATTGCTCCGCATGTCATCGACGAAAACCATCTGGTTGAAATCATTCGTAAGCTGAAGCGTCCCTATGTCCGATATACCCGTGCCGACGAGAAGAATGTGCTCAAGGCCGATTGCCTCATTATTGACTGTTTCGGACTTTTGTCTTCCATATACCGCTATGGCGAGATTGCCTATATTGGCGGCGGGTTCGGTGTAGGTATTCACAATACGCTGGAGGCGGCTGTCTATGGCATCCCGGTTATCTTTGGTCCCAAATACCAGAAGTTCCAGGAAGCTGTCCAGCTCATTGAATCGAAGGGAGCATTCTCCATTAAGAGTGGTGAAGAATTGAACGCATTGCTCGATAAGCTTCTTTCTGACAAGGATTTCTTGAAAACGACCGGTGAGAATGCCGGCCATTATGTAACGGATAAAGCCGGTGCGACAGATAAGATTCTGAGCATGATTAATTTCTAAAACAAAGCAAGTTCACCGTTCCTGTCCATGCCCGGGGCATTGGGTGCAGGTCGGTGAACTTGCTTTTCTTTTGCCTTCTATTTCTTAAAAATCTCCTTCCTCCTGTCAGGATTTGAATCGAACCATCAGGCTTGCATATACTGACCGGCCGGGGTTCAGTGTAGAGAAGTTGTTGTTCCAGGGGCGGTCGTCAATGTCGTTGAACAGGTTTTCAATACCTATACCCGGTTCCAGCAAAACTGACTTCAGGTTGATAGTGTGCCGGGTGTTCAGGTCCCATTGCTGATACTTGGGCGCATAACCGTAGGTTTGCGAGTAGCGTTCTCCCTGCAGGCGACCTTGCAGGCTGATGTTCAGGCGGTAGATACCCCACGTATGTTCCCACGAGCCATTCAGGTTACCCATGTGCTTGATGCTCTTGTCCACAGGAGTTATCAGGTAAGTGCCGTCTTCCTGCCGTTGTTTGGCTTCCGTATCCATAAAGGTATAGCCGCCGCTGAAGTTGAATCCCAGTCCGGCATACAGGTTGAAGTTTACCGATATTCCCTTTGTCTTCGCGCGGTCCACGTTGTCGCGCTGGCGTATTTCGTCAAATGTCTGGTGCTTTTCGTCCAGTCCCATGGCATGTATTTCTTCTTCGCTCAGTGTGCGGTAGTTTATCATGTCGCGCACATCGTTGATGGAACCGGTCACCGATACCGACAAGTTCTTGTAGCTGTACTCCGTATTTAGCGAGTAGAAGTTGCTCTTTTCCGGCTGCAGGTTACGGTTGCCTATCGTATAGCGGCTGCTTGTCTTCGATTCATCGGTTGCATAGATTTGCGACAATGTAGGTGTGCGGAAGCCGGCCGCATAGGCAGCACGCAGGTTCAAGCGACCAACCTTGTACATCAACGAGGCATTGGGAGTCGCATGGCTCTTGAAGTTCTCGTTGTAGATGTAGCGCAGTCCCAGTACGGCCTGCAATTGTTTGCTGAGGCGTATTTCATCTTGTGCAAAGAGGGAGATAGTGTACATGTCTTCAAAAGCAATGTTGTCCGACTCGCTTCGCAGCTGGTTGTTGACATACTCCATGCCTGCCGACAATTTGTTCCATTTGTTCAGGCGGAAAATGCCCTTTACATTGGCGTTGTAATAGTGCGTCTTTTTACGTGTCACTTCATCGCCAGGCATCAGGTCGCCCGATTCGGCAAAGTATCGGTAAGATGAAGAGAAGTTGTCGGCATAAACCTCGGCATCCAGATAAATACGCGGATTGATGATATACTTCATATTGGCACCATAGCTGTATGTCTCGTGATAGAGGTTGTATGTATAGGCCGCTTTTTCGGTATATTTGTCTGTCTTGCTGCTGTATGAGTAGTAAGTGGCATCCTGCGGACGGCGTGTCTGGTTGTTATACCAGTTGCCATAGACAGAGAGTGTCAGTTTATCCGTAGGGCGGAATTCAAAACGTTGGTTTACATTGTTTGAGTAATAGCCCATGGAAGTCGGTTTTCCCGTCGGATATCCGTTCTCGTCTATCGGATTGTTCTGCCAGCTGTCAGCCTGTTGGCGCTGGTAGGAGGTGTACGATGAGAATTTGCCCACATTCACGTCCGCATTTACGCTTTCGGTGAACCGTCCTTCGCTGCCATAATGTGTATAGCTGGAAACATCCACGTCGTTTTTTGATTCATCGGTAATGATGTTGATAACTCCTCCTATGGCGTCGCTACCGTAAAGTGCCGAGGCTGCTCCGTTCAGAATTTCTATGCGCTTGATGTTGGCTACGTTGATGCGCGTGTAGCGGTCGTCTCCCGATAATCTTCTGCCGTTTTCCAGTATCAGTAGGTAATCCTCATTGATACCGTTCAGGCTCATGGTTGTACCCATACCGTTGGTGTAGGTCGAGATGTTTGGTGACAGTTTGGTCAGTGCATCTTCAAAGGAAGAAGCATTGCTGTTGCTGATGTCCTTGGCCGTAATGACGGTGATGGGCACGGGGCTGTCCGACATCCGCCGGTGTGTACCTGTTCCGGTCACTACCACCTGACTCAATCGGTTATGGCTTTCTTTCAGCACAATGCGAATTCCGCTTTGGCTGCCCTCGGTGGCATACTTCTGTGTTTCGTAGCCCACGTAGCTGAAGTTCAGTGTATGTTTCCCTTCGGGCAAATTGCTTATACTGAACTCTCCTTTGATGTTTGTCGTACCTCCGTTCAGGCTGTTGTCAACTCTGATGTTGACACCCGGCAACGGCGTCTTGCCGTCTTCGTCAAAGACTTGTCCACTTAGCCTGACTTGGGCGTTGCCAAGCAACGGTAGCATAGCCAGCAGAATGGCTATCAACATTTGCTTACTTTTCATAAATGTCTCTTTTTATAGTTGTTTTAGATGAATAGTCATGCAGAATCCAACCACTTATCGGTCATTCATTATTGATATTCTGTTCCATTTTCCCAGGCGTCGGCATCCCATTGTTCGCGCAGGTGGTTTACCCATATTCTTCTTATTTCCGGGTAGCTTCCCAGCGGTTTCATGCCACAACCTTCTGCAATGCCATGGTCTGCTCCGGCTTGTCCTATGGGGTGCGCCTCAAAGGAAGTATCTACCTTGAAGCCTATTTTCGTCAGGCGTTCACGCCAGCTGTATTCATTGGTGTTCAGCTCCACGGTGTTTTGGTAATAATTGTCATTGTCATGTTCGGCCAGCGCTTCCAGTCCCCAAAGGTCATTGTGCGCATGGTCTCCGGCTATCGACATGAAGGGAGCGATATATACGTTTACATCTGAAGGCTCTAACCCTTCGTTGTCACAGTATTGCATAATTTGCGAATACAGGCAGTTGGGATATTGGCTTCTCACTACTTGGATGTCCGTAATGCGATCCGCCGGATTCTCTTCCACCTCATTCGGCCAGAATAACATTTCTCCATAGTCCACGGTTCCTACAAAAATATTCTTGTTGGCAGCCTTTGCCTGCAAGGCCTGCTGCATGTCACTGTATTTTCCGTTGGCACTGTAGTTCTCGTCAGGGTTACCGTGTCCCATTAGCAGGACAATGTTTTTCCTGTCGGCCAGTTTTTCCTTATAGTGTTGGTAAAGCGCATCGGCAACAGCCTCTGTGTCTTCATCCGATGCCAGCAGGTTTGCCCCCCGCAGCACGTCGATATTGGGAAACCACTGAATCATGAAGTATTTTTTGATGTCGGTGTTCATCAGTGAAAGGTATTCCTCACCGGGAATAACGTGCAGTGACTGTACGGCTACCCGCTTATACCCTGCATTGCCAATGGCTTTCAACCATTGGTCCAGTTCATAGCGCGATACACCGGTCGATGCTTCCACCCGGTTGATGCAGGTACGCGAGGTAAACGACAGGTATATATCCACATCGGGAAATTCGGCCTTGAAATCGCTGATAATATCATCGTAAACCGAGAGAGACTCATTGTAAGTACTTCCAAAAGTGCAGAGCAGCAGGGCGGTGTCATGTTTCTTGGTATTGGCTACTTCTTTTTCTGCCGGGTTCAGGGTACTTTCCGCATCGTCGTTGTCACTGCATGAAACAAAGCCGGTACAAACAGCCATTGCAGTCAGGGCTGCCATGATACAAGATTTTCCAATAGATTTCATAATCATCAGTTTTTAGTAATTAGGTTATAGAATATTGTCTGTCTATCTGCTTTTGAACTTTACCAGAGCCGATGCATAGAAGTTGCGCCCCGGTGTAGTAGTCCCCCTGTTTCTTCCGAAAGGTGTACGGTCAACGTAGTTGAACAGGTTGTCCACCCCTGCATTCAGCGTCAGAGTCCATTTCTTAAGACCGTTCAAGGTATGCGACGTGTTGATGCGCCAAGTCTGGAATCCGTCGGCATCGTTGTCCTTCACGTAGTGGCGTGTAGACTGGTATCGGCCATAGATTCCTATTCCCAGCCGGTAGCGTTTCCAGTCATGTCGCCACGCGGCATTCAGTGTGGCGTTATGTTGCGATGTCGCATCAATGGCAATGTATTTCATGTAGTCGGCTCCCTGGTTGGGATATTGCGCTTTGGGGTCAGCATAGCTGTATCCTCCACTCAGGCTGATGTCTTTGGTCGGTTGATAGTTGAAAGTGACGTCAACACCCCAGATGCGTGCTTTAGTCAGGTTTCTGTACTCTTTGCTTTTCTCTATTTCGTCCAGCTTCTCTTCTGGCGTAGGTGTTATTTCCACCAGTTCTATCATGTTGCGTATCAGGTTCACGTAACCGGTGATGCAGGCCTGTACCTTGCCGCCGTTATATTCTACTCCTGCGGAGGCATATTGCGAGGTCTGCGCTTTCAAGTCTGTGTTGCCATGATAGGCCGTTAGGGCACCTCCTCCCAAAGTTGCCGTATAGTTGTAGTATAGTTCCTTAACAGTAGGCGATTTGTATCCCACCGCATATCCTGCCCGCAGATTGAAGTCTTTCAGTTTGTATAAGGCCGATATTTTCGGGCTCAGGTTGAAGCCGGTTTCCTCGTGCAGCGTGCCTCGTGCGCCTATGGTCATTACCAGCCTATCCGTAGCCGTCCATTCTTCTTGGGCGTAGGCTGCCAGTGTATAGACCGAAGTCTCGTCACCTTCAATGCGGTGGGGTGATTCCAGGTAGTTTTGCAGGTATTCCAATCCGGCATTCAGAATGTGTTTTTCACCGAAGTAGAATACGCCTTTCGCCTGTCCCAGCAGTTGCTTCTGCACACTTTGCTTGAAGCGTTGCCCCGGATAGTAGGTCACTCTCTCACCGTCTATGAAGTAGTCGGTTATTTCCCGCAGCTTATAGTCGTAGAAGTAGCCGTAGCGTCCGTACGAAAAATCGGCAGTAAGGTAGTTCCTGCCTCTCAACTTGTATTTGCCCCCGGCAGCCACCGAGTAGTTACGGTAGTAGAAGTCGTTGGCCAGATAGCTCCACTGCCCATGCAGGCGGTTTACCCAACGCTCGTAGTACGAGGCTTCCGCTGTCAGTTGCAATTTGTCATTTACTTCCCATTCCAGATTTTCCGACAAAGTGTAGTTTGTAGAGCGGTTGACTGTTTTCAGTGTAGAGCCCGGCTTCAACTGTTGTTGGTTCCATTGCAGATCCGTATTGCGCCAGCCGTCCGTGTGGCGGATGTTTATACCTGTCATGCTTTTTACCTTTCCCAGCGTCAGGCCTACCGAGGCGCTTTCCCTCATGTCTCCGTGTTCTCCTATACGGCTGTTGCTGGTCATTTCCACTTTGTTGTGGCTTTTTCGGGTGATGATGTTGATGACTCCTGCTATGGCGTCACTGCCATAGAGCGACGAGGCTGCCCCTTTCACTATCTCTATGCGCTCAATGTTGGCCGGATTCAGCAGGTTCAGGTCATTCTGTCCTCCCACATCCCCGTTCATGCGCTTGCCGTCTACCATTATCAGTATGTAGTCGTTGTTCAGCCCGTTCAGTTGTATGTGCCCGCCCATGTCACCGTCATGGAAGGTGAGCGAGGGCGATAGTCCGCTCAGCAGTTCGTCCATGCTGCGTGCCAGATATTGCTCCAAAGCCTTCCGGGTGATGACTTCAGTCTGTACCGGAGCATCTTTCAGGTAGTGTTCCGTACCGGTACCTGTCACGACTACCTCCTTCAGCATCACCGCCAGGTCTTTTTCTTCCTTGTCTTTCAGGATGCTTTGTGCCGGTATGTGTTCCATAGCCGTCAGCAGCAGTAAGGTGAAACATAGCTTTCTTTTCATCATGGGCTGTTTTTAAGTCATTACATACTGACACGCGCTTCTGACGAAAACAAGCAATATTCCTTCTTGCGGAGAAAGAACGAAAACAATCTGCTTATTCTTATATCGAAATAAACTTTGCTCCTATTCCTGGAAGCTCCGTGCTCAGTGTAGCGGACATTAGCAGGTATTCTGGCTTCCTCCTGTTTGCCTGGCCTTCCCATTGCGCGGAGCAACAGTGGCACTTGTGGTGGCAAACATCTTTGGACATGGAGGTTACAGCTGCAGGTACAGCTCCGGTCTTTCACCGGATTCCCTTACATCGCCCGACGGATTTGTCGTTGCGATTTCTAAGTCCGGGGGCAAAGGTATGGACTTTTTTTAGATTTGAAATCCTTTTTTGCTAAAAAAACAATCTTTTTCTCATGCAGGCTTATCCCCTTATAGTTGCCATTGTCCTGAAAAAGTTGCTTGTCTTGTATCCTTTACGTATCCTCTGAATCCGTTTCCTGATACCTTCCTGATTCAATGTATGCTTCTTGCCTTGTATGCGGGGCTTGCTGGCTTTGTCGTGCAATATAACCGTTTTCCCTTTGCCGGTAAAAAACAACGGGCAACATCATCGTTAGGAGAAGCCGTCTCTTTGCTGTGGATTTCTCGTTCCGATGCTGTTGCCCGTTATCGTCTTTTTGTGTTTCCCGGTGGTTTATTCCTTGTACCAGCTTGAATACATCAGGTAGTTGTGGGCAATCTTCTGGTTCAGTTCCTTTGCTTGCTCGGGGTCTACTTTCTTGATGAATTTGGCCGGAACGCCGCCCCAGATGCTGCCCGGCTCTATCACCGTGTTGCTCAGCACCAGTGAGCCGGCTGCCACAATGGCACCTTCACCCACTACGGCATGGTCCAGAATCACGGCTCCCATTCCCACCAATGCATAGTCCTTCACCGTAGCCCCGTGAATGGTTACGTTGTGGCCAATGGATACGTGGTCGCCAATCTCGATGGTCGATTTCTCATAAAGCGTGTGCAGCACGCTGCCGTCCTGTATGTTCACTCCGTTGCCTATGCGGATGGAGTTAACGTCACCACGCAGCACAGCATTGAACCATACGCTGCAGTCGCGACCCATTTTCACATCGCCCACAATGGTGGCGTTGTCTGCCAGGAAGCAGTTCTCTCCGATTTCGGGTGTAAAGCCCCTTACTGATTTTATTAATGCCATTTCTTTAGTGTTTAATAGTTATTGATTGGCGATTGACAATAGCCATGGTAGGGTAAGCTGAAAACAGAATATTGCCATTCTTCAGATGCGGATATTGCCGTTGATGCGAATTTCCTGTTCCTGATACCTTTTTTGCACATGCCGTCTATCGCTCTGAGTTAAATCTTCTCACAAGCTTTCTTCAGCCAGTAGCGTTCGTCTTCGTCAAGGTCGGGCGACAGCTTCTCGTACACCGTGCGGTGATACTGGTTCAGCCAGTCGGCCTCCTCTTGCGTCAGCAGTTCGCGCACGATGCCTTTGGTACAGATGGGGCAGAGGGTCACCGTCTCAAACTTCAGGTAACGTCCGAACATGCCTTCGCCAGCGGGTACCGTCAGCACCAGATTCTCCGTGCGTATGCCGTGGCTGCCTGCCTTGTACACACCCGGTTCGTTGCTGGTCAGCATGCCGGCGCGCAAGGCCACGGGATTTTCGTTCATGCGTATGCTCTGTGGCCCCTCGTGCACATTCAGGAAGTGTCCTACACCGTGTCCGGTGCCATGCAGGAAGTTCATGCGGTGCTGCCATATCGGCATGCGTGCCAGCACGTCCAGCTGTGCCCCGCGTGTGCCTTCGGGGAAGACGGCCATGGCCAGGTCTATGTGTCCCTTCAATATCAGCGTGTAATCTGTTTTCTCCTCTTCGGTCAGCGGGCCAAGGGCTATGGTGCGTGTAATGTCCGTTGTACCGTCCAGGTATTGCGCTCCCGAGTCAAGCAGCAGGAAACCGCGCGGTTGCAGGGGAACGTCTGTTTCCGGCGTGGCCTCGTAGTGTACAATGGCCGCGTGCGCACCATATCCGGCTATCGTGTCAAAGCTTTCGCCCTTGTACAGCGGCTGGGCGGCGCGCAGTTCGTGCAGCTTGCGGTCCACACTGATTTCTGTCTCCTGTCCGCCAGGCACGGCCTCTTCCAGCCACTTCAGGAATTTTACCAATGCTACCCCGTCGCGCTGCATGGCTTTGCGCAGTCCGGCAATTTCCTGTTCGTTGCGCACAGCCTTCAGCAAGGCTACCGGCGATGCGCCTTCCACTATCCGGCAACCCGTTGGCACCGCTTCGCCCACGGCCTGATTCGTCTTGCCCGGTGTCAGCAGCAGGGTGCTTGCCTTCAACTGCCGCAGGTAGGGCAGCAGGTCGGTGTAGGCATGGCAGGTCACCCGGTTGTCTTCCAGATAAGCCTTTACCTCCGGCGTCAGCTTTTGCGGCTCTATGAAGTAGTGCGCTTCCTCTTCGTCAATCAGCAGGTAGCTCACCACCACCGGGTTGCAGTGCACATCGCTGCCGCGCAGATTCAGTGTCCAAGCTATTTCGTCCAGTGCCGGCAGCAGCAGTGCCTGCGCACCTTCCTGCTTCATTTCCCGTCTGATGTCCTCCAGCTTTTCCCGGCAGGTTCGTCCGGCATATTGTGTGCCATAGATACACGCCGGAGCTTGCGGCAGTGCCGGGCGGTCTGTCCAGATGCTATCCATTGGGTCAGCCATGCTTTTCAGTTCAATCTGTTTGTTGGCCAGTTCTTTCCGTAGTTGGTGCGCATCCAGCATGGAGAATACATAGCCGTCAATGCCCACCGTGCTGCCAGCTTCCAGTTCCCCGCATAGAAATTCACTGATGCTGGGTGTCTCAGGCAACATTTCCTTGTACAGGTCAATACCCGTACCCTCCAGCTGCTGTGCCGCTTGCAGGAAGTAGCGCGAATCTGTCCACAGTCCGGCCTTATCGCGGGTCACCACAACCGTACCGGCCGAACCCGTGAAGCCGGAAATCCACTCACGGCTCTGCCAATGCGGTGCCACATACTCGCTTATATGCGGGTCAGTGCTGGGTATGATGAAAGCATCCGCCTTTTCTGCCTGCATCCATGTGCGCAGTGCCTCCAATCGTTTTCTGATGATGGTATTCATATCGTTATGTGTATGGTTATATGTTGTTTTCCAAGGCTCCTTCCAATCGGTTACGGTTGGCGCGTTCCTGAAAGGCAAAGATAGTGCAAACTTGAAATTAGTGGAAATAAAAAGTTCTTAAACCTCATGCTTAGGCTGGTATTTTCCCCTGTTGTGCATTTTTTCAAAGCTGTCCGTTCTGTGTCATTGGCGGTTTATTTCTGCTTGGCTTTGGTAAATAGTAACAGGCAATGCACCTTTGCTGAGAAAAGCAGACAAAAAAATCCGGTTGAATTAAATATTCATAAAAAACAGGCCAGGCAACCTTATTTCCGATAAGTCGTTTTTTTCGGTTGCCTGGCCTACTGTCCTGAACAATAATTTTGCCTGTTGGTTTTTAGTCTGCTGCCTGCCCGTTGATGAACTCTGCGAATTCCTCTTCTACCCGATTACGGAACTGTTCGGCCACTGATGATCCTTCGCTGGCCTCTTCGACGTTGAAACAGTAGTATTTCTTGCGGTCCCCCGTTTCATTTTCCAGGGATTCAGGGCGCATCTTATAGCCCCATTCATCGGTCATCAGATAGATGTCATACGCATTGTAACTGCGTTGCTGATACCACTGCAATGGTAGGGTGCGGCCGTTTCGTGCATGATAGAGAAAATTGATGTTGAATTCTCCCCAGAACAGTCCGGTATTCTCTATTCGCAGGTTTTTGTCGGTCAGTTCTATGATACGTGCATCCAAGAGCTGATTCAGGCAAGCATCGCGACGCTCAAAGTTCAGCATTACCCCGTATTTGTAGCCGCAGTAGTATAGTGCGTCATGCGGATTCCTGATATACATATCCAAGTCGTTCTTGTTTTCGGTCACGAGGAAGCTGAGCAGCGATTCGTCAGTCAGCAGTTGCATGCGCTGGTCGTCACTCTTTTCTTCAGAGGGGCCGTCTCCCATCAGTAAGTGGTGGACAGGTTTTGCATATACATAGCGGTAGTCATTGCCAACATTGGTCAGGATGTTGTCCTTCCAGGTATTTGCGCTGCCGTTGAATATTTTGGCATTCCACCAGAACTGTGTATCCCAATTGTCGCAGTAGCTATACAAGGTGCGCAGTACCTGTACTTTATGTTCTGTCTTCACCCCATTTTCGTCAAACAACTGCCGGGCCGTATCCAGTTTCTGCTCGAAGTTGCTCCAGTCTGTTTCACCTTTCTCATTGTTGAACAGAAATGCAATGGCGCCTTTGAAGAATAGGCTGCGTTCGGCGGCATCTATTTTTTCTTTCCAACTGTTGTCTGCTTTTATCTGTCTGGCTTTTGCTATCTCTTCCAGTAGTTGTCTGCGTCCGAATATGTTTTTCAGCTGGCTTTCGTCCGTCCCGGCCAGGAAAGTGATGATGTCGTCGGACGCCTGGCAGGTACTTCCACAATCTTGAAGCCTTGGCAGTGCATGAAGCCCACGGTCGAAGAAGCGGATGGCACTGACGCTCTGTTTGCTGTCTATGTAGCTGTTCTCTACGCTGTTCCATACCACGTGCATCCATACCTTCAGACGCTCGAAGTCAACATTCTGACAGGTAGTAAGATAAACACAGACGGCATGAAACACCACCTGCTGTTGAAGGTTGATGGACTCAGGAGTGTTGCCTGTTTCATATCTGGGGATGAAGCAGAAGGTTTTCTTTGTCTTTCCGTCTTCGTTGTCGTTTGCTTTGTTTTCCCAATAAGGGCTTAATAGGCTGTCCACTACCTGTGATGCCTGTTCTTTGCCATATTCGGCTATAGCCTGCTGATAGAGCTCGTACAGGCGGTTCAGGCAGGTTTGGAGCGAGGCGATGCACTCACGGGTAAGCACCGGTTTGTAGATGGCGATGCTCTGGTAGTGGTAATCCTTGTTTTTCCCGTTTACGGCTGTCGACAGCAGTTTGTAGAAATCACTGGCTGTTACCTCGTCCACGGTAGCGTCTGTATTGCAGCGGGCGATGTACCAGTTGAGGAAAAAACGGTTGAGGAAACTCAGGTATATCTCGTCGATGTGGTATTCGGCCGAATGGTATGGCCAGAACAGGTCTGTCCACCGGGTATCAAGCAGCAGGCTGAAGCTGTTTTCGCTGGTATCGTTTTCCGGTATCAGGTATTCCCGGTCCGACAACTTGTATTTCAGCAGGTCGGCTTTGAAATTCTCGAAGTCGGTCAGTGTCTTGCCTCGGGCATTCATCTTGATGTAGAGGTCATCGGTCAGCGGCATGTTCTTGTCGTTCATGTTCAGCAGGTAGAAGCTGATGGGGGAATCCGCGCTTTTCAGCCGTTCCAGCAGCTCTTTCGCTTTATCCTCGGTAAGTTTCAGCTGCATGGCATATTCTTCAATGCCGTCGCAGATATCGATGCCATCGCTGTCCTTGATGTCCGTACCTTCCAGCATGCGTAGCATGGACTGTATGGTGGGATCTTGTTCGTAGGCGGAATAGAACCAGCTTTGGTTGCGTACAAAGCTGGCTATGCCGTGCTGCTGAGGCTGATAGGACTGGCTGATGGCGCAGAGCCTGTGGCAGAATGTTCGGGACGAAACTCGTGTCTCGTACGAGAAATGTTTCAGTATGTTTTTGTCCTCGGACAGCGTACCTGCACGCAGTGCCAGATACCAGTGCAGCAGCCAGAGGGTAGTGAGTCGCTGCTGGCCGTCCAGCGGATAGAGGGTGTCTTCCTCCGTACTGCCATATACAAAGTCCAGTACCAGTGGTTCGGCATCATCTTGCAAGGCGTCGAACAGTTGCTTGAGAAAACGCTCGCGCAGGAATTCCTTGCCCTTCCTGCCCTGGGCATAGTCGCGCTGGATGATAGGGATAACTATATTTTTTCTTTTTAGCAGGTCCCAGAATGAGACCTTTTGGCTGTATTCACTCATGACAGAAAATCTTTAAGTACTTCTTTTATGTTATCTTCATAGGCCTTGGCGTCGTCCTTGGTCCATGTGTTGGGGTCGAACGAAACCGCATTGTAATATTTCAGGAATACGTATTTGGTGCATGGCGGGATGAACGACGAGGAAGCATTCTCGGGCTTACTATCCATTATTTGTCCTTCCTCATCGGTTTGGGGTGTGCCCACTTTCTTACCCTGGTCCTTGCCGATGATAGCCCTGCGTTTGGCAGGGAATATGGCATTGCCGTAGCTCCGGTTGGTCGACGAATCGAGCAGGGTAAAGTTCCATATCCTGTTCTTTTCGTCCTGGCTCAGTCGCCTGCTGCTGTTGATGTCTTCAATAGCATTTTTCAGCTCTCCAAACTGGGTGTTGCGTTCTTCCTGTTTGTCTGGGTTATCGCTCTGTTCGTAGGCCTTTCCGGTGTATTGCCTGAAGAAGTCTTGAATCCGTTCACGGAGTTGCTGATAGGCCTTGTCCTGAAGTCCGAAGTAGGCATTGAGCAGCCATTCGCGTTGTGTCTGTATGGTGTTCAGCTTGTTCTCGGTGTTCGAGTCGATGTGCTCCACATCCCATCCTTCCGATTTGTACAGGTGGAAGGGAAACTTGTAGAACACACCGTTGTCGTATTTGTTATTGTCGGTCAGCGCTTTGTTCTGGTTGATGACCGTCTGAAGGTTGTGCAGCAGCAGGATAGGGCGGCAGTTGGTCTTGCTTCCGCCATTAATCTTCTGTTTATCGTCTGTATTGACTTCATAATAGGTATTTTCAATGTCTGTGCCGCGGAGGCAATGCTTGATTTCGGGCATCAGATATTTCTCTATGAAAGCCGACTTGACCGTGTGTCGGGTCCACTGGTTGTAAATCGTGTCCACGCGCTTGCCCATGCAAATAAGGAAGCCGATGTAGTGGTACAGTTCCCTGTCGTCGAACCATTCCTGCAGGGTCTGGAAGATTTCCTTCACTTTTTCCCAAATGGTGTGGGCTGCCTGTGACGGCGGAATGCCGTTCTGCTTCTGAGCAGACAGGTAGTGGTAGAAGTAGCGGAAGGTCTTATAGTCGTCGGTGGCTTCCTTTTCGCTGTCGTCCTTGCACAGAAGCAGGTCGCTGTGACAAATCATGTCGAAGATGAAGTCAATGCGTGTGGGACACTCGTAGCCGGGCTCGTTGAGGAACAGCCAGAACTCGCTGGACTGGAGTGCGTATTCCATGACATCCCATTCCATTGCTATTTCCTGTTGCCACAGCCTGATTTTGTTGTCGTCAGCACTGTCGAAGTTCGATTTGTTCAGTAGCAGGGCTTTTACCAGTTCGGCGTTGGTCAGCGAGATTTTTCCTATGTTCAGCCGTGTGAACACTTCCTTGGGGTTCTCTTCCTGTGTTTCGTACCAGATGAATTTCACCTGTTTCAGTAATACGCTCAGGAATTTTTCGGTATTTTTCTTTTCCATCCATTTGCGGATGACAATGACAGCCTGGCTGATGTGGTGATAGTCAATGTTGTCTTCGTTTTCTTGTGTGGTGTCCTGCCTGGCTATTTTGTTCAGAAATTCGGCACTTTTCTCACGAGTGGCATACTTGATGTCGTAAAAACGGGGATGCTGTAGCACTTCCAGGATGAGGCGTATGGTGGTCAGTCGTTGCTGTCCGTCCACTACTTCCCATTGCCCGTTCAGAAGGCGCTTCACTTCGCTCAGGTCGTCGGCTTGGCGTATCTTGTCCAGCAGTTGTTCGTCCGACGATTTTCTGACGACCACCAGTGGTTGCAGGCAGTAGATGCCGGCATTTTCCTTTTGGCTGAATTCAAAAATGTCGTTGAGCAGGTCTTCTACCTGTTGTCGGGTCCATCGATACCCCCGCTGATAGTCGGGGATGAAGAATGCCAGGTCTTGCAACTCGGCTATGGATTTCAGTTCTAGTGTGCTCATCTTAAAAATATTGTTTATTCTACTTTCGCATTCTTTGTCTGTGGATTGCTTTCCGGGTATAAAATTACGTTTCTTTTCCCATATCTCTTCCAGTACTCCCATTCTTTTTTGCTATCGGAGTCTGCCGTTCCCTTATGCCTGTTTGGGGCAAACAGTGGGTTGCGGCCATGATGGCGAGACAAAGGTAGGACAAGGGTATGCCATATTGCGGCATCGGTGACTGTTTTTTCAGAAAAAGGCAGGGAGGAGGGCGGTTGGTGTGAAAGAGGGGAGAGGAAACGAAAAACGAGGTTTCTGTTTATTGACAAATAACGGATGCATGCTGTCGATATATTGTCCGCTTTTCTGCCTGCAAACGGGGATGAACATGGGAGGCATGACAGACGGTTGGGGAAGTGACCTCAGACCTATCTCAGTCGTATCTCAGACGTATTTGCTCCGTATCTTCTTCGAATAAAGGTACCCAAAAGCGAAGAAGGAACGAAGGAGATACGGAGCAAATACGGAGCAAGTGGGTCTGTGAGGGGGCTGTAGAGGGAGAGGAAGGTATGGCGAGGCAGAATGCGAAAAGTGAAGAGGAAGGGCAGGATAACGGCGGGTTATGGCGAGGAATATGGTTGGTAATTTTTCGTTATGACTGCGTTTGCGGATGTGGAAAATGGCCGTCCGGGCGTATAGCGGGGCGGAAGGGAAAGACGGGTGAAAGGTATGACAGGAGTGCTGGTGGTGGCGGTTATCGTATATCATTGCTTTTTTATCGAAAAACGATAAATTTTTTCTGTTTTTCTTTTGTCAGTTCGTTTTTTCTGTTTTCCTTTGCGTATCGGAAATCCGAAATTATGTATCATGTTTAAAAACGTAGAATGTATGAAAAGGGCTTTTATGAGCATTACGCTCCTGGTATTGTCGCTGTCGATGCTGGTGACGGTTGTGGCTGGCTTCGTGGCCAGTGTGGTTGAGTAAATGTTGGCTGGTGCGTAAGTGCTGAGGTTTGGTAGTTTGTTTGCTAAATGAGTGTAGATTATGAAAAAGGCAATTCAATTGGTTTTGATTTATATGCTGGTGCAGGTGCTGGGGGCGCTGATTGCAGGGCCGCTGTGCCTGGCCTACTCGTATGTGGCCTATGGCTCCATTGAGGGGGCAGAGTCGCTGACGCTGGCTCCTGCCATGCTGTTCGGGTTCCTCATCATGGGGTGGTATCTGTGGAAGCAAGGCTATCTGACGGGCGACAGACAACTGTACTCTCCGGTGTCGGCGGGCGTATTGCTGTGGTCGGTGCTGGCGGGTGCGTCGGTCGTTTTCCTGTCGGATGTGCTGACATCGAAGCTGGATTTTCTGCCCGACTGGCTGGAAAATACGTTTGACGCGTTGCAGGCCGGATGGCTGGGCATTGTGTGCGTGGCCTTGCTGGGGCCTGTATTGGAGGAATTGTTGTTCAGGGGGGCGGTGACCAAGGTGTTGTTGCGGCGTTACCGTCCGGCGGTGGCCATTGTGGTGTCAGGACTGCTGTTCGGCATTTTCCACCTGAACCCGGCTCAGGTGGTGGGCGCGTCTCTGGCGGGCTTCCTGTTTGCGTGGATATACTGGCGCACGGGCAGCGTGGTGCCTTGCATCCTGATTCATGTGCTGAACAATTCGCTGTCGGTCTTCCTCAGTCTGCGCTATCCAGAGGCGGAGAGCCTGACAGACGTGCTGGGCGTGGAATGGCCGTGGGGCGGCATTGCCGCGGCGCTGCTGTTGCTGGCGGTTTCGCTGTGGCAGCTGTGGAAATATAATTATCGGACGGACTGGAAAAAGAGTGAGGTATGAAACGGAGACTGAATATTCTTTGCGTCGTAGTGCTGCTGGTGCTGGGATGGTCGGTGGGCAAGTCGCTCTACTACATGTATATAGGTATTGAAATGGGTGTGGAGAAGGGGCTGGAAATGGCCCGTAACGCGGAATCGGTAGAAGAGCTGGAGCGCAGCAAGGACTTTGAGGCGCTGACCAATATTACCACCGTGGGGCTGGCTCCTCGTGCCATTATCGAGAAAGAAGGGTCGTTGATATGTGATTCGGCCTTCAATGTGAAGAGCGGGGAGTATGTGCCGGTGCTGCATGGCACATTGGTAGTGGGGATGAAAACCCCGAAAAACGCTGGCGCGAAAGTGCTGATGTCGGTGCTCGACTGGGTATATCTGATAGCTGTCGTCTGGGCACTGGTGCTCTTTGTCCGCATCGTTGTGGCCATCAACCGGTCGGACATCTTTAACTGGCGTAACGTCAGGCGGCTACGCAGGATGGGGCTTTTGCTTATAGTCAGTTTCGGCAGTGCCTACCTGTCGGCCTATTTGTCGCTTTATTACTTGCGACAGGTGTTTGCGTTGGAACTGTACGACTTGGAGCTGACCGACACGGTGAGCAGCACGACCCTGATGCTGGGACTGGTGACACTTATTGTGGCCGAGGTGTTTGCCATAGGGTTGAAGATGAAGGAAGAACAGGATTTGACCATTTAAAGTGGACATGGATATGAAGGGGTTGAAATTTAGTTTTTGCAAGAAGGATTCCAGGGAAGAACTGGAGTTTACGATGTACTGTCTGGTGGTGGTGTGTGTCAGCTGCCTGTTGTTTTGCCTGGCACGCAACCTGCTGCTGGGCATGCGTCTGCTGGAGGAACCGGCCGGAGGCGGATTGGTGAGGATGTTGCCCGAGAATGTTACGCTGGTAGTGCTGGCCGTTTGCAGCGTGCTGATATACAGAATACAAAGGTATGTGCAGCGGGGGCAGGTGTTCACGAAGCGCAACTCTGACCTGATTATGTGGATTGGTCTGGTGCTGGAGCTGAACGGCATAGCACAGATGGTGATGAATGCCTGTTGGGCGGAGCGGCCCTTCAGTAATACGGTGCCGATGGTTTTCCTTCTGCTGGGTGTGTTTTTCCTGTTCATTGCCTGCCTGTTCAAGGTGGGCATACGGATGCAGGAGGAACAGGACCTGACGGTGTGAAGACAAGATGGTGAATGAAAAAGTAGTGGATATATAGGTGAGTTTATAGGTTCATAAGTTTTTTAGTTTATCAGTTGGTGCGAAGCATTCATCCATAAACTTATGAACTCAGGAACTCAAAAACTCAAGAACTAAAAGATTATGGCTGTAGAAAGAAAGGACTGGCGACATACTGACCGCACAGGGGTGGCATTGGCCGGGTTTATAGGTGGCCTGGTGCTGGTGCTGATGGTGGCGACGGCTGTGTTTTTCATGGTAGTGGTCGGTTGGATAGAAGAAAGCGACAGGACGTTGCGGGTGTGCGGTGCTGTGGCTTGGATGTACGGCTGGGTATATCTGTACTATAAATGGACCCGGTGGGCTACCACGTGGTGGAAGGTGCTGGGAGGAGAAAACTGAGAAAGGAAAGGAGAACGGATGATGAAGATATGGAAGACAATGAAGCGGCGTTATGCCGATATGGGCAACCTGTTCTGGGTGATATGGATAGTGCTGATAGGCGTGGTGGCTTATTCGCTGCCGTCGGTCGTAAGACTGGCGAGAGGCGGAAGCGAGGAACTGATGCTGGCGGGAGTGTATGCCTGCAATATGTTGGCTTTGCTCCTGCTGTGTGTGAACCTGTTGCGGATGGATTGTCGTGACTTGCTGAGTTATCGGACAGCGGGTCTGCTGGAAAACAGCGGGTACTACATTATTCTGCTGATGCTGATACGCTCGATGTTTGCCCGCGAGGCGGGAGAGCAGGGACAGGGGCTGCTTTATTCGCTGGATTGGACCACCATTATACTCTTGGGCTTTCTGTTGCAGTTTGTGGGCCGGATAGTGCGTCGTGCGGTGAAGATAAAGGAAGAACAGGATTTGACGATTTAAACTTGAGCCTATGCCTATTGTAGTTAATCTGGATATCATGATGGCCCGCCGCAAGATTTCGCTGGGCGAGCTGGCGGAGAAGATAGACATTACTCCCGCCAACCTTTCCATCCTGAAGACGGGAAAGGCTAAGGCCATTCGCTTCTCTACGCTTGAGGCTATCTGCAAGGTGCTTGACTGTCAGCCGGGCGACTTGCTGGAGTATAGGGAGGATGGTGAATAGCCGGGCGGCAGATGTTTGCAGGGAAGTTGGCGGTCGGCTGTTCCGGCATTGGATAAATGGCCTTGTATTGGCAGATAGAATATGCAATTTTTAAATAGTTAGTAATATGGGAAAAAACAGACTTTGGCTGGTGGCTGCTGCAATGGTTTGCGTGGCCTGTGGCAGCGGTAGCGGAAAGGGACAGGCTACGGCAGTGGAAAACGATTCGACCGAATGCAGGAGCGACGGACACAACGCATCCAACTCTCTGGATTACCAGGGCGTATACAAGGGAACCTTGCCGGCAGCTGACTGTCCGGGCATTGACGTGACGCTGGAATTGAAAGCTGACGGAACATTTACCAGTGTTTATGATTATTTGGAGCGTGACGCGTTGTTTGAAAACAAGGGCACGTATGTGTTGGATAAGAATCTGCTGATAGTTGTGGGCGAAAAGAATGATACGACTTATTATAAGGTGGAGGAAAACAGGCTTCGGCAGCTGGACGGTGACCGGCAGGTGATAGAGGGAGAAATAGGCGAACACTTCGTACTGACGAAACAGCTTGAGAACTAGGCAATAGCAAACAATAACGGCTTGGGACAATAAAAACAACGGCCCGGCAGATATATATTTCTGCCGGGCCGTCTTATGATGGCTTAATGGAATTTACTTCTTTTCGCCTCTTTCTCTGCGTGCAGGTCTTTCTGTATATCCTTCCGGTTTCGGAATCAGTACGCGGTGGGAGAGCTTGAATTTACCGGTCTTCGGGTCGATGTCGAGCAGTTTGACTTCGATGTCATCGCCTTCCTTCAGTCCGGCTTCTTCTACTGTTTCCAGACGCTTCCAATCGATTTCGGAGATGTGGAGCAATCCGTCTTTTCCGGGGAGGAATTCAACGAATGCACCGTAGGGCATGATGGAGCGAATCTTGCCTTTGTAGACTTCGCCTACTTCGGGAACGGCAACAATGGCTTTGATGAGGCGGATGGCATCATCGATGCTCTTCTTGTTGGTTCCGGCAATTTCTATCTTGCCTACGTTGTCTTCCTCTTCGATGGTGATGGTAGCGCCGGTTTCTTCCTGCATGCCTTGGATAATCTTTCCGCCCGGGCCAATGACAGCGCCAATGAATTCTTTGGGGATGGTCATGGTCTCGATGCGCGGTGCATGAGGCTTGAGGTCTGCACGAGGCTCGGCGATACACTCGGTCAGTTTGCCCAAGATGTATTCGCGTCCTTCCTTGGCTTGGAGCAGTGCCTTTTCCAGAATGTCGTAAGACAGGCCGTCTACCTTGATATCCATCTGTGTGGCAGTGATACCGTCTTTGGTTCCTGTTACCTTGAAGTCCATGTCGCCCAAGTGGTCCTCATCGCCCAAGATGTCGGACAATACGGCGTATTTGTCTTCACCGGGGTTCTTGATAAGTCCCATGGCGATACCCGATACCGGTTTCTTGATTTTTACACCGGCGTCCATCAGTGCCAGTGTGCCGGCACATACGGTGGCCATAGATGAAGAACCGTTTGATTCGAGAATATCGGAAACTACGCGTACTACGTAGGGATAGTCGGCAGGAATTTGTCCCTTCAGGGCGCGCCATGCCAAGTGGCCGTGGCCAATTTCGCGACGACCTACGCCACGCTGTGCCTTTGCCTCGCCGGTAGAGAAGGGAGGGAAGTTGTAGTGGAGCAGGAAGCGTTCCTTGCCCTGGTTGAGCACATCGTCAACAATCTTTTCGTCGAGCTTGGTACCCAGTGTGGCGGTAGACAGTGACTGGGTTTCGCCGCGGGTGAAGATGGCAGAACCGTGAGGGCCGGGCAGATAGCCAACCTCGCACCAGATGGGGCGGATTTCGGTGGTCTTACGGCCATCGAGACGCTTGCCTTCGTCGAGGATGCAACGACGCATGGCCTCTTTCTCTACATCGTGGTAGTAGCGGTCAATGAGGGGAGCTTTTTCTTCGAGTTCCTCTTCGGTGAATTGTGCCTTGAATTCTTCGCAGATGGCATCGAAAGCGTCCTGGCGTTCGTGCTTGTTGCGGTTGCCCGAAGCGGCGATGGCGTATGCCTTGTCATAGCAGGCATCGTGTACGGCCTTGCGCAGGTCTTCGTCGTTTACTTCGTGGCAGTATTCGCGTTTTACGGTAGAGCCTACTTCTTCGGCCAGTTCCATCTGAGCCTTGCACTGGGGCTTGATGGCCTCGTGAGCAGCCTTCAGAGCAGCCAGCAGGTCTTGCTCAGACACTTCGTTCATTTCGCCTTCTACCATCATGATGTTTTCGTAGGTGGCACCTACCATGAGGTCCATGTCGGCTTGCTTCAGTTGCTCGAAGGTGGGGTTGATGACGAATTGTCCGTCGATGCGTGCCACACGTACTTCAGAAATAGGGCCGTTGAACGGAATATCGGAAACGGCCAGAGCGGCGGAAGCGGCAAGTCCTGCAAGTGCATCGGGCATGTCAACGCCGTCGGCTGAGAAGAGGATGATGTTTACATATACCTCTGCGTGGAAATTGTCGGGGAATAAGGGGCGGAGAGCACGGTCAACGAGGCGGCAAGTCAGGATTTCATAGTCAGAAGCACGTCCTTCGCGCTTGGTGAAACCGCCAGGGAAACGTCCGAATGCGGAATATTTCTCTTTGTACTCTACCTGTAAGGGCATAAAATCTGTTCCGGGAACTGCGTCCTTGGCGGCACAAACAGTAGCCAGCAGCATGGTGTTGCCCATGCGCAGCATTACAGAACCGTCTGCCTGTTTTGCCAGCTTTCCCGTTTCGAGCGTGATGGTTCTTCCATCAGGAAGCTCGATCGTCTTAACAATTGGGTTAATCATAAAAAATGTTTTATAGCTAATTTCTTTTCAAAAAATCCGTGCAAAGATATACAATTATTCAGGTAATTGGGTGTGAATGAGATAAAAAGTTTGATTTTTACCTTTTTTTTCGGGTTTATGAGTGGAAGATGGCGTGAAAATGCTTTGACTAAACTTGAAAAGAAGTATATTTGCAGGCCTTTTGGCTGGAAAAATGTTGCTTGCCATGCTTGGAAAAGGGTTGGCATTCCTGTCGTAGGAAATGAAAAATTCAAATTCGATATATATGAAGAAAGTCTTGTTTGTGGCACTTGCGGCGTTTGCTCTGGGTGCTTGTGATTCGGAGCCGAAATTCCATGTGGAAGGAACGGTATCTGACGCTGACGGAAAGATGCTCTATCTGGAGGCTGCAGCTCTGCAGGGTATTGTTCCGCTCGATTCTGTGAAACTGAAAGGTGACGGTTCGTATTCGTTTGCGTATGCCCGGCCGGAGTCGCCCGAGTTCTATCGTTTGAGACTGGAGGACAAAGTGATAAATTTCTCGGTGGATTCGACGGAAACAGTGCGTATCACGGCGCCGTACAACAATTTTGCCGTGGCTTATACGGTGGAAGGTTCGGCCAATAGTGAGAAGATAAAAGAGTTGTCGCTGAAACAGCTGGATTTGCAGACCAAGGTGGACGGCCTGTTGGCTTCGGTGAGGGGTAACAAGATGCTGCCTTCCGTGTTTGAAGACAGCCTGGCTCTGTTGCTCAAAAACTACAAGAACGATGTGAAGATAAATTATATCTATGCGGCTCCCAATACGGCCGCAGCTTACTTCGCCTTGTTCCAGAAGTTGAACGATTATTTGATTTTTGACCCGCTGAACAACAAGGATGATGTGAAGTGCTTTGCGGCAGTAGCCACGAGCCTGAATAATTTCTATCCTCATGCCGCACGCTCAAAGAACTTGTATAACATCGTGATTAAGGGTATGAAGAATACGCGCGAGCCGAACAGACAGGTGGTGGAGATACCCGACAGTGTGATTAATGAAACCGGAGTGATAGATATTGCTTTGCGCGATATGAAAGGACAGGTACGCAGACTGACCGAGTTGAAGGGAAAAGTGGTAATCTTGGATTTTACTATCTATCAGAGTGCAGTTTCGGCTTCGCACAACTACATGCTGCGCGAGCTGTATGACAAGTATGCCTCACAGGGGTTGGAAATCTACCAGGTATCGCTTGATGCGGATGAACACTACTGGAAGACGACGGCCGATAACTTGCCCTGGATTTGCGTGCGCGATGCAAACGGTGTATATTCGTCGATAGCTGCGGCATACAATGTGCAGAATATGCCTTCCATATTCCTTGTAAACAGAAATAACGAGCTGAGTGTGAGAGGTGAATTAATCAAAGACTTGGAGGCAGAGGTTAAAAAACTTTTATAGAAAATAAGTTATAATGTTACAAAGCAGCTTTTTTTGCTTGACACGCATTATATAAAAGGCTATCTTTGCGGAGTTATATGGGAAAAGGGTTCCAGCATGGGCATCATGTTGGAATTCTTTTTGTATTATGCCGATACATTAAATATTAAAAATAATTATAGGAGGAAAAAAGTATGGCTTATATGTCAGAAGAAGGCTACAATAAACTGTTGGCCGATTTGAAACAGTTGGAAGCGGTAGAGCGTCCGAAAATAGTAGCAGCAATAGCCGAGGCTCGTGATAAGGGTGACTTGTCGGAGAATGCGGAATATGATGCTGCCAAGGAAGCACAAGGGTTGCTCGAAGGTAAAATTGCCAAGTTGAAGATGATTATTGCAGATGCGAAAATCATTGATGAGTCGAAGCTGAAGACTGACTCGGTGCAGATATTGAATAAGGTGGAACTGAAGAACGTAAAGAATGGTATGAAGATGACCTATACCATCGTGTCGGAAAGCGAAGCCAACCTGAAGGAAGGCAAGATTTCGGTGAATACGCCTATTGCACAGGGCTTGCTTGGCAAGAAGGTGGGCGATGTGGCTGAAATCAAAGTGCCGCAGGGTATGATTAAACTGGAAGTAGTAAGCATCTCATTCTAAATAGTAAGGCGGGTCCGCACAGTCGGGCTTGCCTTATTTTATATTTCAAGTGACTGGTATCTTTAATTATAAGTACGTATGGCAACAATATTTAGCAGAATCATTGCAGGGGAGATTCCCTGCTACAAGGTGGCTGAAGACGACAAGTTCTTTGCTTTCCTTGACATCAATCCGTTGGTGAAAGGTCACACGCTGGTGGTTCCCAAGCAGGAAGTTGACTATATTTTTGACTTGGCAGACGAAGACTTGGCTGCCATGCAGGTCTTTGCCAAGAAGGTGGCACTGGCTATTGGCAAGGCTTTCCCTTGCAAGAAGGTAGGCATGGCTGTGCTGGGGCTGGAGGTGCCTCATGCGCATATTCACCTGATTCCGATGCAGAGTGAAAAAGACATGCTTTTCTCTAATCCGAAGTTGAAACTGACGGATGAAGAGTTTAAGGCAGTGGCAGAAGCTATTCGTGCGGCTTTGTAAAAATTGCACTCCCTCCTTATTAAAATAAATATTGCGGAAAGGGCTGTTCGGCATTTGTGATGTGGGACAGCCCTTTTTCTATTATCACTTCAAATGGTGGTAATAAAAGAGTATGAGGAACGGCAGGTAGTCTTTCAGTTGGGCACGCAGGAGTTTTACAGCCTGACCTATGCGGTAGTTGACGGTCTGGTGTGACACATTGAGTTTGGCTGCTATTTCTTTGTGGCTTAGTTGCTGGAACCGGTGCATGACAAAGGCTTCGCGATAGGGGGCCGGAAGTGCGTTGATGGCCTCTTTGATATGTCGGCTCAACTCGTTGACCTGGGCTACATCAGTGTCGTGCAAGGCTTCCATCGTCTTTTGGTAGAATGCAGTGTCGGCTTTCAGTTTGGCTTCGTTTTGCAGAATCTTGTTTATGCACCTGTGGTGCAGCATTCTGAAAAGATATTGTTTGAGTGAATAGTCGATGGTGAGTTCATGTTTGTTTTCCCATATCCAGAGCAGTATATCCTGTACTACTTCTTCGGCATCTTCCTGTGTCAGAAAATGGCGTGCATAGTAACACAGGATGGGATAATATTTTCGGAAAATAGAGTCGAAAGCCCTTTTACTGCCATTTTGCATGTCATAGAGTAGCAGAATATCATTGTTGAGGGCTTTCTTCATGGGGATGTTTTTCTGTTAATTCTAGGCAAATATAGTCTATTCTTGGGGAGAAATGGACTTTTTTCAGGGGAAACTGAAAAAAAACGCATTTCGGTTTAGTAACCTGGCAGCTTTCACTTGTCTTTGAAATAAAAGCGTATTATTAGGCTTTTAGACTACTTATGATGAACGAAAGAGATAATATGGAAGAGTTGCTGTTGCGTTATTGCACGGATGAGGCTACTGAAGAGGAGAATGCGCAGGTCGAAGCTTGGTTGCAAGAGTCGGAAGAGAATCGTAAACTGCTTCAACAGGTACATTTGTTGTCCATTGCAGTGGCCATGGAGGAGAATCCGTCGCAGAAGCAAGTGGAAAAAGCCTTGGACAAGGTTCATGGCAGGATGCTCATAGGTAGGTATAGGAAGCTGGGGCGGATGTTCCAACGGGTTGCAGCCGTATTGGTGTTGCCACTACTGGGACTGGTAGCATTGCTGTATATGGAGTTGCATCGTGAAACAACGCGTATGCTGGTAGTAAGGACCAATCCGGGTATGAATACGACGGTTGTATTGCCTGACAGTAGTACGGTTGTGCTGAACTCATCATCTTGCTTGAAGTATCCTGAGCGGTTTACCGATGATTGCAGGGAGGTGACTCTTGTGGGAGAGGGATATTTTGCGGTCAGGAAAGATGCTGATAGCAGGTTTGTGGTTCACACTCCCAATAATTCGGCCATAGAAGTGCATGGTACTGAGTTTAACGTATCAGCCTATCTGGAGGAGCATGAGGTAAGTACGACGCTGGTTTCAGGGAAGGTTAGTTTTAGTTATTCGGATTCGTGCAAGCAGGGAACTGTGGTGATGGAACCCGGCCAGAAACTGGTTTATGCAGTCAATGCAAAAGACATTGATTTGAGGAATGTGAATGTGGATGTAGAGACTGCTTGGAAAGATGGAAAGCTGATTTTTCGGAAGACACCTTTTGAAGATATCTTGAAAATGCTGGGAAGACGCTATAACGTAAAGTTTATCTTGAAGAATGAAGCACTGAAGAAACATAGTTTTACCGGAGAATTTATGGGGCAGTATCTGCCACGTGTACTGGAAAAATTCAGTTTGTCTTCGGACATTACCTTTAAGTTTGTGGAAAACGCCGATGCTAATGAAGAAAAACAGATAGTAGAAGTTTATTAATTACCTTAAAATGATTATGCCATGAAGAAGAAAGAGTATTATTAAAAAAAACATGCAGAAATAATGTTGCCGCATCTTTTCTGCATGAACAAAATGAAACCCAATCTGTTTGCTGACAGATAAATTTATTTTTGTTTTTAACTAAATCAGTACAAATTTATGGAAAAACACTGTAAAATCCATCTATTTAGAGTGAAATCTATTCTAACGAATGTTATTAAAAAAACTCCTCTTGCTATGAAATGCACATTGGTAATGCTATTTGTATGTGTGGGTCTGGCTTTTGCCGACACCGGTTATGCGCAGAAAACAACGCTTGACCTTTCTGCGGAAAATAGAACTGTAGAGGAAATCCTGACTGAGATTCAGAATACTACAGGATTTGTATTCTTCTACAATAATAATGTAGTGGACACGGACAGAAAGGTATCTGTGAAAGTAGAAAATGAAAATATTTTCAAAGTCCTGGATAAAGTATTTGAGGGAACTTCCATCGGTTATAAGATATCGGACAAGAATATTGTTCTCTATAACGAGAAAGGAAGTAGGAATGTAGAGGAAACACAAGAGGCAGCTCAGCAGAAAAGGACATTGAAGGGTAATGTGGCCGATGCGTCGGGTATGACGGTTATCGGTGCAAGTGTGCAGGTGAAGGGAACTTCTACGGGCGTGATAACGGATATTGACGGTAATTTTGTGCTGGAAAACATTTCGGAAGATGCTATCCTGTTGGTGAGCTATGTAGGTTATCAGACGCAGGAAATCAATACAGCCGGAAAAGATTTTGTGAAAGTGATACTGAAGGAAAATACCGAATTGCTTGATGAAGTAGTAGTGGTAGGATATGGTATACAAAAGAAGAGTGACATTACAGGGGCTGTGGCTTCGGTGAAAGGTGATGTATTGGCCAAACAGTCGGTTGGTGATGTAGGACAGGCACTGCAAGGACGAGTTCCGGGTGTAAGCATTACTTCTCAATCAGGTTCACCGGGTGCTACTCCTACGATTCGTGTACGTGGTATTGGTACAGTGAACGATGCAGAACCTTTGTATGTGGTAGACGGTATGCCGGTGAGCAGCATCTCTTATTTGAATCCAAATGACATTGCTTCACTGGAGGTACTGAAAGATGCTTCGGCTTCGGCCATCTATGGTTCGCGAGGTGCCAATGGAGTTATCCTGATTACAACGAAAGCAGGAACTGTGGGTAAAACGACGGTTAACTTTAATGCTTACTATGGTATACAGACAGCAATCAACAATCTGGATTTGATGAGTGGACCTGAGTGGTATGATTTCCAACAGAAAGTGAATGAAACCCGTTCCAGTCCTATTGATTTGTCGAAGGTAGACCGTAATGTTTCTACAAACTGGATTGATGAGATTACCCGTTCAGCCGTTATTCAGAACTACTATGTGGACATGAGCGGTGGCCAGGGTGGCATTACTTATACGGCCAGTGCCGGTTATCTGGGACAGGAAGGTACCATTAAGGGAACTGACTACGAGAGACTTTCACTGCGCTTGAACGCAAATAATAAAATTAATGACACATTTACGGTCGGAACCAATTTGTCTACTTCATTGTCGACACGCAAGACGGTATTGGAAAGCAATGAGGCTTTCTCTGTAATGAGTACGGCCTTGAAGATGGAACCGGTTGTACCGGTTAAGCAGACGGATGGAAGTTGGGGATACTCGTCTTTTGCAGATATATATAATCCGGTGGCAACTATCGAGTATTCGAATACCAAACGTAAAAGTTTGGACTTGGTGGGCTCTATCTATGGTATGGTGAATTTTACCAAAGATTTGATGTTTAAGACAAGCTTCGGAGTGGACATGCGCCGCATTGATGATTCTGATTTTGTTCCCAAATATGAAGTGAGCCCGACACAAAAGACTTCAGAAAGCGTGGTTTCGCGTGGCGCTACCAGCTATTTGAATTGGGTGTGGGAAAATGTGCTGACTTATGAAAAGGTATTTAACGGTAAGCATGACTTGAAGGTGATGGCCGGTTATACGATGGAAAGTACACGTAATGAGAGCTTCTCGGCAAGTAAAAACGGTGTACCGGGTAATTCGGAAAACTTGCAGTACATTGATGCTGCTCAGAATGCAAATTCGGCCAAGGCAAACGGAACAGCTTGGGAGTCGTCTATGATATCTTATTTGGGACGTGTCAACTATGGATACGATGACCGTTATCTGGCTACAGCCAGTGTACGTATCGACGGTTCTTCGCGCTTCAGCAAGAATAATCGTTATGCTACTTTCCCTTCATTCTCTTTGGCATGGAAGATTTCGAATGAGCAATTCTTCAAGAACCTGAATGCACATTGGATTGATATGCTGAAACTGCGTGGCGGCTGGGGACAGATTGGAAACCAGAATATTGGTAATTATCTGTATCAGAACGTTCTGACATCGGCACAGCAATATCAGTACTTGTATGGTAGACCGGAAGAAGTTTATCAGGGTGTAATGGCCATTGCCTTGGGTAATGCTGATATTAAATGGGAAACAACGGAATCGACCAATATCGGTTTGGATATAGCTTTGTTCCAGTCGTTGACTTTGACTGCCGACTGGTATTCCAAGACCACAAAGGATATGTTGCTGACAGAGCCTATTCCTGCCCATCTGGGATATGAAAGCGGACCAGTGACAAATGTTGGTAGCGTGAGAAACACCGGATTTGAATTCTCGGCTCAATGGCAGAAGCAGTTGACAAAGGATTTGTATCTGTCGGTAGGCGGAAACATTGCTACAGTGAAGAATGAGGTCCTCAGTCTGGGTACAGGTAGTGCTTTAGTGGGAGGTACCGTTTACAACCGTGGTAGTGCAACCCGTACTTATGTTGGTTCTACCATTGGTGAGTTTTGGGGATATAAAACCGGTGGACTGATTCAAACAGAAGAACAGTTGGCTGAGGTTCGCAAGTTGCAGCCTAATGCAGGCCTGGGTGATTTTGTATTCATGGATTTGAATGGTTATGAAGCTGACGGTAAGACCCTGACAGGAAAGCCTGATGGTAAGCTGAATGATGCAGATAAGACTTCAATAGGTAGTCCGATTCCTGACTTTACGTATGGTTTCAATGTATCGTTGACATATAAGAATTTCGATTTGGGCATTTTCTTTGAAGGTGTGCATGGCAATGAGATATTCAATGCAAACCGTGCTTATACGTTCTCAACAGGTAGCTCATTCCAGAAAAACAGAGCTGTGCTGAATGCTTGGACACCGGAGAACCCGAATACGAACATTCCGCGTATCAATGGAGATGACAATAATGACAATATGCGTCTCTCTGACTTCTATGTTGAAGATGGCTCTTATCTCCGTCTGAAGAATATTCAGTTGGGTTATACGTTCCCCAAACAGTTGCTTCAGAAGATAAAACTGCAGAACTTGCGCATCTACGTAAGCGGACAGAACTTGTTTACTGTGACTGATTATACGGGAGCAGACCCGGAAATTGGACAGCTTTCTACTACAGATTATTTGAGCCGTGGTTTTGATTATGGAACTTATCCGCAATCGCGTACTATTACCGGCGGTATCAATATAACTTTCTAATGACTAAATGGTAATCTCTAATTTTGATATGTAATATGAAAACACTGAATAACATATTCCCGTTGGCTTTGGGAGCTCTTATGCTGGTAGGTTGTAGCGATTTTCTTGATAAGTCGGCTTTAGGACAACTTACGACTGATGAATTTTTTGTGACTGAAAACGACGCCGTGGCGGCTGTGGTAGGTGCGACTTCGATGTATAAGGATTATCGTTATACACGTACTATTTGGTCTGTAGGCGATATTACTACAGATGATGCCACGACAAGTGGTAGCGACAATGACGTGGCTGCTGCGCGTCGTATGGAGAATCTGGAATTTCATGCAGATTATGGTCGTCTGGCGGATAGATGGAATACTTGTTTTCGTGCCATAAATCGTTCGTTGCAGGCTATTGAAGGTATTCAGAAGATGGATCCGTCTGTTTTCAGCCTTTATAAGAAAGAGTATTTGTTGGGTGAAGCGTATTTCACAAAAGCGTATTTCTATTTTGAGGCAGTGCGTACTTGGGGCGACTTGCCTATTTATAGAGAGACTCCTGATTTGGAGGATAAAAGCAAGAAGCGCAGTCCTAAGGCAGAGGTGTATGCTTTGATAGAAGAAGACCTGACTTTTGCTACTCAAAACTTGCCACGTAAGAAAGAACTGGATACAAAGGACTTGGGACGTGCAACATCGGATGCAGCCTGGGCATTGTTGGCCAAGGTTTATTTGTACCAAGGCAAGTATGCGGAAGCCAAGAAGGCTATTGAAGATAATCTTTTGCCATTGGTTCCGGCTGAATATGACTTGATGGAGAACTTTGAAGATATCTTCTCAATGGCTAACGAGCATTGCAAAGAATCTATCTTCGAGATAAACTTCCGTCATAAGTCAGACGATTCCGGGCTTACTACAACTGGTAACTACAGTGCTTACGCACAGGGACCGCGTCCTTTCATGGGATATGGCGGTAACCAACCTTTACAGCTGCTGGCTGATGCTTTTGACCCTGCCGACAAGCGTAAGGAAGGAACGCTGTTGACTACAGAGGAATTGGAAGCCTGGGAAACTCCGGAAGATTTTGCAAGCCTGGAGTTTAACAGAACCGGTTACTACAATCAGAAAGTTTACATTAAACCGGAAGAACGAATCGGTACGGAAGACATATTTACGATGCCCAATAATTTGCGTATCATTCGTTTGTCGGAGGTTTATCTGATTTATGCAGAAGCTGTGTGCAAGCTGGGTGGCAATGATGCTTTGGCTCGTGAATATATGAATAAGGTAAGACGCCGTGCAGGCTTGCCCGACAATACGACTGCTACCGGTGAAGAACTGTTTGACGCGATTATTGACGAGAATCGTTTTGAGTTTGCCATGGAAGGACATCGTTATTTCGACCTTGTACGTACAGGTAAGGCTGTGGAAGTGTTCAATTCGCCTGAATTTAAAGCGGTAAAACCAAATGCCGTTTTCCGTGAAGGTTATTCTGAACTCTTCCCGATACCTCAGAGCGAGATAGATAACAGTCAGGGCAATATCGTACAGAATCCGATGTAGTTTTCAGGATTAATTATAAGTCCCGGGAAGTTTGCATCTTAAAAGGAAGTAAATCCTTCCCGGGATAATATATTTTATAAAGTAAATCAAGTTTCGTGGGCTAATCTTTTCCGGTTAGTTCAGTGGATAAGCCAGATTTGTCAGTTAGCTGTTCGTTGTTGTTGGCATCTGACTTCTGGGGAGTGGCCTGGCGTACATATTGAATGTATTCACAGCTTGTCACAGTATTACTGTGAAGCTTTCACAGTTTGCATGTGAGGCTTTCACAGTCCGTATGTGAAGTATTCACAGTAAGATTGTGAGGGATTCACAGCCCTTGTGTGAAACGGTTGATATATATATGTATTGCCTGAAACTACTTGAACTTCTGTAGCAACCAGGCTGGAATAGGCTGGCGAAACTTTAGTAAGGTTTTTAGTCGTTGGATTTTTATTAATAAGGAAAAGAAAAAAAATGAATAGCAGGATATTATTGGTAGGTTTGTTTTCGGTTATGTGTGGATATGTTGGCGGACAGAATGTCAATAAAGTGATATATCCTTATTATGCGGAGAATACACGTCAGGAGGTAAGGGTTCCTTCTGCGCTGGAAGGCTATATTGCCTTAAAGGCAGATTTGCATACGCATACTTATTTTTCCGATGGTTCTGTATCGCCAGATATGCGTGTGGATGAGGCTTGGAAAACTGGACTTGACGTATTGGCTATCACGGACCATATTGAGTATAAGACTAATCGTGAATACATAAAGGGAGACGAAAACACTTCTTATGAATTGGCAAAGAAACAGGCTGAAAAACGAGGGATAATCTTGATTAAAGGAACAGAAATAACCCGTAAGCAACCGATATTCGGACATTTCAATGCTTTGTTTATTGACGATGCCAACAAGCTGAAGATGGATGACCCTAAAGCAGCTATTGCAGAGGCCGTGGCACAGGGAGGTTTTGTTACCTGGAATCATCCGGCATGGGCTGTAGATACTTGCAGAATGTATGAGTTTCAGGCCAATCTGTTGAAAGAAAAACTGGTGCATGGCATTGAAGTGTTTAACAATACGGAGTTTTATCCTCGTGCGCTGAAGTGGGCGAAAGAGTGGGGACTGACGGTGTTAAGCTGTTCGGATGTGCATACTTCGGTATATGCCAATGACGGGGTGCATGGCGCAGGATGTGCAGCCGGGGGAGTTTATCATCGTCCAATGACCATTATATTCTCCAAGGATAAATCGTTGGAAAGCATTCGGGAGGCGTTGGAAAATAAACGTACGATTGCTTATTTTGGAAATCATTTGGCTGGCGACAGGGATTTGCTTACCCGTTTCTTTTGGGCGGCCGTGTCAGTAGAAGTTTTGTCGGAAGATGATGCAGCGGCAACTTTTAGGCTGGATAATCGCTATGATATCCCCTTCTACCTTCATTATGGTAAGACGAGGGTTGCTTTATTGCCCAATCATAGTGTAGATATCCGGTTGAAAAAAGCAGATGGCTCTTTGAATATTGAGCTGGAGAATGTGATTGTTGATGAGTCAAGCACGTTGAGTGTTGAACTGAAATTTTGAAACTAAATATGATTGCCTATGGGAAATGTGAGTAATAATAAGTGGCTGTATGTATTGGCCAGTGGCCTGTTGGTGCCTACAGCTTTGTCTGCTCAGCAGCGTCCTCATATTATTTTGTTGATGGCCGACCAGCATCGCTTTGATGCGATGGGCTGTATGGGTAATGAGGCTGTTCATACACCCAATTTGGACGCTTTGGCCCATGATGGAACTGTTTTTATGCATGCTTATTCTTCTTCTCCAAGTAGTACGCCGGCTCGTGCCGGGTTGCTGACGGGGTTGTCGCCATGGCATCATGGCATGTTGGGCTATGGAAGAGTGGCAGAGAAGTATAGGTTTGAGATGCCGCGTATGTTGCGTGAGTTGGGATACTATACTTTTGGAATAGGCAAGATGCACTGGTTTCCACAGCATTCTCTTCATGGCTTTCATGCTACGTTGGTCGATGAGAGCGGACGTGTGGAGAGTCCAGATTTTATAAGTGATTATCGGCGCTGGTTTCAGTTGCATGCGCCAGGCGAGAATCCTGATAAGACTGGTATCGGCTGGAATGATTTGAGGGCTGGGATTTATCAGTTGCCCGAGGACTTGCATCCTACTGCTTGGACCGGTGAGACAGCTTGTGAGTTGATAGAGAATTATGAGAATGAACAGCCGCTTTTCCTGAAAGTGTCTTTTGCGCGTCCGCACAGCCCTTATGACCCGCCACAGCGTTTTCTGGATATGTACGACGGCCAGGATGTACCGACTCCTTGGATAGGAGACTGGACGGATGAGTATGCCGAACTGAAAGAACCTACTGCGCAGGCTACTAAAAAGCCGTATGGCAACTACGGGGCGGAATATGCGCAGAACTCACGGCGTTATTATTATGCCAATGTATCGTTTGTAGACGAAGAAATCGGTAAGATAGTGGAGGCCTTGCGCAAGAAAGGCATGTATGACAATGCTTTGATAGTATATGTGTCTGACCATGGCGACATGCTTGGAGACCATTATCATTGGCGTAAGACTTATCCCTATGAGGGGTCGGCGCATATACCTTTCATTGTCAAATGGCCTTCTTCCTGTCAGATAGCAGGGAAAGAAAAAGATAATCATCCGGTGGAATTGCGCGACTTGCTGCCTACATTTGTGGACGTGGCTGGCGGAGAAGTTCCCGAAGGCATGGATGGAAGGTCGCTTTTGTCATTGATGGCTGGGGATGGCGACGCTGCGTGGCGCGATTTTATTGATATCGAACATTCTGCATGCTATGCTTACAGCAATTACTGGTGCGCTTTGACCAATGGTGAGATAAAATACGTGTGGAATTTTTATGATGGGCATGAAGAGTTGTTTGACTTGAAGAATGACCCATGCGAATTGAAAGAACTTTCGGCTAATCCGGTTTATCGGCAGACGCTTGAGACTATGCGTCAGCGTATGGTGGAACATCTTTCAGAGCGTGGAGACGGCTTTGTAAAGGATGGGCATTTGGTAGTTAGAGGTAAGGATGCCCTGCTTTATAGTCCTAATTACCCGGGAGAAGTTTCTGCGCAGTAAAAGTGGGGTAGGAGGAAGTGCTTTGATAAAATAAAAGCTACCTTAATGTAAGATTGATTCCCGTTGGATAACGATTGAGGAACTATTGGTGCTCCTGAATGTTTATCTTTGGGTTTGTTTCCCAATAGGGATAATCTTATATTGAGGTAGCTTTTTTGAAATAATAGGGGGGATGCCTCTTAGATATATTCATCTCCCAATTTTATTTGTACGTCATTTACATATTTTCTGATGGCATGTTCTTCGTCTTTCTTACATATCAGCAGGACATTATCAGATTCGGCAACCAAGTATCCGTCCAGTCCGTCTATGACGGCCAGTTTACCGCTGGGCAGGGTTACTATGTTGTTATGGCAGTTATAGAGCAGGGTTGAGCATTTTAGTGTCACGTTCTTATTGTGATCTTTGGGTGACAGGTCGTACAATGAACTCCAGGTACCTAAGTCGGACCAGCCGAAGTCGCCTAAGGATACGTATACGTTGTTGGCTTTTTCCATGATGCCGAAATCGATGGATACATTGGGGCATGCTGGGAAATTCTCGTCGATAAATTGTTTTTCTTGTGGGGTGCCGTATACTTCGTTTCCGGCAGCCAGTTTTGCGGCCAGTTCTGGCAACAGTTCTTCGCCGGCCTTGATGATGGTATTTACATTCCACATGAAGAGACCGGAGTTCCAGTAGAACTCACCACTTTCTACAAATACTTTCGCCAATTCCAGTTCAGGCTTTTCGGTGAATGTCTTTACTTTGTAGAAGTTGTTGCCTTCGGGTTCGGCAATTTGTATGTAGCCATATCCGGTTTCCGGGCGGTTGGGTTTAATGCCGAGGGTAAGCAGCTTTTCCGATTGGGATACAAATGCCAATCCTTTTTCTATGGCAGTAAGAAACTCCTCTTCCTTTAGAATTAAGTGGTCTGAAGGAGCTACTACGATGTTGGCATTTGGATTTAATGCGCGGATATGATAAGATGCCCATGCAATGCAAGGAGCAGTGTTTCTGCGGGTCGGCTCCAAAAGAATCTGTTCTGAACTCAGTTCGGGAAGTTGTTCTTTGACAAGGTCTGCATATAAATCATTCGTCACAACCAGAATGTTTTCCAACGCAATGATTTTTTTGAAGCGGTCAAATGTTAGCTGGAGTAAAGAACGCCCAGTTCCGAAGAAGTCCAGAAATTGTTTGGGTAGTGTTTTGCGGCTGAAGGGCCAGAAGCGGCTGCCAATGCCTCCACCCATAATGACGCAGTAATTATCCTTATTAGTTGCCATATTTGTTTTTGATTTTAATTTTTGGCTAATGTACAGTATATTTTGTAAAAATCGGGATTTTATTCTGTTTTTCTCTCTTAAAACTCTTTTTTTTAATGAAACTTTTGCGGATTTAAAAAAAAGCTATATCTTTGCACCGCATTTGAGAAAAAACAATGCCCAGATGGCGGAATCGGTAGACGCGCTGGTCTCAAACACCAGTGGATTCAC